>WNFU01000062.1_pt1 | contig 183948 bp, 165 predicted proteins | sample 5400121 | NCBI WGS metagenome assembly WNFU01 (sample SAMN13153360, study PRJNA577476) | soil metagenome | isolation source: 100 cm soil or saprolite under grassland replicate 1 | place: USA:California | collected 2016-06-15
CCTCGCGCACCGCGGCGTCGCGATTCGCGGTGGATCATCACCTCATATAGCGATCCTACCAGAACCGAGAACCGGGTACCCTCTCGATCTTCGGAACCGGCTTCCCCGGCTGGACTGGCTGCGCGATTCAGTTTGTCAATCATATGGGTGTAGGAGCCTTCGCCGCGCGGGCCGAGGAACTGGCGCGCACGCATGGCCCACGCTTTGCGCCGCCGCGGCTGCTGCGCGAGCACGCCGAGCGCGACGAGGCGTTAGGTTGATACATGCGCGTTCAGTCGCAACTGCTCTCAGAGTTAGGCCGCGCAGGCCTGAGCTTCGGCAGGAGTGCGTTGCTCAACAAGGGGGAGGCTGATGGTAAACGTGCTGCCTATGCCTTCCACGCTGTCCACTCTCACAGCGCCGCCGTGTAGCGTGACGATCTCCTTGACCACATACAGTCCGATCCCTAACCCTTTGATGCTTCCTGCATCCACATTCGCCGCGCGATAGAAGCGCTGGAAGAGCTGGGGAATAGCATCTTGCGGGATACCGAGGCCCTGGTCTGCGACTGCCACACACACTGTGCCTCCCTGCTGCTCGACGCGCGCCGTAATCGGACCACCAGCCGGACTATATTTGATTGCATTGCTCAGCAGATTCTGGAGCACTTGCTCAAGGCGTAGTTCGTCGCCTTCGATCATCAGGGGCATGTCCATCAGACTACACGTCAGCGTATGCTGTGCCAGAGTCGGCCGCACATCCTCGACGACCCACTGCACCAGTGCACCAATATCGAGTGGAGCGCGCGTGATGGTAAGCTGTTCGTCAGTGGGGCACGACTACGCAAGGCGATATCGGTACATCACCAATAAGTTATCCTTAAGGTTCGCTTGATCATTCTTTAAAGACTGCGGAACCTCGGTCGCGCTATGCTGGAGTCGATGTAATCGAGTTTTTGTATGGATCACGCATGCCCATGCCTTCTTTGCATGCCATACCAGCGTTGCTCAGTTTGCTAGTCGGCTTGCTCCTCGGCCTAGTAGTCCTGGAGTTCGTGCGCGACCGGAACCGTCAGGTTGGCAACGCCCCAATGGCGACACCCGATGGCATGTTGTTGGCGATGCTGGCGCTGGCCGCATTCGCCATGGGCGTGTTCTTGACATACATGCTGCTGTCGTTCGCGAGTGGGTAGATCCGAATCGATCTCTAATTGTTATTCGGAGGCGACATATGGCAATGCGACGCAATGCGGGCCGGCGTGTCATCGCGCAGCACGAGGCCCAAGCGATCGCCGCCAAGGCCGGCGTACATCCACCCCTGCCGGCCACGGTTCCTCGCGTTGGCATCAACCGGCGGGAGTTCCTGGCCTACGCGATGGCCGCTTCGGGCGCATTGCTGGCCGCTGGCGCCGTCGTCACGCTCACCATGCCCGATCCTTCGGCCGACCCGCTACTCGGGCAACTGATCCCGCATACGACCAACCCGCAGGCTGGCGACAAGTACTACCCAGTGAGCGGCGGCTACGCCTACCCACGTATCACGGCCGGCAGCTTCGGCGGTAAGTTCACGCTCGACCAGAAAGCCAACGCGTTTACGGTGAACGACGACCCGCTGCTCGTCCCAGACGGCAAGTTCTACGTCGTCAAAGTCGCGCCCAACGATCTCATCCAGCCGGTGCCGGATGAAGACGGGCAGATCAACGGGACAGGCATCATGGCGATCTACCAGGTCTGCGTTCATCTGGGCTGCCTGGTGCCATATATCCCGACCGAGAAGCTGTTCATCTGCCCGTGCCACGGCTCGACCTACCAGCGCGACAGCCAGTACGTGCGCGGCCCGGCGCCGCGCAACCTCGATCAGTTTCGCCTGCAGGTGGTCAACGGCACAGTGATCGTCAACACCGGCCAGCGCGTGCTGGGCACGCCGCATTCGTGAGCCGGTATGTCCAAAGGATATCGGACCATCATAACCATAAGGAGGTACCCATGATCCCCTTGCTCAGAGGATCCGCCCCAATGCGGCGCGCGCCGCTGCTCGCGATCGGCGCGCTGCTCTTCCCGATTCTGGCGGCCTGCGGTGGCACGCCAACGGCACAGATTCCCACGAGCGCGCCCGCCGCCACCAGCGCGCCGGCGCAAACCGCCGCGCCGGAAGCGACCAGCGCGGCTTCCGAGCAAAATGCCACCAGCGCACCGGCGGAAACCGCCGCTCCCGCGGCGACTGCCACGACTGGACAGACCACCCAGCCGGGCACGGGAGCCGCCAACCCGGCCGATCTGGCGCCGGCCGACCAGCAGGTGCTGCGCGTGCGGCTGCTCGGCGAACCGGCCAGCATCGACCCAGCCCACGACCAGGACACCACCCAGGAGACAGTGATCAAACAGCTCTTCACCGGGCTCATGCGCATGACCCCCGATCTCAAGCCCGAGGGCGCGCTGGCCGATTCCTGGAGCTTCAACGAAGACAACACCCAACTCACTTTTAAGCTGAAGGATACCAAGTGGAGCGACGGCCAGCCAGTCACGGCCAAGGACTTCGCGTACGCCTGGCAGCGCTTCATCGACCCGCGCACCGCCTCGGAGTATGTCTCGCTCGTCACCGGCGTGATCAAGGGCGCGACCGAGCTGAACACGACGCCGGTTTCGGACACCGCCAAGCTCCAGCAGGCGATCGGTAATCTAGCCATCAAGGCGCTCGACGATAAAACGCTGCAGGTGACCTTCGAGAAGCCGGCGCCGTTCTTCCTCGACATCGCCGCACTGGGCAACATGGCACCCGTTCGCCAGGACGTGGTCGAGAAGGGCGGCGACAAATGGACCGAGGCCGGTAGCCTGATCGGCAATGGGCCGTTCATTCTCAAGGCCTGGACCAAAGGTTCGGATATGACCCTTGCGCCCAACCCGAACTACTACCAGGGCCCGCCAAAGCTCACCACGCTGAACTTCAAGTTTATCGCCGACGATCCGACCGCCTTCGCCAACTACCAGTCCGACGAGATCGATTTGAGCAACACCGTGCCGCAGGCCGAGATCCCCGGCATCCGCTCCAACCCACAGTTCCAGGACCAGATCGCGCAGTCCAGCCAGCTTGCAACCTACATGTTCGGCTTCAACACCACCAAGCCACCGTTCAATAACCAGAAGGTGCGTGAGGCGTTCTCGTTGGCAATCGACCGCAAGACTCTCGCCGAGCAGGTGCTCAACGGCGTGCCGACGCCGGCCTACAGCTTCATCCCACCGGGCATGCCCGGCCACCTGACGCAGGAGGAGGCCGGCGACGCGGCGAAGGCCCAGAGCTTCGATCCGGCGAGGGCTAAGCAACTGCTGGCCGACGCCGGCTTCCCGAATGGCCAGGGTTTCCCGGAGATCAAGCTGGCCTTCAACAACAACTCGTCGCACAGCCTGATCGCCCAGCGTGTCCAGGCCGACCTGCAGAACAACCTGGGGGTCAAGGTCACGCTCGACCCGCGCGAGCCGAAGACCTACTTCAACGACATCCAGAAGAACACGCCCGACTTCTTCCGCACCGGCTGGAACGCCGACTACCCCGACCCCTACGATTGGGATCAGCTCGTCTTCGGGCCGGGCAGCGACCAGAACTACGGTCACTGGGCCAACGACCAGTTCACCCAGCTGCTCGCCCAGGCCGACAAGGCGACCGACTCGGACACGCGCATCCACTACTATCAGGAAGCCGAGCAGGTGCTGGCGCAGGATGTCGGCGCGATCTTCGTGTACTGGTACGGCAACTTCACCCTGGTGAAACCATGGGTCAAAGGGCTGACCTATACGTCGCAGGACCCGACGCCGGGCGCGTATTCCTATAAGGACGCGCAGATCTTGAAACACTGACGATCCGAGAACAAAGAACAGAGAACAAAGAGCAAGCTCAGCGTTTTGTTCTCTGTTCTTTGTTCTATGCGAGGCGCACGATGCTACATTATCTGATCCGCCGCCTGCTGGCGCTCATCCCGGTGCTGCTGTTCGTCGCGCTGATCACCTTCACGCTGATGCATGTCGCGCCGGGCGGGCCGTGGGACCGCGAGCGGCGGCTGGACCCAGCCGTCGAAGCCAACCTGAACGCCAAATACCACCTCGACCAGCCGCTGCCAATGCAGTTCGCCCAATATGTCCTGGGGCTGCTTCGCGGCGACCTAGGCCTGAGCTTCACCAACCCTGGATTTAGCGTGCAGGAGGTGATCGGCCGTGGGCTGGCGGCGACGGTGCAACTCGGCCTGCTGGCGGCGGCGCTGGCTGTGCTAGCGGGCGTGCCACTCGGCGTGTTGGCGGCTCTGAAACAGAACAGCCCACTCGACTACGGCAGTATGTTCCTGGCGATCACCGGCTACACCACGCCCGCGTTCGTGCTGGGCATCTTCCTGATCGTGATCTTCGCCGTCAACTGGCATACGCTGCCGGCCGGCGGCTGGGGCAGCCCACTCGCTATGATCATGCCGGTGGTCACGCTGGCGGCCGCGCCCACCGCCATCCTGGCGCGTTACACCAGAGCTAGCATGCTCGACATCCGCGGCCAGGACTACGTGCGAACGGCGAGAGCCAAAGGGCTGCGGGAACGGACGGTTATCTTCCGGCATATGCTGCGCAACGCGCTGTTGCCGATCATGACGGTGCTCGGGCCGGTCGTCGCCGCGCTGGTCACTGGCTCGTTTATCGTCGAGACGGTCTTCCGGGTGCCGGGGGTCGGGCGACTGTACATCAACGCGATCTTCGCGCGCGACTACCCGCTGATTATGGGAACCACGCTGCTGTACGCCGTGGCAATTGCTGTTTTCAATTTGGTGGTCGATGTGCTCTACGTGGTTGTCGATCCCAGGATTTCATATAAATGACAGAACTTACGCGGTCGCCCGCGTCGCAGCTGGTTTTGCCTGCGCCAGCGCGGTTTTTGCGCTCTGCGAGCGCAAAAACCGCAAACATGAAAAGAATAAGGAACCGCTCTGCCGAAGGCTAAAAACGCCGACTGCGCACATCCTCTGAATAAGAGAACCGGCTATGACTGAAACAACTGCCACATTGATTGGGCCATTTGAGCGGGCGCGGCCACAGCGTGGCCTGTGGAGCGATGCGTGGCGCCGGCTCAGCCATAACAAGGCCGCGCTGCTGGGCCTGCTGATCGTCCTGCTGCTCGGACTGATCGCGATCTTCGCCGAGCGCTTGGCGCCCTACCCCTACGCCACGCAGCACGTCGACCGCATCTTTCAGCCGATCGGGACGCCGGAGTTTCTGCTCGGCACCGACCAACTCGGCCGCGATATGCTGAGCCGGCTGATCTATGGCGCGCGGATCTCGCTCGGCGTGGCGCTGCTAGCGCAGGCGATCGTGATAGCGCTGGGCGTGCCGATTGGCCTGGCCGCCGGCGCGGGATCGCCGGCCCTCGACAACGCCTTGATGCGCGTTACCGATGTCATCTACGCCTTCCCCGACCTACTGTTCGTGATCATCATCCTGGCGGTGCTCGGGCAGAACATCCTATTCGTGCCGATCGCGATCGGGGTTGTCAACTGGACCACCATGGCGCGGCTCGTGCGCGGGCAGGTGCTTGGCCTCAAGGAGCAGGACTTCATCCTAGCCGCGCGAGCGCTGGGTGTTCCCAGGCAGCGCATCATCATGCGGCACCTGCTGCCGAACGCACTGACGCCGATCATCGTAGCCGTGACCTTGGGTATTCCGCAGTACATCTTGCTGGAGGCGACGCTGAGCTTTATTGGCATCGGCGCGCCGCCGCCAATGCCGAGTTGGGGCGCGATGATCAACGAGGGCTTCAACGCGATCTTCAGCTTCCCACGTATGGTTGTCTTGCCGGGGATCGCGATCGCGCTGACGATGTTGAGCTTCACCTTCCTCGGCGACGGGCTGCGCGACGCGCTCGACCCACATACGCAGCAGTAGAGCCTCGCTCTGCCAGCATCTCTGCCCAGAAGCTGCTCGATGATCGGTGACGCGCCAGTTCCTGACGCCTGACTCGCGCGACCTTTTCTATGTCACTGCTCGCTGAGTCAGCATGGTTGCACATTATAAGATCGGCAAACCGAACATGAAACGAGCCAGCCCACTCCTGCTCATTGGCGCCACGCTGATCGGGGCGATCATCATCGATTATCTGGCGCCGTGGCCCTTCATCATGACGCCGCTGTACGCCGTCCCGGTGCTGATCGCCGCCCATCGCCTGTCGCCGCGCGGTGCGGGTGCGACCGCGGCCCTGGCCACGGTCGCCAATTGTGGCAGCGGGCTGCTCGAGGGAACTCCGATCGAAGTCGTGCTGCTCTATACCGCTGGCCTGATCTTGACCGCGTATCTGGCTGTCTCGCTCGCCTGGCAGCGCCAGATGAGCGTCCGGCACGCCGAGGAGGCCGAGCTGGCCCACCAGCGCCTGCAAGTCTTTCTGGGCATGGTGACCCACGACCTGCGGAATCCGCTGGCGGCAGTGCTGGGGCATCTCCAGATCCTCAGTCGGGGTGCGGCGCAGATGACGCCGGATCGACAGCGGCAAGCGCTGTTGTCGATCGAGGCGGCAGCCCACCACATGGGCCGGCTGGTGGACGATCTGCGCGACGCCGGAACAATCGGCGCCGGCCGCTTTGCCATCCGGAAGGCACGTGGCGACCTGGTGGAGATTGCACGCCGCGTGCTCGATCTCCACCAGGTGGCCGCGAATGGCCACCACCTGGTGCTGGACGCGCCGGAGCGGCTGGAGGGGGAGTGGGATGGCGAGCGGGTGAGCCAGCTGCTGGCGAACCTGATCTCCAACGCGATCAAATACTCACCGGCGGGGGGCGAGGTCCGGGTTACCGTGCGGCAGGTGGCGCGCGAGGCGGTCGTGGGTGTTTCCGATCAGGGGCCTGGCTTGAGCGGTGCGCAGATCGGGCAGCTCTTTCAGCCGTTCACCCGTCTGCATCACGGTCGTGAGGTACAAGGAGTTGGATTAGGCCTGTACATCAGCAAGGCGATCGTCGAGGCCCATGGCGGCCGAATCTGGGCGGAGAGCGAACCAGGCCGCGGGAGCACCTTTGTTGTGGCCCTGCCACAACTCAATCTGCATTGATCGCCCTTCTTGATCAGTGCGGCATCGATTGTCTGCTTCTGGCTCGTTCGCATCTACTGCACCACGTTCGGGTAGCGCCGCCCGCTAATCAGCACCAGCGCCGCCGTCGCGAGCAGCAACACGGCGAGATCCAGCCCGACCCCGTACGTGCTGGCGCCGCCCACCAGCATCAGCGTGCGCAGCGCGTCGACTTCGAATGAAAAAGAACCCTTATTCGCGTATCGTCACGGCTCCTTGACCGGCGCTCTAGCCGACGATCGGCACACCGCGGCCGCCGCTGCACGGTGCGCCCGGCTCGGGCGTTTGCGGCCCCTGCTCGTACGTCTTGATGAACTGCGTCAGCCGCGGATCGTCGGCGCTGGTCGCCCTGAGCTGGGCGCCCCAGGCGCTTGCGACCACCCGGGCGGGCAGCCCAGGATACGGCGAGAGAATCACGTAGGCGTGCCCGCGCACCAGGCTGCGCAACTGCGCGACATCCGCGGCCGAAAGGTTGGGCTGGTAGGTGATCCACACCGCCCCGTGTTCCAGCGAATGCACGGCGTTCTCGTTGGGCACTGGCTGGTCGTAGATGCCGCAGTTGAGCCAGACGGGATTATGCGGGCCGCCGACCGGCGGCACCTGCGGATAGCTGATCGGGCCGTTCACATGATCGCGCGCGAGCCCACTGAAAGTCATAATGCCACCAGTCGTCGAGGCTGAGCGGCCGTAAACCAGCCAGGCCGCGCCCAGGCCAAGGGCCACGAGGATCAGCCCTGCGGCGACCGCACGCCAGCGCAGGCGCTGGCGCGGCACGGCGCGGCGACCCTGTGGTTGGCGCGCCGCGTCGCGCGGATGTTTGGGCGTCGATTGTGCTGGCATATACTCCTCTCTTCAGGTGCTCTGGAATCACCACCCTCACCGCCGCACCTTCAGCGCGGGCAGTTCCTCGATCTGCTGTTTGCTGAGCCGTAAGTACACGGTTCCCTCGGTGATGCGATCGATCTGCACGACTGGAATCGTCACATCCTTCTGCCCCCACAGATGCCCTTCGCGCATCACCAGGTGGGTGATCGCCATGGTCTCGGGATTCACCAGGAACTCGTCGATCCGGCCAACCCGCCCGTCGCTTGCCTCGACGCGATCCCCGCGACTCATCGCCAACTCATCCAGTGGAATCGTTTCGTAGCTGATCGTGATTCCTTCATCCCCGATCATTGCATAGGGCGACAACATCGCGCCGGTGGGTGGATGATCCACCCAGGGTCGATTATGAGCCGGAAAGTCATCGCTTGGCGCGATGAATTGGGTTCTGATGAAGCTTTGCATGCCCGCCAGATCTCGGCGAGCGAGGCGCAGGTAGATCGTCTCCGGGGTACTTTTGACAATGAATCCAACCGGGACGACCATTTCGCTGCCGAGCAGCCACGGCTCTCGTACTACCACATCGGTGACTTTGCGCGACACCGGATTAAGTACGATATGAGTTATGTGGCCGCCCGGGCCATCGGTGCATTGCACCGCCGCATTGATTGGAATATCCATTTTGATTGCCTTTCTGCACCTGCTCCTGTGTCGACCGCTCAAGAGGTTGCACACACATGGTACCCTGCCGCCGGTAGGTCGGTCTTTACGCTGGCCTTACAGGCGGCTTAAGGCCGCCTTAAAGCGTCGTATGGCGCATAAGAGTCCCAATCGTGACAGGTGACAAGATGACACGCTATGTCTGCTGATCTTGTCATCCAGATACTTTCTTTTTCAAGACGCTAACCTGCTTCTCACGCTCGCCATGGCTCTCACGAACTGCTCATCCGACACTCATCCGCGCTTCGCCCAATTCTTAACTTCTCCTTAGGTCGGCGTATTACGTTACAGGCGTCATTTATGCCGACGTGTATTAGTGAATTTGATGGACCCGGAGCATGGAGAAACACATTCTACTAGTGGACGATGATCCACTGCTGCGCCGCAGCCTCAGCTTTAACCTCGAGTGCAGCGGCTATCGGGCGCACGCGGCCGCCAGCGCCGAGGAAGCGCTGGCGCAGGCGCAATCTGACCCGCCCGACCTGGTGCTGCTGGATATCGGCCTGCCCGGCCTGGACGGCCTGGACGCCTTGCGCCAGTTCCAGTCGCGCTTCACTATGCCGGTGATCTTCCTCACCGCCCGCCGCCGCGAGCTGGATGAAGTGCTTGGACTCGAGCTCGGCGCCGACGATTACATCACCAAACCATTCGACCTGGACGTCCTCCTGGCCCGGATCAGGGTCGTGTTGCGCCGCACACTCGCAACTGCCACACCGGCGCGCGCACCACTGGTCGTCGGCGACCTCACGATCGACCCGATCGCGCATATCGTCGCGGTCGGCGGGCACTCGCTCGACCTGGCGCCGCGTGAGTTCGATCTGCTCTACACGTTCGCGTCCGAGGCCGGCCATGTGGTGACGGTGGATGATCTACTGATGCGGGTGTGGGGGGCGGGCTACGCGGGCGAAGCTCAGGTGGTCTACGTGCATGTCCGCTGGCTGCGCCAGAAGCTTGAAGCCGACCCAGCCCATCCGCGCCGGATTGCCACAGTGCGCGGCGTCGGCTACAAGCTCGAGCCGCAGGAGGGTTGATGCTGCGCACGCTGCGCCGGTGGCTGATTCTTAGCCATGTGCTCCCGCTGCTGGTCGTCGTGCCGATGATGGGCCTAGCCCTGGCGTACGTCTTAGAGACGCAGGTCGTCCTCCCCAATCTCTCCGACGGCCTAACGGTTCAGGCACGGCTGATCGCCGAGCTTGCCGCTGAACAGCCCGGTATCTGGTCCGACCCAGCCCAGGCGCAGGCGTTTATCGCGCGCGCGGCCGCACATATCTCCTCGCGTGTCATGCTCGTCAGCACCTCGGGGCGCCTGCTCTCCTCGAGCAATCTGGCCGATGTGGCGCGGCGTGGCGAGGCGCTCGACCTGCCGGACTTACTGCAGGTGTCGGCGGGGCAGGTGGCGACGCGGGTGCGCGATAGCCAGGCGCCCGACGCGGAGATCGTCGATGTGCTGGCGCCGGTGGTTAGGTCGGATGGGCGGATGGTCGGCGTGGTGCGGCTGACACATCGGCTGGCGGATGTGGCCGGGCAGCTCGTGCGCCTGCGCACAGTGATCGCTGGCGTGTTGCTTGTCGGGCTGGCGCTGGGCGCGTCGGTCGGCGGAGCGCTCGCGGTGAATCTGGCCAGCCCGATCCGCCAGCTCAATCAGGCGATGCAGGACCTGGCGGAGCGGCGACGGCCGACGGCGCTCCCGGAGCACGGGCCAGCGGAGCTCCGCCGGCTGGCGCGGGCGTTCAACACCATGGTCGATCGGCTTGCGGCGCTGGAGCGGGCGCAGCGACAGCTGCTGTCGAATCTGGTGCATGAACTGGGCCAGCAACTCGGCCCGTTGGTCTCGGCGCTCCAGGCGCTGCGCGCGGGAGCGGATGAAGACCCCATCCTGCGCCGGGAGTTGCTGGCGGGCGTTGATGCGGGCATGGGGCGGATGCGCCGCCTACTGGACGATTTGGCTCGGCTCTACGACCGGGTGACCGGCGATTTGGAGTTGGCGCCCCAACCTGTAGCACTCGGCGCCTGGTTGCCGGCGCTGCTGATACCCTGGCGCGAGGCGGCCCAGGCCAAAGGGTTGTGTTGGGAGACAACCCTGCCGGTCGATCTGCCAACAGTGATCATCGACCCGGATCGCATGGGGCAGGCGCTGGGAAATGTGCTAAGCAACGCCATCAAATATACCCCGCCGCGCGGCGCTGTGACGGTAGCCGTTGGCGTGAGCAGCCACGATGTCTGGGTCCGGGTCCGCGACACCGGGCCGGGTATCGCGGCTGAGGATCTCGAGTGTATCTTTACCCCCTTCTACCGCGGACCTTCCGCACAGCGCTTCGCCGATGGCATGGGCCTCGGCCTGACGATCGCGCGCGATCTGGTCATCGCGCACGGTGGCCGGCTGGCGATCACGAGCGTCGCCGGGCAGGGTAGCTGCGTCATCCTCCATCTGCCCCTCCAGCCCGCACCCATAACGTTGCCTTAAGGTTGCGATCAGGGTCGCTTAAAGACTGGAGCAAACGTCTAGGTGTAAGCTAGAGTGCGTGGACCAGGCGACCACAGGAATGGCAGGCGCGCCGATGCTGCGGATACATGCTGTGCCGCTATTGGCAAATCTGTTGGCCGGGTTGGCGCTCGGCCTGGTCGTCTGGGGATCAGAACACATATCGAAGTTGAAAGGAACAGACCTATGTGGAAGACAACACTTGCGATGCGGCTGGCAACAGCCGTGCTGGGAGGCGCGCTCGGGCTGGGTGTCGGAGGCGCCGGCGTGGCCGCCGCGGCGACGCCGAGCCCTAGTACTGGGCACGCGGTCAGTCTGCATATCATGCTGCAGCCGACGGCCGCGGCCCCCGGCGCTAGCTTCACCGACGCCATCACGGTGATGAATGTGGGGCAGCACTCCGCCAACGACGTCACGATCAGCGTGCCATTCGACTCGTCCGCGGTGCAGTTGCTGGGCGTGCAGTTCAGCCAGCCGGGCGCCTGGGTTACCAGCGTGACATCGAACGAGTTCCATGCCCACCTGGGTGATATCGGTGGCCAGGGACGGGATGTGCAGCTGATCGCGAGCTTCGCGGACCTGCCGGGGCGTACGCTGGCGAGCGCGCTGCCATCGACGATCACGTACCGCTATAGCAACGATGGTCATTTCCACAGCGGAGCCGCCAACACGCAACTGCTTCCAATGGAGGCAGCAGCGATCCCGCAACAGGCGTCGAGCAGCATGACCGTCACGGCGGGCGGAGCGGTGCCGATCAACAGCGCGATCTTCGCGCCGGGTGAGGCCGTGGCGTTCTGGTACAACGCGCCGAACGGCCAGACGCTGCCGCTGTACATCCACAACGGACGGATCACCACCGAGCACCAGCACAGTGAGCAGCTGGCCAATGGCACGACGCACGACGTGAACAATGGTGCGTATCTCACCGCCGATTCGCAGGGCGCAATCGCGGCACGGCTCTCCACGAGTGGTTTTGCGCCGGGCGCATACACGCTCGTGGCACACGGTTTGAGCAGCAGCGCCACGGCGCTGGTCCCCTTCCAAGTGCAATAAACGCCACCTTAGCTCGCAGCGGCAGCGTCGCCGCCGCGCCGCGCCGACCCCGCACAGCTTGTGTCTGGGGCCGGCGCGTTCGTCATATGGCGAGCAATGCACAAACTGTAGGCAGGCTTTATAATGCTCCACGCACAGTTGTGTGTATTCCAGCTTGTATCAAACAGAAGTGGACAATTGTGGTAACATTAGCACAAGCGATCGAGCAACTCAACAAGACCCGCGCAGAACTTCTAGATGCGATTCAAGGTGTGGATCAGGCGGCTCTGGATCGCAAGGGTGTGATCGGCGCGTGGTCGATCAAGAATGTGCTGGCGCATATCGCCGCCTGGGAGGCCTGGGTGGTACAGACGCTGCCGGCGCGCCTGGCAAGCGGAACGACGCCGCCCGATCTGGCGCAGCGGCTGGTCGACGAGGATGCCTCGAATGCCGAGGAGGTGGCCGAGCGCGAGGAGCTGACGCCCGATGAGCAACTGATGGAACTCGAACGTAACCGCGCCGAGCTGCTGGCATTCGTGCGCGGGCTCGACGAGGCGACGCTCACGCGGCTGAATCCCTGGGATACCTGGGCGCACACTGTGCCCGACTACCTGCTCGATGCGCTGCGCAACCACGAGGCCGAACACGCCGAAACCCTGCGTGCCGCCGCTGCGGCCCTGACAAGATGACAAGGTGACAAGGTGAATTGTCGCAGCAGTGTCACCTCGTCACCTTGACGACAAAGCGTAATCTTGCCGCCTAGCCGAGAGCAGTGGGTACGAAATTTAAAATCCTGTAAACCCTCTGGGCGCCCTCATGCACGGCCCAGCGTGTAGTCGATGACCAGAACCTCTGCGGTGTCATACTCGGCAGCGAACTTGGAAGCGATCGTCTGGTCGTGGTGGACCAGCGCGCTGACGAACGGATGAATCCGGTCGCCGTCGGCGGCGTCGAGACGATACTCGCGCATCCATTCGACGAAGGTTGTGTGCGGCGCATCGGCTACGCGCTGCAGCGTGCATGTGGCGACATACTCGGCGATCTCCGGCGCGCATGTAGTCGACCGATATGTCAGAGCGTGCGTCCCGGACACACGGTCGATCACTTCTTCCAGAACGGTTGTATCGCCGATCTGCATTGCCAGCGGTAAGCAGGGTCGGCTTAGCTCGGCTGATGCCGCATCCGCCGAGCCGGTAGCGCGCCCAGCCGTGCGCACGCTGTCCTGGGGCACGTTCAATAGAGCGAACATATCGTGCCGCAGATGATCGACTGGTGCGTTAAGAACAGTTGCCCCATAGTGATGATACGTTACACTCATCGCGGATTCTCCTGTTTTGATTGGATTCTAGACTACCTGGATCTCCCTACGCGACCTTACGATAACATGCGGGCAGCGCTGGCACGAGCGGCATGCGGCTGAGATCGGCTAAGGCAATGGCGTAGGCCACACGATGGATAACTTACTGGAATTTGAGGAACAGCATCGCAACGCCTTCAACCGCCTCCAGGGCAGACAATCGCGCCTCTTAGTGCCGCCCCGCGATATCCACATTCGAAAATTCGTTCTTATGGCCGACGCCAAAATTGCTTTGTGTCGAGTACAATATATGAACGTCTCTAGACAACTCCTGACTCACTGTAACAATATGGGGGAGCTGTGGCTGTTTTACGCCGTGAGTTTACTGTTGCCGACGAGTATGTCTACGACCGCCGTTCGCCAGTCCGCTGGATCATCTCACATATCCTGCGCTACCCGCTGCTGCCGATTCTCACGTTGCTCGGCAATATCTGCTCCAGTGCACTCTACAACTTTGGCTCGATCCTGATCGGCCGAGCGTTCGATCTGACTGCCACGCCCGGCACGCAGCCTTCCCAGCTTCTCTGGGTCGCGCTCACCATCCTCGCGGCGCGCGGCGGCGTCGGGCTCGCTGGTATCGGGCAACTTTCGGCCGTCCAGTTGATGGCCGAGCGACTGGAGCGCGACGCGCGCGAGGAGCTGTATATCAGCCTGCTTGGCAAAAGCCAGACGTTTCATAACCGCCAGCAGGTCGGCGATATCATGGCCCGCGCGACTAACGACGTGCAGCAGTTGAACCTGATGATCAGCCCCGGTGTCATGCTAATCGTCGATGCGGCTCTGTTTACGATCGTGCCGCTGATCGGCATCGCCACCGTGCGAGTCGAGTTGTTAGCGGTGCCGCTGCTGTTTCTGGTCGCCTTTGTCTTCGCGCTGCGCCGCTATAGCCGTGCGCTCAACCCAATATCGGGCGCGCTACGCGAACAGTTCGGCGTAATGAACGCGCGGCTGGCCGAGGCGATTTCGGGCATCGAAGTGGTGAAGGGCTACGCACAGGAACCGGAAGAACGCCGCCGCTTCGCGCTGAACGCGCGCGGCTACCGCAATTACTTCGTGCAAGAAGGTCGCGTCAAAGCGCGCTATCTGCCGCTGCTGCTGTTTGGCATCATGTTCGGCCTGAGCTTCGGCCACGCGCTGCTGTTGTTCCTGAACGGCGCACTCACGATCGGCCAGGTGGTGGCGTTCATGGGCCTGCTGGGCGTGCTGCGCTTCCCAACCTTTATCTCGCTGTTTAGCTTCTCGCTGGTGCAGCTCGGGCTGGCCGGCGCCGAGCGCATCTTGAGGCTGATCAAAGAGGAAGCCGAGCTCGACGAGAATGCCGGCGGCGCCGCGAAGCCGATTGAAGGTAGGATCGTGTTCGAGCATGTGTCTTTCGGCTATGCCGAGTCAACGGTCGGTGGTCCGTTGTCAGGTGTAGGCGGCGCGGACGATGCGCGGGAGCACAACGGACAACTGACAACGGACAACGGACTCATCCTGAAAAACATCAGCTTCGAGGCTAAGCCTGGCGAGACAATCGCAATCGTGGGGCAGACCGGCTCGGGCAAGAGCACGCTGACCAAGCTGGTGAACCGCACCTACGATGTCAGTGCGGGGCGCGTATTGATCGACGGCATGGATGTGCGCGACTGGAGCATGCAATCGCTGCGCTCGCAAATCTCGACGATCGAGCAGGACATCTTCCTGTTCTCGCGCACGATCGCCGAGAATATCGGCTTTGGCGCGTCGGGCGCCGCCAGCCGCGCGCAGATCGAACAGGCCGCGCGAGCGGCACAGGCGCACGAGTTCATCACCAGTTTCCCAAACGGCTACGATACCGTGATCGGCGAGCGCGGTGTGACGCTCTCGGGCGGGCAGCGCCAGCGCCTGGCAATCGCGCGCGCGTTTCTCACCAACCCGCGCATTCTGATACTTGACGACTCGACCAGCGCGATCGACAGTGCCACCGAGGATCTGATTCAGCATGCCATGCGCAGCATTCAAAAGGGCCGCACCACACTGCTGATCACTCACCGGATCTCGCAGATCCGCTGGGCCGACCGGATCTTGGTGCTGCGCCGCGGCGAGCTGGTCGCTCAGGGCACGCATGACTCCTTGATGGCGACCAGCGAGGCATACCGGCGGATCTTCGCGCGCTACGAGCGGGAGAACACGGAGTCTTTAACGCAAAGGCGCTAAGACGCAAAGGCGCTACGACTCATGTAAGTCGTTGCGTCTTCGTATCACCCAGAGGGTGCCCGGCGCCTTTGCGCTAATAACAGAGGGAGATATGGGATTCGTTCTCGACGGCCTGGATGCCGAGGCATATGACCGCAGCTATAGCGACCGCGCGCTGGTGCGGCGGATCGCCGAATATTTCCGCCCGCATACGCGCACGATGCTGATCGTCGCCGGCATGGTCGCGCTCGGATCGCTGGCCGAAACAATCATTCCAGTCGTTATCTCACGCGGGATCGACCTGCTGGCCGGCAACCGGACCGCGCAGTTCGCGCTGGCGCTCGCCGGCGGCGTGCTGGTGCTGGGCTCGCTCAGCTGGCTATTCAATTTCATCCGCCAAACACTCTCGGCCCGCGCGGTTGGCGACGTGGTGCTGGCGCTGCGCGAAGATGCCTTCGCGGCGGTGATGGAGCGCGACCTGTCGTTCTACGATCAATATGCCTCCGGCAAGATTGTCAGCCGCGTCACCTCCGACACGCAAGATTTCTCGACGGTCGTCACGCTGACGATCGACCTGATGAGCCAGTTTCTGCTGGTTTTGATCATCACGATCCTACTGTTTACGATTAACACGAGCCTGGCGCTGCTAGTGCTCGCGGTTACGCCGGTAGTGTTCGCGGCGGCGCTGAGCTTCCGGCGGATTGCCCGCTGGAGCACCCAGCGCGGCCAGCGCGCCACCGCCGAGGTCAATTCCGCCATCCAAGAGACCGTGAGCGGCATCGCCGTGGCTAAAAGTTTTCGCCAGGAAGCGACAATCTACGACGATTTCCGCAACACCAACCAGCTGGCATTCCGCGTGCGGCTGATGCGCGGGCTGGTGCTCAACACAATCTTCCCGACGCTCGACTTGATCAGCGGCATCGCGACCGCGCTGGTGATCTACTACGGCGGGCGGCGCGCGCTCGCCGGCACGATCACGACCGGCGACTGGTATCTGTTTGTCCAGACACTGGGCATTTTCCTGTTTCCACTGACCAGCATCGCCTCGTTCTGGAGCCAGTTTCAGCAGGGCCTCTCGGCCAGCGAGCGGGTTTTCGCGCTGATCGACGCCGACCCAAAAGTGGTGCAAACCGCGCGCGAGCCGGTTGGCGAGCTGCGGGGGCGGATCACATTCGAGCAGCTGCGCTTCCGCTACGCGGAGTCCGTGGTCGGTAGTCCGTTGTCCGTTGCCTCCTTCTCAACCGACGACGGACAACGGGCAACGGACAACCAACAATGGGTTTTGCCCGACTTCTCGCTCGATATCCCGGCCGGGCAGACGCTGGCGATCGTTGGGCACACCGGCGCGGGCAAGTCGAGCCTGGCGCGACTGATCACGCGCTTCTACGAATTTCAGGGCGGCCGGCTGCTGATCGACGGGCGCGACATTCGCACGCTCGACCTGGCGCAGTACCGCAGCCGGATCGGGTTGGTGCCGCAGGTGCCGTTCTTGTTCTCGGGCACCGTTGCCGACAATATCCGTTATGGGCGGCCCGGCGCAACAGACGAAGCGGTGGCTCAAGCGGCGCTGAAGCTGGGCGGCGGCGAGTGGGTGCAGGATCTGCCCAGCGGCCTGCAGACCGATGTCGGCGAACGGGGTGCGCGGCTCTCGCTTGGGCAGCGCCAGTTGGTGGCGCTAGCGCGCGTGCTGCTGCAAGATCCGTCGATCTTCATCCTGGACGAGGCCACCGCCAGCGTCGACCCGTTCACCGAGGCGCAGATCCAGGAGGGGCTCGACATCGTGATGCGCGACCGCACCAGCATCATCATCGCGCACCGGCTCTCGACCGTGCGCTCGGCCGACCGAATCATCGTGATGCGCGCCGGTCAGATCATCGAGCAGGGCACTCACACGGCGCTGCTGGCACAGGGCGGCCACTACGCCGAGCTATACAATACCTACTTTCGCCACCAGAGCCTGGAGTATATCGAGCAGGTTGGCGCATTTGGGGATTAAACAGATTACGATCTACGCATCGACTATCAATCGCCCTGCGATCCGCCGCTCGACGCCTCCGACGCGGCCTGGACGGCACTGCTGATGCAATCCGCTGACACGGAACAAGTTTGAGAAGGAATCCCCTTGATGAGCGAGATCAGCGTGAGCCAGGAGGATCGGCCATCTCCTGCGGATCTGGCGGCCATCAACGACTGGATCGTCGACTACAACCTCGCGCAGGTCGGCGATCACTGGAAAGGCCGGCTCACCATCCTGGCGCGCGATGCGGAGGGCAACTCGTGGGCGGCCTGCTGGGCTTTACGGATCGCGGCTGGGCGCGAATCGAGATCCTGGTCGTCGCAGAGCACGCTCGGCACCAGAGCATTGGCACACGGCTGCTCGATGCGGCCGAAGCCGAAGCCCGCAAACGTGAGTGTCATGACGCCTGGCTGGATACGTTTAGCTTCCAGGCGCTCCCTTTCTATGAAAAGCACGGCTATACGATCTTTGGGCGGCTGGAAAACTACCCGAATGAGCATGTGCGCTACTTTGTGCGCAAGCGGTTGGCGATTGGTTCGGCGCCATAGCGATCGCCGATCTACTCGCCGCGATACGCGGCATAGTAGTCGCATAGGCCGCGAAGCGGGCACTTGTGGCATGCCGGGCGCTGCGCATGGCAGATCTGCCGGCCATGGCGGATCATGTCGATGTGGAAGGTATAGACCATCTCAGGCTCAAGCGTGGCCTCGAGCTGGGCGTGCGCCTTGTCGGCGCTGACTTTTGCGCCGATCAGGCCGAGCCGTTTCGCGACACGATAGACGTGCGTGTCAACCGGCAGGGCCGGCTTGCCCAGCGCGAACAAAAGCACGCAGGCGGCGGTCTTTGGCCCGATGCCTTCCAGCGAGATCAGCCATTGTTTGGCTTCGGCTAGTTGCAGTGTCGCCAGAAAATCCAGGCTCAGCTGGCCGCGCCGCCGTAACACTTCGCGTAGCGTATTCTGAATCCGCGGAGCCTTGATTTTGCCCAAGCCTGCCGGCTTAATCGCCTCATAAATCTCGCGTTCCGATGCATCCAGCACTTCTTCCCAGGTTGTGTAGATTGCTCGCAGCCGCTCGTACGCCCGGCCGCTGTTTGTGTCGGTGGTGCTCTGCGAGAGAATCGTGCCGATCAGCTCGTCGAGCGGGTCGCCGCCGGGCCGCAGGGTTAGCGCCCCATAGGTATCGACCAGGCGCTCGTACACCGCACGCACCTTCTTCCGATCGACTGGAGTAGTGGGGGCTGTCATTCGTTCTTTCTTGTTGGCTCCGACCTTGGTTCTACAAACCACGCCGGTGGCACAATCGTGGGCATGGGTTCGGCTCGCGGGGCGTCGGCGTTCTGCGCGACCACAATCAGCCGCGATCGAGCATATCCCCAAACTCTTAGAACGACCCGGCGATGCCCGTCGTTGAGCCGAGCTATCCAGCTTTGTCATCATCTAAATCAGAATGACGCTCGTCTCATGCATCGCCATGTTGCTCGTTTGACGGCTCACGCTCCGATCGATCACCGTTCAAGTGCGCCTCAATTGCCTCGATCAGCCTCTTCAGACTGACTGGCTTGCTTAGATAGGCGTTCGCGCCGGCTGCTAGGCAGCGTTCGCGGTCGCCCGGCATGGCCAGCGCCGTCAGCGCGATGATCGGAATAGTAGCCAGGGCGGCGTCGGCGCGGATGCGCTTGGTCGCCTCCAGCCCGTCGATGCCCGGCATCTGGATGTCCATCAGGATCACATCCGGGCGCGTGTCGGTTGCCCGCACGACCGCCTCCGCACCGTTGCGCGCGACGATGACCTGGTAGCCCTTGATCAGGAGATAATCCGACAGGGTGTTAATGTTCCCTTCGTTGTCCTCCGCCAGGAGGATGCGCGGTGATTTAACCGTATGCCTCTGGTCAAGCACCGCCATGGGCAGCTCACTGCTCGGCCCATGCGCCGCCAGTCTGGGCAACATCCCCTGAAGCTGCTGGCGCGTGATCGGCTTGACCAGATAGCCCGCCGCGCCCAGCGTGAGACCGCGCGCCTGTTCGTCCACCGCCGAGACGATCAGCACCGGGATATCCTGGGTGGACGGTTCGGCCTTCAACCCCGCCAGCACATCCCAGCCCGACGACATGGGCAGCAGGATGTCCAGCACGATGACGTCAGGCCGTGTTACCCGCGCCTGGGTGACAGCACCCTCGCCCTGTGGATAGGTGCTGGTTTCCAGATTCAGTTCGCGGAGGTAGCGGGTGACCTGCTCCGCAGCCGCCGGCGAGTCTTCGATAATCAGGGCCCGGCGAATCGGCCCCTTATCCGGCGCGCCCGCTACGTCCGGCGTCGCTGGCGCATCCGGGTTGGGCACCTCTGGCGCCCGCCACGGGAGCGAGATACTGAAACGGCTGCCTCTCTCCGGCGCACTTGTGACCGCCACGCTGCCGCCGTGCAGCTCGGCCAGGCGGTAGACCAGCGAGAGGCCCAGGCCGGTGCCGCTATACTCGCGCGCCAGGCGGCTGTCCAGCTGGACAAAGGGCTGAAACAAGCGCGCGAGATCGGCCGGCGCGATGCCGATGCCGGTGTCCCAGACTGTGAACGAGACCAGCTCGCGCGCCGGATCGCCCGTGACATCCAGGCCAATCGCTCCGCCCGGGGGCGTGAACTTGACAGCGTTCGAGAGCAGATTGACCAGCATTTGCTTGAGGCGACGTATATCCGCCTCGATCGTCATCACCGCGCTGTCGAGCTGCAAGGAGACGCGGAGTTGCTGGTTGTGGGCCGCCTGTTTGATCAGCTGCAAGCTAGCCTGGCAGATCGGTTCGACCTCAACTGCGTCGATGTCCAATTCGAACTTGCCGGCCCCAATTTTGGAGAGGTCAAGGATGTCGGTGATTAGTACGAGCAGGTGGCGGCCGCTCTCCTCGATACTGCGCAGCGACTGGTGTTGTTGGTTGGTGAGTGGCCCGTAGACCTGTTCCTGAAGCGCCTCGGACAGCCCGAGCACGGCGTTGAGCGGCGTGCGCAGCTCGTGGCTCATGCTGGCTAGGAACTCGTCTTTGAGTTGGGCCGCACGGGCCAGTTCGGCGTTCAACACGCTGAGATCGGCTGTGCGCTCCATGACACGGCGCTCCAGCAAGGCCCGCTCCACCTCCAACGCTGCCTCAACCTGCTTTCGTTCCGCGATTTCGGTTTGCAACTCGTCGTTCGTTTGGCCAAGCTGGGCCGTGCGCTCCCGAACCCGTTGCTCGAGCTTGTTATGGGCTTGTTGCAGCGCCTCCTGCGCCTGTTTGTACGCGGTAATGTCTGTCGAAATCCCTACGAGATATTTCGGTTTTCCATCGGCGCCAAAAATCGGGACTTTGCGCGTGTAGAGCAGGCGCACGCCCTGGTGGGCTGTCTGAACCTCCTCCTCAGAGATGTCGATGACCGTATTGCCCGCCAACACCTCACGGTCTTTGGCGACGAAGAAGTCGGCCTCTTGCTTCGGGAACAAATCGTAGTCGGTCTTGCCGAGCACCTCTTGTTGGCGCAGGCCGATCAACTCCTCGTTGGCTTTGTTCCAGCCAACAAACCGCAAATTGTCGGCCGATTTGATAAAGACGGCGCTCGGCAAATGCTCGATCACCGAGTTGAGGAAGTTCATCGCCTCCTCTAGTTCGGTCGTGCGGTTGCGCAACGACGCTTCGGCCCGCTTGCGCCCGGCGATGTCGCGACGAATGAGCGCGCTCGACGCGGCGACGAGCAGAACCGCCAACCCGCCGCCGCCGACGATGATTGTTGTCGCGGTCTGGGCGCTCGCCCTCGCATCCGCATCCCGCCGCCGCAACAATGTGCGCTCCTCATCCTCCATCGTGCCGATCACCGTGCGAATTTCGTCCATGGTCTGTCTGCCCTGATCGGTCGCGACCACGTGCAGCGCCGCGTCGAATCCCTGGCGCTGCCGTGCATCGATCGTTTGCTGGAGCAACGCTAATCGTCGTGCGATCAGCGGCTCAAGACCGTCAATTCGCCGTTGTTGGCTGGGGGTATCCGCGGTTAAGGTTCTGAGCTTCTGAACATCCGCACTCACGCCTGCAATGGCGGCCTGATACGGGTCCAGGTAGGGCTGCGCCGCGGTGATGATGTAGCCAAGGGCCTCGGTCTCGGCGTCCACCAGATCTGCGCGTACCTCATCAAGTGTTTCAAGTACCTGATAGGTATGCGCGACCGAACCGGCGGTCTCGACCAGGTCCCTCATACTGCGATACGCGACCAGGCCGACGACGCTGAATGTGAGCAGCGCCACTCCAAACCCCGCGCGCAGCTTGGTTTCGATAGACCATGGCATAGATCGATCCTTGTCTGCTCAATTCTGGGCGCCTCGTGCGGTTGCGCCGCGCTGCGCGGGCAGGAAGCGCAGCCTGAACCGGCGGGCTAGCGCTCCAACTCGCTAAACATTAATCAAAATGGTGCTCGCTGGGCGCATGGCATCTTCCTTCTCCCGTGGTCGCGCCGCAGCGCGATGGCGGGTAACACCGCAGCGTCAAGAGCCAGGGGTTGGGACATAACTATTCCTGAGCAGCGTGCTGCGTAACGGCGCACGGGGGAGAAACATCGTTGCCGCTAGCGCCCGCGCTCCCCACCAGCATACTGATGGGACAGCCCTCCTCGGGCGGTCTGTCGAGGAGGATGGCGGACACGGATCGGCGGAGCTACGCACAGCAGGGTGAAGGAAACGAGGCAGTTGCGGACGGGGCCTCTGCGCATGATTATACGCTTGATGTCAAGCAAGATCGGGCGAAGGGTGTGGAGCAACACACTCCAAGATGACCTGGTTGCCCCCAACGAGATTGTCCACACATATCCCGATGAGCCAGCAGGTGATTCTGGCCCGGAAGCCGCTAAGGGATTCGTCACTGCCGCTCGCACGTCTTGGCCCGATATTCAGGCAACAGTTGAGTCGCAGATTGCAGAGGGCGACTTGGTCACGACGCGCTGGACTCTTAGTGGCACCTACCAGGGAGGCGATCCGACGCTTCCTGACACTGCCATAGGTAAGCGCGTAACAATGACTGGTATGTCGATCAACCGCTTTGAGGGTGGCAAGAGTGTCGAGTCCTGGAATGAGTCAGACCGGCTCGGGATGCTGCAACAACTCGGGGTCATCCCCGTGGCTCAACAAGCTAGCGCATAAGCCAAGTTCTACAAGCAAAGTATTCAAAAACCCCCTCTTCGGAGGGGGTTCTCGTATCTCAGTCAAGCGATTTCGTTGCGCGGTCGTCAGAAGCGACCCATGTTCACGTCCTGGATGAACTGAATGAGGCCACGGAAGTAGACCTCCTGATCGTCGTAGAGCGCCATATGACTGCCATTTGGGCAAGCCAGGTGCCGCCCGTGCTGCACGGCCGATGCCATCCATTCTAGGTGCTTGGGGTTCATGGTGTCATACTGCGCACCGATGGTGAGAGTCGGCGCCTCGATCTGCGCGAGGTCGGCAGTGCGATCCCAGTGCAGAAGCTTCCCACTTGCGCCGAGTTCGCTGGGCCCCTGCATTGGGACATACATGGCCGGGTTGATGTGCTTGAAGGCGCGATTGACCGGGTCGGGCCATTCGGCAATCGGCATACGCAGGATATGATACACGTAGTGGTGTTCCATCAGCAGTTCCATGTAGCGCGGGTTCTCGTAGTCTCCTGCCCCCTCGTATTGCTGGATCTCATCCAGCGCGACCTGATCCATGTCGGGCATTAGCGCCGTATGTGCGTACTCGTTGTACTGGGGGATACTGGCCATCATATTGGAGATGATCAGGCCCTTCAGATGCTGCTGGTACTTCAGCGCGTACTCAATGGCTAAAGCGCCGCCCCAGGAATGGCCGTATAGGTAGAAGTTCTCGCGGTCGAGTTCGAGCGCTTGCCGCACCTGCTCCACTTCTTCAACGAAACGCGGCACCTCCCAAAGTTCCGGTTCGTCCGGCTGATCGCTGTAGTACGATCCGAGTTGGTCATAGTAGTAGTACTCGATGCCAGCGGAGGGGAAGTAGCTGTCGCAGGCTTCAAGGTATTCGTGGGTTGCGCCCGGCCCGCCATGCAGGAGCAGCGCCTTGATTGTCGGATGATTGCCGATCCGCTTCGTCCAGACACGGAAGGTCCCCTTCGGCGTTTCGATGGGGATCAGCTTCACGCCACCGCTGAGAAGGTCATCGCGACCAGAGTAGTCCAAATACGCCGCGGCACTGCTGTCATTTCGTTCCACATCAGCCTCCTGTGTAATACGTGCCAGCAAGCGGGATCGACAAGCACGCGATGACAAAAGGCCGCTTGATAGGTATCATACCACCAGGCGCGAGAGTACCGCTCCGACAGTGTAGGCGCAGGAAGCTTTATGGCTTATCAAAGCCTAAACCCTGATCTCGACATGTTGCACATTGCCGGCCGGCGCGATCGGGAGCACCAGATCGGTCCGCACTGCCCCATCGACGATGCGCCCCGGCTGCTCGCCCGCCGCCGCCCGCCGGACAGTAATGTCGTATGTCGCGCCGCGGAACCGGCGTCTGATCCGGTATCTCGGCCAATCGCGCGGCAGCTCGGCATGCACTCGCAGGCCCTCCGGCCGCGCCTCGACCCCCAGCACGCCCTCGACCATCGCCCGCAGGCACCAGGCACCCGAGCCAGTGTACCAGGTCCAACCGCCGCGCCCCGGCAGCGCCGACAGCGGGCCATCCACGTTGCCGGGCATCACATACGGCTCGGCCATGTATGCGTCTGGTTGCTCGCCACGCACCGCCGGGCAGAAGCTGCGCCAGAGCTCATAGGCGGCATCTGCGCCGTTAGTGCGTCGCTCCGCCAGGATGGCCCAGCAAGCGGCGTGGACATACACCCCGCCGTTCTCGCGCGTGCCGGGCGCGTAGCGCGAGAGGTAGCCGATTGCTGGATTGGGCCGCGAGTAGGCCGGGACCAGCAGCAGCGCGCCATAGCGGGTGTACAAGCGCTCGCGCGCCGAAGCCATCGCCTGGCGCGCGCGATCTTCGGGCGCCAGGCCGCTCAAGACCGACCACGTCTGGGCGTTGAGGAAGATCGCGCCTTCGGCGCAGCTTGCCGAGCCAAGCACCGCACCGTCGTCAGTTGTCGCTCGCCAATACCACGCGCCATCCCAGCCATGGGTGTTCGTGGCATCGCGGATCGATTGCGCCTCGGCGTCGAAGCGCTCCCTGGTTGCTAGATCGAGCATGGGCAGATCGGCCCAATGCTGCAGTAAGAAGTACAGGAAGTGCGCCATCCAAATGCTCTCGCCGCGCCCGCTCGCGCCGACGGCGTTCAGGCCGTCGTTCCAGTCGGCCTCGAGGATCAATGGCAGGCCGCGCTCGCTCCGCCGCCTGAGTGCGACCTCGAACGCACGCATGCAGTGGTCGAGCAATGTCCCCGCGCCGCCGTCGAAGAATGGAATCTCAGCGCGCAAGCAGGCGCTGTCGCCGGTCTCGTGGATGTAGTACAGCGTCACGAACGGCAGCCAGAGCAGGTCGTCGCTATAGCCCGAGCGCAGGCCCGATTCGGCCAGTGGGTGCCACCAGTGCAGCGCGACGCCGTCCTGGTATTGATGGGCGGCGTGGAGCCGGATCTGCTCCAGCGTTTTCTCTGGCCGACCCAACAGCAGCCAGATCAGGCTGTCCTGCAGCTGATCGCGGAAGCCATACGCACCGCCGGTCTGGTAATAGGCAGTGCGGCCCCACAAGCGGCCGGCGATCGCCTGGTATTGCAGCCAGCCATTGGCCATGAGGTTGAAGGCTGGGTCGGGGGTGTCGATCGCGAGCTCGCCAACCAACGCATCCCAGAACTGGCGTACCTCGGCGAGCGCGGCATGCGCCGCCGCCGGATCATGGAAGCGCTCTGCCAGCGCCAGGGCCTCCGCGCGGTCGTCGGCCGCCCCAAGCACAAACACCACCTCGGTCGCCGCGCCAGGCGCAAGATCGACGTCGATCCGCAGGCTGCCGATCGCGTCGCCCCAACGCCCAGATGTGCGATCGGATCGACCTTCGCGGAGCGCCCGTGGCGCGGCGAGATCGCCATGGCGGCCGAGAAACGCGCGCTTGTCGGCGTCGAAGCCGGCAGGCGGCAGCGAGGCGCTATGGAAGGCGACATACGGCCACGAACGGTTCCAGTGCGGCCCCTGCTGGCCTGGCAGATCCCACAGCACCTTATTGGCAAGCAGCGCGCCATGCTCGGCATCGTAGCTGGTCTCGATGAAGATGCGGTGGAACTCGCGATGCCAGTCGGGTGCGGCGCCCAGGCCCCACTCGAAGTAGCTGAATAACTGGAGCCGGCGCGGGGTACTGCCTTGGTTGCGCAGTTGCACGATCCACAACTCGCATGCGGCGTCGAGCGGCACCGTGTAGGTGACCTCGCTGAGCAGATCGCCGCGGCGCGCCGCGATCGCCGAATAGCCAAACCCATGGCGCACCCGGTATTCCTCGAGACTCGCTCCGCATGGCTGCCAGGTCGGCGACCAGAACTCACCGCTCTCTGCGTCGCGCACGTAGAGGTACTTGCCCCACTCGTCGCGGATCAGATCCTGCTCCCAGCGGGTGATTCGGTTCAGCGAGGCGTGCGTGCGCCAGCTATAGCCACTGCCCGCCTGCGACAGCACCATACCATAGTCGCCATTGGAGATGACATTGATCCACGGCATCGGCGTGTCGGGCCGCGTGATCACGTATTCCTTGCCGTCGTCGCTGAAGGAGCCGTATTCGTTTGGAAGTAGCGCCATAGTCATTTCCTAGTAATGCATAATGCGTACTACGTAAAGTTGCGCTTGGCAGCTATTACGCATTACGCTCCCCAGGCATCACGGTAGCTGCTCGACCTCAGGCACGGCCTCGCGCGGGCCAGCGCTGAACTCCTCGATCGAGATCACTGGCTGCAGCGCATGCTTGAACTCCTGGGTCGCAAATGCGCGCCGCAGCATGTCGTGCTCGAGCGCATTCCCGATCGCCCCCATGATCATCCCCTGGTCGAGCGCCAGATAATAAGACGAGACAACTCCGCTGTCGACGTTCACCGAGTCGCGGAAGCCCCACTTATCGTAGATGGGGAAGTCATGCTCGAGTTTGGCGAGATTCGCAAGCGCCGCGTCGGGCGCCCAACGCAGGGCCAGGAACGATGCGTGCGGTGTCACCACGCCGTTTGTGTAGGCGGAAGGGGGCGGGTCGGGCTTCCCGTCGCGGCAGCCGGCGAAGCCATGATCGACGAAGGTGTTGTCCTCATTTGATGGGTAGCCATCGGGGTTCATGCCGATCGCATCGACGCCATACGCGTTGTAGCCGCCCTCGGGGATGTTCGCGGGCGAGAAGCCCCAGTAGCCATACCCGGCCTCCTCAAGTCCATGATGAATCTGCGCGGCGACTGTCAGCGGGTGGTTGATCGCCCAGCTCCGCGGCCCCCACTGTTCCTCGGGGACAAATAGTGTGGGCATGAGCGCCTCGAACATACTGCCGCCCCATCCCGGCACGATGCGCATCCCAGCATATGGGTACGATCCTTCGAAGACATCGATACCATAGTAGGTACGATGGAACCCGAGCGGCTTGGTCTCCTGCCAGCTCCAGTCGCATGTGTCCGGGAAGGTCCGCCATGCCCCAAAGTACTCTCTGGGCGGGATCTCGCCAGTCGCGATCCCGATATAGCTGGCGATCCGGCTTTCGCTGACGATCGTGTCATAGCAGCATGGCGACTCACCCGTGTCCGGCGCGTAGAAGAATGCGATCCGGTTGGCGTCCGGACGGTAGTAGAAGCCAAAATGCATGCTGTCGAACAGCGCCTTGGCGCGCGCCGATAGTTCGGGAACGCTGTTCGCGACAACCTGCAGCCCGGTCGCCAGCCAGCCATTGTCGACGGATGACAGGATCGGAGTGATCGGCGCGCCGGTGGGCGGCCAATACGTCAGCTTCGCGCCGGTGGTATGGTCGTACCAGTTGTAGTATTGCCCGCTCGGTTGGTGGCGTTCCATGGTCTCAAGCGAGTGCAGCGTCCGATCGAGCCGCGCGACCGCTTCATCATGGCTGATGATACCGAGCTGCTCCGCGACCAGCGCGCTCCACATATAGGCGCCGATGTTGGTGGTCGATGTTTCCACGCTTTGGGTTCCGTCGGCCTTGAGACTATCGGCGGGCAGCCCGCTGTTCGAATCGGTCATCGCAACGAACGACGCCCAGGTATCACGCGCGTAGCGCTGCAACACTTCCTGGCGGTCACCGTTCCCTTGGGCCGCCGCCGCGCTCGGCAGGCCAATCGTTAGAACCAAGATCAGCAGCACCAACAGCGGCGCTTTTCTGGTCATGTTCCTCATCTCACTTCTCCTCTAGTCACATTGATCGTATATAGAGAATAGAAGATAGAGGATAATAGAAGATGGAAGATGGAAGATAGTGGTTATCGTAAGATAGGTGCTATTTTCCATTCTCTATTCTCTATTCTCTATTCTCCATCCTCATCCGCGTCACTGGCTCTGCAGCCGGTTCAGATGCTCCTTGGCCCTGGCGATCAGGTCCTGCTCGCCGGCGAACAGCTCCTCGATCGACGTATAGATGTCTTTGGCCGAGGCTACATCGCCCTCCTGCTCATACAGCTCGCCCAGCCGCAGGTAGATGATTCCGAAGTATGGGTTGGACTTGCCGGTGTTGGCCTGGATGAAGTTCTCCGCCTCCTGGATCGTGATCTTCTGATTGATGATCTCGTCGATCCGCGTCTGGGCCCGCTCGACGCCAGCCGGCCTAGGCCAGGAGTACGGGTCGGCCCAGATCTTCTCGACCTGCATATAGCCACCATGCGTGACATAGGCGTTGCGCGCGGTGTCGAACTCCTCGTAGCCGACCAGCGCCTCGAGGTATTTGCCGGCATCGTAGCTGGCATCGGCATCGCGTAGGTAGCCCAGCGCCAGCGACGACGCGCGATACCAGGCGATCGCGTAGGTGCCCGCGACGAGCAGCAGCACGATACCGACGACGATCGCGACCCGCAGCCACGATCGGCGCCGTGGCGTAGGCGCCACAACGGCTGCCGGCGCCGAAGGTTGAAGTGTTGTGGTCATAATCGCCTCACTTCAGGCTCGTGTTGGCAAATGCCTTGACGAACTGATCCTGTAGGAAGAAGTAGACGACGATCAGCGGGAGGGTCACAAGCGCCATCGCGGCCCATTTCTCCTGCTCGAACTGGCCGGGGATCGACGACTGGAATTGGTACAGCCCCAACTGCACGGTCCACAGCTCTGGTTTGTTCAGATACAGCAATGGACCCATGAAATCATTCCAGCTGCCCATAAACGTTAAGATCGCGACTGTCGCGAGGGCCGGCCGCGACATCGGCAGGATCAGCCGGTAGAAGATCGTCGGCTCGTTCGCACCGTCTAATCGCGTCGCCTCGATCAGCTCGTTCGGGATACCGCCGATGAACTGCCGCAGCAGGAAGATGTTGTAGATGCTTACGGCCGAGGGAACGATCAGCGCGCGAAAGTGACCGACCCAGCCCAGCCGGTACATCAGCACATAGGTCGGGATCAGGAACAACACCGTCGGGATCATCATCGTGGACAGCATGAAGCCGAACAGTTGCTCGCGGCCGGGGAACGGGATCTTTGCGATCGCATACGCCGCCAGTGCGCTGAGCAGCGTGTTCAGCACCGTGACCGTGACGGCCACAATCAGCGAGTTGCGGAACAGCAGCAGCATGTTGAGGTATTGGAATGCCCCGGCGTAGCCCGAGAACGTGATCTGCGTCGGCAGACTATTTGGCGCGTGTAAAATCTCCGGCCCCGGCTTGACCGAATTCATCATGAGGTAGAAGAATGGGTACACCACCACGACCGCGCCAAGCGTCAGCAGGGCGTACGTTCCAAATGACGACCAGGACGGACGTCGAAGCATAGGTTGTTGTGTTGTTACCATTTGCGCACCTCACCCTGTTGTATCGCTCGGAACGAGCTTGAACTGCAGCACGGTGACGAGGGCGATGACCATGGCCAGCAGCAGCCCAATCGTCGAGGCATAGCCCATGTTCGAGCGGTCGAACGCCTGCGCGTACACATACATCACCGGCGTCAGTGCTTGGTGGTTCGGCCCGCCATAGACGTCGTAGCCAAGCGCGTAGACTTCAGTAAACATCTGCAGGCCGTTGATCAGGTCGACGACCAGCAGGAAGAACAGCTGCGGCCGAAGCAGCGGCAGCGTGATATAGCGAAAATTGCTCCAGGCCGTGGCGCCGTCGATCGACGCCGCCTCGTAGAGTTGTTGGTCGATCGCGTACAGACCGGCCAGCAGGATGATTGTGCTGACGCCAAACCACTTCCAGGTATTGATCAGCGCGATGACGGGCATTGGCAGCCACTCGGTGAACTTCCAGAACACCGGCGCGTTGATCAGGCCCATGCGCAGCAGCAGGTTCTGGATCGGCCCCTCGGGATTGACCAGGTACGCGCCGACTAGCACCAGCACTACTGGCGAGGTGACCACCGGCATGAAGTAGATCGTGCGGAACAGCCGCCCGCCGCGGACGACCTGGCGCAGCAGCAGCGCAATCGCCAGGCCAAGGCCGTTTTTCAGCAGAATAAAGATCGACTGGTTATAGACGATATTGAGCAAACCTCGCCAGAACAGCGGATCCAGCACACCCCTAATCCAGTTGCCCACGCCAACAAATGCAAGGTCCTGTGGTCGTGTAAACGAGTAGGTAAAGAATGTTAGATAGAACGAGAGCACAAGTGGGTACAGGCCGAAGACCAGGTACAGCAGCACCCAGGGCGACACGAACAGGTAGCCCCAGCCGGTTCTACGTACTCGCTTCCAGAGGTTGGGGGGCTGGCTCATCGCATCGCTGGCGCGCCGTTGGATGGGGACGGTAACATTTGCCATAATGTTCTCGCTTTCTCCAGGCCCTTCTAATTGCGAGACTTACCCGATCACATCTTCAACGTGGTTTTTAGCTTGCCCGTCGGCAGGCTCTGGATAGACGGCAGCAGGGCACTCTTTCATTTTCTGTTTTCGATTATTGCGCTCGCAGAGGGCAATAATCGAAAACAATAAGATAATGAGCGTACTGCTCTGTCGAAGGCTACAAATACGATACCCAGTCGCATAAGTCCTATTTATTGGCGCGCGGCTAGGATTACTTCTTGAGTGCCGCGCGCGCCTTGTCGGCGGCATCCTTGACCGCCTGTTCCGGCGTTCCCTGGCCCTGCACCACCGTCTGCTGATAGACGCCCAGCACCCCGTTGGCAGCGTCCTCGGCGCTCGAGAAGATCTGCGGGAAGACTGCGGTCTTCAGCGCATCGACAAACGGCTTGCGGGTGGGGTCGTTGAAGTATGGGTCATTCTTGAGGCTGGTGAGGGTCGGCAGGTAGCCCAGCTCTTTGATGAACTGCAAGTTGTTCTCGTCCTGCATCAGGAACTTGGCGAACTCCCATGCGCGCGCCTGGCGCTCGGGGTTCGTCTTCATGATCATCAGCGGTCGGCCGCCATAGGTCGAGTAGCTGGTATCGCCGGCCTTGGGCACCGGCACGGGCGCTATGCCGACGTCGTCGCCGATCTTCATCGGGTGGTCCTTGGCATCCTTCAGGTTAGGCTCCCAGGAGTAGCCATACTGCGGCCACATACCAATCGAGCGGCTGAAGAAGTTCTTCTCCATCGTCGGCGGAGCGTACTGCTGGGCCTTCTTCGTAAAGTCGAAGAACTGCTGCATGTTGCACTCGGGCTTGTCGAAGGCGATATCGGTGCCGAGGCGGTTCAGCAGCAGGCACTGCTTCTGATTACCGTTCAGATAAATCGGCTGGAGCATGTTCCAGTACCAGCCGCCCCACGCCAGCGCGTCGTTCCAGAAGACCGTGCCGTAGACCTTTTCGCCGCCCGGGCGCGGCGGCAGGGCCTGGATCTTCTGCGCGTCGGCCAGGAACTCGTCCCAGGTCTGCGGCGGCTTATCCGAGTCGAGCCCGGCCTCCTTGAACAGATCTTTGTTATAGATCATCACCGTGACGTCGGCGCCCAGCGGCAGGTAGAAGTTATGCCCATAGACCTGCTGGAGCGTCTCGGGCTCGACCTTCGCAAACAGATCTTTGGCGCCAGGTAAGTCTTCCATGGGGATAATCGCCTGCTGTGCGGCGTACTTCCCGATCTGCGAGCCGAACGAACCGACGAACAGATCCGGCTGGTTCCCGGCGGCGATCAAGGCCTCGAAGGCGCCGCCTTCCGGCTCTTCGATCACCTCGACTTTCATGCCCGAATTGGCCTGCTGGAACTTTTCGGCCAGCTTGCGCATGGTGTCGATCATGGCGCCTTTCACCACCGAGATCTGAATGGTGCCTGGGGTCGCGTTCGCTTGGCCACCCGTGCCGGCCTGCGGCGCGGCTGTGGCCGCCGGCGCGCCAGCCTGCGGGGCCGTGGTCGCTCCGGCTGCGCCGCCTTGGGCGCCCGACGTTGCGGCAGGAGCCGCGCCACCCTGAGCCGTCGGGGATGTGCTGGTGTAGTTGCTGCCGCTGCCACAGGCCGCGAGCGACGTCAGCAGCAGGATGAGTGAGACGATCAGCCGCAAGCCCACGTACGATCGTTTGATGCCTTCCTTGACTCTCATCGCGAGTCTCCTTTCATCCTAACATCGGAGTTTGCCAATAGATGCTCGACGCCGATCGATCAGCTCGATCGATCAACTCGGTTGTCAAAGCGCTTCGACAACACGACACACAGAGCTCCTTTCGACAGGCTACGCCCGACTCACGCTCTATCAAAGCGCTTTGACAACGCTCAATAACAGAAGGTGCAGCATAAGTCCTATGAATAAAAAAAGCCGCGCGCAGCGGCTGCTCCAGGGAGGGATGCGGGTCTACGACGAACAACCGCACGAGTGTCGAATCACTATTGGCACAGGTAGCACAACGCGTGCCGCCAACGGCGCACCATCTAACGCGCCCAGAACCGCGAGCGCAGCCTGCCGCCCAAGCTCGTAGATCGGCTGGCGTGCGGTGGTCAGCGGGGGGATGACATAGCTTGCCAGCGGCACATCATCGAATCCGACCAGTGCGATGTCCTCTGGCACGCGCAGCCCGCGCTCACGAATCGCGATCAGTGCATCGCTCGCCATCTGATCGTTAGCGGCGAACACGCCGTCCGGCCGCTCAGCTGGCTGAAGCAGCGCTTGCATCGCATGGTAGCCGCTGCCACGCAGGTAGTCGCCTTTCGCGAGACGCTCCGGGGGTAGGTGCAGCCCTGCCGTGGCAAGCGTATCGCGCAGGCCGCGGAACCGCTCGGCATTGTCGGGGGTGTGATCGCTCCCGGCGATATAGGCGATCCGGCGCCGGCCGTGTTCGAGGAGATGTTCGGTCAGCGCACACGCGGCGCCGTAGTTATCGACACGAAATGTCGCGAGGTCATCTCCGATGTCTTGCTGGATCAACGCGACCGGGATGTGGCGGCGCAGCATATGCTCAACATTGGCGCGCCGCACATCGATGGCCACCAGCACCAGCCCATCGACCCGCCGTTCCGTGAAGAGCTTCATGTAGCGATGATCGCCGGTTGCCGCGGGTTGGCTCACGACCAGCAGGCCGTACCCCGCGGGCGTGGTGACATCCTCAACCCCACGCACAACCTCAAGAAAGAACGGGTCGCTGATATTGGGGATGACAAAGCCAAGGGTCTGGGACCGCTGCTTAGCAAGCCCACGCGCATACGCGCTTGGCTGGTAGTTCAGATCCTTCATGGCTGCCAGCACGCGCTCGCGCGTCTGAGGATGCACGCGGTCGAGCTCATTCAGCACGCGGGATACCGTACTGATGGATACCCGCGCGCGGCGCGCGACCTCGTCGATCGTAACTTGGGCGTGTTTGTGCTGGCGCATGGAGCTGCTAGTCTTACTCACAGGAGTTACGCGGTGGACGCGAACATTGGACCACCATGGATTAAAATCTCTCGTATCGAACGTTTTTCGTAGAACGAAAAACGTTCGATACGAAGAAGATAAATTCGTGTTTTGCCAGTGACCGCGTAACTCCTGTTATTGAAAAATCAAACGCTCTCAGGGCAGCGGATGCCAGATCAGCGCAAGGCCAATGGCAATCGCGGCTAGGAGCGCGCCAATAGCTATGAACGCGACGCTGATTTCCGTGGTTTCGTGCTTGGTAATTAAGTATGTCGGGAGATTCTGGAACACATCCTGAAGCTCGCCAGCGCTCTCAGCCGAGTAATAGGTGCCACCGGTCATCTCAGCAACTTGCCTGAGCGTATCCTCGTCGATCCCGCGGCGGAACCCGCCGCCGCCAAATCCGCCGCCACCAAACCCGCCGCCACCAAACCCGCCGCTGCCATCCAATGGGCCGCCACCCTGAAACTGCTGGCTACAAAACGGATTTCCCGCCCCGTTCGCGGTACCAAACCCGATCGTGTAAATCCGCACTCCACGGTCGACAGCTTGCTGCGCGGCATCCAATGGCGACGGGCCGGCATTGCTGACCCCATCGGTGAGTAACACAATGATGTCCGGCGCATACGCCCCTTTCGGCACTGGTGTTGGCGCAATCCCGGGCGATGTCTCGGTCACGCTCGGCGCAACGTTCTTGTCGATTTCGGCAATCGCATCAAGCGATTTAAGAATGCCGCTGCCAATCGCCGTCCTGCGCCCGGTGGTCAGACTCTCGATCGAAGCCTCCAGCGCTTCCTGATCGGTTGTGGGCGGCAGGATCATTTCCGCAAAACCAGCGAACGCCACGATGCTAATCTGTGTGGTGGACTTTTGGCGTTCAATGAACGACAGCGCGGCAGCCTCGGCGGCCAGTAAGCGGTTGGGCTCGATATCTGTCGCACACATGCTCCGCGAGACATCCATTGCGAGAATGACGGTCGTCTGCCCAGTGGGCACACTCACAATCGCCACCGGGCGCCCGAGTGCGATCACCAGGCTCGCCAGCGCGAGCAAGAACAGGGCAAACGGCAGATGGCGCCGCCAGCGCGATTGGTGCGGCAGCGCTGCGCGCACTAAAGAAAGGCTGGAATAGCGCACCGCAAATGGCCGCCGTCGTCGCAATATCCAAATATATGCCGCGATAATCAGCGGCAATAACACCAACAGCAGCAGGAATCCGGGCCAAAGCAAGTCCATCGACTACCTCGTGCGTATTGCGTATTGCGTATTGCGTATCGGGCATCTGCTTACGCAATGCGCAATACGATAGCCATCAGCAGTGTGTTTTCGAAAGTCCTTATACATTCGCCCACCGGCTCACGGCAAACGTCCGAACCATAAGAGCGAACAGATACCGCCAATCAGCAAGGCGAGCACCCCGACGCCCGCAAAAAGAGCGGTGACTTCGGTCTTTTCCGGTTTGATCACCAACTGCAGGTCGAGGTTTTCGTAGATCCTCTGTAGGTCTTGTTGGTTCTCGGCGCTGTAATAGGCGCCCTCGGTGAGCTGCGAGATCTGTTGCAGCGTCGCCTCGTCGAGCTGGGTATGAACGGTGAAGCCGTTGACGTGCAGTGTGGTCCCCGCCGCGCTGCCGATGCCGACGGTGTAGATGCGCACACCACGGTCGGCGGCTGCCCGCGCGGCAGCCAGCGGATCGGGGTTCTCGTTGTTCTCACCGTCGGTGAGTAGGACAATCACAGAAGAGCTGTCCGTTCCTTTGGGCACCGGCGTCGGCGTGAGTATCGGCGTGGGCGTTAGGTTGCTATACAGGCGCGGGTCTTGCTCAGTGCTGGCGGCAATCGTGTTGAGCGAAGCAAGAATGCCCTGCCCAAGCGACGTGCCACGCGCCGGCGTCAGGCGGTTGATTGAGGCGAGGATGGCCTCTTGGTCGTTCGTCGGGGTTTGCACCGCTAAGCCGCTATCGCTGAACGCGACGACGCCAATCTGTACTGTGCGCGGCTGGCGCTGCACGAAGTCTCGCGCGGCGGCCTTCGCGGCTTCCATCCGTGTCGGCTTCAGATCATCGGCCGCCATACTGCCGGACACGTCGAAGGCGAGGATGACGGTCCCTTCGACCCGCGGCAGGCTGATGACCGTCTGCGGGCGAGCCAGCCCGACCAGCAGGATCGTGAGGCCGATCAGAAACAGCGCCGGAGGGATATGGCGGCGCAGGCCGAGCCCCTTTCGCTGCGCTGTCCCCGTGGCCGCCTGTACAAGCCCAAGGCTGCCGTAACGAGCGGTAAATCGCCGCCGCCGCTGCTGCAACCTCGCGTACAACACCACAAACAGTGGAACCAACAACAGTAATACGAGCATCACTGGCCAGATGAATGACATAGCTACACCTAATTGCAAATTGTATATTCATGTCTTCAATATGCAATATACAATCTACAATTTACAATCTACAATCATCTCCGCCGTTGCTGCCGCAGTGTCGCAAAACGCACGATCGCGCGAACCATGTCTTCTTCGGTCGAGAGCGACAGCGCATCTACTCCGGAGCGCTTAAACGCCTCGCTCAATGTTGCCTCGCGCTGCAGCGCCGCCGCTTGAAAACGTTGGCGGAATTTTTTGTCGTGCGTGTCGACGTACAGCTGCTCGCCGGTCTCCGCATCCTCCATAATGATCGGGCCGATGTCCGGCAGTTCCACTTCGCGCGGGTCCCACAAGCGTATGGCGAGCACTTCGTGACGCTGGTTGAGCAAGTTCAACGGCCGTTCCCACCCCGGCGTGCTAATGAAATCGGAGATGATGAAGATCAACGATCGCTGCTTGATTGAGTTCAGTCCGGCTTCGAGTAGCGGAGTCAAGTTAGTAAACGGTGCCTTCGGCAAGCGCGGCTGCTTGAGCAGCTCGTTGGCCAGGCGCAGGACCTGAAGCCGGCCGCCACGGGCTGGAATCGTACGCTCGACCCGGCCGCCGTAGAATATCGCCCCAACGCGATTGCCGTGGCGGGTGAGCAGCCGCGCGAATGTGGTGACAAAATCGATCAGCACCGTCCGCTTCAGACTCTGCAGCGTGCCAAAGTCTACCGAGGGGCTCAGGTCGAGCAGAAACCAGGCGGTGATTTCGCGATCTTCAACGTATTGGCGGACATACGGCATATTCATCCGCGCCGTGACGTTCCAATCGATGTAGCGAATATCATCTTCAGGCTGATATTCGCGCAGATCGGCAAAATCGACCCCATAGCCATAGAACAGGCTACGATAGTCGCCCTGCAGCAGGCCGTCCAACCGGCGAATCACTTGCCAGTCGAGCCGCAGCAGAATCCGTTCAGGCGTGGACGTGGGCGTTGGCGTGCTCATGCAAGGGTACCTCGGGAATAGGAATACGGTCGAGAATCTTTTTCAGCAGATCGTCGGCGGAGATATTGTCGGAGAGCGCCTCGTACGAGAGCACCAGCCGGTGACGCATCACGTCGAGCGCGATATCCCGAACATCCTGCGGGAGCGCATATGCACGCCCGCGCACAAAGGCCAGCGCCCGCCCGGCGAGGATCAGATTGATCGAAGCGCGCGGACTCGCGCCGAACATGATATAGTGCTCTAGTTCTTTCAAGCCAATTTCTTTCGGCTTCCGCGTGGCGGTCACCATCCGTACGGCGTACTCGATCAGGGCCGGGTCGACATACACGCCATCGGCTTCCTGCTGCAAGCCCAATAGCTGCTGGGTAGTCAGCACTTTCTGTACCGCCTGCAACAAGCCGGTCATCCGCTCGACGATCACAAATTCTTCGGTTGTGGTGGGATAGCCGACGAGCACTTTGAGCATGAAGCGATCCACCTGCGCTTCGGGCAGAGGGTACGTGCCTTCGGTCTCGATCGGATTCTGGGTTGCCAGCACCAGGAACGGGCTCGGCACTTGAAAGGTCTCGCGCCCGATCGTCACCTGCCGCTCCTGCATCACCTCGAGCAGCGCGCTTTGCACCTTGGCAGGGGCGCGGTTGATCTCGTCGGCGAGCAAGAGGTTGGTAAAGACCGGCCCGAGCGAGGTATTGAATTCGCCGGTCTTTTGATTGTAGATCCGCGTGCCAATCAAATCGGCGGGGACCAGGTCGGGTGTGAACTGGATGCGCTTGAACTCGCCGCCAATCGCTTCCGCCAAGGTCTTAATCGCCATTGTCTTAGCCAGACCCGGCACGCCCTCGACAAGGATGTGGCCGCGCGCCAGCAGCGCGACGACCAATCGCTCCAACAGCAGGTCCTGCCCGACGATGACTTTCTTGACTTCGTACAACACACGTTCCATCGACGTTCCGTTTTCGGGATTGGTATATCGATCCACTCGCATGCTCCTTCAAGAGCAGTCAGTTGTCAGTCGTCGGTTGTCAGTGGATCAATGGCAACTGACAACCGACAACTGACGACTGACTCCTGTTCTAATACGGCGGCAATCCGGCCGCGCCACCCGCAACAGTGATCGGCACCGCAAACCCGATGCCGGCAAAGGCGTCCTGGTCGGTTGGATTCACGAGCCCTGTGACGATGCCGATCACTTGGCCATCGCGATTCAGCAGCGGACCGCCCGAATTGCCGGGATTCACGGCGGCGTCGATTTGAATCAAGCCCTTCAGTGTTTGATTGCTGTTCGGGCGTTGGAAGGAGCGGTCGAAACCGGAGATAACGCCCGCGCTCATCGAGCTATACAGGCCCAGCGGATTGCCGACGACGAAGGCCTCATCGCCTACGCGCATGGCATTTGGATTCCCCAGCGTCGCGGGCACGAGCTGCGCCGGAGGCTCGCTGGCCTGCAGGACGGCGATGTCATTCTCTGGCTGCTTGGCAATCACCTGCGCGCTCGACTGACTACCATCGGCGAACGTTAGTTGAATGTCGGCCGCGTTCGCCACGACGTGCAGGCTCGTGAGGATGTCGCCGCGATCGTCGATGACCACACCACTGCCGACGCCATGCTCTACCTTGCCCTTCGCGCCCGAGTCTTGGGTTTGGATGAGAACGAGCGAGGGTTGAATCCCCTGGTAGACGCGCGCCGAGAAGGCCGGTGGAGGTGTAGCAGACGCGAGGGCCTGGGCAACCGAGTCGTTCATCTCACGCGCCGTCAGTTGATGCGAGCCCGGAACGAGCAGGCGGTAAATCAGGAGCGCTACGAGCGCGGCTAGCACACCCGATGCGAACGGCACCGCATTCCGTGCCCGCGTGCGGAAGCGCTGGAGGCGTCGTCGCCACAACTCCGATCGTGAAGCAGACGGTTCGCTCATGCTATTTTCCACTCATGAGAAAAGCGACCTGCTTTCAGTCTGGTGTAGCTTTTCGGCAGGCGCTTGGAACTACCTCTCCTGAACCAATGCAATAACCAACTATAGCACTTTTCATGGAGGTAAAAATGAGACAATGCTGAGAATCTTGGAGAACAGTTTGAAGATCTAGCCTTCCGGCAGCTGGCCGCCACGGGTATATTTGGCAATCGCCGTAGGGTCGAGCCGCAACCCAAGCCCCGGCGCGTCGGGAATCGCCAGCATGCCATCCGAGCCAAGCTGCCAGCCGCCAACGACAAGCTCGTCGATGTAGGCTGAGCCGGTGCGATACTCCACGAGATCGGTATCTGCGAAGGCCGAGGCGAGTTGCAGATCGGCCGCCAACCCAACCGCGGTGTTCCAGCCGTGCGGAATGAAGCGAATGCCGTGCTCCTGAGCCATCCAAGCGATGCGGCGCTCCTCGCTGATGCCACCGACCTTGGTCACATCCGGCTGGACGATGTCGAACGCACCGGCGCGCAGCCAGGGCAGAAACGACTGCCGGCGGGTCAAAACCTCGCCACCGCTAATCGGTACCGGCGCGTCTGCGCGCAACCGAACGTAATCCTCAAGCGCGTCGGGGCGCAGCGGCTCCTCGAACCAGGCCACGGCGTAGTTCGCCAGCATCTGGGCCGTGCGCAGCGCCCATTTGTACCCCTGGGCCCAGAATGCGTCGCTGCCGCCGGCGTCGACCATCAGCAGCGCATCCGGCCCCACGGCGGCGCGCGCCGCTTCGACAATCGCCTCGTCGAGCGCACTGCTGTGCCGGCCGAATGGACCCCAGCCAATCTTAAAGGCGCTGAACCCTTGCCCTTTGAGCGCCAACAGATGCTCGGCCAGACGCGCCGGTTCCCCCATCAATAGCGAGGCATATGGCCGCACGCGCTCGCGGTAGCGCCCACCGAGCAGCCGCCCGACCGGCTGACCGGTGATCTTGCCGAGCACATCCCACAGCGCGATGTCGATGCCGCTGATCGTGTGGGTGATCGCGCCACCGCGGCCCTGCCAGAAGGTATGCTGATGCAGCTTCTCGCTGACCCGCTCGGGCTCCAGCGCGTTTTCGCCGTCGTAGAGCGGCTGGAGCACTTTCAAGGCGCCACGAACCAGATCTTCACTTGTGAAGACGCTGCCAATGCCGACGACTCCTTGATCGGTCAGCACGGCGATCAAGGTGTGAACACAATCGTCCGGCCGCAACTCATTGCTCCAGCCGCCTTCGGGTGTCGCGCCATACAGACCCAGGGCGCGGATCTCGTGGATCTTCATCCTTAGACACTCCTATATATGGTTAGCTCTCCGTCCGATAGCGCGATCGCTGGAATAATTGCGCTTGCGGCGTGAACGGCACTCCTTCGTCGAGCGGGAAGATCGGGCGGCGGCAGTGAACATGGCCGAGGCTGCGCAGGTTGGCGCTTGTCGCGCCGGGCGCGTCGACGTTGACCATACGTGCGGCCCAGGTGGCAAACATATGCTGCTGGCAATGCGGCGATTTGACCACCACCGCGTCGAAGTATTGCGGGTCCTGGCCGTGCGCCAGGAACAGCGAGCGGTCGAACAGATGCACTGGTCGGCTGGTGACCACCAGCGTAATTGCGCCGCTCTGGAACACAGCGGTCGGCCCGGCGTCCCACACGCTGCCCCACGATTCGCTACGGAAGCGCCCCTCGGCGAGCATGTGGACGCGCGCCTCGATCGAAAGCGGCTGAAACCGCTGCGGATCGAGTGCGCCACCGACGCGGACACACACGTGCTGGCCCACACCGGCCGCGAAGGCCGCGTGCACGGCGGGCTGATCGACAATTGGAATCAGCGCGCGGCCGCGGTAGCCAGCATCGATCAGCGCGCGCAGAATCGCGTTGCTGTCGCCCGACGCGCCCGAGCTCGTCGCGTCGGCGGCGTCGACCAGAATCGTCGTGCCAGGGCTATCACAGGCGATCCGCACGGCCTCGCCAAGCGGTGTAAGCGGCTGTTGGAGCCGCTCGCGGACCTCCCAGAACCCAGCGGCCAGCTCCACCGCTTCGCGTGCGGCACGCTCGGCATCGCCATCGGCGACGACGACGCTATTCGAACAGAGATCCGGCACATCGGTGAACGGGTTGCCAATAAACATGCCGGCCGAGAGCCCGCCTAGGCCGGCCTCGATCGCCTGTGCGCGGCGAATGAATTGGCCAAACAGACCCGTCTCAGTAATCAACTCGGCGCCGCGCACCAGCGCCGGGATTCGAACCCGCGCGGTGACGGGCCGCGCCTGGCCGGCGAGGATCCGCAGCAACAGTCGTGCGGCGCGCCCGCCCGTCTCGGCGAAGTCGACATGCGGATAGGTATGGTAGATCACAATCGCGTCGCAATGCTCGAGCATTCGATCGGTTGCAATGCCGTGCAGGTCGAACGAGGCCACGATTGGAATGCGCTCGCCCAGAATCTTACGCGCCTCGCCGAGCAGATAGCCTTCGGGGTCGTCCTCAGCCTCGGCGGCCATGGCGCCGTGCAACGCGAAATACACACCATCGACCGGCGGCGCGGCGCGCAGGGCGTCGAGGAACTCGCGCGCGATTCGGGCGAAATCGCCCGCCGCGAGCGTGCCGCCCGAAGTCATGGCGTGGGCGCCATAGGTTGGGATGATCTCGACATCATCGCGCGCCTCGAATACCGCTAGCGCGCCGGCGATCTCGCTCTGCACGCCACGATGACGCGATAGCAACGCTTCGCCAACCGCAATCTCGAAATCGCCATAGCGACTAAGCACCGGATTAAACGAAGAGACCTCTTGTTTACACTCGGCAACCAAGATGCGGTACATAGACGACTCCTTCGTCTCTTCAGATCGGCTTGACATCAGAAGTATAATGGCCTTCGGCCGGTTATTCAACTCCTCAATGGCGCATTCTTCCATCTCGCCACGGCAAAAAGGAGCATGCCGATGGGATCGGTTTTGGTCTTCGAGGCACCGCATCAAATCAAGATCGCCGCCGAGCAGGAGCGCGCGCTCGCGGCCGACGAGGTACGGCTGCGCACGCTGTTCTCGGGTATCAGCGCAGGTACGGAACTGACCGCCTATCGCGGCACCAACCCCTACCTGCACAAGCGCTGGGACGGCAATCGCCGGCTGTTCGTCGCCGACGATCGTGCCGGCCCGGAGTACCCGCTGCTTGGATGGGGCTACGAGGAGGTCGGCGAGATCGTCGAGGTCGGCGAGGGCGTGGCCGATCTAGTGGCAGGCCAGCGCGTCTACGGCACTTGGGGCCACCGCACTAGCCATGTCGCCACCGCCGAGTATGCCCGGGCGCGCATCCTGGCGCCGCAGGTCGACCCAGTATTGGGGATCTTCTCGCGGATCGGTGCGATTGCGCTGAACAGCATCCTCGACGCGCAGATCAACCTGGGCGAGACGGTCGCGGTCTTCGGCATGGGCGTGGTCGGGCAGCTGGTCGCGCAACTGGCACGGCTCTCGGGTGCGCAGGTGGTTGCCGTCGATCTGATTGATGCCCGCCTGGAGCTGGCGCACAGGCTGGGAGCACACGTCGCCGTCAACGGCGGCGCGCAGTCGCCCGCCGAGGCGATCAAGGAGCTCACTGGCGGGCGCGGTGCCGACGTATGCATCGAGGCGTCAGGCTCAACCGCCGCGCTGAACGAGGCGATTCGCGCATGCGCCTATTCAGCCAAAGTCGTGGCCATGGGCTTCTTCCAGGGCGAGGCGCGCGCGCTGCTGCTTGGCGAGGAATTTCATCACAATCGAATCAACATCGTCTGCTCGCAAATCTCCGGCGTCGGCCCAGAGCTAAAGTATCGCTGGGATGCCCTACGGCTGTCGACCGCCTTTATGGAATTGATAGCTGGCGGTCGCCTCGACCTCGCGCCGCTGATCACCCATGTGGCGCCGCTAGAGCAGGCCGCGTCGCTGTTCGAACTGCTCGACCAGCGGCCAGAGCAGGTGATCCAGGCAGTTATTTCGTTTTGAGATCATGGTTCGGCGTCTTCAAAGAAAGCGCGGAAACGGTCATGAAATTGGCATGTCAGGAACACCTGATTCCTGGTTCGACGTTAGAGGAAAAGTGGGCTCTGGTCACATCGCTCGGCTACGACGGAATCGAGTTGCGCGGCGAGGGCGAGTTTGCGCAGCGTCTGCCGGAGTTGCGCGCGGCGCGGCGTGCCGGCGCGGTGTTCCCGTCGGTCTGCGTCATCTCGGATCATTTCATTGGCGACTTCGACGCCCACAAACGCCGCGACGCGATCGAACATATGAAGGTGCTGCTCTCGATCATTGCCGAGCTTGGCGGCTATGGCGCGATTACGCCGGCGTCGTATGGCATGTTCTCGCTCAGGCTTCCGCCGTTCAAGCCACCCCGCAGCCCCGCCGACGACCGCGCGATCTTGATCGATGGCCTTGGCGAGCTGGGCGAGCACGCCGCCCGCGAGGGTGTCCGGGTATTGCTTGAGCCATTGAACCGCTATGAGGATCATATGCTCAACACTCTTGAGCAAGCAGTTGAGTTATGTAAGGCTATTCAGCTCGACTCGGTGAGGGTAATGGGCGACTTCTTCCACATGAGCATCGAGGAGCGCGATCTGGCGGCCGCCATCCTCCAAGCGCGCGGCTACCTACGGCACATGCACCTGGCCGACAGCAATCGGCGCCACCCCGGCGCCGGGCATACCGATTTCGGGCTGGCGCTCAAGGCGCTCAAGCAGATCGGTTTCGACGATTACCTGGCGCTGGAGTGCCACGTCAGCGTCGAGCTACCGGTGCTGCTCGAGGAGTCCGCGCGCTACCTGCGCTCGTTGGATTAGAATTGCAACGAGTTTTCGCTTGCCATAAAGACCACAGAGAGCACAAAGATGGGAAGTAGCCCGATACGATTAGGTTGCCGAATGCGCGGCAGACGTGAGATAGGTCGCCCAACTTTGCTTGACTGTGGCCTCGAGTCGGGCGGTATTTGCGGCAGCGCAGGCAGCTTATCAAGGAGCAGATCAGGCATGGCTAGTATATGCGGAAATGCGTATCGGTTTGAGGGAAGTTCCTCCAGTTCCTTCTGAAAGGAACTGGAGGAAATAAAGGAACTTTCACCGATTTGGTCGATCAGTTTTCTCCAAAGATGTATGTATCGAGGAACGCATTGCGGAATTTGCCTTGTGGGTCGTAGGAGCTCAGCAGTTGTTGAAATTCCGGCAGCTTCTTGTAGAGCGATTGCAATCGCGCTGGCGGCATCGTAAATAGCTTGCCCCAATGCGGGCGGGCATCGAAAGGCGCGAGTTGTTCTTCGATCAACGGGAGCAGCTTGCTGACGGCGGGCCAGTCCTTTTTCCATGTAAAGTGGATTGCAACGCATGCCTGCTTGTAGCACGGGCTCATCCACAGCGTGTCGGCGGCGATCGTGCGCACCTCGGAAATCAGCAGCAGTGGCGCCACCTGTTCGTGTAATTGAGCGACCGCGCGTAATGCAGCGACGGCGTGCTGGCGCGGCACAAAGTACTCGGTCTGCAACTCCTCGCCGCTGCTGGGCATGTTGTCGATCCGGAAGTGCGGCAATCGTTCATGCCAGGGGCCGTGGGCGCCCATCTGCTCGGTGCACGGTTCCGCCGAAAGTTCTGCGATCGGGTGGAGATGGCCTGGCGCGAGCGTCGCCGCGTAGAAGCTGGGTTCCAACGCGCTAGCAGCGTCACCTATAACACGGCGCTTCAACCAGACTTGGTTGAAGCGCGCGCCGCGCCAATCGGTGAACAGACTGACACTGTAGGCGCTCGATACGATCGCGTCGAAGTTATCTTCCAGTTGCGCCACGGGCAGGTTTTCGTACACAACCTGGCGCATATCAAAGGTCGGAACAACGTCGAGCGTGAGTTTCGTGATCACCCCGAGTCCGCCAAGCCCTACGACCGCGCCCTGAAACTGTTCGCCGTGTTGTTCGCGGGATAACACGACCACCTCGCCGTTAGCCGTGACCATTTCGAGTGCAGCTACAGCCGTGGCCAGGTTGCCATTGCTGTCGCCCGAGCCGTGCGTCGCCGTGGCACAGGCGCCTGCGACGGAAATATGCGGTAACGAGGCCATATTGTGCAGCGCATAGCCTTCGCGGTGCAGTTGCTGGCAAAGCTGACCATACCGGATACCCGCACCGACCGTCACCGTGCGGCGCTCGCGGTCTATGCCCACGACCTGATCGAAATGCTCGAGTGAGATCAGATCCTCAGAAGAGTCCGCGATCGTATTGAATGAATGGCGTGCGCCGAGTGCCTTCAGCTTGCTGTGGCGGATGACCAATTCTTGGACTTGCTCGACCGTTTCGGGATGGTGCAATCGGGCGGCGCTGTAGGTATAATTGCCGGCCCAGTTGCTTTGATTCTGCGTCATCTTCGGGCTCCTAGCGCTTCGTTGCTTTCGTTCGTCTCTAGTTTGAGAATGAATTCTTCAACCTGCTCACCGAGTACGTCGGCAAGCACCGTGTCCTCACCGCAGATCCTAAACCCGCATTTTTCCAAGACCCGACGAGACCCAATATTGTGTTTCGCGACATGGGCATACAGCGGGCGCGCCGATACGTAACCCAGAAACGCCGCGAGCGCCCTGGTGGCAACGCCCTTGCCCCAGTATTCCTTTCCGATCCAGTAGCCGACTTCTCGTTCACCGAACTGTTCCCAACTCACGATGTTCCCCGCCAGCTGCCCGTCGAAGAGGATGGTCTGTGTTGTGACGGTCTCATCCTTCAAAATCTTGCTCCAGTGCGCCATGAACGCATCTCTGTCCCTGGCCGGGAAGGCGGCCATCCGGGTTGCGTCCGGGTCGAGTTGGTGCTCGAAGAAGATTGGCAGGTCGGCTTCGCTCACGTCTCGCAGGAGCACGCCGTTTGTCAGAGGGCCTGGTGTGCTTCTGGCCATGTCGTGCTCCCTTGCTTTCAATTATACTCACCGCTTTCTTGGCTGGGGCGCAGCCAGGCCAGCACTACGTCCCGGCGCCATTGACCGCGCGGCCGCGCAGCAAATAGGCCAGAGCGCTCTGCATGTCGCGATAGCTCTGCAGCGACTCGATATCGATCCCCAGGGATATAGTCGTCTGGGCCGCCTCGGGACTCATACCCACCAGGTAGCAATGAGCGCCAAGCAGCGCGGTGGTGCGCGCGATCTTCAGCAACTGGCTGATGGTGAATGTATCGACCATGTCGATGCCAGTGATGTCGATCAGCAGATGCTCCGTCTGGCGGGCTACCACGGCCCCGAGTGTCTGCTCGATGATCTGGTTCGCTCGCTCGCCGTCGATTTGGCCGATCAGTGGCAGCACCAGTATCCCCTCGGCCACCGGTATCAGCGGCACCGAGATTCGGACGATCATCTGGCGCAGGCGCTCAATCAGCCGCCTGTTTGCAACGGCAAGGGCTACTTGAGAGGCTACCAGCATCAGGAGCTCGGAATCGGCCGGCCCGAACACGGCCGGTTGATAGCTCATCACGGCCAGTACCCCCTGCACCTCGTCGCCGCTAATCATTGGCGCGCCCATCCAAGCGCGCGACGAGTGTTCGGTCTGACCGAAGCGACCGAGCTGCTGCTGAATGGGGTCGGCGAGTAGATCGTCGATCAACTGCAGCTGCCGCGCGCGAATGATACGGGCGCTCAAGAGCGTATCACTGAGCGCTACCCGGTTCATGTGATCATCGACCACCCCCTCGTCCACTCCGTAGTCGTAGCGGATGACGTCGTTCTCGGCTTCGTACACGCCAATCCACAACGAGTCGAAACGGATCGCGCGTGCCAGCTGTTCGGCGACCACCGGGTAAACCGCGGCGAGCGTGGAGCTGCTGCGCAAGGTGCCGTTGATCGCCTGCACGGCGCGCAGTTGATTCTGCAAATGGGCAAGTATGGCCTGGGCGGAATTATCGGTCACAAGCGTTCCCCGTCACTCAGGCGAAGCCGTTGAGCTTGAGCGTACCAAGTATAGCATAGCCAAGGACCACCGGCGCAAGCACGTATTAGCCCACGTTTGGCGTCGCATAATCGCGAGATCTGGCGATATCGTGCCGAATATCGTGATAGCGGTACCAGCGCAGATATGCTATCATCATAGCCCTCCAACCAGCCAACGGCGTATCGCTGGCATATGCATGCGGTAATGTTCATAGGACTGGTTGGGCAGAATCTCGAAGAGCGACCGACCGCCAGGCTGCCAGGGCTCCGCCAACTGTGCATCGGACAAGGCCTGGGTTGCAGCCAGAAGCTGCTGATAGATTTGGCGCTCGCGCTGCAGCACTTCTTGCGCGGAATGCCGATCGTATACCGCCACAACGACGGCATTGGTCTGATCGTCGTCAGTATCGCTCATCTGCGCGGGGAAATCGGGCCGATTCTGACGATAGGCATCGAGCTGCTGTTGCCAGAACGCATCAAACGCGGTAAGAGCACCGGCGGTCGAGTCGAGCCGATCCGTCAGGAATGCGGCGGCCCACTCCTCGTAGCCTGCGATGTGCGCGACAATCTGCTTGACCGACCAGACGCCTTCGACGCCTGGCTTCACCAGAGCGTGTTCATCGACTTGGAAAAGCAGCGTGTCCCATTCGCGGCGAGCGGTCTCCATCGCGCTGAGGAGCGCCGCTTTCGTTGTAGGTGTGTCCATCGAGTGCCTCCTACCGTCAAGTATGGAGAATGATACGCTAAAGACAGTCAACATACCGCAGCGTTTAATGAACATTAAATATTAAATCGGGTATTTTTCGCCAACACACGTGCGGGGCTGAAGACCCCGCACTACGCAACGACGCCCGCTAAAGCGGACTACCCGATTATTTTCTTAATATTCATAAACCGCGCGGCTTGTTCCTCACGACCGAACGAGTCGGACGTGGAAACGATAGGCTGGTTGCGCATCGTTTTACTGCGCCGTTTGGCCTTCAGGCGTTTGCGAATATCTTTGAGATTTTCCAGCACGATCGTGCTACCCGGCTCGGCAGCCTGAACGATCTGCTTACTGAGCACATGATCGGCATCCTTGCGGAAGTGAGTGCGGCGGCCTGGGTGGGCGATGGTTGCAAGTGGATGCGAATAATTCTCTGCATAAGTGCATTATAACAGACGGGAAACCATTCACAATCGGGATGCTGGGAGAGCGCCGCCCAACCTAATGTGGCGTTCCAAGGCCCGCAAGCGGGCACCCCCGGCGCGGCTCGCCTCCTCCCCATGGGCTAATGAAGATGAAGAAATTAATCGGGTAGCCCGCTTCAGCGGGCTTGGGCTGTTAGCGCGGGCGCTTTAGCCCCGCGCGTGCGGCGGTGCGAAATGCCCGATTTAATAATAAAAGTTCATAAGCCCAGAGGCTACCAGCTCGCTTTTATTCGGTGTATTAGATGGAGAATCCTGAGCAGAGGTAGGCGTTGAAACTCGATGATCTCCTATCGGCCTGGCCGATCGTTGGTCCACTGGCCGTGCAGCCCATAACTCCAGGAAACAACAATCTTTCGTACGCCGTCGGCACGCCGGGCGCGCAGTACATCCTGCGGATCTATCAAAACACCGCGGAGCAGGATTGGATCTGCTACGAGCATAGCCTGCTCCTGCGCCTCGATCAGCTCGGGCTATCGTTCTCGGTCCCCGCGCCGATACCCGCCCGCTCCGGCGCAACGCTGCTACCGATGCCCGATGGCGATGGTCGGCTCTTCCCCGCCCTGTTTCGATACATCCCAGGGCAGCAGCCGAGCGGCGATGATCTCGCACAGTATCGTCGTTGTGGCGCAGCGCTCGCCGAGCTCGACCACGCGCTCGGCCGAGTGAGAATCAACGCTCCGCCCGCGCCACGCCCGCCGTTTGGCGACCTGCCCAGATTCACCCAGCCGTGCCTGACCCACGAGGGATGCTGGAACACCTGCCGCTGGAGCACACGCAGCGGGTGCAGCTCAGCCGCATTGTCGGCGACCTGTTGGCTGTACTTCCGGCGCTGTATCAGTCGCTCCCACAGCAGATCGTCCATCGCGACTTCGATGCCAGTAATGTCCTGATGGCGGGCGATCGCGTTTCGGGGGTGCTGGATTTCGAGTTTGCCGGCCCGGACGTTCGCGCGCTCGATCTCGCCCGTAGCCTATCCATGTTTACGATTAGTCCCTGGAACATCCCCGACGGCTGGCAGCGCGTGACCGCATTCATTCTTGGCTATCGCGAGCATATCGAACTCACGCCAGCTGAGATCGAAACATTGCCGGAATTGATGCGACTGTACCGCACATGGAGCATGGTCCACCGGGAAGGGCGCCGCCGCGAGGGGCTGGTGAGCGAGGCCGACGTACTGGCGCGTGCGATGGCACTGTTTCGGCAGGATGAGTGGTTAGGCGAGCAGCACCAGGAGTTGGAACGGCTGCTTGCGTCTCCTGGATGATCTGTTGAGTATCGTGTGTTGTCTTGAATGCATCGACCGATCTCAAGCGAGTAATATCATGCGTGCTTCATCTATCTGAGCAAGAAGAAAAGACGTGACTGCTGCCCACTGCGCGAAAATATCCTCGATCGAACGACCCCACCGTTGTTCAGTGTCGCGAACGTATTGATCGCGCTTCTCGGAGTCGCGGACAATCGCCGCGGGCCAGCCTGCCGTAGAGAATCCGCAGCGCAAAGCCGCCGTAGCTTGTGCAACAGCACACACCACGTGGCGATCAGCTTGCCATCCCGCGTCCCGCAATCCTTGCACATACGCGTCGAGCATGCGCGCTGCGAATGCAGTCATATCAGCGGCCACAATATCGAAGTTCAGGAGGCTGACTCCGATAAGGTTCCCAATATCCTCTCCAACCGCGCCCTTTCCCACAACTTCCCAATCGATTGCGACTGTCTGATCGCCATGTTGTGGATGGGAACGTGTGAGCAGATTTTTTCGCCAGATATCGTGATGGCAGAGCGTCTGTGGGAGACCTTCCAGAGTAGTGAACCAGCGCTCTCGCTGCGCCCAAAGTTCGAGAATAGCAGGCGTAAACATAGGCAAGCGCGTGTGTTGTAGTAGGGGATGGTTCCATATGTGCGTGTCCTGGATATAGTCAACCAGATACGCCGAGTCGGCAACCCATGCTCGGATAAGCCCGCGACTTAACCATACATCGTTCGGCAGCACGCCAGGCACGGCATAGGTCCCATTAAAGTACCCCAAGTGATAGGCCGCACGCAGATAGCGAGCGAGGTGCCACACCACACCGCTCATCTCTTGAATCTCCTCAAGCCACAGCCAGATAACATTCCCGGGTCGTTCCATAACCCCAAAGCATTGGGGTGCGCTAAAGCAATCGGGCAGGCGAGCTAGGAGACCAGATTGATATGCAAGCGCCTCTCGCTTCCAGTAAAAGCTATCGGTTGGCTCGCTCATCTCGTTCGTATTCGGCGCCTGAAGAACTTTCAGAACGAGCGACCAGTCCTTTATCCCTCCAGCAAGATTTGCAGTACCATGAACACGAAACAGGCCTCGCGAGTTTGGACTCACGGTCGGGTATATGATCGGCTCGATCTGCCAGCCAGTGACGGTTGTCATCTGGTTGCCAAGCATACAGCCAACGACGGAATACACGATATCCTGCGTTACATCTTTCATTGTATAGAACCTCGCCGCGTATTGCAGTTAAGCCGCTGTGTCGTCCTTTGGCGGCGACACACGCCAGTATATGCTGTTCTCTCGCTGCATCAATCGATTGGCAATGAATTCGCGCCGCAACGTCGCTGTGTCGGGATGGTAGCGCTTGAGAATGGCGTTCAGCTGCTGCTCAGTGTAATGCACGCCTTCCTCGAACTGGGCGACCAACCACTTCAGAATCACTAGACGTTTCTTGCGTGTATCAGGAATCTTGGTCAGACGATCGTCGACCAGAAACGATCGAAGCACCTTCTGCTCCCAGGCTTCTCCCTCGAAATCATGACCAAATGATGTCAGCTGTTCTGGCGCCAGCAATTCCCGATTGAGCTGCCGAAGCACGTCACCGTTGAATTGGTAGAAGTGTGTCGTACCAGCGGAACGCATGCTGACCAGGCCTAATTCATACAATTTAGCCAGATGATGCGAAACGGTAGGCTCTTTCAAATCAAGCAATTCTGCAAGCTCGCTCACACTCCGCTCGCTAGTAGCAAGCAGGCCCAAAATCTTCAGTCGACTCTCGTGGCCAAGAGCTTTGAGTAAGTTCAGCAGCATATCAAAGCGATCTGCTTTCATCGAATATCCTTTATATAGATATATATCTAATTAGAACTATATCAAAGATCCAGCCATATTGCAAGGTATGCTATAATCATTTTGTCCCCATACACCGACAACATCGCGACGAAGCACCAGCAGAAGCTCGAAGAAAGGAGCGAACGATGGAACATGTTCCGTCAGCATCCGCAACCCGACTCGTCGTCCTGCTCGCACTGCTCGCCCTGATTCTCAGCAGCTGTGGTGGAACTGGCTCCACAGCGCAGCCGACCGCCGCACCCGCCGCAGGTGCCGCCGCGACGGCGGCACCATCGAGCGGCGGCGCAGCGCCGACCGCCGCGCCCGCAGCCCAGCCATCCGGCGACGCTGGCGAAATCATCTTCCTGTCCAACCAGTTCAAGCCGGTCGAGGAGGCCGAGCGCATGCGCAACACGATCCTGGCTGGCTTCTCGGGCAAGGTCGACTTTATTCCCGAGGACCCCGGCCCCTTCAACGACCGCATCCACGCCGAGGCGCAGGGCGGCCAGAGGACCATCAGTCTGATCGGCGGCCTGCACGGCGACCTGGCGCCGTTCGCCAAAGAGGGCCTGCTGGAAGACCTGACGCCGCTCATGGATAAACTGAAGGATCGCGGCTTCCCAGCGCCATTCGTCGAACTGAGCAAGTTCGGCACCGACAAGATCTACTATATCCCCTGGATGCAGGCGACCTACGTGCTGGCAGCGAATAAGAAAGCATTGCAGTACCTGCCGCAGGGCGCCGACCAAAACACATTGACCTACGACCAACTCAAGGAGTGGGGCCAGAACATTCAGAAGGCCACCGGCGACCGCAAGCTCGGCTTTCCCGGTGGGCCGAAGGGGCTGATCCACCGCCTGTTCCAGGGCTACCTGTACCCATCGTACACCGGCTCGGCTGGCGTGGTCGGCTTCAAGGCGCCCGAAGCGACTCAGATGTGGACCACCTTCAAGGATCTGTGGGCGCTGGCAAACCCGCAGTCGGCCAACTACGAGTTCATGCAGGAGCCGCTGCTATCCGAGGAGGTCTGGGTCGCGATGGATCACACCGCGCGGCTGATCAACGCGGTGAAGGAGAAACCGGACGACTTCGTGATCCTGCCGGCGCCGGCAGGCCCGAAAGGCCGCGGCTTCATGCCGGTGATCGCCGGCTTCGCGATTCCCAAGGGCGCGCCGAATCGCGCTGGCGCGGAGCAGCTGATCGAGTACCTGACCATGCCGGAGCAGCAGCTCACCACGCTGCGCGAAAACGCCTTCTTCCCAGTTGTCAAGGCCGATACCCCAACAGACCTGAACCCAGGCACGAAGTTGGAGGCCGATGCCGTGCAGAAGCAATCGACGGCGAAGGATGCGCTGCCATCGCTGCTGCCGATTGGGCTCGGGGCCAAGGGCGGCGAGTTCAACAAGGTCTACCTGGATAGCTTCCAGCAGATCGTGATCAACAACCAGCCGATTGATCAGGTCTTGCAGCAAGAGGCGGCGACACTCCAGCAGATTTTGAACGACACGAAAGCCGGATGCTGGGCGCCCGACCCGCCGAGCGAGGGGCCATGTCAAGTGAAGTAGGCACACGTGCCGAGGTGGAGCGAGAGGCTGTTCCCGCTCCACCACTCGAGCGGACGCGCGGGCGCCAGAATCTGGTGCCGTACCTGCTGCTGGCGCCCGCCGGCATCTTCCTGGCGATCTTCTTTGTCTGGCCAATGGCGCAGGCGCTGGTGATGGGCTTCCGCGACCCGGCCGGCAACTGGACGCTGGAATATGTCCGGCGCATGGCCAACGATGTCAATTTCTGGCCGGCGATCCGCGATACACTGCTGTTGATCCTCGCGATCGTGCCAGTGCAGATGCTGCTGGCGCTGATCATGGCGCTGCTGCTCAACGCAGGGCTGCGCGGCACCAGCTTCTGGCTGTATGCATGGGCCATCCCGCTGGCGATCTCCGATCTGGCCGCCGGCATCGTCTGGCTGGCGATCTTCACCGATCGCGGCTACATCAACTCGCTGCTGGTCAGCCTGGGACTGAGCCGCACCGGGTTCGCGTTCCTGAGCTACGAGCACCCGCTCAGCATCTTCCTCGTAGTGGTAATCGCCGAGGCCTGGCGCGCGACGTCGATTGTAATGGTGATTCTGGTGGCCGGGTTGCAAGTGATCCCCAAGGAGTACAGCGAGGCGGCCGAGGTGTTTGGCGCCACTGGCTGGCAGCGGCTGCGCCACGTGACATTGCCGCTGCTGCGCCCGAGCCTGCAGGTGGCGCTGATTCTGCGGACGATCCTAGCGTTCCAGGTCTTCGCAGTGGTGATCGCATTGGCGGGCCGCAACCTGCCGATCCTAGCGGGCGAGGCGTATTATTGGTACGGCTCGTACAGCAACCCGAACGTCGCCGCGGTCTATTCGCTGCTGATCATGCTCTTCTCGGTCGCGAGCACCGTGGTCTACCTACGGATGCTCCAATCGAGTGATGCGGAAATGGGGATGGCATCATGAGCACGCTTGTCGAGGTCCAGTATCGCCCATCCACGCGTCGGCGGCTGAACCGCGCGCTGCTGTATGTCGTGGCGATCGTGCTGACGGCGTTTATGCTACTGCCGATCTATCTGATCGCGATTGCGGCGTTTAGCACGCGCGCGGCGGTTTCGGCCTTTCCAAAGCCGCTGGTGCCGCAGCCGTTCTCGATCGATACGATGCGCTTCTTCCTCAACTCGACCGGCGTCGCCAACGCCGCGCGCAACAGCATCCTGGTCGGGCTGCTGACGCTTGTGATCTCGCTACTGATTGGGGCGCCGGCTGGCTACGCGCTGGCGCGCTTCGTCTTCCGTGGGCGCGATAGCTTCAAGCTGCTGATTCTCTCGACGCGCGCCTTTCCGATTGTGATCCTCTCGATTCCACTGGCGGTGACGTTCATCAACTGGCGGCTATACGACACGCTGCTGGCCGTGGCGCTGGCCCATACGGCCCTGGCCCTGCCAACGACCATCCTGGTCACCAGCAGTATCTTCGTGGCTGTGCCGCACGACTTGGAAGAGGCGGCACTGACGCTCGGCTGCACGCCGATGGGAGCCTTCCGGCGCGTGGTGCTGCCGCTGGCGCTGCCGGGGCTGGCGGCCTCGGCGATCTTTACGTTCGTGCTGTCGTGGAACGAGGTGTTCGCGGCGACAATCCTGACCGTGCGCAACCGCACGCTGCCGGCCCATGTGCTCGGCGTGCTGAGCGACTCGCCGCTGTACTTCCGTTTCGCCGGCGGCTTCGCATTGGTGGTGCCGTCGCTGATCTTCATCTTCTTTATGCGGCGCTATCTGCTGAATATGTGGGGGCGGGTCACCAAATAGCGTATGCGCGCCCGAGCCGCGTTTTAGCCTGCCCTTCGGCAAGCTCAGGACGGGCGGCAGCAAGGTACTACGATTTTCTTTGTTGCTCAGCTTTCGTTTCGCCCTACGGGCGAAACGAAAGCTGAGCAACAAAAGAGGATAAAGTACCACTCTGCCGAAGGCTAAACGGCATTTTCGGTGCGGTTGCACCGATTGCATAAGAGAGTCGACGATGGCAGAAATCCAGATTCAAAACGTCTCGAAGATCTTCGGCAAGGCCCAGCAGACCGCCGTCAACAACGTCAACCTGAGCGTGGCCGACGGCGAGTTCATGGTGCTGCTTGGGCCCAGCGGCTGCGGCAAGACCACGCTGTTGCGCATGATCGCCGGGCTAGAGTTCCCAAGCTCTGGGCGGATCATGATCGGCGGCCGCGATGTAACCGACGTGCCGCCACGGCAGCGCCAGATCGCGATGGTGTTCCAGAGCTACGCGGTCTTCCCGCATATGACTGTCGCCGACAACATTGGCTTCGGCCTGCGGATGCGCCGCGAGCCACAGACCGAGATCAAGCGCAAGATCGAGCGCGCCGCTGGCCTGCTCCAACTCGAGCCGTACCTGGGTCGCTTCCCGGCGCAGCTTTCGGGCGGGCAGCGCCAGCGCGTGGCGGTGGCGCGGGCGATCGTGATGGAGCCAAAAGTGCTGTTGATGGACGAGCCGCTCTCAAACCTCGACGCGCTGCTGCGACTGCACTTCCGCGCCGAACTGAAGAAGCTGGTCCAGGAGGTGCAGGCAACCACGATCTACGTGACACACGACCAAGTCGAGGCGCTGAGCCTGGGCGACCGCATCGCGGTGATGCGCTCGGGCGAGGTGGTGCAGTGCGCGCCGCCAATGTACGTCTACGACCGACCGGCGACTGATTTCGTCGGCGGCTTCATCGGCAACCCACCGATGAACTTCCTGCGCGGCAGGCTCGAACGCAGCAACGGCACATCGCAGGTGGCGCTCGGCGACCATAAGCTGGACGCGCCACTGATGCTAACCCAAGCCGGCGGCCAGGATGTGATCATCGGCATTCGCGCCGAGAACATCGAGGCTTCCGCCCGGCCTACCCCCGACGCGCTGCTGGCCCGCACCGAGGTGGTCGAGCCGGTCGGGTCGCACCTATTGGTCACGGCACTGATTGGGGAACAGCGCCTGAAGCTGCTGACGCGGACGGACTTTCCGGCGAAGATGGATGCACCGCTCTGGATCAGGCCCGAGCCAGACAAGCTGCGCTGGTTCGACGCCAAGACGGGGCAGGAGATCGCGGGCGCGCCGGCGCGCTGAGCACACAATAGCGAAGCTCCAGGAAATAAGGGAAATGAAGGAACTTGGCGTAGATCGGCGCCATTTCCTTCTATTTCCCTTATTTCCTGTCGTTCCTGAAACAAGGAGCCACGATGATCATACGAGATGATCTCGATCTCATCGAGCGCGCCAAGGCCGTGCTGGACAGCAACTGGACCGGGCGCTTCACCAAGCCGGCGCCGAGCCTGTATCCGCACCAGTGGTCGTGGGACGCAGCCTTTATCGCGATCGGCTACGCGCACTACGACCAGGCTCGCGCTGAGTCGGAACTGCGATCGCTGTTCGAGGGGCAGTGGAAGAACGGGCTAGTGCCGCAGATTGTGTTCGATCCGCGCGCGGCCGGCTACTTCCCCGGCACGGATGTCTGGCGCACCGACGGCCATCCGCTCGCCCCGCAAAGCCCGCCAACTTCGGGGATCGTCCAGCCGCCAGTCCACGCGACGGCCGCCCTACATATGTACCGCCATGCACACGACCAGGCGCGCGCCCGCACGTTTCTGTCGGAGATGTTTCCGCAACTGCGCGCCTGGCACGTCTATCTGTACCGCGAGCGCGACCCACACGACGAGGGGCTGGTCTACATCCGGCATCCCTGGGAATCGGGCATGGATAACTCGCCGCTGTGGGACGCCGCGCTCGATCGCATCAAAGTAGACCGCGAACAACTGCCCACTTTCGTGCGCAAGGACATCCTGCATGTCGCCGAGGCGGACCGGCCGACCAACGCCGACTACGAACGTTACATCTACCTGGTCACGCTCTTCGCCGACCGGCAATACGACGAGAATCGCATACGGCCGGACTGCCCGTTCCTGATCCAGGATGTGCTGTTCAACGCCCTGCTGTGCCAGGCCAACCGCGACTTGGCCGAGATTGCACGAGTGCTGGGCAAGGAGGCTGCACCATTCGAGGCGTGGGCCGAGCGAACGGCGCAGGCGATCGACGCAAAGCTGTGGAATGAAGACGACGGCATCTATCTTGACTTCGATCTCGTGGCTGAGTCGCCAGTCCGCGCCCATGTCGCGGCCGGCTTCTCGCCGTTGTTCGCCGGCATTCCCAGCCTGGAGCGCGCGCGGCGGATGTACGCGTATCTCAACTCGCCCGCGTTCTGCGCGCTCGAGCAGCCGGGTTACCCCGTGCCGAGCAACAGCCGACTGGCGGCCGACTACTCGCCGAATCGCTACTGGCGCGGCCCGGTCTGGATCCAGGTGAACTGGCTGCTCATGCACGGACTGCGCGATTACGGCTTCGGCGCCTACGCCGAGCGCGTACGCCGGGCGATCGTCGAACTGCCACGCGACCATGGCTTCTATGAATACTTCAACCCCGAGACAGGCCAGGGCCACGGGACCAACCAGTTTTCGTGGACCGCGGCGCTGCTGCTGGATGTGCTCGCTAATCCATAGGAGACTGGACAATTCACGTAGGAATCGCCGTTTAAATCATCCCGGCCCTCCATAGTGCGTAGTGCGTAGGGACGCGATATATCGCGTCCCTACGCACTACGCACTAATTCAAGATATAGTCTGCACCCTCACTGAATTGTCCCTCGGCACGGCGAACATGCTGGCCGAGGATAGTGAAATGCGGAACAACCGTATATACGGTAGAATATGCAGACTGGCTGCACTGGCGAGACAATTAAAGTTGGGCGCAGGCCATCAACGCCACGTTCATTTCAGATGCCGATTGGACGAGATGCCGGTGCCCTGGATACTCTAAGATATTGCGGACATATTTGATGCATTTGTTCTTTCCTAATAGCATATAGTGGGATGATATTGTAAGTTCTTTTTACTCCTTCTCTCAAGCCCTTCGAATACCGTGTACAATGTACTGCATAACAACCATCGGGGGAGGTCAAGCATGCATCGTACACTAGAAGCCATCGTCGATGACCACGGTAATATTCGCCTACTCGAAACCGTCCCGTTACCCGCTGGCCGCCGTGTGCTGGTCACGATCTTGGAGGACGAACGCATTTTCCCGGTCGACGAGGTGACGCTCCTGAGTGAAGCGGCATTGGCCGAGGATTGGAATCGTCCCGAGGAGGATGCCGCGTGGTCACACCTACAGCCGGCGCCGTAGTCTTGGTGCCGTTTCCTTTTTCCGATTTATCGCAGGCCAAGTTACGTCCGGCGATCGTCCTGGCCGATGTCGGTCGGGACGATTGGATCCTGTGCCAAATCACCAGTACACCCTCTGGAGATCCACGCGCGCTACCACTTGCCGATCGTGACTTTGCAACAAGGGTTCGCTCCGTGTCGCCAGCTACGCCCGTCCTGGCAAGTTGTTTACGGCCCATCAGCGATTGATGATCACACCCGTCGGCCAACTGAAAGCCCAGCCATTCCAGAATATCGTTGACGCCATTATACAGATCCTTCGCAGTAGTATAAAACCTTAAGTACCTCTGATGTAAACCATTACCGCGCCTGCGCCCAACAGGCGCGTGTAGCTGACGCCGCTACGCGTCGAGCAAGATCGTGCGCGTTTTGAAAGCTAATTTCGTTTGGAATGCCATCTCGGTCTATCGGTGCGGCGGCAGCTGAAGCGCAACACGTTAGGCCGCACTCGTACCCATCCTGTTTGCTCGTTGCTCTGAGATGCATCACCTACAGCTCAGTGATATACTCCCCGATAGTTGATCACTCCTTATTGACGTTGGAAGTGCGATCACCATGTCGCAAGGAGGAAGGACATGACGACAACGTCGCCCGTTGTTGCCCGAGAAGGGCGTATCGTGACGGTTACATTCAACGATCCTGAAAACGGTAACCGTCTGACGCCGCCAGTGCTCGCAACCCTCGCTGCTGTTGTGGGCGAGCTCGTCGATGACCAAGATGCACAAGTTGTGATCATCACGGGCTCAGGCACCGAGTTCTTTTCCTCCGGCATTCTCAGTCCGGCCATTCGAAGGGAACTAGCCAAGGACGAAATCGTACGCCTCGTGCTCCAGGCGAACCGGTTGTACGATGCGATCGAGGGACTGCCGCAGATCGTCATCGCCGCACTCAACGGCGAGGCGCGCGCCGGTGCAGCGGAGCTTTGTCTGGCCTGCGACATCCGCTTGGCCGCTGAGAACGCGTCGTTTCGGCTGCCGGAGGCCTCATGGGGCGGTTTCCCGGGCGCCGGCGGGCCGGTTCGCTTGCCGGCGATCGTCGGTCGGGCGCGCGCACTCGAAATCATCTGTTCGGGGCGTCAGGTGCTCGCGCCGGAGATGGAGCGAGTCGGCTTGGCACTCGCCGTTCACCCGACTGAGCGATTGATGATCGAGGCTCGGGCGCTCGCGGAGACGATAACCGCGAACGGCCCACTTGCCACACGCGGCGCCAAACGGATCGTCAACGCACGTCTGACGTCTGGATTCGCAGCGGCGCGCGCGTTGTCCGATGCACTGCGCGCCGCAGTCGAATGGAGCCAAGACGTCGACGAGGGCACGGCAGCGCACGCTGAAGGGCGCTCTCCGCGTTTTACGGGGCGTTGATGGTGGGTTCGTCGGGCCCGGAAGCCAAGAACAGTTGGCGGAGCGCCTACCGAACGAGCAGCGGGCTCGATGGCGCCAGAGCCACGTAAAAGGTCAGCGGGCAATAGTATCGCATCGCACCGCCATCGCGCACCTGATGACTCGTGTGCTGCTGCGCGATCGCACGCGCATGTCGCGCGCTGCGGCGCACCGCGTCGGTAACACTTGACCTTTTACCTTCGCGACCGTGCGGCCCAACATCGGGCTGTAGCTGACCGCCTTGCGGCGAGCAAGATCGGGCCCATTTTGCGTTTCAGAGTCCGTACCAGCCTTAATCTTGGTGGTGTTGGCGAGGGCCGCAAGCCGGCAGCTAAGCCCTGGTCGTTGGGCCGCGCCCTTTCCGCCCCACTCATATTCAAGCGTGGTAAAAGGGGTAAGCTCGCAGTGGGTTTCGATCCATCAATGCTATTGTTTGGCGCGGGCGGCTGAACGCCAAGTCGTTCCGCGCCATTCCCGCTCAGGCAGCTGCTGGCTCATTGGGCCGTTGGTCGAATTGTACTATTTTGGCAAGCGACGAGTTTGGCAGAAACAACTCGTTGTCTCATGTACAGCTTTGGCAAGGAGGGGATGCACATGGTGATCACAATCCTGGAAGCGCACGTCGCGCCAGACAAAGCGGCCATGCTTGAAGCGGCGTACAAACAGGGGATTGAGCGATTGGATGCGGGGATCATGCAAACGTTTCTGCTTCGTGATTCGAAAGATTCAAGTGTATGGCGGATCGTCACCGTGTGGGAGAGCCGCAATGCGCTTGAGGAGATGCGGCGGTCCGGCGAGACACCACGCGGTGTCTTAATGTTTCGTGCCGCTGATGCCGAGCCAATGCTATCCGTGTTTGATGTTGTTGCCCACGCCGTTGCATCGGCATAAGATGACCATCGACACAAATATGTGACAACGACAGCTAAGTCCGGCGACGATGTCGACAAGATGGACGCTAGTGGCCGCTAGCGAGATCCGCGAGTCGTTGGGTGGCAGCGGCCCAACATGGCATTCCAGTCCGACCCGCGCCCCTAGCTGCACTACACATTTTGGCAGTTAGGTTCGACCTTTCAATGTGGTGCTCCGGCGCCGCCGCTGAAGCGCAAGCCGTTGGGCAGCGGTATCGGTGCTAGGCATGAGCGAGGAGATCATGGCGCAGAGCAATGCCTTCGGACAGATCATCATCCTGAACGGTGCCCCGCGCTCCGGGAAGTCGAGCATTGTCGCTGTGATCCAGGATACGTTTGATGGCGTCTGGATGAACCTGGGGGTCGACCGCTTCATGCAGATGACCCCAGCACAGTATCTGCCCGGGATCGGGCTGCGACCCGGCGGCGAACACCCGAACCTCGAACCCTTCGTTCCGATCCTCTATGGCGCCATGTATGAGTCGATCGCCGCTCACAGCCGCCTGGGACTGAATGTCGTGGTGGATGTCGGCCACCATGACGCTTACGCCATCCCGCGGGGGATTCTTCCGGAGTGTGCCCGGCGTCTGAGCGGCCTGCCGGTCTTATTTGTGGGCGTGCGCTGCCCGATCGAGGTCATCGTGGAACGACGACGCGCCACGGGTTGGGATGCCGGCAGGGCCGCCGACGCACCCGTCCCACAGCCCGTGCGCTTGTGGCAGCGCGAAGTCCACATCCCTGGCATCTATGATCTGGAAGTCGATACCTCGGTGCTCAGCCCGGAAGCGTGTGCCGCAGTGATCCGCCGGCAACTCGGCCATGGCCCACCAGCATCAGCCTTCCAACGCCTCGCGGCCATGGCGACGACGCCCGGCTGAACGGTATGAGCGCCGGTATCGCTCGTATCGCTCGGGGACGGTCGATTCGCAACCCGGTTGTGGCGGAGCAGTTGCAGGCATTAGGTCGCGAGGTGGTATGCGCAGCACGACAGCTTGCGACCACCGGCGAGTGTGATTATTCGTCGGCGCGGGTGTAAAAACCTTAGACCGATCCTATCCACGCTGTCATCATGCGCCAACCTGCGTTACAATAGGACGGCGGGAAATGTGCCAAAGGGTAACCATGACCACAACCATGACCGAGCAAGTCGAGACACTGCAACAGCGGCTGGACGAAGCGACGCGGCGCGCCGAAAGCCTGCGCCGTGTGATTGAATCGATCAGTGGCGAGCTAGCGCTGGAGCCGCTGCTTACGCTGATTTGTCAGCGGGCGGTGGAACTGATTGGCGCCGACGACGGGACGATCAGCCTGGTGGTGGAAAAACCGGATGGCCCGGTGATGCGCAATCTCGCCGCGTACAATATGCCCGGATTGGAACCGGGCCAGGAGACGAAGGTAGGCGTCGGGCTATCGGGGCTCGTGATGCAGGCACAGTGCCCGATTCGCCTCGATCGCTACAGCGACCTGGCCGTGACGGCTCTGCCCGAGCCGGACGACTACGCGGTGATCGGGATGCCGATCTGGTGGGCGGACCAGATGATCGGCTATTTCGGCATTGGCGCCGCGCCACCGCGCCGCTTCGACGATCAGGATGTCGAAACGTTAGAACTCTTCGCGCGCCACGCCGCGATCGCAATCGAGAATGCGCAGCGCTACGAGCGGGAACGCCGGCGCACCGAGCAACTTACGCTGATCGCACGGATCGGGCATACGCTGAGGGCCGATCTGCCGCTCGACCAGTTACTGCAAAATGCGGCAGATACCATCCACGAGCTGCTGGGGTACCCAAATATTGGCATTCCACTGATCGACCCGGCCGACCCGACGACGATGGTGATACGGATATTTGGCGGCCAGTTTCGCTCGGCTGTCGGGGGCGAACACCGCCAGCCGATCAGCGAGGGCATCATGGGCGCCGCGGTACTAACGCGCCAGGTGCAGCTTGTCAATGATGTGGCGGCCGATCCGCGCTATATTCTCCCGCCTGGGGCACATGATATCTGCGCCGAGTTGGCGGTACCGATGCTAAGCGGCGATCAGGTGCTGGGTGTGCTGAATGTGGAGAGCGGAGAACGTTTCTCGGAAGAAGATGCGGCGAGCCTTCAGATTGTGGCCGACCAACTGGCCGCCGCGATCGTCAATGCACGGTTATTTGAGGCTGAACGGCGCCGCACCGCACGCAGAGCCACGATCAACCGGATTGGGCAGCTGATCACCAGCAGCCTTAGCCTCGACGACATTGTTCAGACGGCCGTCGAGGCGATCGCCGAGCAGCTGCACTTCACCCATGTCGCGGTCGATATCGTCGCCCCCGATAACCCCGACGTGCTGGTGTTGCTGGCGCAGGCCGGGGCAGGGGTCGCCAGAATGCCGGCCGGCTATCGCCAGAGCATCCATGCCGGCGTTCTCGGCGCGGCGGCGCGCACACGCCGGCGCATCCTGGTCAATGATGTCGCCTCTGATCCGCGCTACCTACCAGCGCTAGGCGCTGGTGCGATCTGTGCGGAACTAGCGGTGCCGATCGTCGTGAGCGAGCAGCTGTTGGGTGTGCTTAACATCGAGGCGGAGCGGCCGATCAGCGACGAGGATGCCGCCGGGGTTGACATTATCGCCGATCAGCTGGCGGTTGCGATCGAGAAAGCCCGGCTGTTCGCGAATACTCAACGTGCGCTGGACGAGACCCGCTTGCTCTATGAAACCAGCCGGCGGATCAGCACCGCTATGAGTCTCGAAGCAGTGATCGAGGTATATCTCGAGCAAATCGCCGCGCGCGGTCGCTACACGTGTTCAGTCACACGCTACGACTTCGATGCTGCCGGCCAGCGGACCGCGGTGATCGTCCGCGGCCGATGGGCGCCTGAGGAAGGTCTGGATCTTGTCGAGCGCCGCTTTCCCTACACCTTCGACGCGCTCGATCCGCTGCTCGACGCTGGACAGACCGTGACGATCTACAATGTGCACACTGATCCACGGGTTTCCGACGAATTGCGCGCGATTCAGACGCACGCCAGCCGTCCGGCGCTCGCGATGATCCCACTCATAGTGCGTGGTGCGCGGATCGGTCTGGTTGTGCTGAGCTATCCACAGATTCACTCATGGCCCGAGGCCGACCTGCGGCCGTATCAAGTTACTGCCGCCCAGCTTGGAGCGGCAATCGACAGCCGCGAGCAGCACTTGTTGTTGGCCGAGCGTGGGCAGGAACTTGCCGTGTTGGAGGAACGCCGCCGCCTGGCGCGCGAACTGCACGACTCGGTGACTCAGTCGCTCTTCAGTATGAGCCTGTTGGCACAAGTGCTGCCGGAGCTATGGGACGCCGACCCAGATGAGGCGCGCGCCGGTCTGCACCAGATCCGCGACTTGACCCGCAGCGCCTTGGCCGAGATGCGCGCGCTCCTGTTCGAGCTACGCCCGGCGGCGCTGGGCAAGCAAGGGTTGGCGCACGCCCTGCGGGAACATCTGACCGCCTTCGAGCGCCGCACCGGTATTCCAGTGGCGGTCGATATGGCCGGCGACCCCGCGCTGCCCGAGCCGGTCGAGCAGGCGTTCTTCCGCATCGCGCAGGAGGCCCTGGCGAATGTGGCCCGCCACGCACAGGCCCAGCGCGTGCGAGTGATATTGCGCGGCCGCACGCCGGTGCGTCTGCAGATTGCCGATGACGGCCAGGGCTTCCAGCCCGAGCGCGTCGGCGTTGGGCGCTTTGGGCTTGTCTCGATGCACGAACGCGCAGCCACCGTTGGCGCGCGTCTGCAGGTGCGCTCGGCGGCCGGTCAGGGCACGGAAATCGTCGTTGAATGGCCAGACCCGAACCGGGACGAGCGAGATCTACACGCAAGCGGCTGAAGGAGCGACATATGAATCCGATTCGCCTGCTGATTGTGGACGATCATGCGATTGTCCGCCAGGGGCTGCGCGCAATCATTCGCGTTACGCCAGATATGGAACTAGTGGGCGAGGCAGATAATGGGCGTACGGCGCTAGACCTGGCGACAAAGCTGGCACCGGACGTGGTACTTATGGATTTGGTGATGCCCGACCTGGATGGCGTGACGGCGATCGGCCTGATGAAGCGCGATCGGCAAGCGGTGCGCATTATCGCGCTCACAACCTTCGTCGAGGCCGATCTTGTGCTGGGCGCCGTACAAGCCGGCGCGGACGGCTACCTTTTGAAAGATGTCGATGTGCAGGAACTGACACGCGCCATTCGCACGGTCCACGCTGGCCAACCTTACTTGCATCCCGAGGCCACACGGCACCTGCTTCAGGCAACCGCACACCCCGAACCGGCCCCCGAGCGCCTGACGGGGCGCGAGCAGGCGGTGCTGACACTGGTCGCCCGCGGCCTGACCAATCGGCAGATCGCCGACACGCTGGCGATCAGCGAGAAGACCGTCAGCGTCCATGTCAGCAATATGCTAAGCAAGCTAGGGCTGGCGAGCCGTACTCAGGCGGCGCTCTACGCCGTACGCATTGGCCTCATTCCGCCTGGCGAGCTTGGCTAGTAGGTCGTTTGACATGCGAATCGGCATTTTGTCAGCCCATTGTGCGTAGTGCGTAGTACGGAATGGCAACATACATATCAAACGGCCCGCTAGTTCTACGCAATTCCCTTACCTCAGCATAGGCGAATCCCCATCGCGCCCGCGCCGCCAGCGTGCTATCGTACGTTCGGAGCGAAGAGACCGATATTTCTCTGATAGTGCGTAATGCGTAGTACAGACGCGATATATCGCGTCCCTACGCACTACGCACTATATCAAAGCGATATGGTTTACTATTTTGAGTCCCTGATCTCCGAGTACGATTATGAAAGATCACCCACAAACGACGACGCCTGCGCGTCGCACCATCCTCCTGGTCGACGACGACCCGCGCGTGCGCTGGTCCCTCGTGCGCCTGCTACGCTGGTCGGGTCGCTGGGAGGTGATTGGCGAGGCGGCGAATGGTGCGAGCGCCCTTGAGCTTGCCGCCATGCATAAGCCAGATCTGGTCCTGCTCGATCTGTCGATGCCCGACGGCGACGGGCTGAGCCTGCTGCCGCGGCTGTGTGCGCTTTTTCCCCGACCACTGGTCGTTATGCTCACAGCAGAGCCGGCGGATGTGATTCGCGAGCAGGCGCTGACTCTAGGCGCCGCCGACTGCCTCTCTAAGATGATGCCCCCTGATGAGTTGCTGGCGACGTTGCAGGTGATCATCAACTGATCGCCGGCAAGGACGAAGGACTCGTAAGTACAGGCTATCACAGTTTCGATCCGGGTTTCGCACGTTCCCATAGTTCCCTCAGTTCCTGTGCGAGGGAACTATGGGAACTAGGATCGCACTTGCGATAGCCTGTACTAAGGCTTTTCACTAGGGGGCGATCGGTCCGGCTTCTGATTTGCCCGGCGGGCGGGTATGCTATTGTGAGGCAGTGCTGCCAGGCGGCACATGGCCGAGCAACCGAGTGACAAGCGACAGATAAGGACTCTAGATATGGAGATATATAGTGATATGGCGGAACTCGCGTTCGCACATATGGAGGCGTACGGCACAAGGCCGGGCAAGCGCGACAGCCGAGCGGCGCACGCCGACTGCCCGGGGGACGAAGTGTTCATCCAGGCGCTACGCGACGACTCGAACCAGGAGTTGGACTGGCTGTGGACCTACGTTCAGGTAACTGGTGACGTTCAGCGGCGCTACTGCCTGGAGCGAGCGCTCGCCATCAATCCGAAAAGTGAAATGGCCCTGCATGAGCTCGCCCAGCTTCGCGCAGGCCGGCGCATATAGTACGGAGATCGGTCATGACAATTACTTCCCGGCTGTATATCACCGAAGATAATCGCCTAGGGCGCACTGTCGAGGTGACCCGCATGGCAACAATTGGCCGCGCCAGCGACAGCGATATTCTGGTGGACGAGACGACCGTGTCGCATCGTCATGCGCTGCTGTTTCCGCAGCCCGAAGGGGTTGTCCTGATCGATCTGGGCAGCACCAACGGCAGCTTTGTGAACGGTGTGCAGGCGCCGCCGGACGAAGTGGTGTGGCTCGCGGACGGAGATGTGATCACGCTTGGTCGGGTGGTGCTGCGCTACTTCGCGCCCGCTCCCTCGCACCAAGTGGATGAATGAAGCCTGCGCGCCGACGCCCGACGATCGGCTACTGTCGCGGGCCGCACGTCATCTTCCGCAGCCAAAAAGCGCGACCAATGCAGGTTTCTTGGGTTGAGGTGCGCGCGGCGAATAAGCGCGGTAATAGTTTGCCGATCGGTTTCAACCACCGGACGAATCGTGACTGGCATTGTCTCCCTCCATACGCGGCCTCCCGACCGCAGATTGTCTCACGATAATAGTACAGCGTGGGCCGGCTGAGATCTTCGGCAGAGCGATAGTGAATCGCACCGTATTGTCACGCGTGCGTATCAGACACACGCTCGGTCGCAGGTTCATACTATCCCTACCAGTTCCTAACATTTTCTGAACACGGCTTGAGTATGCTTAGCGCGTGTTATTTGACCAGCAGGTTGGTCAGCAAAGAAGGAGAAACACCCAATGCTCAAGCTAAAGCAGATGATCGCCCTCAGCGCCCTGGCGATCGCGCTGATTCTCGGCGTGGCGGCATACACGATCTTCAAGACACCGGCGGAAGCAAGTGGGCCACTTCAGGCAATTCCGCTGGCGGAAAGCGCCACCGAGTTGCCCACCGGCACGCTACCGACCCAAACGGCGGCCAGTGCGGCCAGCGCTACCGCCGTGGCAGATGCCACAACAACCGACGCGCCCGCGGCGACGGATGCACAGGCCGCGACAGCCTCCAGCGGCTCGGCAACCACGACCACTGCGGCGACGCTGCAGATCGACCAGGCACAATCCGAAGCCCATTTCATCATCGACGAAGTGCTCAACAACGAGCCCAAGACCGTGATCGGCTCGACCAATCAGGTGGCCGGCGAAATCGCGATCGATCCGCGGGACCCGACCAAAACCCGCGTCGGTATTATTCAGGTCGATGCGCGTGCGCTGACGACCGATAACGACTTCCGCAATCGCGCCATTAAAAACCAGATTCTCCAGACCGATCAGTACGAGTTCGTCGCCTTCACGCCAACCGAGATCGTTGGATTGCCGCAGAACGGCGTCGTTGGCAAACCATACACATTCCAGATCGTCGGCGATCTGACGATTCGCGATGTGACCAAGCAAGCAACCTTTGACGTGACGGTCACTGCACCAACCGAGACCCGCGTCGAAGGCACGGCGACGACGACAATCGCCTATGCCGATTACGGCATCACCATTCCACAGGTGCGGCAGGTCGCCAACGTGTCCAATCAGGTACGTTTAGAACTCGACTTTGTCGCGGTGGCGGCGTAAGCCGGCTCAATACAACGACTCACATGCTGGAGGTTCGAGGGCGGCACACCGCTCCACATTTCCCTGCTTTTCCAGGCGATCAAGCGAGATTCGTGGAGGGCATACTGTCCTCCACGAATCTCGCTTTTCTCACGAGCCCTTAACCCCCTTCTAATGGCATTCTCTAGCTATTCTTGCATTCCTCTAAGCTTTCTAGGCGATCATGTGAGTATCGAAAACGCATATATAGCAAGGGGGACAACCATGGATGAATATACGAATGACTCACGCGCAACGACTGAACGGCTAGGCGCCGCGCCGCTGGCGGTTCGCCAGCGCTGGTCGCGCTTAGGCGCCAAATCGGCGCTCGTGCTTGCGCTCGCCGGCACGGCGATCGGCGGCGGTGTGATCGGGTCCGGCGTCACTGCGGCCGCACTGCTACCGCCAGCGGCGGCCGCGGCGGCAACGACGAACCAGGCAGCGCAATCGACGAGCGTCGCGGGCGCAGTCTACCAGAAGGCCAGAAGCTCAATCGTCGAAATTCTAGTATCGGGTCACGCGAATCGCTACGGCGTGACTCAGAGCGGTAGCGGGTCCGGCATTGTGGTCGACTCGCGCGGATACATCTTGACCAATGATCATGTCGTCGATGGCGCAGCTACTATCCGCGTCCAGTTCAGCGACGGCCAGGAGCAGACCGCGCAGGTCGTGGGCACCGACAGCGGCAACGATCTCGCATTGATCAAGGTCGCTCTGCCGGCGAATGCCGCGGTCGCCTCGCTCGGCGACTCCGACCAGGTGCAGGTGGGCGACACGGCGGTCGCGATCGGCAGCCCGTTCGGCCTGGACGAGACCGTGACGCAAGGCATTATCAGCGCCGTCCATCGTGACTGGCAGCCGGAGGGCAGCACGATTCAGCGCGACCTGATTCAGACGGATGCGCCGATCAATCCCGGCAACTCCGGTGGCGCGCTGCTGAATGCCAGCGGCGAGGTGATCGGCGTCACCACCGCGATCGAGAGCCCGGTGCATGGCTCGGTCGGCGTCGGGTTCGCCGTGCCAATCAACACGGCCAAGCGACTGCTGCCACAGCTCGAAAGCGGCGCGCAGCTTGCCCCCGTCTGGCTCGGCATTAGCGGCCAAGAGCTCACGCCCGACGTCGCGCAGGCGCAAGGGCTGGCAGTGCAGCGCGGCGTACTGGTCGCCGAGGTCGTAGATGGCGGCCCAGCCGCGAAGGGCGGCATCCAGGTCGGCGACGTGATAACCGCCGTCGACGACAAGACGATCGCCAGTTTCGATCAGCTGAGCGCCCAGCTCGCCGAGCACAAGGCTGGCGATAAGGTCCGTATCACCGTCACGCGCGATGGGCAAGCGCGGCAGCTCACCGTAACACTCCAGGAACGCCCGGCCGGAACCCAATAGCACCTTCACAGTGGCGCCGCGTCGCCCAGTAGGGCGGCGCGGCGTTCGCGACAGACATACCCCTCTTCTACCGCATCGGCGATCGCGTATCGCGCGCTCGACCCGTTCTCAGCGTTCGCCTGGCTGGTCCTCGGCGAGCCCATATCCGCGCTCGATCAACTCGAGTAGCCGCCGCACAAACCGCGCCGCCGGCGCGCCGTCCACCACGTCGTGGTCGAACCCCACCGTCAGGTTGAGGATCTCGCGCGGCTCGATGCGACTCTCCACCACTGCGGGCTTCTGGGCGACGCTGCCTACGACCAGAACGAGCGTATACCACGCGGGAGTCAACCCCCAACCGTTGCCGCTGCCGTGGCCGAACATGCCAATGGCGGTCACGGCAACCGTCCCCGCCTGTGCCACCACACTATAGATGCAATACCCTCCACTTCACTGCTCGCCTGGTGATTGGCCCGGTAGCCCGTAGAAGCAGACAGAGATAAACCCGTAGGCTGGTCCTGAAGTGAGCGCGATCCTGCATCTCCATCCAAAAACCGTGAAGCGCTGGTCATTGTTGCCTGTGACCATACCAAGCGGGAGGTCGGTGGGCCGCTACTCAACACCGTGCCAGGGAACATCGATCATCGCGTTTGTTATTCCCCTATGACTTTGTTTGCCCTGTAGACACGATTCAGGCCTACGCGGCATATCCAGGGCGACAAGCCAGGGGGGCACATTGGGGCCACCGTGGTAGTCACGAGGGCACGGGTCCATTGCTGCGATAGTCGGCCTGCCTGGCGTCATGCACTGCGAAAGATCTTCGGGTATCTTGCCATTCATTTTTGCATTACCGCGATGATCGAAATATTCCAGCCGGGAATGCAATAAAACGCCGCTGGTCTTCACAGCGACGCTTCGACTCGCAGCATAAGAAAAGGAAATTCGTATTGTTTCTGATTATCATGCCGCGATAGCGGTTGGATGGAGAATGGTCGCAAATGCCTGCTTGAGCGACAGTTGCTGGCCGGCAGCGAACGCCTCGGCAAAGACTGCCGGGTCGAGCGCGGCGCGCACGGTCGCCAGCGCGACGTCGGTTTGGGTACGCAGCGGCCCGGCGTACGCGTGATGGATCTGGCTATTCGCCTGCTCCGCCAGCCCGAACAGTGCGGCGGCACGCCGATACTGCCGCTGCGCCGTCGCCAGGTGGGCGGCGATATACAGCCGCACGACTTCATAGATGATGATGATGCCTGGGTCGGCTTCCTGTCTCAGACTCTGCGCGAGCCAGTCGGCAGCCTCGTCGACCTGGCCTTCCCAGAGCGCGGTCTCAGCCAGAAAGGTCATGGTTCGCGCCAAGAACATCCGATCCCCCAGCTCGGTACACAGGCGCAGGCTCGCGGTCAAGATCCCGCGTGCCCTCGCCACGTCGCCGGTATACAAGGTCACAAAGCCGAGCAACGGCTGCCAGAAGCCGAGCATCTCTTGAAAGTTGAACTCCGTGGCAATCGTCACCGCTTCTTGCAGCTGCGTGTGTGCGTGTGCCAGATCGCCTTGCAGCAGCGCCAGCATCCCCAGCGTGCCGAGGCTGATGGACAGTTCGTAGCGGCTCCCACGTTGCTGCCAGATATCCCGGCTCTCCAGCAGCAGCGGCAGCGCCTGTGCAAACTCGCCCTGGAGCACTAGGCCATTGGAATAGGCCCACAGCGGACTTGCAAGATGGAAGCTGTGGTCGGCCAGAAGGCAGAACCGCGTGTCTACCTCCGGCGCTGCGCCGGCGGCACGCGCGCACGCAATCGCGCGCTCAAAGCCGACGACCGCTCGCGGATAATCAGTCGTGTAATAGGTCAGCCCAGACATAAGATGCCACGCAGCCGCATGCAAGTCCATGTTCGAGCTTGCCTCCAGCAACTCCAGCATCTCCGCGTTCCAACGCTCAAGTGGCCGAAACGCGTCGAAGCCGCGCGATGTATGATACAGCCAGTACATGAGCGCCAGGCGCAGATCGATGTCGAGCGCCTGGCGATGCGGCAACACCTGCGCGATCCACTGGCCGGTTTCATGCCACTGGCCGGTGAGGAGCCAGAACCACCCGACGGCGATAATCAGCCACGCCGCATCGGTATAGCGCTGCTCGTCGAGCGCCCAGCGTAACGCAGCGCGAAGATTGTCTTGCTCAGGATGCAATCGCGCTAACCACAGTGCCGCCTCTGGCGTGCGTATATAGCTGTCGGCCGTGCGCACGAAATCCAGATACGCGGCGTAGTGGCGTTCGTGGAGCATGGGTTCCTCGCCATGCGCCCGCAGGTGCTCCAGCGCAAACTCGCGGATCGTTTCCAGCATCAGGAAGCGCGGCTCACCGTCGACGCCTGCTTCCCGTCGCAGCAGACCTTGGTCGAGCAGGGCTGCGATCCCATTCCCAATCTCCATCGACAGATCGCCATCGGCGTTGCAGACTGCCTCGGCCAACTCAAGTGTCCAGCCTCCCACAAATATGCCCAGCCGGGCGAACAACGTCTGCTCGCGGCTGGTCAACAGCTGATAACTCCAGTCGATGGTGTTGCGGATCGTCTGCTGGCGGGCGGGCAGGTCGCGCGTGCCGCCGGTCAAGAACGTGAGCCGATGGTCCAGACGCGCTAGCAGCGCCTGCGGTGAAAACAGCTTGACCCGTGCCGCCGCCAGTTCGATCGCGAGTGGCAGGCCATCCAGGTCGTGGCAGATCGCCGCGACTATCCCGGCGTTCTCTTGTGTGAGCGCGAACGCCGGGGTGGCCGCCTGCGCGCGGGCGAGAAACAGCGCCACCGCCTCGCACTGCGCGAGCGTCTCGATCGCTGGGAGGTGCTGCGGGTCGGGCAGGGCAAGCGGTGGTACGCCGAACTCGTGCTCGCCCGAGAGGTGCAGCACCGCTCGGCTGGTGACGAGCACCTTGAGGTCAGCCGCTTCCGCCAGCAATTCGGTGATGCAGGGCGCAGCCGCCGCGACATGCTCGAAGTTGTCGAGCACCAGCAGCATGTGCTTGTCACGAAGCAGGTCTTTCACGCGATCGATCAGCGGCGCGCCGCCCACCTCCTTGACGCCGAGTACCTGGGCGATCGTTGAAACCACCAGGTCGGGAGTTTGGAGGGGCGCCAAGGCGACGAACCAGACGCTGTCCGTAAACGTGCCGCGCACCTGCGCTGCCGCCTGTAGCCCCAGACGCGTTTTGCCGACTCCTCCAGGTCCGGTCAGCGTGAGCAGGCGTACATGCTGGCGCAGCAACTGACTGGTCACGTTCGCCACCTCACGTTCACGTCCAATGAAGGGTGTCAGCGCGGCTGGCAGATTATGGAGCTGGCGGGCCGGTGATGGGTCATGCGGCTGGAGTGGTGAGGCCAGGCAATCCGGGCACAACTCGGCGCGGGCCGCCTTAAGGAAACCGGCGCGGTCTTCGGACGCAATCGCAAGGTGCGGCGCCAATCGCTCGGCCAACTGCCGGGAAGGCCGGCGCTCGTCCGCCTCGATCTTGCGTATCGTCATCGCGGAGCAGCCGACCAGTTGGCCAAGGTCCGATTGGGTCAAGTCGAGCGCGAGCCGCCGCAACTTGAGCCAGCGGCCGAACGATGCGGTGCTGTTCATCTCGTCCATCCCCCAGTCAGCAAGCCAAGGCTGGTGCGGTGTATCGGGAAGTCACCACATGCCCTGCTGACATCGAGACTCAATTGTATCGCTGTTTGTAGCGCTCATTGTATCACAAGCGCTACCCACAGGTGGCCCGACTATGGTGTACTTGTACTGTGCCCACGCTCGATAGGAAGAACTCGAAACGGCCGCTAATACGCGCTCGGAACCAGCATACCAGGAGATCATCATGCCACTCATACTACATCGTAAGGAGTACGCTGAGGCCAGTATGCAGCGAGTCAGCCTCAGACAGGTTCTTGCAGCCATTCTCGTAGCGGGGATGGTGATAGTTGTCGTCGTTCCCATCCTCCTCGGTATCGCCATCCATCAGGGTGCGATTGCGCCACCGCAACTGGATGTGAGGCTCCGTGGGTTGCATCTGGTAGGCTATGTGACGCATACACCTGACTGCGACCGGTACGTCACGCCCTGTCAACCGGAGCTCATGGCACCGCCTGCGCAGGACTTCTATGTGATCTGGGTTTTGACCCGCACGCGACAGCTGACCTCGGCGGATGAGTGGCAGACTGGCACACGATTACTCACGTTGCCACTTCGGAACCAATTCAATGGATTGCGTGATCTATTGATGAGATGATGAAGGACGTCGATGACATCGAACTTCAGGCTTCAGCGCATGGCCTTACGAAAGACCTTCCTTGCGACAATTACAACTCTAAAACAAATCGTACAATTCTTCGGAATTATTGCGTTTCAGGTGATGTTTGAAATATTCCAGCCTGAAAACCAATAAAACACCGCTGGTTCTCGCCGCGACGCTGCGACTTGCAGCATAGCAAAGCTCGAATAACCTTACCACGTCTATCCCTACCATAATGGACTGTCAGCTATAAAAGGAACTAATACGATTTCTGGACTCACTACCGTACAGAACATATGTGCGTGGTGCGCAATCGACTCTGCTTGCGCGCGTCTCACAGATCAAACGCGACTGACTGTATCGTATACTCACATAGAACTAGTTCTACTGACCTGCAACTGAATAGTACGGAGTGTACCACCGCAGCGACAACGCGGTGTTATCCGCGTGGCCATCAATCCGTATACGTGCCCGGTGCGCTCCACACCAACCTTTGGAGGGAGGAACCACCATGACCGGACGGCATACTGCCCAGGTCGTCCTACGAGCTGTGGCGCTGGTGTTGCTGCTCGCCCTCGTTTTCGGCGCATCGATTGCCTCGGCCGCGCCCGGTGATCGAACGCCACCCACGACGCCTACCAACCTGCGGGTCACAGGCATGACAGCCTACAGTGTATCGTTGGCCTGGGATCCTTCCACCGATAACTCAGGGAGCGTCATCTATACTATTTGCTGTGCCAATGTGAGCAGTGAAACGTTCCCCGGCCCTGCTTCCAGTCGCACCTATCGGGCGGGACTTGAGGCAGGGCGTTCCTTTACCTTACGAATCGTCGCCAAGGATGCAGCGGGCAACTACTCGAAGTATAGCAACTCGGTAACATTCACACTTCCTCGCGACACTACGCCACCGACCAAGCCAGCCGTCTCAGTGACCGATGTTGGCCCGACGCACGTCTCGCTTTCATGGTCCTCAATAGAGGATGGTCCGAACGTCTGGTTCACGGTCTTCATGAACGGCAACCCAATCTCACAGGGAACGAAGGATACATCTGGCACCTTTGGTGCGCTTGAACCGGAGACGACCTATACCTTCACGGTTCGAGCCGCGGACTTCGGGGGGAACGTGTCGCCGCTCAGTGACCCGGTCAGCGTGACGACCGAAGCGCGCGATACCAGCGATACCACGCCGCCGACGATGCCGGGCAACCTGAGAACCAACGGGATGCAATTTGGGGACGGCGAGACGTGGCTGTTCTGGGATCAGTCCACCGACAACCAGACGGCGCAATCGGTGATTGAGTATAAGGTGTTTGCCAATGGGGTGTACGACCACAGCGTTGTAGGTCACGGCAGCACCATACTGTACGGGAACCCCAACACAGTTAACACGTACACGGTGATCGCCGTGGATGCTGCCGGCAACGATTCTCCGCCAGCTACAATCACGGTCGATAACTTCTAGGGGGTCGGGGCCAAGGGACGTATCGTGGATGAGGCTCGCCGTAGTTGGCGAGCCTCATTGCACCAGCAAAGATGCTCTCCACACCATTGGCTGCGGGCGATGCTTCACTTACACGGCACGTGCTACTTCAACCTTGCGGGCGCGGCTTGACTGCTGCGATATTCCACCTGAATGGCGTCATACATCGCTATAGCTCTTCCGGTATTTTGTCACTCATCATTTCGCCGCACGCTTCGCGCCGCTTGCACATAGAGAAGCCCCATAGCGTCAGCCGCCGCTGCCCCGAAAAACCACTGTGTGCCTGCGGGCCCTTTGCTTCCTTCCCCTTGCCAAGGATTTTTTGTGCTGCTGCGTGGCCACTAAGTCTGTAGCCACATTCGCGCACGCATCCGTTGGGCGCAGGATAGATTAAGAGTGTTTCCCACTTGGCGTGGCGAATTAATGTGCGGGCGGCATCCAGCCGCCTTGCAGCAGATTATCTCTACACAGGATGGTCACTTAATCACGCTAAGTGGGAGGTTATGTGCAAGCATCCGGTCTACGCCTATCAGCTACTCGCGCCGATTAGCTTTCTGAAACAGGCGCTGGACATCCCATACTGCCATCATGAGAAGTGGGACGGGAGTGGCTACCCCCGCCACTTGGCGGGCGAACAAATCCCGTTCGCGGCGCACATCTTCGCCGTCGTGGACGTCTGGGACGCGATGCGCTCGGACCGGCCGTATCGGAAAGGCCGGCCCGACATGCAGGTGCGCGCGCACATCCGCTCGCTGGCGGGCACGCACTTCGATTCTCGGGTCGTGGAGGTCTTTTTGAGCGTCATCAGCGATGAGTGACCAGTGCCGGGTGACGAGCGACGAGTGATGATCAATGAGCGGGCATCGCTACGCATCACCCGTCATCCGATAGGGGTCTCATGGCAACGATTTTAATGGGTGATACCATCCCTTCCTGCATCCCCTCTCGCCTGCCTGCCGCACGCCCTTCCCGTTCTGCTACGCCCCGCACCTGCCCTGACCCATGTGACAGACCATCGTTATCGCCGATTGACTGTATTTGGCCCGATTTATTCGGCCCGATATTGGACTATCACATCAGAACGAAGACCATCTGGCGCTCTTGGAAACCAAATCGCGTCCAGAATATTGCAACCATGCGCGTCGGATCGCGCCGGATGGCGGCGCGCAGTAGGGCGGTAAACAGCTTGGACAGTGGCCACGGAAGCACCAGGCCAAAGCGTAGCCAGGACGGCATCGGCGGCACTGGTTGGGTCTGGACCGCGCGGATCTCCTGGTGGATCTCGCGGAAGCTCTTGTGGTTGGCACGTCGAATGACGTGGCCGATCGGGGCGCGCGTCCCGCCGATCTCGCGCTCGACCATCAAGCCCACCTCCACGTCGTCAAACACGACCAGCTGCTTGCGGCCTTTCAGATACGCCTGCACCGACAGGTTCTCGGCCACAGCGTGCGCCAGGCAGAACACCAGGTAGCCAGTGAAGGACAGTGCCTCGCCCGTGCGTGCTTTGTGCGCCGCGATGAACTGCCTCACGACCGTGACGTCGACTTCCAGCAGGCCGTACACGCGGTGCTTCCACCACGCTAGGTCCAGGAGATAGGGCATCGCGCGGCGGGCCGCTGGCAGATCGACGATATGATAGGGGCCGAGGTTCTCTTTCATGGTGTATGCCCTCCCGCAAATGTCCCGCCGGGTTCCGCAGCACGGTCTGGGGATGGCGGGGGAAAGACGAGAGCAGAACGGCGCATCCTACTATGGCGACAACCATTACCACCGCAGGACGGTGGCTGGACAAACGATACGACAACACGGGGGGCAAAAACCTTCACCGGTTGTGCAGGTACTGCTGGCAGCCGGTGAAGGGGTGTGAGGACAGCTTTGCCAGTTCCATCGCGGCCGTTAGGCGTCGCTCCGGACGGCTAAATTGGAATCGTATCCTCAGCGAGGAGCATGAGCGAATCACTGAATCGAGCGAAAGCAACTTTTATCTCACCTCTATTCGTTTGATGTTGCACAGATTAGGAAATTCACCGACGTGAGGTATTATATTTATACAGCCTCTATACTGCGACACAAGCAGCCAGAAGCCGACAACAGCGCGGTTGCAATGGTTCGTAAGCATAGCACAAGGAGGTATACCTATGGCAACGATATACACGAACGATCTGCGGGTCAACCGTAGCGAACTTTTTTTCGTTCTGCGAACGTAAAAAGTTCGCTACGAAGAGAAAATCCTTGTTTTGCGAGTGACCGGGTGAATCCTGTTATTTTGCCAAGCTATTGGCTAGGCTCTGCTGCAAGCCCTGAATCAGCTGCTGCTTTTCCGCATCGGAAAGACACGCCTCGAGATGCAGGAGCAGATAATCTTTGGGGGGCATGGCGCCGCTGCGAATCTGCTGCGCGACATCCTCAGGCAGGCGCGACGCGCGAAAGGCTGGCATTGTTATGTATAATACTTGCCAAGCCGAGTGTAGCCGGAACTTGTTCAGAAAATGTTAGGAAATGATGTGAAAATAATGAGATTTTGGGAGGCCTGATGACAACTTACAGCGATCTCGGCATTCGGCGCGTCATCAACGCGGCCGCGACCCTCACTCGGCTGGGCGGCTCACGCATGCCGCGGCCCGTGCTTGAGGCGATGGTCGCCGCCGCCGGCGCATTTGTCGATCTCGACGCCCTGCAGCAGCGCGTTGGGAGTCGCATCGCCGAACTGACTCATAACCCGGCCTGCTATGTCTCGTCGGGCGCGGCGGCCGGTGTGGCGCTCGCCGTGGCTGCCTGCATTGCGGGCGACGATCCGGCGGCGCGGGCACAGTTCCCGCGCCTGGAAAGCGGCAAGAACGAGGTGATTGTCCACCGCTGCCAGCGCAATGGCTACGATTATGCCATTCGCCAGACCGGCGCGCGGTTGGTCGAGATTGGTTTGGCGCAGCGCACCGAACTGTGGGAGCTAGAGGCGGCGATCACGCCGCGCACTGCTGCGGTGGTGTACTTCGCCGGCGCGCATTTCGCCCAAGGTGCGCTGCCATTGGAGCAGACCATCGCGGCCGCACATGCGCAGGCTATGCCGGTGATTGTCGATGCCGCCGCGCAGATCCCGCCGATCGCCAACCTGTGGCGCTTCACGCGCGACATGGGGGCAGATATTGCAATCTTCAGCGGCGGCAAAGGGCTGCGCGGCCCGCAATCCGCTGGACTGGTGCTCGGCCGGCCGGATCTGATCGCCGCCTGCCAGCTCAACGGCAGCCCGAACTACAGCATCGGCCGGCCGATGAAGGTTGGGAAAGAAGAGCTGATGGGCATGCTCGCGGCGGTCGAGTGGTCGCTGGCGCAAGACGAAGCCGCACTGCTCGATCAATATGAGACCATGGTCGAATACTGGTTAAGCGGCTTGCGCGATCTGCCAGGAATACAGGTGTCGCGCGGCTACCCCAGCGAGGCGGGCCAGCCACATGCCCGCGCGATTGTGCGGCTCGAACCGGCGGGCGGCGCGACGCGCGACGAGCTCGTGTCCGCGCTGCTCCGGGGCGACCCGGCGGTGGCTGTCGGCGTGGTGGGCGGCGACGCAATCGCCCTCAACCCGCAGACAGTCGAGCCAGGCGAGGAACATCTGGTGCTTGAGGCGCTGCGGCAGGCGCTGGCCAAGCCACTCGCTCACAGGCGAAATGTGTCTGAAGGCTGATACCATAAGTTCCGAGTGAACGTATACTGCGGCTGAAGCTCGCGAGCTGCCTTTGGATTCGCGACTAGACTTGGTGATGGAATGAGCCTTCTTCGTGTTGCCTTAGCCGGGTGTGGGCTGATCAGCGAGGCGCATATTCATGCCTACAGACAGCATGCAGACCGGGCGCGGATCACGGTCTGCTGCGATCTCGACCCGGAAAAAGCCGCGCAACGCGCCGAGCTCGCCGGGGGCGCGCGTGCGGTCACAAGTTTTGAGGAAGTGCTGGCCGACCCAGATGTCGACGCGGTTGAGATCTGCACGCCGCACCATCTGCATGCGGAGCTTGTGATCGCGGCGGCGCGCGCGGGCAAGCAGATCCTTTGTCAGAAACCCTTGGCAAAGACCCTCGCGGAGTGTGATGCCATGATCGCTGCCGCGCAGGCGGGCGGCGTGACGCTGTTCTATGGCGAGACTAATCATACTATGCCGGCCGCTGTGGAGCTGAAGCGCGCCGTGGAGCAAGGACGGATCGGGCGCTTGGTTGGCTTGCAGGCGACTTACGCGCATTGGCAGGGCGGCAAGTATCTTTCCACCGCATGGCGCTACAACCCGCACATCACTGGCGGCGGTCAACTGCTAGATGGCGGCATTCACTATATCGACCTGATGCTGAATATCGGCGGGCCAATCGAATCCGTCACCTGCCTTACCACCCGTTTTCGCCCTGAGTTGGGCGGCGAAGATACTGCCACCGTCAACTTCCGCTTCGGCGGCGGGCATCTCGGGACGCTGTTTTCTTCTCAAGCCGCCGGCATCTGGTTTCCGGGCGCGAGCTTCGTCGCGTTTGGGATTGAAGGCGTGCTCGCCATCGGCGGCCCGCATGGCGCGCTCACGCTGCATCGCCCCGACCTTCCCGATCAGCGCAGCGTGCTGCTCGAAGCTCACGAGGATTCGTTCGTGGCGATGATCGGGCGCTACCTGGACACCGTTTTGAACGGCGCTCCCAATCCATCGCCCGGCGCGGTCGGGCGCGAGAACCTGCGGGTCGTGCTGGCCGCCTATGAGTCGGCGCGATTGGGTCGTGAGGTCCGCGTGGATGCGATCGAGCCAGATTTGGTATAGAGTGGAGATCATCCAGTTCATGCACCATCGCGAATTTACGATTGCCAACGAATACCAGTATAACCGTCGGTCGGCGCCGGGCTGGGTTGTATCACACGCGCTGCGCTATCCGGTGCTGCCGATCGTCTTTGTGATCACCGTAATTGGTATGGCCGTAGCGCAGAGTCTGGCGGCAGTGTTTATTGGTCGGGCGTTCGATACGCTGATCGGCGGTGGCGGAGCGTCGGACCTGGCAGGTGCGGCGCTCTGGGTGATTGCGGCATATCTCGGCTACGGCGCATGCGATATCGTCAACAGCCTGGCCTTGCGCGTGCTGGGGCAGCGGGTCGAGCGCGATACGCGCGCGGAGTTGTACCTGAGCCTAGTGGGCAAGAGCCAGACGTTTCTGAACCGTCAGCCGGTCGGCGACCTGATGGCGCGGGCGACCTATGATGTCCAGCAGATCAGCCTGATGGTCGCGCCGAACTCAGGCCTCATCCTGGAATCGCTGTTTGCGCTGATCGTACCGCTTGTCACCATCGCCCTGCTGCGAGCCCAACTGCTGCTTGTGCCGATATTGTTTCTGATCAGCTTCGCCGTCGCGATTCAGCGTTACAATCGCGCACTGGAGCCGGTCGCCAGCGCCATGAACGAGCGCTTCGGCAGAATGAACGCCGAGCTCGCCGAGTCGATCGGCGGTATGGAGGTGGTCAAGGGTTTCGCGCAAGAACAGCAGGAAGAGCAGCACTTCACCGCCGCCGCGCGCGCCTATCGCGATTCCTTCGTCCGCTCAGGAACGATCCAGGCACGCTACCTGCCGCTGCTGCTATATGGCGTCGCGGTTGGGCTCGCCTTCGGCCACGCGCTGCTGCTGGTGCTGCAAGGGCAGATCTCGGTAGGCCAGGCGATCACCTACATGACCCTGATGGGGACTCTGCACTCGCCGACGATCATGTCGCTGACGACCTTCGCAGCTGTACAACTCGGGCTCGCCAGCGCGGCACGTATTCTGTCGGTGATCACGGCCAAGACCGAGCTCGACGAGAATTCGGGCGGCTACAGCGCACCAATGCGCGGCGAAATCGTGTTTGAGGATGTGAGCTTTGGCTATGCCGAGTCCGTTGTCAGTGGTCGATGGTCAGTTGCAAGTAGCCAAGGGGCAGGGATCGCGGACAACCGACAACCGACCACTGACAACGGACTCATCCTGAGGAACATCAACTTCGAGGCGCGGCCCGGCGAAACGGTCGCAATTGTCGGGCAGACCGGCGCGGGCAAAACCACGCTAACCAAGCTTGTCAACCGGATCTACGACACATCCGCCGGGCGGGTACTGATCGACGGCGTGGATGTGCGCGAGTGGAGCATGGATAGCTTGCGCTCGCAGATCGCGACGATCGAGCAGGATATTTTTCTGTTCTCGCGCACGGTCGCCGAGAATATCGCCTTCGGGGCGCGCACGCCGGTCACGCGCGCGCAGATCGAGGCGGTTGCCAAGCTGGCGCAGGCGCATACGTTTATCACGGCGCTGCCGAATGGCTACGATACGGTCGTCGGCGAGCGCGGCGTAACGCTCTCGGGTGGGCAGCGCCAGCGGATCGCGATCGCCCGCGCATTCCTGACGAATCCGCGCATCCTGATTCTCGACGACTCAACCTCAGCAATCGATAGCGCGACCGAGGACCAGATTCAGCAGGCAATGCGGCATATTCAGGAAGGCCGCACCACGCTGCTGATAACGCATCGCCTCGCCCAGATCCGCCGCGCCGATCGAATCTTGTTGCTCAGGAACGGCGCGCTGATCGCGCAGGGCACACACGCCGACCTGCTGGCGACCAGCGCGGCCTATCGGCAGATTTTTGTGAGAAGCGAGGAGTCAGGAGTCAGAAGACAGGAGTCAGAAGTTGTACCGCCCTAGCGTGGTATTTCCAGGAAACATTTGCGATATTCATCGATCCATTCTGACTCCTGACTCCTAACTCCTGTATTCTGGAGAATAACTATGGGCATCACCGGCGGCCTCCAGGCCGAAGCCTACGACCGCAGCTACGGCGACGCGCACCTGATCCGACGTATCGCCGCCTATTTTCGACCCCACGCAGGCACTGTTGCACTGGTGGCGTTCATGGTCGCGTTGGGCTCATTAGCGGCGACGATTACACCATTGGTGATTTCGCGCGGAATCAACGCGCTCACCGGCAACCCAACCGCGCAGACGGTGCTCGCGCTGGCCGGGTTGGTGACCGTGCTGGGCGCGCTGGGCTGGCTGTTCAACTTCGTGCGCCAGCGCTTTGCGGCGCGCGCCGTCGGCGACGTGGTGCTGGCGCTGCGCCAGGATGCCATCCGCGCGGTGATGCGGCGCGACATGTCGTTCTTCGACCAGTACGCCTCCGGCCGAATCGTCAGCCGCGTCAGCTCGGATACACAGGATTTCGCCACCGTCGTCACGCTCACGATCGATCTCCTCAGCCAGCTTGTGCTCGTGGGGGTGATCGCGCTGGTGATGCTGGTGGTCAACTGGCGATTGGCGCTGATCGCGCTGGCGAGCGGGCCGGTCGTGGTGGTGGTAGCGCTGGTGTTCCGGCGGATCGCGCGCCGGGCGATGCAGCAGGCCCAGCGCGCCCAGGCCGAGGTGAATGCGATTATCCAGGAAACGATCAGCGGCGTGGCGGTGGCAAAGAATTTTCGCCAGGAAGCGGCGATCTTCGCCGATTTTGAAGCGACCAATAATCTCGCCTACCGCATCCAGTTGCTGCGCGTGGCGGTGTTCGGCAGCATCTATCCGCTGATGAACACCTTGGAGGGTATTGGGATCGCGGTGGTGATGTATGCCGGCGGGCGCCTGGTGATCGACAAGACCGTTTCGGTGGGCGACTGGTATCTGTTCGTCCAAAGCCTGGCGATTTTCTTCTACCCGATCACGAGTATCTCTTCGTTCTGGAGCCAGTTTCAGCAGGGGCTGGCAGCGAGCGAGCGGGTGTTCGCGCTGATCGACGCCGACACGCGCGTGGTTCAGTCGGCACAGAATCCGGTGCCTCAGCTCACAGGGCGGATCGCCTTCGAGCACGTGTATTTTTCCTACGACGAGTCGGTTGTCTCTGGTCCGTTGTCAGTTGTCTCCGCTCAAGTGGATCAAGCGAGAAACAACGGACAACGGACGACGGACAACCAACCATGGATACTATCCGACTTTTCGCTCGATATTCCCGCCGGCCAGACGCTTGCGGTCGTCGGGCACACCGGGGCGGGCAAATCGAGTCTCATGAAGCTGATTTTGCGCTTCTACGAGTTCCAGGGCGGCCGCTTGCTGATCGACGGCCGCGATATCCGCGCGCTCGACCTGGCTCAGTACCGACGCCAGATCGGGCTGGTGCCACAGTCGCCGTTTCTGTTCTCGGGCAGCGTGGCCGACAATATTCGCTACGGCCGGCCCGGCGCGGATGCAGCCGAGGTGGCGGCTGTGGCTCGGCAGCTCGGCGATGGCAGCTGGGTCGACGATCTGCCCAACGGGCTTAAAACTGACGTGGGCGAGCGCGGCGCGCGACTTTCGCTTGGCCAACGCCAGCTGGTGGCGCTCGCACGGGTGTTGTTCCAGGACCCATCGATATTGCTGCTCGACGAAGCGACCGCGAGCATCGACCCGTTCACCGAGGCGCAGATCCAGGCCGGACTCAATGTAGCGCTGCGCGGCCGAACCAGTATCGTGATTGCGCACCGGCTTTCCACCGTGGTCAGCGCCGATCGGATTATCGTGCTGCGCGAAGGTGAGATCATCGAGCAGGGCACGCATACCAGCTTGCTCGCGCTTGGCGGGCACTACGCCGATCTATATCGCACCTACTTTCGGCATCAGGAGCAGGATTATGAGCCGGAAGAACCGGGCGCAGCGCACGCTGTATAGCAGCTTGTACAGGCCAGGGGCAGTTCCCATAGTTCCTGTAGTTTGGCACACATGGCCGGGAACTATAGGAACTATGGGAACTTTCACTGCACTATGCTAGAGACATGAGCTAGAGTAGTCGCTTCACAAACCCGCGCCCACCTGCCTGGCATATTCGGCCGGAGTTCGGCCAACGATCGTCTTGAAATCTTTGATGAAGTGGGCTTGATCGAAATAGCCGAGATCCAAGGCCATTTTTGCCCAGTTCACAGCCTCGCCATCGGCCAACTGGTCAGTGGCTTCCTGCAATCGATAGCGCTTAATGACCCACTTTGGGCTTACGCCGACGTACTGGCTGAACAGGCGTTGCAGCGTTCTGCTGCTAAGGCTGAAGCGACTCGCAACCTCGGCAACCTTGGTGATTGCGCGATCGGCGATGATCTGGTCGACGATCTGGTTAATCAGCGCGACATTTTCGTCGCGCTCGGGCAGCCGTGCGCGCAGAAACAGCTCGAAGAGCTCGATCATCTTCTCGGCGTCCGATTGCGCGAGCAGCGTAGCCTCGAGCGCCTGGGCCTCCGTGCCAAAGACATCGCCGACCGCAACTGCCCGATCGGTGAATTGCGAAATTGGTGAGTTCACAAACGGGTAAAAGGCCCCCGGCCGGAACTTGATGCCAAAGACTCGGCCGTCGTTCTCGAGCAGAATCGAGAACCTGCCGCTAATGACGCCGAAGATATACGATCCGCCATGCTGGAAAACCAGGTTGACGCATGGATACGGCAGGGTCTCCTGGAGGTGCGGCCCGCAATCGCTCAGGTGCCACTCGACCATCCAGTAGCGCTGCACAAAATAGCCAAGATCCGGCGCCGGCGCATAGCGCGAAAGCTGAAATTTCGCGGCACTAACAGCTGGGTTGAGCACGCCTCTGGGCTTCCCGACATTCGACTTCACAATCGTGACTCCATGTCCTATCACCATATAATAGCACGGATTTTCTGGTGTGTCGCGCTTTTACAATACTTTTCGGCATTGGCGTGCTATCATTTCCAGACTTATGCTGTCGTCTGCGAAACACCATTTTAGCCTTCGGCAGAGCGGTACTTTACTTGATTATGGTCCTTCGTTTTTCGCTCTGCGAGCGAAAAACGAAGGACAGAAAAATAGAAAGTACCAGAGCGAACGCAGGCTCATGCCACATTTGAAGAGAAGACGGCGTAAGTCCTATCCCTTGATAAGGATAAAACAAAACCAACCGAAAGGAGCGATCATGACCACACACGCAACCGGCACAGTTGTGACCACTAGTTGGGACGAGAAACCCTACAGCGAGATCGACGGCGGCGGCAAGCTGACCCATACGCACATGACCGACACCTTGAATGGAGACGTCGAGGGCGAGGGAGTCGTGGAATACTTAATGACTTACCGCGACGATAACACCGGCAGCTTCATCGGTTTCGAACGCGTGATCGGCCGCGTCGGCGACCGATCGGGCAGCTTCGTACTGCAGCACAGCGGGGTGTTCGAGCAAGGTCAGGTCAAGGGCAGCTGGTCGGTCGTGCCGGGCTCGGGCACCGGTGATCTGCGCGGGCTGCGCGGCGAAGGGGGCTATGTATGGGCCGGCGAGGGCAGCCAGTCCACGCCGTTCACACTGGACTACGATTTTGATTGATGGTGCCCTTTCAGCGCGGGCCATAGGCGATAGGCTATGACCTATTGCCTATAACCTTGCTTGGAAAAGCGCGAGAAAACGTATACAACCCTTAGAGCCGCGCAAGGCGGCTCTTTTGATTCTAGAAAGATTGATCCATAACAGTCCTTTTGCGACTTTTTGGAATAATTTATGCTACAGTCGCCCTTGCACGGTAACATCACCACGGAACAGGCGCTCAAATTCGCCCAGGCGCTGATCAAGGGCCAGCGCAAGGACCTTGAGATTATCAAGACGGTGCTGGAGGACAAGGTTCGGGAGGTCATCTGAGAGACAAGAGACAAGAGACCGAAGATGAGGACTTATTGTCTCCTGTCTCCTGTCTCCCGTCTATGGCAGAAGGAGCAGCCGTTATGGAGCAACCATTAGACGATATCCGGCAGGAGATTGAGTCGACGCGCGAGGCGCTCGGCGAAAAGCTGGATCTGCTTGACACAAAGGTGCGCGAGAAATTCGATCTGCATTACTACATGGCTGTGCGACCGTGGCGGATGCTCGGCGCCGCGGTGGCGGCTGGGTTCGCGCTCGGTCGCTGGCGTGGGGCTCGGGCTACAGAGGAATGGCCCGAGAAGCTACAATTCGTCACTCCACGTCCATGGCCGGGCGGCGTGCTTAGTATGGTCAAAATGATTGCTATTTCGTTGGCCGTCAGCCTGTTATCCGACGCCGCGCGGACCTATGCCACCAGGCTCATCCAGCGGTTCGGGCGGCCGGTCACGTCGGAAGATCGAACGCCGACAAGCGCTCTGGGCGGCTTCTAATGTAGCAGCTTGCGAATATCGCGTACGACTTGCTCGAGATCGAATTCGCGCCCATCATAATACGCTCGTATCCGTCCCTGTGGGTCGATCAGCACAAACCTGCCGCCGTGCAGGATCTCATAGGCCGCATTTGGGCTGATGCCTGCGCCATTCCCCTGCTGTTCGCCTGGCTTGGGAGGCAGCACCTCGCGGCCGAGATGGAAATCGTCAACGATCAGCGGCACCAGCTTCTGCTCGGGCCCGGTCAGGAAACGCCACGCGCTTGCGTCGGCCCCAAACCGCTCGGCGTAGGCGTTGAGCACTGCCGGCGAGTCGATCGCCGGGTCGACGGTGAATGAGAGCAGCTGCACGCGATCGACGAGCAGGTTCTCCCGGCGCAGGCGCTCTTGGAGGTCGCGCATACGCGCTGTGAGCATCGGGCAGATATCGCGACAGCTCGTGTAGATAAAGTCGGCCACGACAACCTTGCCCTGGAGATCGCCGGAACTGACCGGCCGCTCCAGCTGGTCGGTCAGCGCGAACGCTGGAAGTGCGCCAAAGTCGTCCAGGCTGGCGACCGATTGAAGCGCCAAGGCTCGGTAGCCAACCAGCGCGAGCAGGAAGGCCAGGGCTCCTGCAACGGCGCCTAAACTCGCAATCAGCGCTCGTCTCATCGTATGGCTCCGCTGGATACTGATACGGCTCTCGTACAGCTTGGCGAAAGTTCTTATCCGGTTCCCTCAGTTCCTTTCAGTGGGAACGTAACGAACTGAAGGAACTGTGACAACGCGATACCTTTTCCGCCGATGTGTGTGATATAGGTTAGGGACAAGGTGTGGTGCTGGGGAGAGCATGAGTATAGCATATATCACGTTGCAATGTCGGTCGCGATTGATGGTATACTAGTCGCACGTTTCGCTTAGCTTAGGCAGAGTAACACAGCAACCATCGCCTCTCCGTCGTTCTCACCGATCGACAACGCCGCTGGGCCCGAACACGACACGCTTCGGCAGCATCTGCGCACAATCAGCTTAAACAATCACACAATTCAGCCAAGATAGAAAATTGCTGGCAAGTAAATTGCTATGCTGCTGATCTTGGTACAGCCCTCCGCGCGTCAGCTCTACTATCTGGCCAGGATGCCGAGTATAGATTCAGACAGGATGTCGTGATGGCGCAGATTTTTCACCCCAGCACGAACACGGTGTCGAAGGCGACAATCTTTGGCGCCGTGTTTGTGATCGCTGGCTTGATCGCGATCGGATATGTGCTCGTCCGCTCACCCTACTTTACTGGTGTGAACATCCCCGTCGAACAGCCGGTGCCATTCAACCACGAACATCATGTCGGCGGTCTCGGCATTCAGTGTCGCTATTGCCACAGCACCGTCGAGGAATCTGCGTTCGCCGGCATACCACCCACGCATACATGTATGTCGTGCCACTCGCAGGTCTGGACCCAGGCGCCGGTGCTTGCGCCGGTGCGCGATAGCTATGCGACCGGCAAGCCGATCGAGTGGAATCGAGTCCACGACCTGGGCGACTTCGTCTACTTCAACCATAGCATCCACGTGGCGAAGGGGGTCGGATGCTCGACCTGCCACGGGCGGGTCGACCAGATGACGCGGGTGTACAAAGCGGAGCCGATGACGATGCAGTGGTGCCTCAACTGCCATCGTGCGCCGGAGCAATATCTGCGGCCGCGCGAGGAGGTCTATAACATGAATTGGCAGGCGCCCGCCGATCAGCTCGCTTTGGGCCAGCGGCTGGTGCAGGAGTATAAGATCGACTCGTCGCGGCTCACCAATTGTAACGTCTGTCATCGCTAAGGAGATAGAACAAAGAACAAAGAATAGAGAACAAGCTCCGCGCTTATTGTTCTTTGTTCTCTGTTCTCTGTTCTCGGTGCGTAGAGGGATCAGACTATGGGCAAAGACCCGATCGATCTGAATGAGATCCGCGAGCGTCTGGCGGACGCGAAAGGCAAACAGTACTGGCGCAGCCTCGAAGAGCTGGCCGAGACCACGGCGTTCAAAGAATTTCTATACCGCGAGTTCCCCAAGGGGGCCGCGGAGCTCAACGAGCCGCTGAGCCGGCGCACATTCTTGAAACTCATGGGCGCCTCGCTGGCGCTGGCCGGACTCAGCGGGTGCGCGGCCGAACCGCCGCGTGAGAAAATTGTTCCTTATGTCAATCAACCCGATCCGGCGATCACGCCCGGCAAACCGCTGTTTTTTGCCACTGCGATGCCAATCGGCGGGTATGGGCTCGGGCTGCTGGCCGAGAGCCATATCGGGCGACCGACCAAAGTCGAGGGTAACCCCGCTCACCCGGCCAGCCTCGGCGCCACCAATGTCTTCGCCCAGGCCTCGGTCCTGTCGCTCTACGACCCCGATCGCGCCCAGGCGGTGACCAACCTGGGGCAGATCTCCACCTGGGAGACATTCATTGGCGTGCTGAGCGGCCAGCTGCAGCAGCTGCAAGGCAAGCAGGGCGCCGGGATGCGAATCCTGACCGAGACAATCACCTCGCCGACGCTCGGCGCGCAGATCCAGGCGCTGCTGCAGAAGTTTCCGCAGGCCAGGTGGCACCAATACGACCCGGCCGGCGATGATAATATCCGCGAGGGAACGCGCCTGGCGTTTGGGCAGTACGTCAACACGATCTACAACTTTGCCAAGGCCGACCGGGTTCTGGCGCTGGACGCGAACTTCCTCCAGGAAGTTCCGGGCCACCTGCGCTACGCTCGTGAGTTTATCGGCCGGCGCGAGGTGCGCGAGGGTCAGGCCGACATGAATCGCCTGTATGTCGTTGAGAGCACCCCGACGATCACCGGGGCGATGGCCGACCACCGGCTGCCGCTGCGTGCCAGCCAGATCGAAGGGTTCGCGCGCGCGGTCGCGCAGGGGCTCGGCGTCCAGGCCGGAGCTGCCGGCGCGGCGCTCCAGGGCATCCCGGCCGGCTGGATCGATGCCCTTGTGCGCGACCTCCAGCAGCGTCGCGGCGCCAGCATCGTGATCGCCGGTCCAGCGCAGCCGCCCGCCGTCCACGCATTAGCGCACGCTATGAACGCGGCGCTCGGCAATGTCGGCGCGACGGTGGTATACACCCAGCCCGTCGAGGTCAACCCCGTCAACCAGCTCCAATCGCTGCGCGAGCTGGCCGCGGACATGGCCGCCGGGCAGGTGAATACGCTGATCGTCGTCGAGAGCAACCCGGCGTTCACCGCGCCGGCCGACCTGAACTTCGCCGATCTGCTTCGCAAGGTGCCGTTCACTGCCCACATGAGCCTATACTTCGACGAGACCGCCGCGCTCAGCCAGTGGCACGTTCCGCAGACGCATTATCTGGAGACGTGGGGTGATGTGCGCGCCTTCGACGGCACGACCACGATCATGCAGCCGCTGATCTTGCCACTTTATAATGGAAAATCGGCCTACGAGCTGCTCGGCGCAATGAGCGGCAACTCCGGCCAGTCGGGCTATGATATCGTGCGCGCCTATTGGCAGGGGCAGCGCCAGGGTGGCGATTTCGAGCAGTTCTGGCGCCAGTCGGTACACGACGGCGTGGTGGCCGGCACGGCTGCGGCGCCGGCCCAGGTGTCGCTGGCCGCCGCGGCGGCGAGTGCGCCAAGCCCGGCCCCCACCGGCACCGGTGGTCTTGAGATTATTTTCCGTCCCGACCCCTCGGTCTGGGATGGGCGCTTTGCGAACAACGCCTGGCTCCAGGAGCTGCCCAGGCAGCTCACCACGATCACCTGGGACAACGCGGCCTTTATCAGCCCCGCTACTGCCCAGCGCCTCGGCTATAACAACGAGGACCTGGTCGAACTGCGCTTCGACGGGCGGGCGGTGCGCGCCCCGATCTGGATCGTGCCCGGCCATGCCGACGACTCGGTGACACTACACCTGGGATATGGCCGCCAGCGCGCCGGCCAGGTCGGCACCGGCGTCGGGGCGAATGCCTATGCCATCCGTAGCTCGGGGGCGCCATGGTTTGGCAGTGGCCTTGAGCTCGCCGCGACTGGCGAGCGCTATTCGATCTCGACCACACAGCAGCACTTCAGCGTCGAGGGCCGCGATCTGGTGCGCGAGGGCACGCTCGAACAGTTTCTCCAGAACCCTCATTTCGCGCGCAACGAGTCCGACGAGTTTCTGCCGCGCGGGCGGCCCCAGCAGGGACAGGCGGCGGCGGGCGGCCAGGAGAGCAAAGAGGAAAACCAGGGCGGCGAGGAGCATAATATCCCCTCGCTCTACCCCGAATACCGCTACACCGGGTACGCCTGGGGCATGGCGATCAATTTGAACGCGTGTATTGGCTGCAACGCTTGCACAATCGCCTGCCAGGCCGAGAACAACATCCCGGTGGTCGGCAAGGAGCAGGTCGGGCGCAGTCGCGAGATGCACTGGCTCAAGGTCGACGTGTACAACTCCGGCGGCCTGGACAACCCGGATACGGTGTTCCAGCCGCGGCCATGCATGCACTGCGAGAAGGCGCCCTGCGAGCTGGTCTGCCCGGTGGCCGCCACCGTTCACGACGCCGAGGGGCTGAACACAATGGTGTACAACCGCTGCATCGGTACCCGTTATTGCTCGAATAACTGTCCATATAAAGTCCGGCGCTTCAACTTCCTGACCTACAACCAGGATATTCCGGTGATCAACCTGGTGCACAACCCAGATGTCACGGTGCGGGCGCGCGGCGTGATGGAGAAGTGTACCTACTGCATCCAGCGGATCGAAGAGGCCCGAATCACTGCCGAGCGCGAGACCCGGACGATCGGCGATGGGGAGGTGCTGACGGCGTGCCAGCAAGCGTGCCCGACCAACGCGATCGTTTTTGGCAATATTAACGACCCGAACAGCCAGGTCTCCCAGCTGAAGGGCCAGCCGCTGCACTATGGCATGCTGGCAGAGCTGGGCACTCAGCCGCGCACGACCTACCTGGCACGCCTGCGCAACCCGAACCCGGAGTTAGAGGCTAGAGGCTAGAGGCTAGAGGCTAGTAGATAGTGAGCTAGTCTCCAGCCTCCAGCCTCCAGCCTCTAGGCGATAGAGGTACATCATGGCAACCGCACAACAACCAGGGCGCACCGATCGAGACGACGAGCTTCCGCCAGTGTTAGAGCCGGGGTACACCTTCGCTTCGGTCAGCGATAAGATCAGCTCGATCGTGCTGACGCGCAGGACGAGGTTTGGCTGGATCGCCGGCTTCGCGGCCAGCTTCCTGCTGCTGAACGTGCTGCTGCTGGCGCTGGGCTGGCTGCTGCTCACCGGCGTTGGCGTGTGGGGCAACAATATTCCGGTTGCCTGGGCCTTCGACATCATCAACTTCGTCTGGTGGATCGGCATCGGCCACGCCGGGACGCTGATCTCGGCGATTCTGCTGCTGTTGCGCCAGCGCTGGCGCACCTCGATCAACCGCTTTGCCGAGGCTATGACACTGTTCGCGGTCGCATGCGCGGGCTTGTTCCCACTGCTGCACACTGGGAGGCCCTGGCTGGACTACTGGCTGTTCCCCTATCCGAACACAATGGACCTCTGGCCGCAGTGGCGCAGCCCGCTGGTGTGGGATGTGTTCGCGATCTCGACCTACGCCACGGTGTCGCTGCTATTCTGGTTTGTTGGGCTGATCCCCGACCTGGCGACCCTGCGCGATCGCGCGGGGCGGCGCTTCGCCAAGGTGATCTACGGGCTGCTGGCCATGGGCTGGCGCGGCTCGGCGCGCCACTGGCAGCGCTATGAAGTGGCGTATATGCTGCTGGCAGCGCTCTCGACGCCGCTGGTGGTCTCGGTTCACACGATCGTCAGCTTCGACTTCGCCGTGAGTCTCGTGCCCGGCTGGCACACCACGATCTTCCCGCCCTACTTCGTGGCGGGCGCGATCTTCGCCGGCTTTGCGATGGTGCTCATTCTCTCCATCCCGCTGCGGCGGGCCTATGGCCTCGAGGACTTCATCACCATGCGCCACCTCGACTATATGGCGCGGATCACGCTGGCGACCGGGTTGATCGTGAGCTACGGATATTTGATGGAGGTGTTCTTCCCCTACTACAGCGGCAACACCTACGAGCGCGCCCTGATCATTAACCGCGCCCTCGGCCCATATGCGTGGAGCTATTGGGCGCTGATCTTTTGCAACTTCCTGGCGCCGCAGCTATTCTGGTTCCATCGCTTCAGGACCAGCATCCCCGCGCTGTTCATCGTCGCGCTGATTGTGAGCGTCGGCATGTGGCTGGAGCGCTTTGTGATCATCGTGGTGAGCCTGAACCGCGACTTCGTGCCGGCGGCCTGGTATATGTACTACCCGACGATCTGGGACTTCGCGACCTTCTTTGGAACGATCGGGCTGTTCCTGACGCTGATGTTCCTGTTCATCCGCTTCCTGCCGGTGATCTCGATCTTTGAGATGCGCGAGCTCGTGGCGCGAACCGACGAGGAGCAAGGCTCGGGCGACGGGCACGAGCCGCCAATCGTGACGCCGCAGCCGCAGCCGGCGGGGGATTGACGAATTGCAAATTGCAAATTGCAGATTGCAGATTGGGAACACTAATCTGCAATCGGGTACCCTCTGGGTGAATCTGCAATCTGCAATCCTTAGCAGGTGTTGATATGGCACTGTATAGTGATATCTACGGCATAACGGCGGAGTTTGACAACCCGGACGACCTGCTGGCGGCAACAGAGCGCGCCTATGCCGAGGGCTATCGGCTGATGGACGCCTACACGCCGTTTCCAGTGCATGGGCTGCCCGAGGCGCTCGGCCACCGTGGCGTGCGCCTGCCGTGGGTCGTGCTGGCGGGGGGGATCATTGGGGCGCTGGCTGGGTTTGCATTGCAGTGGTATACCGCCGTGGTCGAATACCCGCTCAATATCGGCGGTCGGCCAACCAATAGCTGGCCGGCCTTTGTCCCGATCACGTTCGAGCTGACGATCTTATGCGCCTCGCTCGCAGCGGTGCTGGGCATGCTGGCGCTCAACGGCTTGCCGGAACCGTACCACCCGCTCTTCAATGTGCCGAGCTTCGAGTTGGCATCGCGCAGCCACTTCTTCCTGTGTATCGAGGCCGGCGACCCCAAGTTCGATATGGAGGCAACCAGGGCGTTTCTCGAGGGGCTGAAGCCGCAGAGTGTGTCGGTCGTTGAGCCGTGAGGATATGAAGATGGCGGAGGGTGGATGGAGAGAATCAAAAGCGGTAAACGTGAGTTCAAAACGATACGGCATTGTTGGGTTACTGCGCTCAATGAAAAACGCCGTCATACTGAACGGAGTGAAGCATCTCACCGTATTCCATTGCCATTCCCGTTGAGATGGTTCGCGGAGTTTATCCTGAGCGAAGTCGAAGGGCTCACCATGACAATGGGTTCCATTGAAAATCGCGGTCTACGTCGATTTTGTAACCCTGACTCGAGGTAGCGGAGCGTATGATGCTATCTTCTATTCTCTATTCTCTATTCTCTATCTTACATCCTCCATCATCAAAAACAAAGGGGCTAACCTTCCTGGCCCTCTGCGCTCTGCTCCTGCTCGCCAGCTGCGGCTCGAACATGCGCGATCAGGCCAAGTGCCAGCCATTGGAAGGGAGTAGCTTTTTCGCCGACGGCAAATGCGCGCGCGACCTGCCGCCCAACACGGTTGCGCGGGGCTTCCTGCAGGCCGACCAACCCCAGCCCACCGGTGCGAATGCGGCCGCCGGGGCGCCTGCGGGCGCGACGGCTGCGCCGGCGAGTGGGGCGACTGCCGCGCCTGCGGCTGGCGCGACGGCTGCGCCGGCGAGTGGGGCGACCGCGGCCCCGACCGCAGCGGCAGGCGCTGGCGTGCAGGCGCAAGATTTCCCGTTCCCTGTGACGCGCGATGTGCTGAGCGTGGGCCACCTGTCGTACGACACGTTCTGCTCGCCCTGCCACGGCCTCACCGGCAATGGCGATGGGATGATCGTGCAGCGCGGCTTCCCCGCGCCGCCGACGTTCCACCAGCAGCGCCTGCGCGATGTACAGCCCGGCTATATCTACGGCGTGATAACTAATGGATTCGGCCGGATGTATAGCTACGCCTCACGGGTCAAACCGGATGAACGCTGGGCGATTGTCGCATATATCCGCGCGCTGCAACTCAGCCAGGACGCCACGCTCGACGACGTGCCGCCGGAGGAACGACCGAAGCTAGAGGGGGCATCACAATGAGCCAGAACGAACAGGCGCGCCCGCAACTCGATCGTATCCAGCGGCTGGCGCTGCTCGCCGGTGTGGCCGGCCTGGTGCTGTGCGGCGTGGGCGCGTTCCTCGACCCGGGGCAGTTCTTTCAATCCTACCTGTTCGCCTACATGTTCTGGCTCGGGATCGCGCTGGGGAGCATGGCAATCACATTTCTGTACCACCTGGTCGGCGGCGCCTGGGGCTTCCTCATCCGCCGGCTGATGGAGGCGGCGGCCATGACTCTGCCGCTGATGATGGTGCTGTTCGTGCCGATCGCCGTCGACGTGTTGAGCGGTTCAAGCTATCTCTATGAGTGGGCGCGCCCCGAGGCGGCAAATGACCCAATCATCCAGACCAAAGCGGCGTATCTCAACGCGCCGTTCTTCGTGGCACGCGCGCTGGTCTATTTCGTGATCTGGATTGGCCTGGCCTACGTACTGAACCGCTGGTCGCTTGAGCAGGATCGTACCGCCGACCCGGTTCTGTCGGATAGATTGCGGCTACTCGGCCGCTATGGCTTGGTGGTGTATATTCTGACCCTGACCTTCGCCTCGGTAGATTGGGTGATGTCGATCGAGCCGCATTGGTTCTCGTCGATCTTCGGCGTGCTATTTCTGGCCGGGCAGGGCCTTTCGAGTATGGCGTTTGCGATCGCTACGGCCGGCCTGCTGTCGCGGCGTGAGCCGCTAGCCCAGGTCGCCACCGTGAACGCCTTCAACGACCTCGGCAACCTGCTGCTGGCGTTCGTGATGTTCTGGGCGTACATCAACCTTTCGCAGTATTTGATCATCTGGTCGGGCAACTTGCCCGAGGAGGTGCCTTGGTATCTGCACCGGACCCAGGGCGGCTGGGTCTGGCTGATCCGGTTCGTGCTGGCGTTTCAGTTCGTGGCGCCGCTGCTCTTGCTGTTCTCGCGCCGCACCAAGCGCAACATCCAGCGGCTCACGGCGTTGGCGGCGGTGCTCTTATGTGTACACCTGGTCGAAATATTCTGGCGCATCGTTCCATCGTTTCGCCAGGCCGGGTTGGCGATCCACTGGCTCGATATCGCCGCTCCGATTGCGGTGGGCGGAATATGGATCGCGGCGTTCGCCTGGCTGCTGAAGCGCCGGCCGCTCGTCGCGCTGCACGACCCGATCTCGGCTACGCTCCAGGAGGCGCACGGCCATGGCTAAGGCGCGGCCACCGGCCTCGGGCGGCGAGCGCGATCCACAGCAGAACGCAAGGCGGCTGAGTGTTGGCAATCTCTTACAGTATCTGGGCGCATTATTAGTCTCGATCGGCCTGGGTAGTCTCGTTAATCGCTTGAGGAAGCGTTCGAGTATGAGTGACAGCGATGAAAAGCCGCGGCGCCACGTGACGGGCAGCCGCAGGAGTGATATTCCAGAGGAGGCGCACCGCGGCGCCGAAGCCGCGAGCGACGTGGAGGACGAGCAGGCAGCCAAAGCCGACGAAGACGCCACGATTGAGGCCAAGATCGCAATCGGCCACGAGCCCTCCGACGTCAGGCTGGGCAGGCTCGTGCTGATTGGCGTTGTGATCGTTGTGATTGGGGCGCTGACCAGCGCGGCGCTGTACGGCATGTTTGTGTTCTTACTGTCTCAGCCGCCGGCCGCGCAGCCGCCCTCGGGGCTGGGAATTGCGCAGTCAACACCGTCTGGGCCCCGTTTGCAAACCGATCCGGTGGCCGATTGGCAGGCGCTCCAGGCTACCGAGGAGGCCACCCTACATAGCTACAGCTGGGCCGACCGCGGCGCCGGCAAGGTTCGCATCCCGATCGACCGGGCGATCGATCTGCTGACCCAACGCGGCTTACCGGTCGAACCGGGATCGACACGGCAGTTCAACGACCAGACGCCCAATCTCGACAGCTCGGGAGGGCAGGAACCAGCGGCCACGCCAACTCCCGGTCAGTAGGGTGACACGATGACAAGATGACAAGATGACATGGTGACAATTGTGGATAGAGAATAGAAGGTAGAAGATAGCGATTGCCTCCTGTTGAGCGCTATCCTCCATCCTCTATCTTCCATCCTCTAATCTTGGTTCTCGGTTCTTGGTTCTGGAGTATTCGATGGTCAAGCCAATCACAATTCGTGGATTACTGGCGCTCTACCTGGCGTTGTTCATCCTGGCCGGGGCAGCGCCGGCGCAGGCGCAGGGCGGTGGGCCCGACGACCAGCTTCTGGCACAGGTCGGCGTCGACCAGCGCCTCAACGCGCAGGTGCCGCTCGACCTGGTCTTTCATGATGAGGCTGGCAAGACGGTGCGGCTGAGCGACTACTTGGGCGCCAAGCCGGTGATCCTGACGCTGAACTACTTCGAGTGCCCGAACCTGTGTACGCTGGTGCTCACACGGCTGACCGACTCAATGCGCGATCTCTCGTTCGATCTGGGCAAGCAGTTCAACGTCGTCACCGTGAGCATCAACCCGCGCGAGAAGCCTGATCTGGCCGCGGCCAAGAAGGCGGTGTACGTGGATCGCTATGGCAAGCCCGAGGCGGCCAGCGGCTGGCATTTTCTCACCGGCGATGCGCCGTCGATCGAGCGGCTGACGCAGGCGGTCGGGTTCCGCTACGCCTACGACGACCGACAGAACCAATACGCCCATCCTGCGGCCGTCGTGCTGCTGACGCCGCAGGGCAAAATCTCGCGCTACTTCTACGATCTCGCCTACGCGCCGCGCGATCTGCGCCTTGGCCTGGTGGAGGCCTCGGCCAACCAGATCGGGTCGCCCGTCGATCAGTTTCTGCTGCGCTGCTATCACTACGACCCGGTGTCCGGGCGTTACACTCCTGCGATCATGGAATTGGTGCGGGTCGCCTTCATCGCTACCGTGCTGTGTATTGGAGGTGCCGTGCTCATGATGCTGCGCCGTGGTCGATCGCAGCAGTTGGGGAGCTAATTCATGGGAGACGTGCAGTTCTGGCCCGATCATGCCTCAAACTTTTCGTGGCAGGTCGATCGGATTTACATCGTGCTTATTGCGCTCAGCGCACTTTTCAGCGTGCCGATCATCCTCTTGATCTGCTACTTTGGCTTCAAGTATCGCCGCGGCGCCGTCGCCGACCGGGCCATGTCGCACACCAGCAACTGGCTGGAGTGGACCGCGATCGGCGGCATGCTGTGCCTGATCGTCCCGATCTTTGTCTGGTCGGCCAGTGTGTATTTCAACATGTTTCGCCCGCCCGATGGAGCGCTCGAGATCTACGTCGTCGGGCAGCAGTGGATGTGGAAGCTCCAGCACCCGACCGGCCAGCGCGAGATCAACCAGTTGCACGTGCCGGTGGGCCGCCCGATCAAGCTGATCATGACGTCGGAGGATGTCATCCATAGCCTGTACGTTCCGGCATTCCGCGTGAAGCACGATGTGATACCGGGGCGCTATACGGTGCTGTGGTTCCAGGCGACCAAGACCGGGTCGTTCCATCTGTTCTGCGCCGAGTACTGTGGGACCGAGCACTCGAATATGGTCGGCGAGGTGATAGTGATGGAGCCGGCCGAGTACCAGGCCTGGCTCAGCGGCGGCGGGCAGACCCAAGCCGGCGGCCAGCAGGCGCCCGAGTCGATGGCGCAGGCCGGCCAGCGTCTGTTCGAGCAGCGCGGCTGCGTGACCTGCCACGTGGCCGCCGGGGGCGGGCCCGCGCCGTCGCTAGTGGGGGTGTATGGCTCGCAGGTGCAGCTCGCGAATGGGCAGACCGTCACCGCCGACGACGCGTACATCCGCGAGTCGATTCTCAACCCGTCTGCCAAGGTGGTCAATGGCTTTCAGCCGATCATGCCATCCTTCCAGGGGCAGGTGAACGAGCAGGAGATCTTGCAGATCATTGCCTATATCAAGTCGCTGGGCGGCCAGGGCGGCGCGGGGCCGAATCAGGATAATCGGGGTGGGGCGACCGGAACCGCGGCGCCAAACGCGCCGGGCGCCGCGTCCACCGCCGTCCCGGCGGCGACGAGTACGCCATGACAATGTAAAGAGAACGAGAACAAAGAACAATTCTCGCGCATCTTGTTCTCTATTCTTTGTTCTCTGTTCTTTGTTCTTTGTTCTTTGTTCGGACATACGGGTAATTGCCTAGGCTAGAGGTAAGGATCGAGCAATGAGCGTTTCAACGGCAGGAGCGGTCACACCGCGCAAGAACTATCTCAACATCAGCTACGCCGTGTGGTCGTGGCTGCTCACCCGCGACCACAAACGAATCGGGATTCTGTATATGATCTCGATTACTGCGTTCTTTCTGCTCGGCGGCCTCGCCGCGACGCTGATCCGCCTGGAACTGCTTACGCCTCAGGGCGACGTGATGTCGGCGGAAACCTACAACCGGATGTTTACGCTGCACGGCGTCGTCATGATCTTTCTGTTCTTGATACCCTCAATCCCGGCGGTGTTGGGCAACTTCCTGCTGCCGCTGATGCTGGGGGCGCGCGACCTGGCCTTCCCGCGCCTCAATTTGGCGAGCTGGTACCTCTATATCATCGGCAGTCTGTTCGCTGGTACGGCGCTGTTGCTGGGCGGCGTCGACACCGGATGGACCTTCTACACACCTTACAGCTCGCTGACCGGATCGAACGTGGTTCTGACTATTTTTGGCGCCTTCATTGTCGGGTTCTCGTCGATTCTCACCGGGCTCAACTTTATCGTCACCACCCACACGATGCGCGCGCCAGGGCTCACCTGGTTCCGGCTGCCGCTGTTCGTCTGGTCGATGTACGCGACCAGCATCATCCAGGTGCTGGCAACCCCGGTGCTGGCGATCACGCTGCTGCTGATAGTGTTCGAGCGATTGTTCGGGATCGGCATCTTCGACCCGAAACTGGGCGGCGATCCGGTGCTGTTCCAGCATATGTTCTGGTTCTACTCCCACCCGGCGGTCTATATCATGATCTTGCCCGGCATGGGAGTGATCAGCGAGATCGTCGGCTGCTTCTCGCGGAACCGGCCGTTCGGCTACAAGTTCATCGCTTTCGCCAGCCTGGCGATCGCATTCATCGGCTTTCTGGTTTGGGGGCATCATATGTTCGTCGCCGGCGAGTCGGTCTATTCGGCCATGACATTCTCGGCGCTAAGCTATCTGGTCGCCATCCCCTCGGCGATCAAGGTCTTCAATTGGACGGCCACGATGTACAAGGGCTCGATCTCGTTCAAGACCCCGATGATCTATGCGCTGGGGTTTATCGGCCTGTTCGTGATCGGCGGGCTGACCGGCCTATTCCTGGCGGCGCTGCCGGTCGATGTGCATGTGACCGACACCTATTTCGTGGTCGCCCACTTTCACTACATCATGGTCGGCGGCGCTGTCTCGGCCTACCTGGGCGGGATTCACTTCTGGTGGCCGAAGATGACCGGGCGGATGTATTCTGAGTGGCTGGGGCGGTTCTCGGCCTTCACGCTGTTCATCGGCTTCAACCTGACGTTTTTCCCGCAGTTCATCCTGGGCTACCTCGGCATGCCGCGGCGCTATTACGAATATGCGCCGGAGTTTCAGGTGTTGAACGTCATGTCGACTGCCGGCGCCTCGATCCTGGCCGTCGGCTACCTGCTGCCGCTGATCTACCTGCTCTGGTCGCTGCGCTACGGCAAACTCGCCGGCTCGAACCCCTGGGGGGCGACCGGGCTGGAATGGCAGACATCGTCGCCGCCACCGACCGAGAACTTCGAGCGCACGCCGGTGGTGACCCAGGAGGCCTACACCTACCTGCCCGAAGACGAGCAGACGTTTGTACCACAGGGGGCCGAAAGTGTCTGAGAGCCAATCTGTTCCTGAAAACACCGGAGTTGACGATCGAGCAATGAAAATGGAACATGGAGGATCACATGCCGGCGCCCTCCATCCTGCATCCTCGGTTGTCCATCCTCCACACCTGGCGCACCAGTTCGACGACGCCGAGCAGCAGCGCGAGTCGTCGACATTGGGCATGTGGACCTTCCTGGCCACCGAGGTGATGTTCCTGGGCGCAGTAATCGGCGCGTACGCGATCTACCGATTGAGCTACCCACTTGAGTTCGGGGCCGCGGCCAGCCATCTGAACGTGCCGCTCGCCACGATCAACACCGCCGTGCTGCTCACCAGCAGCTTCACGATGGTGCTGGCGGTCCATGCGGCGCAGACGGGCAGCCGCAGAGGGCTGATCCTCTTCCTGATTCTCACCATGATCTTCGGGGCCACATTTCTCGGCATCAAAGGCTTCGAGTACTACCGCGATTACCAGGAGCATCTGGTGCCGTTGAAGGGCTTTCAGTTCGCATTCGAGGGGGCCGATCCCGGAAAGGCCAAGATGTTCTTCAACTTTTACTTCGCCCTGACGGGCCTGCACGCCCTGCACATGATCATTGGTCTTGGCGTGCTCGCCGTGCTGGTCGTACTGGCCTGGCGCGGCAAGTTCTCGCCCGAGTACTACACGCCGATTGAGATCAGCGGGCTATACTGGCACTTCGTGGACGTCGTCTGGGTGTTCTTGTTTCCGATTCTCTATCTATTGCATGTACGAGTATGAACACACATCAACAACATCATATCGTCCCATGGACGACCTATCTGATCGTTTACATCGTGCTCCTGGCGCTGCTGGGCGCGACCGTGACGGCCTGGTATCTCAACCTGGGGCTGCTGGGCATCCTGCTGGGCGACATGGTTGGCATCGTCAAGGCGACGATCATTATCCTCTACTTTATGCACGTGCGCTCCAGCAGCAAGATGGTCTGGGTCATCGCTGGCGCCGGTTTTGTCTGGCTAGCAATTCTGGTTGGCTTGACGCTTAGCGACTATCTCAGCCGCGGTTGGCTCCCGCCGTCCTCGCCGCCGCTGGGCGGCTAGCGCAATCTGGCGCGAGGCGTGCGAGAATGGGCCGCGGATGCCACGGATCAGGCGGATCAACGCGGATTACTTTCTGACGCTATCCGCGTCCATCCACTCCATCCGCGCCGATCCGCGGTCTATTCCGCAATGGCTGTCAAAATTCATTAAGGGCCCCGGCCACCTGGAAGCCCGCGGCCGTGTAGCCGCTGACGACGGTTTTGTTGAACGTGAGCGACGCGCCGCTCGGTAATTCCATCATTATGTCGATTGTCGGTCCACGAACGCGTCCGCCGCAGACACCGCGCTATCATCGGCGAAAGGCCGCCTTCACTCCATCGGCACTACGATGGTGTATCAGCTAAGGAAAAGCCTTATCCGGACAGGTTGGATCGCGTCGGCTGACACATGCCGTAATTCGAGCACATGCGCCGTTTATTGTGTAGGCACGCAGGCTATCAATCAGGAGAATAAAAGATGGAATTTGCCGCGCGTTTGCTGCGCCAGCCCGATGAGGCCGCCTTCGTCCAGATCGGCGACGTTCCGGCTTCCGAAGTGCTTGTGTTGGCCAACCACCCTTAAGGGCTTGTCAAAGAGTAACTTCCGCTTTTGGCGATTAGAGATTAGAGATTGGGGATTGGGCAATCTCTAATCTCCGATAAGAGCAATTTCTGCCGATCTGAATTAGCCTAGCTTCGCCGCCACCGGCAGCCCAAGGTATGCCTGCGTGCCCTGGCCAGGGATGCCGCTGCTGGCGATCCGCAACATGCCATTGTATTGGCGTACGACCGCGGCAACCAGCGCCAGCCCTAGCCCAACGCCGGGAATGTTGCGCGTGTGCGCCCGATCGACGCGAAAAAATCGCTCGCTGATTCGTGGCAGATCCTCGGGCGGAATGCCCTCGCCATTGTCGCTGATCGCGATTTCCAGCGTATTCGCGCGCCAGCTCGCGGCAAGGCCAATTGTGCCGCCCTCGGGCGTGTATTTAATCGCGTTGTCGAGCAGATTCCCTACCATCATAGACAGATCATTCGAATGAATGTACAGGTCGGGGATGTCTTCGGCGAGCTGGAGATCGAACTGTTGATGCCGTTGCGCCAGGCGCGGCTGAACCGCGCGAATACAGGCGAACAGCTCATCGGCGACACAGATCGGCTGCTCGGGTGGGACGAACGCGCCGCTCTCTGCACGCGAGAGCTGCAGCAGATCGTTCACCAGGCGCCCCAACTGGCCGGCATCGTCGTTGATCTCGGCCGCGTACTGCCGCGCGCGGTCGCCGTTGACACTCTGGTCGGCCAGCGCCTCGGCGCGAATCTTGATCGCCGAGAGCGGCGCGCGCAGCTCGTGCGACGCATTGGCAACGAAATCGCGCTGCTCCTGCACCATGCCCTCGATCCGCTCGGCCATGTGATTGAACACCGCGCCGAGCGACACCAGCTCATTGACCGTGGCGCCGACCCGCACCCGAGCGGAAAGCCGCCCTTCCGACATCTGCTGGGCCACGCCGCGCAGCTCGGAGAGCGGACGCGTCAGCTGCGCCGCCAGCCACAGCGCGGCCACAAAGGCCAGCGCCAGCGCCGCGCCGGTGGCGCCGATCAGCGCCAGCCAGCGCGAGAACAACCGCGCGTTGACGGCGTCGAGCGATGAGTCGATCTGGACCATGCCGAGAATGAGCCGGCCCTCGTGCGTGACCGGCACGGCGATGTAAAGCCGCCCCTGCACAATTTTACTGACCATGCCGCCCGAGACGACCTGGCCGCGATCCACGGCCAGCCCGCCACTCCCCGCCGGCGCACTGCTGGCGATCAGGGCGCCGCGGGCGTCGAACAGACTGATATTGGTATCCTTTGGAAAGTCATCCCCCGATTGGCCGCGCTGCGCCACCCAGTCCGCCATGGCTCGCTGCGCGCGCGGGTTCTCGAACGACTCAGGCAAGGTGTTCGCCAGCACCAGCGCCAACACCTGCTGCTCGTGCGTAAAGGCTTCCATAGTCATCCGCGACATCTGATTGCCGGCCATGATCAGCAGCAGGCCCAGCCCGAGCGCCAGCACGGTCAGTATCGCGGCGGTCAGCTGCCCGCGCAATGATTTGAACAAGATCATCATCGCAGCTCCTCGGCGGTCGCGAACCGGTAGCCGACGTTGCGCACCGTCTGAATATAACGCGGCAGCGACGGATCATCCTCGATCTTCTGGCGCAGCCAGCGAATATGCACGTCGAGCGTGCGCGTATCGCCGAGCCAATCGGTGCCCCAGATCTGGTTGAACAGCACTTCGCGCGTCAGCACCTTGCCGGCCTGCTGCATCAGCAGCGACAGCAATTCATACTCTTTGTTGCGCAGCGTCAGCTCCACACCATCCTTAAAGGCGCGGTGCGCGGCTGGACTCAGCGTGACACCCCCGATGGTCAGCTGATTATCGGCAAGCAAGGTCTGATCCCACTGCACGCGCCGCAGAATCGACTTGATATGCGCGACCAGCTCCTGAAATGAAAATGGCTTGGTAAGGTAATCGTCCGCGCCAAGCTCCAGCCCGCGAATCCGATCGACCTCCAGGCCCAGTGCGGTCAGCATAATTATCGGCACCTGCGAAAATCGACGAATCTCCTGGCACACCTGCCAGCCATCCATGCCCGGCAGCATGATGTCGAGCACGACCACATCGGGCTTCTGGCTCAGCGCCATGCCCAACCCGGCCGGCCCATTCTGCGCAACCATCACGGTATACCCGAGCGTTTCCAGCTGATACTGGATCGGCTCGGTCAGCCGAATATCGTCGTCGATGATCAGAACTGTTATCATTTCGTTTTGATTCGCTTGCTACAGAGATCACAGAGGCCACAGAGATGAAGTAATGAGGCATCAACCTCTGTGATCTCTGTGCGCTCTGTGGCTAAGCAATCACGCCAGCCCGGCGAAGAGATCGGTCTTGATCTGACTGCGCGGAACATGCAGCTCGGCCAGCATCTGCTTGAACGCCTCGACCATGGCCGGCGGGCCCGAGAGATAAAACATGCAGTTGAGATAATCGGGGACTTCGTCCTTGATCAGCTGCGGGCCGATATAGCCGACTCGCCCGCGCCAGCCCGGCGGGAGCCGGCGCGTATCGGTGATGGCGTAAACCGTTCTGATGCCCAACTCGCGCTCGGCCTGGTCGAGCACATCCTTATACACAATCTCGTCGACGGTCCTATTGGCATAGAACAACACGATCGGCCTGGGCTGGCGCGCGTCGACCAGATATTTTAGCATACTCCGAAACGGCGTAATGCCGATGCCTCCGGCGATAAAGACGCATTTCTGCTGCGGATCGTCGGGCAGTACAAAATCGCCGGCGAGCTGCGCCGCCACGATCTGGCCGTGCGCATCCATCGACAACAGCGCACGCTTGAAGCTGCTGGAATTGCGGTAGAACTTGACGCCGAGCCGCAGATTGTTCTCTGTCGGCGAAGAGGCCAGCGTAAAGTAGCGCCGGTTGCCGCGCGTGTCCGGCGCGGCGTGGCCAAGCGTCCATTCCATATACTGCCCGGGCGCAAATGCGAACTTGCGCGTAGGGGCAAAAACAAAGTCATATACATCGGGCGCGAGCTGGACCTTTTCTTTGAGCGTGAGGAGGCGCGTGGCTTTCGGGCTGACGATAAACGAGAAGATGTTGCCAATCAGGATCGCCAGCTCAGGCGTGGTATAAAACGCGCCCAGATGGAACTGCGGAACGAACAGCACGCCCACCAGCGCCCCATAGTAGATCTGCAGTCTGCGCGTGGGCGGCGTGGTCAGCGGCTCGGTGAGGATCACGAACGCGAAAAACAGCAGCGGCGAGTAGACAAGCGTCTGCTGTAGCGCCGCGATGATATTCTCCTGACTGAAGAGGCTAAACCCCAGAACGGTCGCCAGCGCCGCCAGCAAGAAGCTCGCGACAAGATCGAACCTTCCGATTCTGCGAACGACCAGGATTCCGCCAAGTACGACAAACGGCAGCATCGGGCCATTCCCAACCCACCAGCTGGCCGATTGGTTGATCGTCAGGTATGTCAGGGCAACCGCGAAGGCCGCCGGGTTCAACAGGTGTTTGTTCTTGAATGCCAGGATATATTTGGAAGCCATCGCCAAGACGCCGGCCCATACCAAGAACCAGATGTCGTGGTTCGATTGGATTGGCGTGATGATCAGCGCCAGGATCAGCGCCGAGATCGAGGCCGACTCGGCGTTGGCGGGCACGCCAAATGTTCTCGACAAGATCGCATTGGTGATCCCGCACACTGCAATCTCTAGGCCTATCGTGAACAGCAGCGCGTACGGATCGTAGGGCAGCACGCCCGCGAACGCGAATGCTAGCGCGATGGCCAGCAGGAAGATCAGATAGTACAGCGCCAGCCGGTACATCGTGATACGATTCAACAGACTATCGACCAGTTTAATCATGGGAAATATACCTCGCAAAACCGCTGGTGTAGGTGGCCTGGCCGTGCGCATCGATCAGGTAGCCCTCGAAGCCATCGAGCTGCTCGACGAACATGATGCCGGCGCGGCCCATCGCGAAGGCCGCGGTCGCAAAGCGATCGGCCTCGTAGATATCGGGACCAATCACGGTTAGGCTGACGATCTCGCCGATCGGTTGGCCGGGATCTTTGGGGTTGTAGATATGCTGCCCGCGAATCGAGGTGCCCGACGTCGCGATGCCACAGTCGGTGATGGCCAGCACCTTCACGATCTCGCGCATGTCGAAGGGATTGCGGATGCCAACCCGCCAGTTGTCGCCCTGGGTGTTCCTACCGGCAACCTGGATATCGCCGCCCGCGTCGACATAGAAGTTGCCAAACCCGCGATCGCACAGGATATCGGCGGCGCGGTCGATCGCCCAGCCCTTCACGATGCCCGATGGGTCGTAACGGCCCTCGCGCGCGATATCAAAATAGCCGTATGTCTGCTGGCGGGTCTGTTCGGCCAGCGCAAAGATCGCGCGCACATCGGCGCTCGCGTGTTCGAGCGCTAGCTCGCGCCGGTTGATCCGGCTGATCTCGCTATGCTCTTTAAAGGTGCTGAATGTCGCGTCGATATATGCGAAATAGCCGAAGACGGTCTCGAAGATCGCTTCCGTCGCCGCGATGTCGACTACTTCCAGCGTGATTGGCATGCCCATGAGTAGGCGGGTTTGTTTCACGATCGGGCCATCGCGCTCTCTAGCGCCGACTGCAGCGACTGTGCAAACGCTTCGCTCGTCAGCGTCGCGCCGGAAATAACGTCCACCCGCGCGTTCTGGGCCTGGATGGCCTCGCTGATCAGATATGGCATCGCTACATTGTTGATGCGGACCGAGGTGCGCCGATCGTTTGGCCATTCCAGAAACTGCACATCGGCGATTTTGCCGCCTTGAACGACCGCTTTTACCTGCACGTTGCCATAGAATGCGTCGACGACCTGGCCCGAGTATTCGCCGTCCTTGTACCCATTCGCGATGGCCGCAGGCGTAGGGGCGGGCGCCACGGTCGGCGCGGGCGGCGCCGCAGTCGGCGCTGCGCTCGGCTGCTGTGCCTGCGCGGCTTGGGCCGACCCGGCCGCGATTTGCGCCACAGTGCCCGGCGCTGTTGGGGTGGCCGGCGGCGCGGTCGCGACCGCCGGCCGCGTCGGGGTAACGGCGCTAGTGCCGCTGGCGCTGCCGCCAAAACGCTCGTGCAGCGCATACGCGACAAACGAGAACACCACAAAGCCGGATACAAAAAACTTTCTGACCGCATAGAAAAAGGTGCTGGTTCGTGCGGGTTGAGAGTTCGACATGGAAGTTTCCTTACGTACACGACCTACGCGGTGGTCCTTCAGACGAGCCTATAGCCTGCGGCAGCATGGTACTTACTGATTATATCGTTTCTCATTTTTGCGCTCTGCGAGCGCAAAAATGAGAAACGATCAGAAAATACATAGTACCGCTCTGCCGAAGGCTAAAAAGGCATTTCGACCGCCAGCGCGTAAGTCGCGATATTTAGCTTTCCATGTCTAGTGTAACTATTTCCAAGGCGAGGGGTGTTAAATTCAGCTTAAATCTGAACTTCCTGCATCTGCGCCAGCGCAAAGGCCGAGTCGGCCCGCACCATCGCCGCGAAGTGGCTGTCGGGCTGGGCCAGCAGCGCGTCGGGCGGCCCGTTCTCGACGATTTGACCGTCGGCGACCACCACCACCCGATCGGCCGAGCGCGCCAACGAAAGCCGATGCGAGACAATCAGGGTGGTACGGCCGCGCATCAGCCGCTCGAGCGCCTCGATGATCAGCGCCTCCGACTCAGGCTCGACCGCACTGGTCGGCTCGTCGAGCAGCAGCAGCGGCGGGTCGGTCAGCAGCGCGCGCGCCACCGCCAGCCGCTGCTTCTGCCCGCCCGAGAGCTTGACGCCGCGCTCGCCCACCAGCGTATCGTAGCCTTCCGCTAGCGCACTCAGGAAGCCATGCGCGTTCGCGGCCCGTGCGGCGGCCTCGACCTCCGCGCGGGTGGCGGCGGGTCGGCCATAGCGCAGATTCTCCAGCGCCGAGGTGTTGAACAGGAAGCTTTCCTGCTGCACCTGCGCCATCTGCGATCGCAGCGAGGCTAATGTGACCCTGCGCAGATCGCGGCCATCCACCAGCACGCGCCCGGTGTCGGGGTCGTAGAGCCGGGCGACCAGCGCCAGCAGCGTCGACTTGCCCGCGCCCGAGGGACCCAGCACCGCCACGCGCTCGCCGGGCTGGATATGCAAGTTCACATCTTTGAGCACCGGGCGCGCGGGCTCGTAGCCAAAGGTGACATGCTCGAAACGGATATCACCGTGTAGTGGGGCCGCGATCGGCTGGCTGCCGGGCGCGTCGGCGATCGCGACCGGTGTGTCGAGCACCTCGAAGATCCGCCGGCCGGCCGCCGCGGCCTGCTGTACGAGGTCGTTGATATTCACCAGATCGTCGATTGGGCCGTAGAAGTAGCGCCCATAGCCACGATAGGCCAGCAGCCCGCCGATCGTGAACTGGCCGCGTAGAATGAACAGCACCCCGCCGCCCAGCATCAATACATTGCCAAGATTCGCGACCCAGCGAATCACCGGAAACACCCGGTTGCGCAGCGTCACCGCCTGCACCTGCTGGTCGTAGAGTTGGCGGCCGACCTGCTCGAGATCGGCCATCTCGCGCCGCTCCTGAGCGAACGACTGGATCACGCGAATGCCGTTGAGGCTGTCGGCCAGGCGCGCGCTGAGGTCGCCCAGGCGACCACGCGCGGCGCGGTAGACCGGGCGCACGCGCCGATTGTAGCGACTCAGCAGCATTCCGACCAGGAGCATCGGCAGCAGCACCAGCAGCCCGAGCGCCGGCTGAAGCGCGATGAAGATCACCGCCACGCCCAGCACCCGCAGCCCATTGGCGACAACCGAGTCGGTGCCCTGCACCAGCACATTCTGCACCGTCTCCACATCGGCGGTCAGCCGCGCCAGCAGGTCGCCGCTGCGGCGCTGCGCGAAGTAAGCCGCCGACTGCGACTGGAGCTTCTGATACAGCCGCAGCCGCAGGTCGAGCGTCAGCCGCTGGCCGGCGCGCTCCAGCAGCACGCCGCGCACGGCCGAGCAGGCCTGGCCGGCGCCGAACACGACCAGGAGCAGCGCGAGCTGCCAGATGATATAGGTCCAGTCGCGATTCACCAGGCCAACGTCGACCACACGTTGCCAGACCAGCGGCGGGTACAGTTCGGCGGCGACCGAGAGGATCAGGCAGACCATGCCGGCTGCCACCGTGCGGCGGTACGGCAGCGTTAGGCCGTAAAGCCGGGCGAGAATGTTAGGCTCGCGCGTATTTGGTGCTTGTGAGCTTTTCATAGTGAATAGTCAGTTGTCAGTCGTCGGTTGTCCGTTGTCAGTGGTCAGTTGTCAGCTGTCGCTACGAACCACTGACCACTGGCAACTGACACCTCGTCCAGTGAATAGTCAGTTGTCAGTCGTCGGTTGTCCGTTGTCAGTGGTCAGTGGTCAGTTGTCAGCTGTCGCTACTGACCACTGGCAACTGGCAACTGACACCTCGTCCAGTGAATAATCAGTTGTCAGCCGTCAGTTGTCCGTTGTCAATTGTCGCTACTGACCACTGGCAACTGGCAACTGACGACTCGTCCAGCGATACACCAGCGCGCCGCCAACGCCCAGCAGACACAGGCCAGCACAGATCAGCAGCGTCCATGAGACGCCAATTGCGTTCGAGAGCGTGCCGATCAGAAAGCCGCCAATCGGCGTGGTGCCCGCGAACAGCAGCATATACAGCCCCATCACCCGGCCGCGCAAGGCATCCGGCACGCTGAGCTGCAGCAGCGAGTTCGCGCTGGTGGCGAATGTGATACCCGCGAAGCCAAGCGCAATCAGCAGCGCGCCCGAGAGCGCGAAGTTGGTCGAGAGCGCCACCGCGCCCAGCAGAACGCCGAAGCAGCCCGCGCCGATCACCAGTCGCCGCACATTGATCGTGCGGGTATAGGCAGTAGCAAGCGCGCCAACCAGTGAACCAACCCCCAGAAACGCCGACAGCCCGCCGAAGCCGCTTGCGTCGGTGTGGAGTACGAAGCCGGCCAGCAGCGGCAGCACCACGCTGAAGTTATAGCCAAACGTGCCGATCGCGGCGACGATGATCATCACCAGCAGCACCGGCGGCGTACGCCAGACATAGGCGAGCCCCTCGACAATATTGCGGCCGGTCGAGCCGCGCTGTGCTGGCGGCGGGTTGAAGAACGCGCTGGGGTCCATCATCAGCAGCCCAACGATCACCGCGACAAAGCTGATCGCATTAAGGAATAGCGTCGGCGCGATGCCGATCTTGGCGATAATCAGGCCGGCCAGCGCCGGGCCGATGATCCGCGCGCCATTGAACAGCATTGAGTTGAGCGCCACCGCATTCACCAGGTGCTCGCGCCCGACCAGTTCGACCGCGAAAGCCTGGCGCGTCGGGTTGTCGATCGCGGTGATCACGCCCTGGATGGGCGCCAGCACATACACATGCCACAGCTGTATCGCGCCGGTAGCCACCAGCGCACCAAAGACCGCCGCCTGAATCAGCGCCGCGGTCTGCGTCACCAGGATCAGGCGGTGCTTGGGCCAGCGATCGCTGATCGCGCCGCCAAGCAGCGAAAGCAGCATGATCGGCAGAAATTGCAGCGTTGTCACCAGCCCCAGCGCGAAGGGCGACTGGGTGATCTGCAGCACCAGCCAGGCCTGCGCGGTGGTCTGCATCCAGCTGCCGGTCTGCGAGATCAGCTGGCCGATCCAATACAGCCGGTAATTGCGCACCTGTAGCGCCCGAAAGCCGCGCGCCAGGCCGCTGAGCCGGCCGGCTCGGCCGGACGCCGGCGCTTCAGCCGGCTCGGCTGGCCGCGTAATCTGTGGGTTAACGTTCGTCGCTCGCATCATATTCCTCTTGTGTCAGCACGCGGCGCAGGGCCGGCAGCGCCAGCCGCACCGCGGCAAGCTCTTTGTGGCTCAACTGCGCCATCAATGGCGCCAGGCGCCGGAGCGTCTGCGCGTCGGCGCGCTCGTAGTGCAATCGCCCATGGTCGGTTAATTGCAACATCGACTGCCGGCGGTCGCCCGGATCGGGCGCGCGCACGATCCAGCCGCGCTCGACCAACACCTGCACCAGCTCGCTCATCGACTGCGGGCTGACCCGGCGCTTCTTCGCCAGCGCGCTGAGCGTCAGCGGGCCGGCGGCGATCTGCGCGAGCACGCGAAACTGCGGCATGGTCGTGTCTTCGCCGGCCTCGCGGCGCACCTCCGCGGCCACGATCCGGTTCAGCAGCGGCAATACCGCCAGCAGCTCCTTGGTGGCCTCCAATGATGTGTCTGTACCCATAACAAACTCCTCAAGTATCCTGATAGTAAGGATACCTGATAATCTTGAAGTTGTCAAGTGTGCTTGCCCCAGCGCCAGCCGCGCGGCACCCGTAGTGCAATGAACCGCGCGAAACGCTGTCAATCGCAGATAAATACAATAAATCGCGCAAACACAAGCGGCGGCGCGCAACACGCATCAATCGATGCGAAGTGATGTAATTGCACACAACTAACGTAAATGGTGTGAAAATGCAGTAATCGAGGGAAAGCGCAGTAATCGAGGGAAAGCGCGGTGAACGCGGGAAATGATGGGAAGGGGCGGCAGCGCTCGAAGACCGCCCAGGCACAGGGGCAGGAGCGGTGAATTACTTCGATGCCGAACTATCGAGCGACCGATGAATTCCTTCGACGCCGAACTATTAGACAACGAAGTATCGGCGGCGCTCTGCTCGGCGGCTATCGGCAGCTATCGGCGCGACCAGGGGAACGCGCGGAAGGGCTAGGGGAGCAGTATCTAGCGGCGGCTGGCTATCGGTGATGCCAATGCAAGCGCGGAAGGGAATAGGCGATGGGGTTTACAAACGTATTATTGTGTTGTAGGATGCAGGTCTATTCCAAATGCGTGGCGATTAAGTGGTTTATGTAGGTGTAACAAGGTATGGAAGTTCTCCGTATTACGACCGAGAACCCTGAACTGGAGCAATGGCGTCTGCTGTCGCAATTTACCTACCCTGCTAATGTCTTTAAACATTTGCAAGCGCAGAGCTTTAGCACAGTAGATACAGAAATAGTGGAACTTATTGCAGGATGTTTCCGCCAGGGAGAAGCTTTCTTTGCAGCAGCGTCGCGCTCACCATTAGATATTTCACCACTTCTATTGTATTATGGAGCAGCTAATCTTTTAGCGGGATTATACGCTCTTCTTACGAACTCCAAACCGAATATAACTAACCACGGTATGACCATTCCTAATATGCCTGCGAGCCGTATTGCAGATGTACAGATATTGCCGAGAAGTCCCTTAGATGGAGCGCTGCAACTCTTTTGTAATATCTTCTCTAGCGGCTGTCGCATTGTGAATGGAGCTACGTGGACTGTTGGTGAGGTCATTGGCTCGCTTCCGGATTTAAAAATCGACTTTCAAGATCACTATAGTGATTTATTATACCATTCCCTTCCAGTTGAAACTATCTATACTCAAACAATAACAACTGAAAGAATTGCTAATTTCGAGTTTGATAGATACAGCAATGCGAATAATTTGATTTCGCTCGTGCCTGACTTTAAAAAGGCGTATCTACCTCCACAATTTAAAAGTGATTTTATTATCCTCCACGCAAGGCAGAAGGGTATACCAATAGGAACGCACTCCATATCGGGAAGAAAGTATCTACAAATTGGTCACGATAAGAACGGACAAATTCTGTGCCCAAATCAATTAATACTTATGCATATGGGTCTATTCGCTCTAGGTTTCCTGCCACGTTATCGTTCTAATCTATGGAACAATTTTGTAAGAACTGATACAACTGGTGAGAAACGAGTTATAGAAAAATTCTTATTCGTATGTCAGAGATATTTACCTCATCTTGCCCTTAACTTCATATACGGAAAGCGCATCGTTTTTGTAAACGAGATGGATGGGGTCATCGACCGGACAAGAGACATTCAAAAATCAGATATCAAAGATATTGTACGTGAATTATTACAAGATATGAGGAACGAGGATGCGCAGCGATGAATATTCGAAATGCAGCATATCAATTGTGTAAGTCTGTTTGGAGATCACCCGAGCGCGAAGAGCTAAAGTCTTTATTATTTAGTTTACACCACTATCCAGACGCGAATACCAGCGCAATAGATCGTTCGCATCTTGGTTATACTGCGCGAGAGATTGGTAATCAATTGCTTGGCTATTTGATCGTAGACCGAGATAAAGATGATATTGAACAAACACATCTGCCACTAAAACTATCACCTCCCTTAGATGAGGCTGAACGGCGGCTTATTGCGGGCGCACACAAAGAAATAGTCGAACTAAACAAACTTTGTGTAACACCTTTTACACAAATATACCCGCAATACGCTAATACAATAAATCCATATAATCATTTCAATTATCAAATTCCCGAAGATTTCAGAAAAGTTTCTCTTTTTTCTGAAGAAGCCTTAAATTTAATGGTACAAACCTTTCATAAACACCCCGCATTCATTACCGCCATCGATAATGGACGAAGAATAGACCAGGAGATGATAGAGAACGAGATAGGACAGGGTGTAATTAATATCGAAACAGCAATACTGAAGGCAGGAACGATGAACGCCCCTCAAGGACTTCGTAATCTTGTTCATTCTCGCCCTGAAGGGACCCAAGATAGGATTACTTTTCGCTTTTTGTCATCTTTGGTTTGCATAAGAGCATCATTATCAATCTTAAACGATCTGATATTCCAAGCGGTTATTTCTAAAAAGTTGGAATTGATTAGCGATGACAACGTAATTCTCCTTGGCTCACTAACAGGCCACTTTTGTGGAAGGGGAATTTCATTTATTTGCCAAGCAGACGAAAATATAAACCCGTTTTCACTTGGTCTTGCTCTTGTTAAATGTTCATTCTTGGATTTCCCTGTTGATTTATGCCGAAAAGAAAAAATCCGTCTACAAGTTTCCGCCGAATTAGGCGAGGTTGTTGAAGTACATCTTAGGATCATTGATGAAAATCTAAATCCATATGACAATCTACTGCAAAACTTTTAGTGGTAGGCTATTTGGTATATTTACCGCACAATCACTGTCCACAATGCTGCCCAATGACAAACGTGCGGTATCACTTTTCCTTGTCTAATGAGCTTGCAATAGGAACGACTTAAGCCGGTCGCGTTTCTAATGGTTGCAATCGGAACGTTCGCCAATGCGGGTGCTATCTCAGTTCTATACATCTCTACCGTAATCTCATCGATATGCGGTGCGCCATTGGGTACCCCCTGCTCTGGCATCTGTGCATACCACGATGACATATCGCTCAATTGCTCGATTGTGTCTGTTAGCTTTTCTCCTTGATAGAGCACACGGCATATCTCAGAACAAAATACCCGCCGCTCTTTTGGTACGGCTTCCCCACATCGCTTACACTTTCGCGGTAGTGTAATGGGCGCTTCTTTCTTTGCCTTTGGCTTACCATTGTTTTGTGGTCGCGCGGCGGCGCGATTATTTTGTGTCAGCGGTGTAGGGGTATCACTGCCCGCCAGCATTACCGCGATATGTTCCACAATCGGCGCGACCACGCGCCGCCATAGTGGTAGAGTCTCTGCCAGTAATCCAGTAATCGACGGCAGTAATCGACACTGACCGTCGCGCGTTTCTACAAAGTCTTTCGCGGTGAATGACCGCGTTGCTATGATATCGAGTAGCCAACGGTCAACATCGGGTCGCACCGGCTCAACAACATCACTAGCGAAAGAGCGCCGGTATTCCTGGTCGGTATGCAGAGAATGCCCAAACGATTGTACACGTCTTGCAATGGCGTATTGTGATGCACATTGCGGCGTCAATCGCTGATATGCTTTCGCCAGCGCTGCATGATCGTCGCGCGTGTTTGGCCGACATAGCGCGTTCCCCGATTGCCGATCGCCAGATAAGGTAGTGTCGCATGCAGCACTCCCGTGGGCGCGGTCCGCCCGGCGCACTGGCCGGCGGCACCGTACCGTTCGGATGGGGCCAGGGCCATGTCGTTTTTTGCCGCCCCGCACGCCCTGAACTATTGAACTTTTATAAATTAATCGGGTATAGGCCGCCGGGTACCCACACCGGGTACCCTTTGGGTGAGGGTACCCGGTGCCGGCCTTCGTGATTGTAGCCAAGAGCTTTAGCTCGCTGGCGGGCCCGCCGGGCGCCTTATAAGTCGGCTTATGAACTTTTATTATTAAATCGGGCATTTCGCACCGTCACACGCGCGGGGCTAAAGCGCCCGCGCTAACAGCCCAAGCCCGCTGAAGCGGGCTACCCGATTAATTTCTTCATCTTCATTAGCCGACTGGAAAGGGTTAGTCGGTCTTCAGCCGACTTTGGCTCTCAGCCTGAACTTCAGCTCAAGGCGGACTTTGACGTAACCCTGGGATGGGACCGCTTCCCTTCGATAACGCTCTGGTCGATTGATCTGTATCGAATGGAGCGGGCATCTTCAAACCGGTTCTACGTGCTTGGTGTCCAATCGAGGGCCTCGCTCACCACACGAACAAACAACTCTGGTGCAGCCATGATTGCGCCGTGCCCCTGGCCTTCCAGCATCACGATGCGGCTGTAGGGCAGTGTGGCGTGAAGTTCTTCCACCCAGCGCTGCATGACCGGGCTGCTGGTACTGCCCAGCAGGAGCACTGTCGGGGTGGTGAAATTGTGAAACTCGGCCGGGTCGAATTGGTAGGTCGCGTAGGAATCCACTTCGGCGGGGATGCTCCGGGCGTTGCGCAATGCTCTTGACCAGATAGGCGATTGCCGCATTCCCACCAACATCTGTTGCCACGCCTCCGGTGGTAGGTTGGGAGTCATCGTCGTTTGCACGACGTCTATGAGCACAGTGGCGACGAGACTGTCGAGATCTCCAGCCGCCAGGCTGGCGTGCAAGCGAGCCCGCACCGCGGGGGTGAAGGATTCAAACCGTGGAGGCTCATACAACACCAGCTGCCGCACTTGGGGCGTGCGGCGGGCGGCATGGAGCGCCACCCGCGCACCGGACGAATGCCCGAGCAGGGCTACCGGCGCGCCGACGGCCGCGATCAGCACGCCCACATCCTCATATTCCCGTTCGATATCGTGATCGGCCGGATAGGGGTCGCTGCTTCCATGCCCGCGTCGGTCTAGCGCATAAACGGTGAAGTGCTGCGCCAGCAGCGGCAGCGATGGCCCCCAGTTGGTGCGGTCGACGAAGCCCGCATGCACGAGCACAAGTGCAGGACCCTGCCCGTGCTGCTCATAGACGATTTGGGTTCCATCGTGCGATTTGATTGTGCGCTCACTCATGGTCGCCAATCCTCCTGATTTTCCGGTAATTGTATCACGGCAGGATGCAGCTTGGCTGATCAGGTTTTGACAGAAACTCTCAGTATCAATAGCACATATTCTGCCTATTTTCTCTCGACAAAGGCACACGCTTGTGGTATGATGATTTATCATACTCTTGGAGGCACACTATGGCAACGACCAAAGTTGCGGTGACTATTGATACTGACCTGTTAGCGCAGGTGGATCACCTCGTCGCGCAGCATGTCTTTCCTAATCGGAGCAAAGCCTTCCAAGAAGCGCTCCAGGATAAACTCACACGCATGCGGCGCAGTCGACTCGCTCGTGAGAGCGCGAAACTCGATCCACGCTTGGAACAAGCACTTGCGGAAGAAGGCATCGATCAGGAGTTCGCAGCGTGGCCCGAATACTAAGAGGCGACATCTGGTGGGCCGATCTTAACCCGGTGCGCAGGCAAGAACAAGCCGGTACCCGCCCCGTGCTGATCATCAGTCACGATGTCTTCAATCAACGATCCGGTACTGTCATTGCGCTCGCCATCACCAGTCAGCTCCCAACCGCCGGCTTTCCGCTCACGATGGAAATCACCTCGGCACGATTACCCAAGCGCTCATGGGTTAAAATCAGCCAGATTCGCACACTGTCGGTGGAACGCTTGAGCAACAAAGTCGGTGCCATAACGCCTGAAGAATTAAACGATATCGTTGAAGGGTTAGACGAAATTGTGGGAAGCTGACCGTCGCGCACCTCGGCCTGCGGCCGAACAAGGGCTTGGAGCGGACGGCGCTCTGCGGCGAGCAAGATCATGGCCATTGTGAAGCGCGGATTCGGCTCAGCATCCATACGGATTAGGTGCATAGATCTTCTCCGCGCAGCTAGACCGAGAGGACGATCTTGCCCCTCAGTCCGCCCTCTTCAAGTTTTTTGTGGGCGTGGGCAACCTCCGCGAGTGGCATTGCCGAATCAATCACCGGCTTGAGGTGTCCCCGCTCAAGCAAGCTGCGCAACCCGTCCAGCGCGGAACGTGTGCGCCGGCAGGATGGTATCACAGGCAAGATGTGATAGGATCGCCCTCGTGATGGTGCGGAGAAATGCAGCTGATTCGTCTCCATCATCGGTTGGCCGACCAGTGATCTGGATGGCGCCCACTCTACCTACGGCGTTGGCTCGCCTGGAAAGGAGCTCGCTCCAATGGACGTTGCGCGATTTGAGGACTTGCAGGCAGAATTCCTGGCGCGTGTGAGTCAAGCGGTCTATTGCACAATGGCAACCATTGATCGCCAGAACCGACCGCGCTCGCGCGTCATGCATCCGATCTGGGATGGTCCGATCGGCTGGGTGATTTCGTGGCCGGCCTCGCACAAAGCCACGCATCTAGCACACAATCCAGCGGTTTCCGTGGCCTACATCCCAACAAAGGAGAAGCCGGTCTATGTGGATGGGGTCGCCGAATGGATTGATACGGTCGAGGAAAAGCGCCGAATCTGGGATCTGCATAGGACGACCCCACCGCCCTTAGGGTTTGACCCGCAGCCGCATTACGGTACTATCGATCATCCGTATTACGGATTACTGAGGATCAGGCCGTGGCGTATTGAGCTTGGAAACTTGTATGGTGAGCCCCTTATCTGGCGACAGCAGGTAACCTAAACCATACTGTACTTCTAGAATGCGCCAAACTGGGCTGTACCGCCCAACATCGCGGTGCTGTCCGACCCACGCCGTTCCGGCGCTCCACAAAGTCGGGCGCATTTTGAAAACCAGATTCGACCTATCGATGCTGTCTCCCGGCACGGGCGGGTGAATGGCAAGCCGTTCGGGGCGACCATCGCGCCCAGCCCGGCCCACTCCAGCCCCCGGCGATTCGATCAACTAACGCACCTGGCTCCGCGCTGCCAAGCGCCGATGGTGTATACTTATAGGTACCAGATCGATTGTATAGACGCCTGAAGGAGCAGGCGATGGTCGACTTCAGCGGCGAGCGCGGGACGCCGCATCCACGCCCGGTCTGGTTTCTCTGGGATGGCAGCGCCCTCCTGATCTATTCGCAGCCGACCGCCAAGAAGCTCGAACATATTGCCCACAATCCTCACGTCGCCTTGCACTTCAATAGCACACCCGACGGGGATGATATTCAGGTGTTCCTCGCCACCGTCACGATCGATCGCAATCCGCCCCTCACTCAGGACGTAGACGCGTATCTCGCCAAGTATCGCACTGCTATCGAGGACATCGGCACGACCCCCGAAACGCTCAGCGCGACATACAATGTCTTGCTTCGGGCGGTGCCGACGAAGCTGCGGGGCATGTAGCAGAGTTGATCACCTTTGTGCTGGAGATCGAGTATGGGACAAGCCGTACCGTCGCCGCTCGCCGTCTGGGAAAGTTTCTACGTCATCATCGGCTCCTCGTCCGCTGCGCTGACGGGTCTGCAATTCGTGGTGATGGTCCTGAGTACCGAGATGAACACACTGGGTAGCGGTTCGTCGGTCCGCGCATTCGGCACCCCGACGATCGTCCACTTCTGCGCCGTCCTGCTGATCTCGGCGAGCCTGAGTGTACCGTGGCCCGCGCTCTCGAGTAGCGGGCTCGCCCTCGGCGCCTGCGGGGTGGCGGGACTGGCGTACGCGCTGATGGTCATTCGACAGGCGCAGCAGCAGATTGGCTATGCGCCGGTGCTCGAGGACTGGATCTGGCATAGTGTGCTTCCGCTGATCGCGTACGCAGCACTTTTGGTGGCAGGCTTCCTGCTCCAACCGTATCCCGCATCGTCGCTGTTCGTGATTGGGAAGTATGCCGTGGATTGAGTCGCGCGCCAGTCCCGGCCGCAGAATAGCAAAGGAACGCGCGACCAGCCCAGAAAGGACAGTGCCACGATGCTGCAATGGCGCCAGATGCGCAGTATCCTGCTGTTGCCGTTTACCGTGACCATCCTCATTCCAACGCTCCTGCTTGCGTCGACCCGTTCCCTCGCAGTTGGCTGGCCGCTCGCGATGCCCTGGCGGCTTGCGCTGATCGGTGTCGGACTCCTCTGCATTGGTGCAGGGCTGCGACTGCTCATTCAGACGATTCGCCTCTTCGCCACACAGGGGCACGGAACGCTCGCGCCGTGGGACCCGCCGACGCATCTGGTGGTGCGCGGCGTCTACCGCCATGTCCGTAACCCCATGATTAGCGGCGTCATCAGTATCCTGCTGGGTGAGAGTATCCTGTTCGGATCGCGCCCGCTGGCGCTCTGGTGCGCGCTATTCGCCGGCGTGAACCTACTGGTGATACCGCTCCTCGAAGAGCCGCAGCTCGAAGCGCGATTCGGCACGGAATACGCCGAATACAAGCAGCACGTCCCTCGCTGGATTCCGCGCGCCCGGCCATGGCATGCCTCGTGGGAGCACGAGAGACCCAAATGAGAAAGGAACAAAAACATGGCGCTCGAACTGTACATGCTCGGACTGATCGTCCAGGATATGGGCAAGTCACTGGAATTCTACCGGCGGCTGGGTCTTGCCATCCCCGAAGGCAGCGAAGAAAAGACCCACGTTGAGGTCAAAATGGGCAACGGGCTGACGTTCTTCCTCGACTCCAACCCTGCTCGTTGGGAACCCAGGTTTGTTAGGCGCGATGATCCAGAGCGTATGGAAGCATCAGACGGCTACCGCTCGATCCTTGAGTTCTACTTGAAGACCCGCGACGCTGTAGATGCAAAGTATACCGAGCTCACAGGTTTCGGCTACCAGAGCCACCGCGCTCCATACAAAACCTCCTTCGGCATGTATTTTGCGATGATCAAGGATCCTGACGGAAATATCATCCTGCTCTCCGGCGATCTGGAAGCAAACCAGGCGTCGGAAGCGAGTTAGAGACCGATAAACATATCCTAACCGCGCGACGGCGAGCATTCCGAATCGCGGCCGAACACTGGAGCGATGGAGCAAATACCACATGGCAGATCCTCTCTCTCCGGTTCAGCAGGAGTTTGTGCTGTCCGTCTGTCCATCCGGATCGTGGCAGATCTGAATCTCCGAGTCGCGGTCGCGTGTCTGTGGCGATTAGCGCAACTGCCGGTGAGCGATGTGGCGACGCGAGACACGCGCAGCGCGCTGCTGGATCGCTTGCGGAATACGCTCAGCTGCATGTCATAGCCGCTCGCCGCATCCATTGTACAACGGTGTGGCTTCGCTTGTAGCTTACGATGGCTCACCGGGGAGCGGGTGGCCGATAGCTGCGGCTGCGTCATTCAATACATCGGTGGCAGCAAAGATTGCCTCGATTGGCTGGCCAAAGAGATGGGCGATCTTGAATGCAAGCGGTAAACTGGGATCATATTTCCCGGTCTCGATCGCATTCACCGTTTGGCGTGATACGCCCAATCGCTCCGCGAGGTCGCCTTGAGACCAGGCGCGTTCTGCACGCAGCACGCGGAGTCGATTTTTCATTGATACCGCCAGACGTTGATCAGATAGGCCAGCAGCCATACGACCATCATCGTGTTGCCAATATCGTCCCACTTTGCGGTGTAGAGCCCAGCCCGTTGCAGCCCAGCAAAGACAAAGGTCAGCAGCACGGTAATCACAAAGGCGATCGCCACCGACTCCAGGTAGATGCGTTGTTGCAATTCATCGAACTGCCGAGTTGCCCGCACGAGCGCGATGATGAACAGCCCAGCCGGCACAAGCGGGGCCAATGCCAGCGCTACGCGGAGATTCAAACCGACCGCCACGTGCTGGAGCACCCAACTCGAGGTAAAGACCAGTACCAACGCCAGGACTCCCCAGACAAAGGTCGGCCTAAAGCGCCGCAGGATCGGATTGTTCACTGAACACCTCCCTGAATATCGACAACCGAGTAACCAGGGGGATTGTAAAACACTATTGTCATTTTGTCAAGTATACTTTACAAAGTACCTTTCCAAGATTGGAATCATGGGACGTGGACGAACGCGGAAATGGGCCAGATGTCCGCCGACATTGGGCGAAAGACGAAGGACGGAAGACGAGGGATTTCCGTCCTTCGTCTTCCGTCCTCCATCAAATCCAGATCAGATGTACGGTAGCGTGTATTACGGCGACTCCCGCCCAGGGCCAAGTAATGGGCAGTGGAAGAAGTGGTCGCCGGCGTCCTGAACGCCGTTCTGGTTTAAATCTTCCCACCAGCGCCCACCCAGGTAACCGGGGTCACCGGGTCCGAAATCGGTCTCGCCGTTTTCTAGAAGCTGGAACGGGCCTTCCATTGGCAGCGGATCGTTCGTGACGAACGTGTCGTAATACAGTCCTTGGCTGCGGACATACACAACCCCAGTGGCGCCGGCGCGGCCGCCCGCGGCAAAGGCCGGCACAGCTAAAATAAGCGCTAGGGCAACAGCCAGGAAGACCACCAATGTTTTAGGCATCATGTTCCTTCTCCTTTTCTTGAATCACCGGCGACATGCTCGGTGATGTGTCCCCTCTCCGTACCACTGTAAACCCCAAAGGTTACCTGTTCCTTATCGAAGGAATACATGTTTCTTAAGAAATGGGAACAATTCCATGAGCGCTGGTTTTGCAGGCCGTGCAAGCCATCATCGCCGGCAATCTGTGCTATCATGCCCGGCAATTCCTGAACATGCGGCCGGCGCCCGCGGCCGAGCGCCGGTACTTTGAGGAGAGACGACTGTGGAATACCGTCAGCTTGGGACATCGGGCGTGCGAGTGTCGGCGATTGGGCTGGGCACGAATCAGTTCGGCGGCAAAGTGAACCAGCAGGGCGTGCAGGCGACCATCGATCAAGCGATTGAGCTCGGCATAATGTTCATCGACACCGCCGACGCCTACCAGGAGGGGCGCTCGGAAACGACGCTCGGCGCCGCGCTGAAAGATCGCCGGCACAGCGTTATACTGGCGACCAAGGGCTATAATAAAACCGGCCCCGGCCCGAACGATTACGGCGCCTCGCGCCATCACCTCGTGAACGCGGTCGAGGCCAGTCTGCGCCGCCTGCAGACCGACTATATCGATCTCTACCAGATCCATCGCTGGGATGCGACTACGCCGATCGACGAAACGCTGCGCGCGCTCGACGACCTGGTGCGCAGCGGCAAGGTGCGCTACATCGGCGCCTCGAACTTTGCGTCGTGGCAGCTGGCGCGCGCCAATTTGCTGGCCGAGTTCCGCGGTTGGTCGCCGTTTGTCACTGTTCAGCCGCACTACCACATGCTCGAGCGCGCGATCGAGGCCGAGCTCATCCCGTACTGCAATGCCTATGGCGTCGGCGTCCTACCGTACTACCCACTGGCCGGCGGCTTTCTGACGGGCAAATATGAGCGTGGCCAGCCCGCGCCGGCCGGCTCGCGCGGCGAGAACAGCAGCTATGTGCAGCAGTACATGACCGACGCGAACTACACGATTGTCGATCGGCTGAGCGCATGGGCGAGCGAGCGCGGCCATACGATCGGCGAGCTCGCGCACGCTTGGCTGCTGGCCCAGCCGCGGGTTTGCTCGGTGATATCGGGGGCCACCTCGGCCGAGCAGGTGCGCAGCCACGCCAAAGCCGCCGATTGGCAGCTCTCGCCCGACGATCTCTCGGCGGTCAACGCGCTGCTCGTATGAGCGATGTCAATTCACCAAGCAAGTGGGAAACCGATTACGAGCGCGGAAGCGACGGCTGGGATTTAGGCGGTCCAACGCCGGCCTTCAAACAGCTCGCGGCGAGCGGTCGCTTCAAGCCAGGTGGCATGATCGTGCTCGGCGCCGGGCGCGGGCACGACGCGCGCGAATTCGCGCGGCAGGGCTTTCAGGTGACGGCCGTAGACTTCAGCGCATATGCTGTGGGTGAAATGCAGCGGCTCGCCGACCCTGCCGCGCCGATCGAAATCCTGCAGCAAGATCTGTTTACGTTGCCGAGCGTGCTCGACGGCACATTCGATTATGTGCTCGAATATACCTGCTTCTGCGCGATCGATCCGCGGCGTCGTGGCGAATATGCCGATCTCATTGCGCGCCTACTGAAGCCTGGCGGAGCCTATATCGATCTGGCCTTCCCGCTCAGCACGCACGCGGGCGGGCCGCCGTTCGCTGTTTCGGCCTCGGAGCTCCTGGAGCTCTTCGGCAGCCGTGGATTTGGGCTGGTGGCGCGCGAGGCGCCAACCGACTCGGTGCCTCAGCGGCGTGGGATCGAGGAGCTGTTCATCTTTCAAAAAGCCGGCGGCGCGTAACTGTTCACATATACCTCGGATTGGACGCGGAAGGACGCGGAAGGACGCGGACACTGGAGACTGATCTGCGTTCGTCCGCGTTCGTCTGCGTCCCATGAGCCCAATACTGTACAGGTACCGCGCCGGTACGGTAGAAATAGATATCATTCAAGTGGTATACTGACCGGCGCATCATTACCTCTTTCCTGCTGCCGACCACGAAGATGCAAGCCAATACGAATCGTTTGGAACGAAGGAGCATTTGGTATGTCATATCGGCGCGTTGTCGTTGTCACCGCAGCTATTATGCTAAGCCTGTTTCTCGCATCAATGGAAGCAACCGTTGTTGCGACCGGAATGCCAACCATCGTCAGCCAACTCGGCGGGCTGGAATACTATAGCTGGGTATTTTCGGCTTATATGTTGACCTCAACAACCACGGTGCCGCTCTACGGCAAGCTCTCCGACCTCTACGGGCGTAAACCGATCTACGCGGCGGCTATGGTCCTGTTCCTGATCGGCTCGCTGCTCTGCGGCCTCTCGCAGAGCATGTTGCAACTCATCGCGGCCCGCGCAGTCCAGGGCGTAGGCGCCGGCGGGCTGCTGCCGCTGGCGTTTATTATGATTGGCGATATGTTCACGCTTGAGCAGCGCGCCCGCATGCAGGGATTGTTTTCGGGTGTCTGGGGCGTCTCATCGGTGGTCGGCCCGCTCCTGGGTGGCTTTCTCGTGGATCAGGTGTCGTGGCACTGGATCTTCTTTATCAACATCGTTCCTGGCTTGCTCGCCGGTATCCTCGTTTGGCAAGCATGGGTCGATCGGCCGCGTGAAGGTAAAGCGCGACCCTCCGTCGATTATGCTGGCGCGGTACTCCTCACCACCGGCGTCGTGGTGCTGCTGCTGGGGTTGTTCGAGGCCGGGACTCCGATCGGCTGGGCACTCCTGGCTGGCGCGGTTGTCGCTTTTGCGCTACTTGGCTGGGTTGAACGGCGCGCCCCAGACCCAGTGCTGCCTTTGTCACTCTTTCGCGACCGGCTATTCATCATTGCCTGCGCCCATGGCATCTTTGCCGGCTGGGCGATGTTTGGCAGCACGGCCTACATTCCGCTGTTTGTTCAGGCAGTGTTGGGAACGAGCGCGACGGCCGCGGGCGCGACCCTCACACCGCTGCTGATTGCCTGGGTGGTAGCCAGCATTGTCGGGAGCCGGCTGCTGCTGAAGATCGGCTACCGCACGCTGGCCGTGACCGGCATGATGCTCTTGACGATCGGCTCGTTTCTGATGTCGCGCATTAGCGCCGGTAGCTCGCAACTCAGCCTCATTATCGGCCTCGCGCTCATGGGTACCGGGATGGGGCTTTCGATTCCGGCATTTCTGATTGCCGTTCAGAGCACAGTCGGGCGCCGCTTCATGGGCACGGCTACCTCGACGCTCCAATTTAGCCGCAGCATCGGCGGTGTCCTTGGCGTCAGCGTGATGGGGGTTGTGCTTGCGATGAGCCTGACGGCGAATCTGCAAGCTGCCGGGCTCGATCCCGCCTCGGTCTCGATCGACGCACTGCTCGACCCGCTTGCACAGTCCGCGAATGCCTCGCTCGACGCAACCTTACGAATTGCGCTCGCCAACGCGATCCAAGGAGTGTTTCTGCTTGCCTTCATCGCCGCCGCAATTGGTCTCGTCGCAACAGCGCTCGCCCCAGCAGGACGCATCGCGCAACTGGCCGCCCAACGCGCTCAGAAGACCGAAGAGGGTACGGGACAGCCGGTGACGACGGTTGAATAGGCCATGGCATTCACGGCATTATGGTCGACGATACCCTGCCCAAGCAACGGCCGCCATGGCCGTTTGAGGACGTGGCGCGCAAAGACACGCTGCGAATCGAGCGCTCGCTGATCAGAAACTTTAGCGGCGATGGCCTGCACTTAAAGGGCATCTGGGTCTTTACGATCCGCCATTCGATGATCGCCAACAACCTGGAAAACGGCGTCTATGTGCTGTCTTGTATGCGGGTGCCCTGCGGCAGCTGATCCACGATCTCGGCGACAACGATGAAGCAAGCATCACGGCACTCTGAACGGGCAGCCGGCCGCCGATCTGCACCGCGACCGCCCGCGATATCTCGACGAGCCCTATCCTGGCGGCGAAAGTTGGCGACAGGCCCTCGAACGAGTTGGGCGCGTGCTCCCCGATCTGCGCCTGCGTTGGGAAGGAGCGCGCGTGCTGATCATTGGGCACGTCGCGACGCGCTGGGCGCTTGACCATCTGCTCAACGGCATCGCGTTAGAGGATTTGGTGACCGCCGAGTTCAACTGGCGCGAAGGCTGGGAATACGTTCTTTAGAACGTGCCCTGGTACACAGCGCACGAGCGACAGATCTCCGGCGGTTCGTCGGAGCCAAGCTGATCGCGAAATTGCTGATACGCAGGGCTGTTCCAGGTCGCCTCCACACTGTGCTCCACGACCTTGCCAAAGTTGATTCGATCGGGGGTCGCGACCATACAACACGGCATCGCATGGCCGTCGTAGCTGATATAGCTGCCGCGCCAGGGCCAGTCGCAGCGCTTTACGCCGGGGGTGCCGGGCGGATGCGGGCGCGGGCGAGTGCGCGGCAGGCGCAGATCGACGCCAAGCTCGCGCGCGACCGTCTGCGCCAGGCCGAAGTAATGCTCGATCTGCTCGGCATCGGCCTCCAGCAGCGTCTCGGCCTGCACGAATTCGCGCATCGGCCGGTAGTGCGCCGGCAGGCTCGACTCGCCGAAGTCGTGGCACAGGTGCTGCACGAAGATCCGATCGATCGTCCGCTGGTGCGCCAATTTCACAATATCGGGCAGCTCAGGCAGATTGCGGCGCATGATCACCATCACCAATCGTAGCCGCGGGGTTTGGCTGCCGAGCCGCTCACGGGTATCGAGCAGCAGGTCGAGGTTGCGCAGCACCCGATCGAAATGCGCGCGCACCCGAATACCCTCGTAGGTCTCGGCCGTCGCGCCGTCGATCGAGACATGCAGCTCGGCCAGGCCGCTGGCGATGCAGCGCTCGGCGCGCCGGGCGTTCAGCAGCGTCATATTCGAATTGGTGCTCACGTGAATGCCTTTGGCAGCGGCATAGGCGACCATATCGAAGAAGCGCGGGTGCATCATCGGCTCGCCCAGGCCCTGGAGATGCAGTTCCTTGAGCGTACTAAACTGATCGATGATCTGGACAAAGGTCTCGAACGCCATAAAGGCCGGCGGCCCGTGCGGCGGCCCATCGGTACGAAACTGGATCGGGCACATCTCGCAGCGCAGATTGCACTGCCCGACCGGCTCGATCTGAACGAATGCGGGAAGTTCCACAACACACCTCCAGCGTAACATCGGTAATTCTCCAGCGACCGCAATCCTTCGGCCATGCAGCTTGCCAATAGCAGATAGCGCGCCACGGCCTTGCCGAACGCGGCGATCCGTCCCGACTTTGAAGCGGATCCCGCTTTCGGATGTGAAGAATGACCTCTCGAAATACCTGCGGATGGCCGAGGAAGAAGATATTGTCATCGCCCGGCATGGGAAGCCGGCAGGTCTCTTCATTGGCTTTGAATCAGAGGATGAGTGGTTCGAATATCGCTTGGAGACGGACTCTTAAGATGGCCTCTAGGCCAATCCGCCTGCGCTCAGCGCGCCACCTGAACATGAACCGGTTGATTGGCGATCGAGCGCCGGCGTGCGTCGAACAGGTCACGCGCGCGGTCGAGCTGGCGGCTGGAATCGGCCATGCGTAGTGTCGCGCGATTGGCTTCTTGAACCCTCAAACTATTGTAAAATTCCAGCATGTCGTCGAGGGCCTGGCGCTCAATTTCCAGGCCGGCTAAATAGATAGTGTGGGCCTGCACCAGCGGCGCCGGCGGCTCAAGCGCCTCAAGCTGACCATATGTCTTGTCGATCTGCTCGCGCAGCGTGCGCGCCGCCGCGGCATGGGCGATCGACGAACCGCCTGGCTGGCTGGTCGACGTACGATATGTCGTTATTGCCTGGCGCAGCTGGGCGCGCGGACCTTCCAGCGCGCTGAGGTACGCCAGCGTCTGGGCATCGCGCATCGGCGGCAGTTCGGCCTGGATGATCGACGGCAGCGCCGCGACAGCCGTGCTCGCCACGCGCGGCTGCGACGCCGCGCGCGCCAGGGCCTGATTATTGCCGACGGCATCGCGCATGGCCGTATTAAGCGCCAGCGTCAGCAGCAGCAACAGGATCGGCACCGACCAGAACACCAGCCGCGCGCGGCTCATCTCGCGGCGCGAATGCCGCCAGCCAACCCACCACGACTCGCGCTCGTGGCGTTCGATTTGGGCTTCATCCGGCACGGGCAGCTCTGGTGGTTCGGCAATGGCCGCCCGCACCGGTTGGTGCGCGATCTTGCTGCGCTGCTCTAGCCAGTCCAACCCCTGGCGGGCGCGCTCGTTATGTGGATTCACCGCCAGCACCGCGCGCAGGCAGAACGCGATCTCCTCCGAGTCGTCGAGCACGCCCGAAAGCCACAGCCAGCCCATTTCGTGGCGTGGGTCGAGCTGCACCACGCGCGCCAGCAAGCCGGCGGCAACGCGCCGCTGACCGCCGCGCGCCGCCGCCACGCCGCGCTCGAACAGCCGCGCCGCTTCGCGCTGGTTGGATTTGATCGCCGTTTCAGCCATAATCACATTAAGCAGGTTGCAGTCGGCAGGATGCAGTAAGCAACTCGCAATCAACGACTGCTACCTGCCGACTGGCGACTGGCGACTGCTGCTAATGTTCTGGTAACACGTTATTCAACATCCGCTGCGACTCAAATGGGTCCTGCACCAGCTTAGCGCGAATGACGTCCCAGTTCTGTGGGTCCTCGCCGCCGAGCCGCCAGATCGCAATGCCGGCGAGATCCAAATCTTGCACCAGGCCAAGCTTGGCTTCGAGGCTGCGGCTGGTCGCAAACCAGATCTCGCGCCGGCCTTCCTGGCGCGTGCTGTAGTTAATCCAATTCTCCTGTACCAGCCCGTTTTCGTCGCTCTCCTTCAGATTCACATCTAAATGATAGGTCTGGCGCAGCTCATTAATCAGATCCCACGTTTGGGCGATCGCGGTGCCGCCGTTCGTCGGCCAGTTGTAGCCATAAAACGGCACGCCGACAACCACCTTCGCCGGGTCGACAACCGTCTTGGCATAATTGGCGACATCGCGAACCCAGTAGATCGGCGCGACCGGGCCGGGCCGCGAGCTGCCGCGCCAATGATAATCGTAGGTCATGATTCGCAAGCGATCGACAGCCTGGCCAAGGACGACCCAATCTTGAAAGCCGCCTAGGCCGTCGTCATCGGCTGTTTTGGCGTGGACGGCGATCGTGAGTTGCTTGCCCTGGGTGTGAAGCGCCTTAGCAAGCTCGATCATAAAGGCCGAAAATTCCTCGCGCAAGCTGCTGTTGAGTGACTCGTAGTCAATGTCGATACCATCGTAGTTATGCGCGAGCACCTCTTCCAGGATATTACGAATATGCTGGCTGCGCCGCTCTGGGCTGCGCAGAATCGCCGGCACAGGATCGGAGCAATCGCCACAGACAATGTTATGAATAGTCGGAATGACCAGGACGTTCTTGCTGTGCGCCAGCTCGACCAGCGCCTGATCGCGCGCGTCCGAGCTATACACCAGATTACCGCGCGCATCGGGTGAATACCAGAACGGGCTGACCTCATCCAGGATATCGGCATTGGCTTCGAACGATTGGCGATTGATTGTGCCAAATGAGTCCGGCAGCCAGGCGGCGATGTACCGCCCGGTCTTGGGGTGAAAGTTCGTAACCGGTTGATCGGCCTTGGGGGCAATGTTCTGTAGTACTTCCGCCGGCTTGGCCGCGACCACCCGCGGCGGGCGCGGGGTTGGCACGCTGGCTGGTACGTTCGTCGGAACGATCACCGGCGCACTCGCCTGCCGCGCCAACCCCACTGTATCAACGACCAATGCCACCCAAACCAGCAGCGACAGGGTGTAAACACCGCCAAGGAAGGCTTTACGAAAGGGAGGACGGCTTCGACGTATCATAGATTAAGTACTGGCGGAACTATCCGCGAATGACACTAATCTACATGAATATATGACCAGTATCTTCGCTGTATTCGCGAAATTCGCGGATGCTTGACCTATCTTCTAGTATACATCCAGATCATGCAAACGCTGATCGCTGATTCCAAAAAAGTGCGCAATTTCATGCAAGATGGTTCGCCGCACCTGAGCACGCAACAGATCAGGGTTCGGGAAATCGCGCTGCAACGGCTCTTGGAAAATCGTGATCAGATCAGGCAGCATTGGGCCGCCGCCAACGCGCTCGGTCAGCGGCACTCCCTGGTAGAGCCCATACAGCGTCTGCCCAGGCGCCAGGCCAACCGACCGCCGGTGATCGCGAGTTGGGCGCCACTCAATCTGAATTTCAAGGTTGTCGAGATAGCGCGCAAACTCCAATGGCAGCGCATCTAGCGCCTCGAGCACCAGCGTCTCAAATGACTCCACATCCATATCGTACACTCGCTGGGCGTCATTATACGCTTTATTGTTAGAAGGTGTCAAGGGTTTTGGTGGGGAACATGCCAGAAGTGCGGGAGGAATCGAGGATATGAGGGCGACAATTAGCGATATGACAAGGCGACAAGGTGACGGGGTGAGGATAGAAGATAGAGGATAGAGGATAGTCCGGCCATCTTCTATCCTCTATCCTCTATCTTCAACTTTCGGCTTGTGTCGCCCTGTCACGCCGTCACCCCGTCTACCGGTCGCTCAAACGGCGGAAACGAGCGCCGCCTGCGAGCCCAACTCCTGGGCGAGGCGGGTCAGGCCGCGGTGTTGCAGCGCTTTGACCGAGCCAACGCTGCGCCCAAGCGATTGTGCAATCTCGGCTAGGCTGCGATCCTCATCGAAGCGCAACCGCAGCACCAATTGCTGTTCACGCGTGAGAATATCCATAGCGCCTTTGATCTCGTGATACGCAATCCGGCTCATCACCGCGTCGTCCGGCGGATCCAACGCGCCCAGTTGGCGCTCGTCGAGCGGTATCGAATGGCGGCGGCGCGACTGGCGCATCACATCGACTGTACGGGCGTAGGCGATCCGGTAGAGCCAGGCTGAGAATGGCCAACCGCGATCTTCATAGCGTCCCAGGCTTTCAAGCACTTTGACAAATACATCGGCACACACGTCCTCGGCTTGTACCGGGTCGCCTAGGCGCGAAGCGATATAGCGCTGGATCTGTGGTGCATAGCGCTCGTACAAAGCGCTGATTGCATCGGCATCGCCTACCTTGGCGCGCGCGATCAAGATCGATTCTGGCTCAACTGTCCAGCGCGAATCGCCACGTCCTCCATACGATTGGGATGCTAGATCAAATTGCGGCAACATAATTGTTTGGGCCTCTCTCGGGAAAATGGCCGAGCACAGCATGGCAACGGCCTGCGGGCAAAAGCATTTTCAATACCTAAGTGTGTGCTACGAGCTGAGTATAGGGGTACGAGATGAACGACATGTGATTAGCCGACGATCGTTGATGACGATACCATGTGAAAGGTCCATATTCGTGGCACACTTTTTTTTACGATAGTCGGCACCTATGGGTGTGGCTCTCAAATAACTGGGCGATCGTATCTTTTGCCTTCAATATGCGGTATATGAAACAGGCACACATGAATGCGTCGCGCACAACACCGCCGATCGACTTCGCCGATTCGGGCATGTGATTGATCGATATTTACGAAAATTACAGGCAGATTACAGGCCAGCGGCGTTCGAGAATACGACAGTACCATGTATTTAACGGAACGACACGGCATCGTAATAACAAAACATTCATTCCACTTGAATCTCCCGATCGCTCAAACTTGACGAATCGCTCGTCGCCGATTAGAATCTGGCGGTGCGCGGGAGTGGCGTAGTGGTAACGCGAGAGCCTTCCAAGCTCCAGTCGCGGGTTCGATTCCCGCCTCCCGTACCACGCACGAAGCCCTTGGTGTAGCTAAGGTTATGTGCCAGAGCTACACCAAGGGCTTCTTTTACTATGATCTGGCGAAAACGGCGAACTTCGACTATGGCGCTTTGGAAGAACCAGAAATCCAACCTGCATTACATGCGTTTACGATCGGCAGCTATTTCCTGGCCGAACGCCTGCACAAGCGCCAGCGTGCGCCGAATGCGCCGCGGCCGGTCACGCTGCGGACGCAGCCCAGCGCTATTCTCGATCCTCGATCCTCTATCTTCTATCCTCTGTGGCTAAAATCTCTAGACAAGCGCCTTTTCGGTCTCGCGGTCGAAGATATGCATCTTACCCATATCGACCACCAGATCGAGCGGCTGGCCGACACGAGCGTTGGTGCGCGGGTCGAGTTTCCCAACCATCTCCTTATTGCCGCTCTCGACATAGGCGAACACCTCCGAGCCGAGCGGCTCGACCACCGTCACATTGGCCTTCAGCTTGGCCGCCTCGTCCACGCCGCGCGGCACAAAATGCTCGTCGTGGATGTCCTCGGGGCGGATGCCGAAGTAGATCGGCTTGCCGACGTGTGCGCCGAGCTTCTCGAGCTGGGCGGCCGCAACCGGCAGTTGGAACGGCCCGACGTCGACCACTCCGCCGCCATCGCCCCGATCGAGCTTGGCCTCAAAGAAGTTCATCGCCGGCGAGCCAATGAAGCCGGCCACGAACATATTGGTCGGATGATCGTACAGCATCTGCGGTGAATCGAGCTGCTGCAGAATGCCGTCTTTCATCACTGCGATACGGCTGCCCATCGTCAGGGCCTCGGTCTGGTCGTGGGTCACATAAATGAAGGTGGTCTTCAGGCGCTGGTGCAACTTCGAGATCTCGCCACGAGTCTGGACGCGCAGCTTGGCGTCGAGGTTCGAGAGCGGCTCGTCCATCAAGAACACTGCCGGGTTGCGCACGATCGCGCGGCCGAGGGCGACGCGCTGGCGCTGGCCGCCGGAGAGCGCTTTGGGCTTGCGATCGAGCAAGTGGCCGATGCTGAGCATATCGGCGGCTTCCTTCACGCGCTTGTCGATCTCGGTCTTGGGCGTCTTGCGCAGCTTGAGGCCGAAGGCCATGTTGTCGTAGACCGACATATGCGGGTAGAGCGCATAGCTCTGGAACACCATCGCGATGTCGCGATCCTTGGGCGGCACATCGTTGACGATCCGGTCGCCGATCATGATGTTGCCGTCGGTAATCTCCTCCAGGCCGGCCAGGCAGCGTAGCGCGGTCGATTTGCCGCAACCCGATGGGCCGACCAGCACCAGGAACTCCTGGTCGGGGATGTCGATGTCGAGATCTTTCAACACCGAGACCTCGCCAAAACGCTTCCACACATGGTCGAACTTGATGCTTGCCATTGGTTTTGCTCCTTTACTAATTACAAATTGCAAATTGTAAATTGTAGATTGCGAACTTCCTGATAAAGTGTGACCGCAAATTGATAGATAGCAGGCCGAGATTCCCTCAATCTGCAATCTGCAATCTGCAATCTACAATCGCGGTGGTCCCGTCGATCGCCGTATCACCAGCCGCGCGTTTAGCGTCGCGCTTTGCGCGGCCCGCGCGCGCCGTTCGATCATATCGATCAGCAGCGCGGCCAGGTGCTCGCCAACCGCCCGGCGCGGCTGCCGCAGCGCAGTCAGCGGTGGATGCGTGTGCGTCGCCTGCGGGAGATCGTCGAACCCCGCCAGCGAGACATCGCGCCCGACCACCAAGCCCGCGTCGTAGAGCGCGTGCATCGCGCCAAAAGCCAACTCATCGCTACAGGCCAGCACCGCGGTTGGCAGCTTTGGGGCGCCAAGCAGCTCGCCCATCGCCTGGTAACCGTCTTCTTCGCGGCGGCCCGCCTCGACAATCAGCGCCGGATCGAGCGCTACATTGGCCGAGGCCAATGCATCGGCATAGCCTTGGTAGCGCGGCTCGCTCTCAGCCAACTCCGACGGCAACTGAATTAAGCCAATCCGCTGGTGACCCAAACCGATCAGATGCCGCATTGCCGTCAGCGCGCCGGCCCGCCCATCGACCATCACAAATGGGCTGGCGCCACCGGCCGGCGCCGGGCCGGCGCAGACATGCGGAATACCCGCATCGCACAGCGCGTGTGCCCGCGCATCGTCGACTTGCAGATCAAGCAGCAGCACACCATCCACGCGACCAGTGCGCGCCAGATTGAGACAAAGGTCAACCTCGCTTTGGTCGCCGACTGTCGCCAATAAGAGATAGTAGCCGCGTAATGCGGCGGCGTCGGAAAGGCCGGCTAATAGCTCGGCCAGCGCCGGATCGGCCAGGCGCCCAGGTTGCGACGGCAGCGTCAGACCGAGCGTGTGGCTGCGCCCGCGCATGCTGCGTGCCGCGTGACTTGGTTGATAATTCAGCTGCGCCACTGCACCTAAGACGCGCCGCCTCGTCGCTTCGGTCACCGTCCCAGTGCCATTCAGAACGTACGAGACCGTCGTAGTCGAAACCTCGGCCAATTTGGCAACTTGTTTGATTGTCGCCACCATACGCCTGACTCATGAAACGATTAAACAGTGAAACGATTAAGCAGTGAAACGATTAAGCGAGTATAACATGCGATACACCCGTTGTCAACACTAACTCGCTTTACAAATCCAGAGCTGTACCGTATAATTCAACATCGTTAACGGTGTCAGATCCACAGTTCCACATTGGGAGCTTTCAGGAAGTGTTTGGTTAGGACTGAGAGCGGGCTCTCAGTTTTTTTTGGCTAAATCGCGGGATCGCATGTTACGTTTTGAGTTTCGGGTGCCCTGCGGGCGTTTGAGTTTTGAGTTGCGGTCGCTCTGACAATTCAAAACTCAAGACTCAGAACTCTAAACTGTGTTCTGCGGATAATAGCCTATTTGAAAAGGCAGAGACCATGAGCGAGAAACCTGCATACCTCACCCGTGATGGCCGCGCGAAGCTTGAAGCCGAGCTAGAAGACCTGCAAACCAATGGTCGCAGACAAGTGGCCGAGCGCATTGGCGCCGCTAAAGAGCTTGGCGATATTTCCGAGAGCGGCGAATATGAAGATGCCAAAAATCAGCAGGCGCACCTGGAGGGGCGCATTCGTGAGATTAAAAGCATTCTTTCACGCGCCCAGCTGATCGACGAAGAGAATGGGCAGGGCAACGAGGTACGGGTCGGCTCGAAAGTGACCGTGCGAATGGATGGCGAAGACGAGGACGAAACCTGGGTGATTGTCGGCAGCGCCGAGGCCAAACCGCGTGACGGCAAGATTTCGAACGAATCGCCACTAGGCGCGGCAATGCTTGGTAAACGCCGGAACCAAAAAGTCACGGTGAATACGCCCTCCGGTATGATGAAGCTCACAATTCTGAAGATTCAGTAGCGCCAAGCGTACAGCTTAAGACGTGAAACGTGAGCGCTAAAGATAAGCTACACGTTTCACGTTTTGTGTTTATATAGTATATGGAACTAAACGAACTGCAACGGCAGCGGCTCGCCAAACTTGAGCGATTGCGCGCCGCGGGAATCGACCCTTACCCGCCGCGTGCCAAGCGCAGCCACACAATCGCCGACGTGCTGGTGGATTTCGACGGCCGGATCGAGCGGGCCGAGCGCGTGACGCTGGCCGGGCGGATCATAGGTGCGCGGCGGATCATGGGTAAGCTCGCCTTCGCGCATATCGCCGACGAGACCGGCACGATCCAGCTGTGGATCAGCAAGGCCGACGTGGGCGACGAATGGTTCGCACGCTTTCGCGACGACATCGACACCTTCGATATCGTCGAGGTGACCGGCCCGCTGCGCCGCACCAAGACTGGTGAGCCGTCGATCTTCGTCGAGTCGATCGCCGTGCTGGCCAAGGCGCTCAACCCGCCGCCCGAGAAGTGGCATGGCTTGACCGACGTTGAGGCGCGGCTACGCGAACGCTACTTGGACCTGATTGTCAACGACGAAGTCCGCGAGATTTTTCGCACCCGCGCCAAGATCATCACCACCATGCGCCGTTTTCTCGACGAGCGCGGCTTCGTCGAGGTCGAGACCCCTACACTCCAGCCACTCTATGGCGGCGCGACAGCGCGACCGTTTGTGACGCACCACAACCAGCTCAAGCAGAATCTCTATTTGCGCATCGCCGATGAGCTGTATCTCAAGCGGCTGATCGTCGGCGGCATGGGCAAGGTCTACGAGATCTGTAAAGACTTTCGCAACGAAGGCGTGGACCGGACCCATAATCCGGAATTCACTATGATGGAGTGCTACCAGGCCTTCGCCGACTATAACGATATCATGCGGCTGGTCGAGGACATGTTCCGCACGATCGCGCTGGAGGTGTGTGGCACCACGACGATCGAATATCAGGGCCACACGATCGATTTTGGGCCGCGCTGGGGTCGCGTCTCGATCCCCGAAGCAATCGTCGAGCGGACCGGGATCGATATCATGCGACTGACCGGGTTGCAGCCGCTGCAGCAGGCCATCCGCGCCGCCGGCCTGAAGGTCGACTCCAAGCCCAGCTGGAGCAAGCAGGTCGACGAACTGTTCAGCGAGTATGTTCAGCCGCTGCTGATCCAGCCGACCTTTATTATCGATCACCCGGTGCCGCTCTCGCCGCTGGCCAAGAAGCGCCCCGACCAGCCGCTGCTGACCGAGCGCTTCGAGCCGATCATCGCGGGCATGGAACTGGGCAACGCGTTCACTGAACTCAACGACCCGCTCGACCAGGAGCAGCGTTTTCTTCAGCAGGGCCGCGACTACGCCGCCGGCGACGACGAAGCTCAGCAAATGGATCTCGACTACCTGAATGCGCTGATGTATGGCATGCCGCCCACCGGCGGGCTTGGCATTGGCGTCGACCGGGTGGTGATGCTGTTGACTAATCAATCGACAATTCGCGAGGTGGTGCTGTTCCCACACTTGCGCCAGACCGAGTAGCGAGGAGTCAGGAGTTAGGAGTCAGAATTATACGAGGATCGACAGTACTGTATATCTTTGTACATCGCTGGATCGCTATGTTATGCTGACTCCTGAATTCTGACTCCTGACTCCAGAGGAGGAAGTATGCCACGTTCATTGACAATCGAGCGCGAGAATTTGCCGGAGGTGGTGCAGGGCTGGCTCCGCGCGATCAACCTAGGCGACGAAGAGGTGATCGAACTGATCTTCACCGATCGCGAGGTGCTGCTGCGCCGGCCGACCAGCCCGCAGCTACGCGAGTGGGCCCGCGGCATCAGCGATAAATACGACCAGACGTTTCGTGAGCTGACAGGAATCTAGCAATTGTAGATTGCAGATTGATCTTATGCTTCTGCAATCTACAATCTACAATCTACAATTTGCAATTGTTATGAACTATCTTACGAAAGACGACCTACTCGACTTGCACGCCTACATCATCACCCGCTACGGCGGGCGGCTGGGGATCGCCAGCCAAGATCGACTGACCAGCGCCCTCGATGCGCCACGCCAGGTGATGTTTGGCGCCGAGCTCTACCCCGATGTTCCCAGCAAGGCGGCCGCGCTGACCTTTCTGCTGCTGAAGAGCCGTCCATTCCTGGGCGCGAACGAGGCGACTGCGCTGATGGCGCTGTTGCGCTTCTTAGAGCTGAATCACGCCAGCCTCGGCGATGTGAGCCAGGCCGAATTCTTACAAGTCGTGCGTGCGATCAATCATTCCGATATCGATCGCGCGGGCCTGGAGCGCTGGCTGCGCGAACGTCTGGCGACCTATGCCTAACCGGATGTTGCTAAAGTTGAGATACGTGCTAGGATAAGGGGGAATTCGTAAACGAATTCCTCCTTGTTTGTATGCTATCATCGCATCCTACGGAACTACCAAGCGATACAGGTGACTCCTATGACCGATCTTCCTATCGAAACGATAGAACATCGCTGCCACGCGACGACCAAAAGTGGCCAGCCGTGCCGCAACCGTCCGCTCGACGGCCAGCAATACTGCCGCATCCACGCTGGCTTGGCGAGCGCGAGCGAGCAGATTGTGCCGAACATCGACGAGCCGCCAATCGATGCAGCTACACAATTCGACGAAGAGATACCAATCGCAGTCGCGGAATCGGCTGACGAGCGCGCCGCTACCGATGCAGCCGTACAAGAGCTCGAGGTCGAGATCCGCAACGACGACGGACGACCCGAGACCCGCGATCTGGCCGGGTATGTTGTGCGTCTCATTCGCGAAAACTTGCGCCGCATGCGACCCGAGGCGTTCCAACGTGCCGCTGCCATGATTCGCGAGAACGTCACGAGCGATTATCTCGACCCAGATTTCTGGCGCGGTGTCAGCATGGTGCTACGCTACCAAGTCGACGAGATCGTGAGCCTCATCCAGCGCCGCATGCGTGGCGAGTACACCACCGACGATTTCGGCATGGATCAGGAGTTGGTCGATCTGGTACGACCGTTCAGCACGTTTATGTATCGAAGCTACTGGCGCGTCGCCGCTAGTGGCCTTGAGCATGTACCGAGCGAGGGCCCGGCGCTGCTGCTGGCCAATCATGGCGGCGTGCTGCCCTGGGACAGTATGATGATAGCGACCGCCGTGCTGGAAGAACATCCCAATCCGCGCGTCGTGCGCAGCCTGTACCCGCCGGCCTTTCGAGCGTTGCCGGGCCTCACGCGATCGCTGGCGATGTTCGGGCAGGTGGCCGATATGCCCGATAATGCGCTGCGGCTGCTGGCCGACGGGCAGCTGGTCTGTGTCTTCCCCGAAGGCGTGAACGCGCTTGGCAAATTGTTCAAAAATCGTTATAAGCTCCAGCGCTTCCGACGCAGCGGATCGGTCGGGCTAGCGATCAAGACCGGCGCGCCGATCATACCGGTCGCCGTGGTTGGCGCCGAGGAAACCTACCCAATGCTCGCCGACGCACACCCGCTGGCGCAGATGTTACGGCTGCCATTCTTCCCACTCACACCGCTGTTCCCGTGGCTCGGCCTGGTCGGGCTGCTGCCGCTGCCGAGCAAGTGGTCGATCAGCTTTGGCGAGCCGATCGCTACCAGTGAGTATGGGCCGGACGCTGCCGAGAACCCGCAGGTGCTCAACCAACTCGCCACTCATGTCCGCGACCGTCTTCAGGCGATGCTGGATGAGCAACTCACCAATCGAAAGTCGGTCTTCTCTTAGGATGCTAGAATAATGAGCATGTTTTTCAACAACAAACGATCCGAGCCGCTCGCACGGGTTGATCACGCCTGGCTGCGGATGGAACACCCGACCAATCTGATGATGGTCACAGGCATTATGATCTTCGACCAGCCGCTGGACTTCGAGCGGCTGCGCGCGACGTTCGAGCATCGGCTGCTGCGCTTCGAGCGCTTTCGGCAACGCGTAGTCACCGCTGGCGATGAGTCGCACTGGGAGGCCGACCCAAACTTTACGCTCAGCGCGCACTTGCGCCGCATCGCGCTCCCGGCGCCCCACGATCAGCAGGCGCTGCAAGAGCTGGTCAGCGACTTCATGAGCACGCCGATCGACTTCAGCAAGTCGCCTTGGCAGTACCACCTGATCGAAAATTACCAGGGCGGCTGCGTGCTGTTGGGGCGCCTGCACCACTGCCTCGCCGATGGAATCGCGCTGGTGCGCGTGTTGCTCTCGATGACCGATGAAACGCCCGACGCGCCGCTATCGCCCGCGCCGGAGGCCCAGCCGCGCGCCAGGCAGACGAGTGGGCCGCTCGAGACCGTCAATACGACAGTACGCTCGGCGGAAAAGCTCGTGGCCGATGGCATCGACTCGTTGCTGGATCCGGCACGTATGGTCGAGTCCGCCAAGCTGGGGCTGGGCGGAGCAGTCGCGCTGAGCCGGCTATTGCTCATGAGCCCCGACCCGCACACCGCTTTCAAAGGCCCGCTGGGCATCGCCAAGCGCGCCGCCTGGTCGCAGCCGCTGCCGCTCGACAATGTCAAGGCGATCGGGCGCGCGGTCGGCGCAACCGTGAACGACGTGTTACTGGCGGCCGCGACAGGAGCGCTGCGTCGCTACCTGCAAGGCCGCGGCGAGCAGGTCGATGGGTTGGACATCCGCGCGGCGGTGCCGGTGAACCTGCGCCCAGCGGATGAGCCGCTCTCGCTTGGCAATCGCTTCGGGCTGGTGTTTCTGACGCTGCCGATCGGCGTCGACGATCCGCTCGACCGGTTATTCGATTTGAAAGAGCGTATGGAGGCGATCAAGGGTTCGCCCGAGGCGCTGGTCACGTTTGGCATCCTCGGCACAATGGGCATGGCGCCGGCCCAGCTGCAAGATCTGGGGGTCTCGATCTTCGGCGCCAAAGCCACCGCGGTGATGACCAACGTGCCCGGCCCGCGTCAGACAATCTACATGGCCGGCGCGCCAATACAAGAGATCATGTTCTGGGTACCGCAATCGGGCCGGCTAGGGTTGGGGGTCAGTATTATGAGCTACGCCGGCAAGGTCACGCTCGGCGTCGCCACCGATGTCGGGCTGGTGCCCGACCCGGATCAGATCATCGCTGGCTTCCACGAGGAATTCGAGTTGCTGCGCAAACTGGCAGCACCGACTAAAGATAGTTAAGAGTTTTGAATAGTTCGAAGCGTGAACTCAAAACGCCCAGAGGGCACCCGGAACTCAAAACTCAACGCTTTTAATTCTCAACTCTCAACTCCTGCTCGCCCTGGCGCACCTCGTCGAGCTTGCGCTCTAAGACCTCGAGCCGCGCGCCCACATTGCGGCGCCACTCCTCGTCGGCGACCTCGCGCGCGCGCAAACGGTAGAGCTGCTCTTCATCCAGCCGCCGCACGCCGCCGATTCGGTCGGCGATCACCCCAAATAGGAATGTCACCAATGTCATGATCATCAGCACACCGCCGACGATCAAGGATTGATCGTTGGAGGCATGCAAGAGGTTCAGCCGGCGCCCGAAGAACACAATCGCCGCCCATGTCAGCAGCAGCAGGCCAGGAACAAACCAGACCAGCGCGATATAGCTAAAGGTCTTGAGCGGCTCATAGGTCGCGTATGTACGTGCGATGATCGCGGCTTGGCGCTTGATAAAGTTCCAATTGCCCTGGTGCAGCCGCGACGGTCGCTCGACTGTGTTGATCGAGATCGGCACAGTCGTGACGGTCAGGCCCTTCTTACCAGCCTGAATGAGGTTTTCGACCGTATACGAGAAATCGGTGGTGACAAATAACCGCAGCGCCGCCTCGCGTGAGAGCGCGCGAAAGCCGCTGACTGTATCCGGCACATCAGTCTCGGAGGCCCAGCGCACGACACCGCTGCCAACATGCTGCAAGGTCTTCTTCAGCGCTGAGAAATGCTCGATGTGGCCGACCTGCCGATCGCCGATCACCACCTCGGCCTCGCCGGCGAGGATAGGGGCGATCAAACGCGGGATCTCGGCGCCTGGATACTGGTGATCGCCATCGGTGTTGACGATAATATCGGCGCCCAGGCGCAGCGCCGCGTCGTTGCCGGTCTGATATGCGCGCGCCAGACCCTTGCGGCTGGTATGCCGCACCACAAAATCGGCGCCGGCGTCGAGCGCGATCGCTACGGTATCATCGGTGCAGCCATCGTCGACAATCAGCACTTCGACGCTGTCGACGCCCGGAATCGCGCGGGGAATATCCTCAATCACCGCGGCGATCGTATCCGCCTCATTCAGCGCCGGGATCTGTACGATCAGTTTCATCGCTCGTCTCGCTGGTTTGTCGAACGCTTCACGATGCGCTCCCTGGCCGGCATCTTCCACGCCTGAGTTTGAATCCGTGATTGGACCGCTATTCTACTCGACCCGTCTCGGTTTTGCAAAGGCGGCGAGTTGCCAGTCCCAGCACGTGCGCCGCTAGCAAGCGCTCACGAAGGCTGCGCTCTAATCAAGCACTCACGTGTGTCGGCGAGCGGCCTTATGGCCTATTGCTTCGCCGCTACATTCGCTATGATCGTCGCAATACACACATTTATGCAGTGGCCCGCGTAATCAGTAGCTTGGAGGGCGAGGCTTCTGCCCCACTCTGATCGCGTAAACGCTCGCATTGAAAGGACCGAAACCATGCGCGAAGCACCAACGAGCCCCACCCAACCGGCCATCGCCAATCGCCGCACGCTGCTGCGCGTGGCGCCGCTGACTGCGCTGCTGGCGCTGATTCTGTTCCCTTTTGAATGGCTCGGCAGGCTATGGCCGGCGTTCGGCCATGCGCTCGATGATGCCTTCGCCACCGAGACAGAACACGCAATCGGCCATGCGACGCTATTCGCCATTTTCGGGCTGCTCGCACTCACACTCTTCCCTGCATTACGGCAGCGCAGTTGGCGCTACTTTGGTCTGCTCCTATTAGCCGGCCTGGGCCAGGAAGGCTTCCAGCTGTTGTTTAAGTGGCGCCCCCTGGCCTACGACGACGTGCGCGACCTGTTGGTCGACCTGATCGGCCTGACACTTGCCTTCGTGCTGGTGCGCCTCTGGCGAGCAATCGTATTCTGATGCCTTTGCGAGCTTTGCGTGAGATCAAAACTTGACCGATAGTCGAGGACGGATGTGGTAGAATAGCGCTCGCAGATGCGTGGAACACGAAGAGCGGGCATATGACCTACGTAGAAGAGAACGCGCGCTACTTGGTAACCATGCGCCAATTCCTTGAACGCCACGCCGGCTAGCGCCGATGAACTATGCTATCGAAACAATCGCCACGACTGCGCTCCGAGCAATCGCACACGCCGCCGGCTTGGCGCCGCCACGGCGGCCTGCTGATCGCACTTCTGGTGGCGCTGGTGATCCGCGCGCTACTGTGGGATCGTATCCCGCGCACCGGGCTGATCTCGGATGAAGGCGAATACCTGGCGGCCGCAAACTGGCTTGCCCATGGCCGCGGCTTCGATTGGTATCTCGGCTACCTCTGGACTCGCGCACCGATCTACCCGCTGTTTGTCGCCGCACACTTCTGGCTGTTTGGCGACACTGTGAGGCCGATCTATATCACCCAGATCGCACTCAGTCTGCTCGACGTCGCGCTGGTTTATTTCCTCGCTGAACGGCTCGTGGCAGCCAACGATCGCCGTGCTGCGCGATTCTCAATTCCTGCGCTATCGGCGCTGCTGATGGCAATCTACTTCCCATTCGCCCTTTACACCCAGGTGCTGCTGTCGGAGACGCTGTTCGTTACGTTGCTGCTGGGCGCGTTCCTGGCGTTGGCGATTTGGGCCGAGAACTCAGGAGTCAGGAGTCAGGAGTCACGAGTCAGGAGTCAGGAGTCAGAAGCAAGAACCGAGAACTCGGCACTCAGAAGCGGTAAACTCCAGGCGCTGTGGGCATTTATCATCCGCCATTCATGGCTGATCGCCGCCGGCGCGCTGTTTGGCCTGGCCACGCTGACGCGCAGCCTGACGCTGCTGTTCATTCCAATTGTGGCGCTATGGGTACTCATACGACGAAAGACAGCCCCGCAAAATGGCTGGCGATCGTCCTTCGTCGTTCATCTTTGGTCCTGTGTCGCTTTCTCGCTGGCGGCTGCGCTGGTGATTCTGCCGTGGACGATTTACAACTCGTCGCGGCTGTATGGCGGCCTGGTAGTGATCGACACAAGCGGGGCGTTCAACATTCTGTTGGGTGGGCGCACTGCCTACGATGGCAACCGCAACGACGCGGCGACGCGTGATTTCGTGCTGGCGCTGCTTGACCAACAGCTGAAAGCGGAAGACCGCCAAAAAAAGCTCGACGACCAATATGACAGCGACAAAACGCTCCTTCGAGCCGGTTCATGCCTCTACAAACAAAACGACCCTGCGCTGCTGGCCGCGATCAGCAGACCGACCGGCGCCACCACCCAAGCCGAGCGCCAGCAGTTCATGACCCGCGAGGGAGTATGCCTGATCCGCGCCAGGCCGGGCGCATTTATCCAAAAGTCGCTGGCCGAGCTGATCGACCTGTTTCAGATCAACCCGACCGGCGCCGAACGCTTCGCCAACAAATTTAGTAGCGGGCGCATACCGCCCTGGTACGCGCTTAGCCTGTTTGTGTTCGACGACTCCATATATGTGCTGGTTTTGCCGCTCGCGGTGATCGGCTGGGCCCTGATGCGAAGATTGGAAATTGCAAATTGCAAATTGCAAATTGGCGATCGGCCGCTCAATTTGCAATTTGCAATTTACAATTTCCAATCGCTGATTGGCCTCTGGTGGATCTACAACCTGGCTGTGGCACCGCTGCTGTTCGCGATCAACCGCTTCCGGATGCCGCTGCTGCCCTTCGCCTTCATCCTCGCGGCGTATGCCCTGGCGGCGCTGCCGCGCGGCTGGCGCGCGCTACGCACGCGCTATGGCGGGTCGTGCGCTGCGCTGGCAGGGCTACTGTTCCTGGTCGCGGCAACCCCCTATGCCTACATGGAGCCCCGCGCGCGCGGCGCCGATTCGCAGTGGGCCTCGTATCTCGGCCCATATCCGTCGAGCCTAGCGATCACGCAGCTGGCGCTGGACACTCGCTCGAATTACTTGCGCGCTGAGCAATTTCGCGCCGCGCTGCAAGCCGGCCAGCTCGACGGCGCGCGCGAAATTCTGCAATCCGGCGACCTGGCGGCCATCCGCACCGACGGCATCGCCGCCGGCATGCCAACGCTCGCCGGCGCGCTGCTCGCTGGCCAGGCCGGCCGGGCCGACGACGCGCTACGCATGTTGCCGTCGATCGAGGCCATCACCGCCACCAAAGATGTTGAGGCGGCCGTTGTGCTCGGCGATCTGCTGCGGCGCACGGGCCGGGCCGGCGACGCGCGATTGATTCTGAGCCAAACATTTGTCGACAACAACAACCCGGTCGAGTGGGCATGGGATTGGCTGCGCCCCGCCCCGCTGCCGAACAATTATATCGACATAGCCGGCAATCTCGACTTGGGATATATCAACGGCTGCTACCTAGGCGAGGGCGATCTGCAGGCTAAGGGCAACTTCCGCTGGTGTACCGATGGCGCGCAGCTGCGTTTCCCCGCCGCCGGCACCGGCGCGCCGCAGCGGCTGGCGCTGCGCGCCGACGGGCGCGGCTGGGCCGGCTACGCCCCAGTTCCGCCAAAGGTGCGCGTGTTCGTCGGCGATCAGTTGGCCGGTACGTTCACGCCCGATCTGTACGAGCCAGGCACGTTCACGGTTGCACTCCCAGCAGCGCCCAACCGGGCCGATGTGATCGTGACGCTGCGCAGCGACACATTCATTCCTGGACCGGATCGTTACCTACGACAGCAGGGCAAGGCCGTGGGAGGGCAGGTGCAGCGCCTGGGCGTGCGGCTGGATTGGGCCGAATTGCGGCCTATGGCCGCAATTGAGAATTGAGAATGAAACAGCGACGATCTCTTATTGAAAAGCGCAAACGCTTCATAGGAATGGCCTCCTCAATTCTCAATTCTCAATTCGCTATTCTGCTTTTTGTCTTTGCCATCGCCCTGGCGCTGCGCCTGCTGGTCTGGCACTGGCATGAGCAGTACCAGCTTGGCGGCGACGAGCAAGAGTATTTCGACCAGGCGCTGACGCTATTGCGGACGCATCAGTACATCGAGCTGAAGCTGATGCGCCCGCCGCTCTACACCGGCTTCCTGGCGGCTTGCATCTACCTGTTCGACTCGCTCATCCAGCGGTTACGCCTGATTCAGGCAATCATCAGTGCGCTGACGATCGTGCCGATATACTTGCTGACTCGACAGCTGTTCAGCACGCGGCGAATCGCGCTGCTGGCCGTGCTGCTGACCGCGCTCAACTACACGCTCGCCGCCCATGCCACCGAGCTCCTGACCGAGACGCTCTTCGTGTTCGGAGTAACAGTATTCTTCTGGCTGCTCTTAGCCGCGACGCCTACTGTACGGCCGGGCTGGGCATACAGGCGCGACCCGACAACTGCTGAAAACAATCCATATGTATTATTTGCTGTGCTCGCCGGCCTCACACTAGGCGCGCTGATTCTGCTGCGCTCGGTGGCGCTGGCGCTGCTGCCGCTTGGGGCGTTGTGGCTCTTGGTAAGAACAGAGAACAGACAACAGAGAACAGACAACAGAGAACAAAGCACAAGATCGATAACCAAAGAGCGCGCCATATTTTGTTCTTTGCCCTTCGTTCTTTGTTCTCTAATCGTCATTTTGCCCTGGACCGCGCGCAACTACATGACCTACGGCGCACTGATTCTGGTCGATACCGCCGGGGCCGAGAACCTGTGGCTCGACAATAACCCCGCCGCCAGCACGCCCGCCGACCCGCTCGGGCGCGAGGCTGCCAAGCGCCAGCTCTACGCTCTTGGCGACGACCGCGCCGCCCGCCAACGCCTGGCGACCCAAAACGGCATCGCGGCGATCGGCGTTTATCCTGGCTGGTTCGTACAAAAAGCATGGGGCCAGGCTACAACATTCTTTGCACTGCAATACTTCGACGACATGCGCGAGCGACGGGCGATCTGGGTGCCGCCGCCGGAGGTCTGGCTGCGGCTGCTGCTGGGCGACGGCATGTGGCTAGCGCTGCTGCTGGGTGGGGTGGCCGGGCTGTGGCTCGCGCCCGCGCCACAAGGCAAAAGAAAAAAGCTTGAAGGTAGAACACCGCGCATTACATCCTTTTCCCTTTTTCCTTTTACCTTAGATCCGCGCTGGCTGTTCATCCCCTGGGCACTCTACACGCTCTTCACCGCCATGCTGTTTCATGTCGAACTGCGCTACCGCCTGCCGCTTTACCCGGTGCTGCTGCCGTATGCGGCTTGGATGAGTGTAAATTGTAAATTGCAAATTGTAAATTGGGGACGAAGTAAATTTACAATTTACAATTTACAATTTACAATCGTCGGGGCAGTGCTCACTGTATTGCTGCTCATAGGAATGACACTACTGCACCGGCCCTACATTGCCGAAAGCTGGATGCTGGCACAAAAACACACCAGGCTGTGGCAAGCCGACCGGGCGTTGGAGCGCGGCGACGCCGCGAACGCCGAAACCGCGGCCAGCGCGGCGCTCAAGCTAGACGGCGACTCGGCACTGGCGCGGGTGGCGCTGGCGCGCGCCGCGCTGGTTCAGGGCGATCGGGCCGGCGCACTCGCGGCGCTCGACGATGCAATCGCCGTGCTGAAGGCGCACCCCTACGCCCACCTGCTGCGCGGCGCGATTCTGCGCGAGCAGGGCGACCGCGCGGGAGCTGTGGCAGAGTTTGCCTACGAGCGAAATTCGCTGGAAGATCTCCAGAGCTGGAGCTGGAATGTGTTCACCGCCTTTGCCGCCATTCCAACGACGCTCGATATTGGTATGGGCGACCTTGGCTTTGTGCAGGGCTTCTGGCTGCCCGACGATGGCTTGCGCTGGACGCGCGCCGCCGCGCAAGCGCTGCTCACCGCGCCGCCAGCGAACGGAGCACGCCTTGAGCTTCAGCTGAACGCCGGCCGGCCCGTGGGCGTGCCAACGCCGCAGGTGAGTATTCTGGTGAATGGCCAGGAAATCGCGCGCCTCGCGCCGGAAAATGAGTGGCGCGAGTATCGTGTCGACCTCCCAGCCGCGCTCATCGCCTCCGATCGTCGGCTGATCATCACGATTCGCAGCGACACCTTTCGCCCGCGCGACTACGACCGCGCTAGCCCCGATAACCGCGACCTTGGCGTGATGGTCAGGGCTATTGAGATGGTGGCACCGTGAACGAAAGGCAACAGGCAAAAGGCAAAAAGCAAAAGCGCCAAGGCTCGGTCGTTTCTTTTACCTTTTACCTTTTACCTTTTACTTTGGCAGTAGCTCTGGCCCTGCGCCTGCTGCTGTGGAGCGCGCCGCTACACCTGCCGGCCAACGACGAGGTCGAGTATATCACCGTCGCGCGCGATTTGCTAGCTGGCCGAGGCTGGCAGTTCTACGATCACTATCACTGGCTGCGCGCGCCACTCTACCCACTATTCCTGGCCGGCTCGCTCTGGTTCGCCGGCGGCGACCTGCACGGCGCCGCGCTGCCGAACATCGCGCTCAGCGTGGCAACTGTCTACCTAAATTATCGTTTGGCGCTGGCGCTGATCGGGCGGCGCGCGGGCGCGCTGCTTGCAGCACTGCTTACCGCTATATTGTGGACCTTTGCGACATTCGCCAGCCTGTACATGTCCGAGACCCTGTTCACGTTTCTCTTCACCGGCGGCCTGCTGTGCCTGGCTCTAGAACAAAGAACGGGCACCCGCAGGGTCAACAGCGAACAGAGGCCCACAAATGACGAACCCGGCGGCCAAGATCAACAGTTTCGCACTCAGAAACGTGGCCCAATTGTGATGTCGGCGCTCGCTGGTGTTCTCTTTGGGCTGGCGACGCTGACCCGCTCGATCACACTGTTGTTCCTGCCGGTCGTAGCGTTCTGGCTGCTGCTGAGAACAGCGAACAGCGAACAGAGAACAAGATTCGCGATTACATGGCGCGGTATCCTTTGTTCTTTGTTCTTTGTTCTTTGTTCTATTCTGACGATGGCGCCGTGGACCATCCGCAACTATCTCGCCTACGGCCGCCCCATCCTGGTCGAGACCGGTCTATCCTACAATCTCTGGGCCTTCAACGACCCGCGCGAGAGCGCCAAAACAATCTTCCGCACACTAGAAAACATCGCCAACCCGGCCGAGCGTAGCGATTACGCCACTGCGAAAGGCCTAGCGCGGTTGCACGAAGACCCTGCGATTCTGCTGCGCAAGCTCTGGCCGAACTGGGTCTACCTCTGGCGCGTCAAGCCGATCGAAGATCGCTTCATACAGGAGAATTACTACAGCGACGTTGGCCTGCCACTGTTTGCCAGCGCGCTGCTGTTCGACGACCTGCTCTACGTCGTGATCGCTCTCGCCGGCATCGCTGGGCTGGTGTTGTACCGAGAACAGAGAACAGAGAACAGAGAACAGAGAACAGAGAATCGAGAACAGACCACAGATGATCGACGACTCGCCACAATCTCCAATCTCCAATTTACAATCTCCAATCCGAAGTCGCTACTGATCGCCTGGCTGCTGTACACAATCGGTACACTGCTGTTAACCCATGGCGAGGCGCGCTATCGACACTTCGTGTTTCCGGTGCTGATCCCCTATGCGGCGTGGGCACTTACCCGAATTGTAAATTGCAAATTGCATATTGCAAATTGGCGAATCAATTTACAATATGCAATGTACAATGTACGATCTACTATTTGGTCTCCCGTTCTCCTGATCGGTGTCATCTGGGCATTGATCGGCGGGACATTCTTGATCTCCTATCCCTGGGAATGGGCAGCGCACAACCTGGCGCGCGGCTGGTATGCAACACAGGCCGAGTTCGCCTGGGCGGCGGGCGACCATGCCGGCGCACTGCAGGCCGACGAGCACGCCTTGGCGGCGCAAGAGACGCCCGACGGCTGGTTGCACCTGGCCGAGCATGTCAATGGCGCCGGCGACCCGCGCCGTGCGCGCAACGCATATAACGCCGCTCGAACGCTTACGCGCAACTACCTGCCCGGCGTGGCCCGATTTGGCGACTTCCTGCGGGCGAGCGGCGATGAGGCCAGGGCTCGCGTGGTGTTCAACACCGACGACGTCGATCCGCAGCGGCTGCTCGACTGGAGCTGGCGCGAGCTGCGGCCCGCGCCGCGCACGAACCTGGAGATTGGCGATGGGCTGGATTGGGGCTATATTACAGGCATGTACCCGGCGGAAGCGATCCAGGGTGCCCAGGCGCGCTGGACCAACGGCGCCGCGCAAATCCGGTTCGGTGCCGCACTTGCCGGCGGCAATGGTGCCACGGCGCGAGCGATAGTACGGCTGCGACTCGCCGCGCTCCGGCCTGGCGGCGCACCGGCGGCGGCGCAGATTTGCGCGGGCGATCAGTGCTGGGAGATGCAGCTCATGGCGACCTGGCGAACCTACACAGTGGCCTTCGATGTGGCCGGCGGCGCGCCGCTAATCATCGAACTGCGCAGCACTACATTCGACGCGGCGGATGGCCGACGGCTCGGGGTACTGGTGGATAGGGTAGAGCTGAGGCGCATAGGCGAAGAATAAGGCACGATCTGTGCATTATCGATCAGCATTGAGTGTATCAGAGTACCATCTATAAATGGGCTAGGGCGGTTCACGAACCGCCCTACGTTGCCGATACCAACCAAATAAATGATCTAGAATTGATCGGAAACTTTTGCGACGCTTGGCCTAAATAAAGCCCGCACCGCTGGTCTTCGAGATACGCTTATCCAGCGTCCCGGCAAAGGCGGCCAGACTCTCGGTATCTAATGCCTCTAACGCATTGAGCTCGTCTTCGGTCAGCTGATACTCTTTGCAAGCCTCACGGGCATTTTTAATCAGGGCCTCTCGAAATGCTGTATCGGTAACAGCACGACCAATCACACGCTCGACATCGGGTTGGGTCATAGTTTAGACGCTCCTTTCTTCAATAAGGGCAAGGCGTTGTAGTTCTCCATTGGCGCCTATGCTTATAAACGTATCTTTGGCCTGTTTTAGATACGCTCGAGCGGCATTTTGGTTCCCACGACGTTGCAGAGCGATGCCATACATGGCCCAGGTCCGGCCAAGTTCAAAACGATCATTCATCGTTTCAAAAAGATTGATGCTGTGCATAAAATTTTCGGCAAATCGCACATTCCTAGCTGCAAGCGCTTGGCCGAGCAACCGATAAGCGATGCCGGCGTCGTGTTTGCTGCCAATGCTATTGCTCACGCTCACTGCCTCATGCGCTAACGCTTCGCCGTGAGCGGAGTCGCCGATGCCGAGCGCGGCCTCGGCCAGGATATTCAACGCCTCGATCTTCAATCGTTTAGCATTCAACTCATCAGCTTTCTCCAGCGATAGATGCGCAAGCGCAGCCGCTTGCTCAAAATCGCGCTTCATATTGAATACAGCCGCCATGTTGGCAAATGTACTGCCCTCTTGAGGAACGCTACCGAGCATCTGATGGACTTGTAGCTCCTGACGATACATTTCGAGCGCACGTTCATACTGTCCCTGGCGAGCCGCGATCAATCCTAAGATATCGTAGCTAAGCGCAAAATTGCGTTGATCGTTGATTTCACGCGATAGCACCAGCGCCTCATGGCACCGCTCTTCAGCACTCGTATATGCACCAAGGCTAATCAGGGCCCAGGCCATATTAAGGTTAGCAAAAATAACGACAAACCGCAGGTTAATTTTGCGTGCCAGCTCTTCCGCAACCCGGTAATGTTCGATCGCGCGCTCGTACTCGCTCTGCAGCTGCCAGAGATAGCCCAGGTTGTTGTGCGACGCGGCCATGCCGGGCAGATCGTCGACGTCGGTACGCAGGCGCAGGCTATGCTCGAAGTGCTCGCGCGCGCGTGTGTAATCGCCGCGCTCGCCGTAGATGCCACCCAGTTCCGAGTGCAGCCGCGCCTCGATCTTCTCGTCGTCGAATGAGCTCGGATCGTCCTGAATGGCGCGCAAACCTTCTTCGCAAGCGGCGATCGCTAGGTCGTACTCGCCGCGGCGCTTATGCACCAGCCCAATATCGGCAGTGATCAAGGGGATCGCCAACGGCGAGATACCCGCGGCGCCCGAACGCGCGATCGCCATGGCCCGATCGAGTTCTTCGATCGCGGCGGCGTACTGCCCCTGCTTTTCGAGCACATTGCCGCGCTTGCGGTGCGCCCGCCGCGCGACATCCGGTGTGACGCCCGAAGAGCCGAGGATGGCGGCATGCTGTGCCAGCGCTTCGTCGTAGCGGCCCACGGTCGCGCACACATCGCCCAGCGCGTCGCGGAGCGCCCAGGCGCGCGGGTCGGCGTCGTCGCCGCTCAACGCATCGAGCGCCCAGGCGAAATATTGCAGCGCCTCTTCATTTGCATAGACTGCCTGGGCAGCACGGCCGGCCTTCAGCAGGTACTCAATCGCCTTGTCGCGCCGGTCGCTCAAGCGATAATGGTGCGCCAGCAGGCCGTAGTAGTCATCGAGATCGTCGCCATAGCGCCGCTCGAGATATTCGCCAATCCGCCCGTGCAGCTCGCGGCGGCGCGCATACAGCATGCTTTGGTATGCGACCTCCTGGATCAGCGCATGGCGGAAGGCATGCACGCGCTCGGGTTCAACGCGTTCCAGCGCGGTCATTTTTTCGGCGTCCAGGCGGCCCAACTCGCGCATCAGCACTTGCTGGTCGAGGCTCTGAATCGACTGCAGCACGCCAAACGGAATGCGCTGGCCAATCACCGAGGCGACCCGCAGGATGCTGCGGCTGTTCTCATCCAGACGGTCGATCCGCGCCAGCAGCAAACCGTTGAGGCTTTCCGGTAAATCTTCGATTGTAGATTGTAGATTGTAGATTGCAGATTGGTTTACATCCTCAATCTGCAATTTGACATCTGAAATTTGCAATTTGTCGAGAACCGCGCGCAATAATTCAGCAAGAAACAGCGGGTTGCCAGCGGCGCGATCTACCAATTTGCGCGCTAACGGCTCGGGCAGCGCGACATCGCCGGCCAGCGCCGCGATCAGGCTGCCGCTCTGGTCGCCGGACAGCTCTTTCAATTCCAACACCTGCGCGCCATCTTCTGCCTCTAGCGTGCTGGACGGACGGTGGATGCCGAGCAACAATACCGGCTGGCCGGCCAACGCACCGACGACTCGTCGCCATAGATCGAGCGAGATTGGGTCGGCCCAATGCAAGTCTTCGAACACCACCAGCACCGGCCCGTCGGCGGCGGCGCGCAGTAGCAGCTGCTCAAGCAGCTCGAAGCGCCGGGTCTGGCGCATCTGTGGATCGAGGCCGCGCGTTAGCCGATTCTCCGAAACGTCGAGCCGGGCTAGGTCGCCCAGCACCGGCAACCAGTCATCCATACCAGGGCCAAGCTGGGCCAGCCGCTGTGCGATTTTATACGCGCGTAGCTCGTCGCTATCGCCCGAGACAATGCCACACAGCGACTTAAGCCACTCGGCCCAGGCGGCGTATGGAATGCTGGCAGTATACGAAAAACAGGCCGCAGGAATGATGCGCACGTCGCGCGCGGCGGCCTCGTCCAGCAGCGCCGCGGTCAGCCGGCTCTTGCCGACACCAGCTTCGCCGACGATCCGTACCGCGGCGCCCACCCCGCGCAGCGCCGCGTCGAGCCGCTCGCGCAACCAGGCCAAATCGGTGTCGCGCCCGATCAGCGGCCCCTCGTCGGGCACACGTACCGCCGGCAGCTCGCGCTCGCCGATCAGCTGGAAGAGTTGGAGTGGCAGCGTCTTGCCTTTGAGCGCCAGGAAGCCGCGGTCGTCGCAATCCATCCGGCTGGCGATCGCCTGCATCGTCGCCTCGCTGCACCAGATCTGGCCCCACTCGGCCTCGCTCATCACTCGCGCGGCAACATTCACTGCGTCGCCCATCACCGTGTATTCTTTGCGCACGGCGCTGCCGACATTGCCGGCGAAGGCGGTGCCGAGGTTCAGGCCAATCCTTTGTTTGAGGATGGAAGATAGAGGATTGAAGATAGAGGATGGCGTCTCATCTTCTATTCTCAATCTTCTATCCTCTATCTTCAAAACTTCAGCAATCTGTTCGTTCACGCTGTCAAGCCGGGCCTGCATGTCCAGGGTGGCACGAGCGGCGCGCTCGGCATGGTCTTCGTAGGCCGCCGGCGCGCCGAAGATCGCCACCAGCTTGATGCCCTCGTCGGCGACGTCGAGCTTATTCACCACGCCGCCAAACTGCTCGATCGCGGCGTGCATCGCGCCGATATAGGCTTGGATCGCCCGCGCGGCCGGCGTGGGTGGTAAGGCCTCGGCCAGCGTCTCTAGCCCAACCACTTGAGCGAACAATACTGTCACCGGGCGCAGATCCGCCTCGATCCGCGGCAGCTGCGGCTCAGCCAAAATACGCCGCAACAGCCCTGCAGGGATGTAGCGGCTCATGCGATCGAGATCGTCGAGCAGCTGTGGAACAGCCTCCTCCGGCGCCCCAGTGATCGCCTGCTCGTCGGACAGCGGCAGGTGCGGCCGCGCGGGAGCCCGCATGGCGCTGATGCGGTAGAAGCCATCTGCGACCTCGTCACCAGTTGCAAAATCGGCGAGCGCGGCCCAGGCATGCGGCCCAACCACTGTCTCGTTCGGCAGCGCGTGGCTCTCGGCAAGCGCTACCCCATTGACGGCCGCGCCCAGGACACCGTAGTGCAGTTCATCGTCGCTGCCGGCGCTGACGAACGCCATTCGTCCGCTTTCGACACCAACATGCAGGTGCATCGGAAAGCTGCCCACGCCTGGCACTTGCTGCACATAATCGCGCATGGCATCTTGCAGCGCCAAGGCGGCGCGGGCAGCCGTGCGCGGATGCCGGTCGTCGCCGAAGAACACCAGCAGCGCATCGCCGCCGAACGCCACCAGATCGCCGCCATAATCCTGAATCACCTCGATTAGTGTGGTGAAGATCTGATTGAGAAACGCCGTAACCATCTCGGTGCCTTCGCGACCGAGCGTGCTTAGGCGCTCGGCCAGTGCGGTCGAGCCGGAGAGATCGGCACACAACAGCGAACCCTCGACCCAACGGAGCCAGGGGCTTTCCAGTCGCTCTTCCAGCAATTGGCTACTCAGCAGGCGTGGCAGGTAGGTGGCAATCACCGAGCGGGCGCAGGCGAGATGCACAAAGGCCTCGACCAAGCGCATTGGGCGGGTGTGCGGATCGCTTAAATCGCGCAGGAGGTCGGCGGCAAGATCGGGCGGGAGGTAGCGGCTCACGCGCTGCGCGTCAAGATCGAGCAGTTTTATGCCAGGTGGAGTGCTTGATGGCGAGTGATCATGCACATGCACCATATCCTTCCTTCTCATCGCTGGCTAGTGTGCTGGTGTATGGTCGCAGATCGTGCGTACTAGCGGCATTATAGCCGACGCGTGAACGTATGACAAGATATCAGCACTATTTCATCCATATCAGTGTATCCTGAGCCGCATCTTATTCGTCTATCATGGCGTTGGAAGGGCGCGAGTAGTATACTCAAGCCATCAAATGACATCAATGTCGATTATATAAGGAGGGATAACCATGCGACGGATAATTGGTTCAATTGCTGCCCTAACAGCGACCCTGCTGATCGCGGCGCAGACGACGTTTGCGGCGCCGACGTTCGGCAATCCTTCGTTCCAGCGTGTGTGGGATCGCCAGGATCGTGCGGTGGCCGAGCACATCAGCGACCGCTCGTGGACGTGGGGCCCCGGCCCGATTAGCGAGGCGTTGCGCGAGCAATTTGCCGAGGGCGTCGACGGCAAGCGCGCCGTCCAGTATTTCGATAAGAGCCGGATGGAGATCAACGACCCGACCGCCGACCCGAACGCGACCTGGTATGTGACCAATGGTCTGCTGCCGATCGAGCTGATGACCGGCCGCCAGCAGAATGGTCTGAATCTGTTCGAGCAGCGCGGCCCGGCTAAGATTGCGGCGATCGGCGACCCGGATCAGTTCCCGACCTACGAAGATCTGCTGCCGCTGTACCAGAGCCCCGGCGCGGTGAACCCCGGCGACCTGGGCAAGCCCGCTACCGGCTTCTACAGTACCACTAAGACGATCAGCGGCTTCAACGATTTCGCCAACGACCCGGCGACCACGCTGGTGCGCGGTGAGAACAACCACGGCGTCGCCAAGGCGTTCGTCGACTTCATGAATTCACAAGGCCTGGTGTCCGAGGACGGCCGGTATGTCAAGGGCCAGGTCTTTGATCCGCTATTCGTGTTCGGGCTGCCGGTCACAGGTGCGTACTGGGTCAAGGTCAAAGTCGGCGGCGTCGAGCGCCCGATCTTGTTCCAGGTGTTCGAGCGGCGCGTGCTGACCTACAACCCCGCCAACGACCCAGCCTTCCGCGTCGAGATGGGCAACGTCGGCCAGCACTACTATCAGTGGCGCTACGGGAAATAGTCTCCCCTATGGCAACGACCCTGGGCCGCGCGACATTCCTCGCACGGCCCAGGGTCTTTTTTATTGGCGTCAAGGCGTGGTTCAAGGGAAATTGACGGTTTGTTCGTGGTGCGCGCTTATGATCTCAAGGCTTACTCAGTGGACTCGAACATTGGACCACCACAGTCGTGGAAGCATCAGAGGCTCTTACGCATGATCGCCTGTGTGACGGTGAACCCCTGATCGGTATAAACCGACTGCGCGCGCACGTTGCTGGCGGTGACGTAAAGCTGCACACGCGAGAGTCCCCGCGTTTCCGCCCACTGATACGCCTGGTTGAGCAAGCGCTGAGCGACGCCCATGCGACGGTAGCCGGAGGCGACGTAGAGCGCCTCGACTTCGACCCATTGACGATGACGGAACATCGGCGAGTCGGTGTGGACGGCGGCAATCAACAAGCCTACCACACGATCGCCCTGCTTGACCAGCAACCACAGCCGATCCGCTTGCTGCCAGGTCGCCCGGAACTCGCGGCGCAGTAGAGTCTCCCAGTTGTCGGACAGTGCGAAGTGCGCATCCAGCGAGGCATTGTAGCTGTGCAGCGCGCCGAAAAGGGCGACTACTGCGTCGGCGTCGGTTCGTTGAGCCGGGACAATCTGAAGCTCCTCGGCCGCCAGGTAGGAAATTTCCGGCGTCGCGACCGTGTAGTCAGTCATTATTTGTGTCATCGTATCGCTCCTCATTTGCTTAGACAGGGCCCGGCGCGCTGCCTCTTAGCTTTACAGTTTGTTTGTAAGTAGTCGTTTGTCAGTGGCCAATATCGACAACTGACAACTCGTTCCACGCCGTATTTGTGATATCGCTCCTTCAATCAACTATCCCTATTCAAGCAGAAAGCGGTTGATCGTTGGTCTCCCTTGTGGAGTACAATAGGGTGGACAAAAAGAGATACAGAGAAGATATGAGCGAGACTTTTTCCTTCGGCGCATGGATGGCTCAGCGGCGTAAAACGCTGGACATAACCCAGCGCGAACTGGCGGCACACACCAACTGTGCCCTGGCGACGATCAAGAAGATCGAGCTGGACGAGCGCCGCCCCTCGCGCGATCTGGCGGAGGCATTGGCTGGTGCACTGCACATCCCGGCAGACGCACGGCAGCGTTTTGTCGAGTGCGCGCGCGGGCTGCGCCCGGTGGATGCGTTAGCAAGCCTGCAAACCGCAATACCGAGCGAACGGCTGATGTCTGTTCCGATGACACCCGCCGATCTTCCAGCCAGCGCCACGCCGCTGATTGGTCGAAACTCGGAACTGGAGCAGATTGCACGCTTGCTCGATCAGCCCGCTTGCCGCCTGCTGACGCTGGTAGGTTCGGGCGGTGCCGGAAAAACGCGGCTGGCAATCGAAGCCGCCCGCGGGCTGCGCGACCGCTTTGCCGATGGCGCCGTTTTTGTGCCGCTGGCTGCGGTCACCAATGCCGCGCTCATTCCAACCAGCATCGCGCACAGTCTGAACCTGGCGCTATCTGGCCCAGCCGAGGCGCTGCTTTTCGCTTACCTGCGCGACAAGACCATGCTGCTCGTGCTCGACAATTGCGAGCAGCTTGCCGAAGGGATCGGTTGGCTGGCTGATCTGCTGGTACACGCGCCGGGGGTCAAGCTGCTGGCGACCTCGCGCGAGCGGCTGCAACTGGCGGAAGAATGGATCTATACCGTCCCGATGCTGGAAGAAGCGCAGGCCGTTGACCTGTTCGACCAGACGGCGCAGCGGCTCAATCCTCGCTTCCAAAGCAGCCAGCAGCGGGTGGCAGTCTTGAGGATCTGCCAACTCGTCGAAAATCTGCCGCTGGCGATCGAGCTGGCCGCCAGTTGGACGCCGTTCATGTCTTGTGAGCTCATCGCGCAAAACATCCAGCGCGACATCGGCTTTTTGAGCGCGAATGTCCGCAATGTACCCGAACGCCATCGCAGCATCCGCGCGGTGTTCGACCACTCCTGGCGTCTGCTTTCACCAGCCGAGCAGGACGTGATGATGCGGCTTTCGATCTTTCGCGGCGGGTGGGCGGCCGCCGAAGCGGCGCCTATCGCGGGGGCGACGCTGCTGATGCTGCGGGCCTTGATCGAAAAGTCGTTGGTTCGCGCCGCCGGGCAGGGGCGCTACGACCTGCACGAATTGATCCGCCAGTACGCCGCCGACCAGTTGCCGGCCGCAGGGCTGGAGGCGCAGGCGCGGCGGCGGCACAGCGAGGTTTACCTGGCGCTGGCGGCGGACCTCGACTGGCAGCTCTACGGGCCAAACGCAATTGCGGCGTTCGCCCACCTGGACCTGGAACACGACAACCTGCGCGCCGGGATAGGTTGGGCCTTGGAAGCCGGGGAAATCGACATCGCGCGGCAATACGTTGATTGCCTGTGGAGCTTCTGGCTGCGGCGGGGCCACTGGTCGGAAGCCGAACACTGGTCGAGAGCAGCCCTCGGCCAGGCAGGCGAAGCAGACAACATCCTGCTGTGTTGGACGTTGGTGTGTGCAGCGGTCTTCACTGCCTTGCAGGGCCGCTATATCGAGTCAAAGTCCTATAGTGATCGCTTTGAGGCGATGGCGCACCGTCTGGAAGACCCGGAAACGACGATGCGGGTGCTGTTGCTAGAAGGGCAGGCGCTACCCCACTTCGAGCAGGCAGAGGCAGCATTTGAACAACTCTTCACGATCGGTGCGCAAGTGGAAATCTTGTCGAAGGGCCTAGGAGCAAAGGAAGCGCTGCTCGCCAACGCTCATTATCTCTACGGCGAACGGCTTCGTGTTGCGGGCCGCTCTGCGGAGGCAGAAGCGCATTATCGCCAGAGCCTGGAACTGTTCCGCCAGCTTGGCGACGTCGACATGATCGCCTACCCGATCGGCAACTTGGGGCGACTGGCGCTGGAGCAAGGGCGGGTCAATGAAGCCTATGATCGCTTCATGGAAAGCGTGGCGATTTCGCGCGCGGTCGGCAACCGGGTCGGCATCGCCGACTGGCTCCAGCAGCTTGGTAATGGGGCGCTGGCACTGGGCGATGTGACGCAGGCGGAGATGTGCTTTGAAGAGGCGCTCGCGCTCTATCAAGAAATGGGTAATCAGCGCGCCTGCCCTGATGTACTGGCCAATCTGGGCTACGCTGCGCTCCTCAAGGGAGATGTAGTCCAGGCCAGACGCTATCTCCACGAAAGCCTGTCGGCATATCGCCGAATTTACGTTGCTCTGCTGAAAACTTTCGCCCAGTGGAAAGACCAGGTGCTACGCGAATTTCTGCTCTGCCTGGAAGCGACCGCACTCGTAGAGGCCGCCGAAGGAGCTTTTGAACGTGCCCTGACGCTGTTTGGCGCCGCCATGGCTCTGCGCGCACAGGTAAACAACCAAATCGATCCGGGGTTGCAAGCCAGAGTGGATGAAGCTATCAGAACAGCACAGTCTCAACTTTCCTCGGAGGCATGTGCAAGAGCATGGGAGACGGGCCAATCCATGTCTTTCGAAACAGTCTTGGCGTATGCGCTGGGAGGATAACGCTTCTGTCAAGGACTTTCGAAAAATAACCGAGGCTTCAACGGATTGAGCGGATTCTGAGCGGATAGAACGGGCGATGGTCAGCGCCCTCGCGGCCGTTCAGTAGGCGGATTGCTCTCGTCCAGTGCGTAAGCAATCGCCTGCTCCAGCGTCAGCGCAGCACCTGCCTTCCATGCCGCCGCAAAGCCTTCCTCGCCGAGTTGGGCGCGCGCTGCTGCCATCGCCCGTCCATAGGTTGCGCGAGCAGCGGGCGCCGACCGGCAGCCAATCGCCTGGCGCAGCCGCTCGGCGGCCCCCACAGCCGCGCCGCGCGCTCAGGCTCCTCGTCTAACGCCGCTGCGCTGCCTAGCCCGGCCAGGCACCAGGCGATACCGGCCTGGTCGCCGAGCGTCTGACTCAGCGCCAGCCCCTGCGCAAGCCAGCGCGCGGCCTCGGCCAGATTCCTCAGCCCGAGCGCGGTCTCGCCCAGGCTGTGATAGGCCCAGGGTAACCCAAAATGCTGCTCACCGAATGCTTGGAAAATCTCCAGGCTCTCATGATGGAGCTGGGCCGCGCGGTCATACGCCCCGCGCCCAGCCCGGCCCGCGCGGCCTGGATGAATAGCGCACGCTCATCGGTCGCGAGTTCGAGGTGGTCGGCCAGCAGCGCGGCAATCTCGCGCGAAGGCCGGCGCGCGTCCCCTTCAATCTTTTGGATCGTCGCCAGCGAGCAGCCGACCCGCTGCGCCAGTTCGTCCTGGGTCAAATCGAGCGCTTTGCGCCGGCGCTTGATCCACAGCCCAAGCGAGATGATATCGCCCATCGGCAGCTCCCAGCCGTCTGATCTATTCGAACAGGTATGAACGTGTACTGCTTTTTGCGCGACTTATTGTACAGCGAAATGATACCGTTGAATAGTCGCCACATGGTGTAATAGCGTCACGTAAAACGAACGGTCGTTGCAATTGCGGCACTGCCTCGCTTAAGTCGTAGACTCGACGGTCGCGCTGCCATTCGGAAAGCTAATCACGACAGAATTTCCCTCGATAGCGCCGGCCACCTGATCGCGCCCAACTATCACGGGACGCACCTTGGCCCCACACGACAGATGGATAATCGCCTCGACAACCGGGCCGGCGATCGGCGGCTCGACCACAATCATGCGGTCGGGGCGGCGCTCGTGGCACACCGAATCTGCCAGCCGCCAGAGACTGCCGCCCGGCCCGGCGCCGGCCGCGAAGCGCCATTCGCGCTCGTGCAACTCGCCGGCAGACCACCAAATAGAGGCGAGAACCAAGAACCAAGAACCAAGAACCAAACCCCGACGAAAGACGAACGACCAAGGACGAAGGTCGTGCGGCAGCGAACGCTCGTCTTTGGTCCTGCGTCGTTCGTCAAGGCCGAAGCCGAGCAGCAAAGCAGCTACCATCACCGGCAGATACAGATAGCGCGAATTGGGCGGCGCGGCGAACGGCGCAGTCGGCAGAAGCGTGAGCCCAAGCGCGAGCACCAGCCAGCGCGCGCCCCACGGGCCGCGGACGAGTATTGCCAGCAGAATCAGCCCCACCAGCGCGCCCACCGGCACCAGCCATGCCGCGTCGGCGTGCTCGGTGCCCGCCAATGGCGCGACGACCAGCGCCAGGCTGCGCAGTGGGTTCAGCACGATTTGCCAGCCTAGCCCATAGCCGCCCTGCTCAAGCAGGTAATTCCGTCGCTCGACGATGAACTGCAGCGCGATGTAGCCAACTGTGATCAGGCTTGGCAGAAGGTATGGGGCGAGGCGTTGAACGTTGGAACGTTTGAACCCTCCGGCAGGCTCAGGGCAAGCTGTTTCAACATTTGAACGTTCGATAAGTACAAGCAGCGGCAACCCGATCACCGCGCTTTCCTTCGCGAGCAATGCTAGTGCCAGCGCAAGCGTTGCCAGAAGCGACGACCGACCACCGACCGCCGACCATATTGGAGGGCGGTCGTTAATTCCGGATGATCGGTCAGCTGTCGCCCGTCGGTCGTCGGTCGTCGGTCGTCGTGAGAGCCAGAGGTGTAGCGCGACCAGCAGCAGGGCGGCGGCCAGCAACTCGCTTTGGGCCGAGATCCACACCACCGCCTCGAAAGGGGCCGGGTGGAGCGCCACGAACGCCGCCGCGAGAATTGCAAATTGTAGATTGTAGATTGTAGATTGGCGTGCGTTCGATACAATCTGCAATCTGCAATTTGCAATCTGCAATCGGTAGGCCAGCAACCCCAGCAGCCCGGCGTTCAGCAGGTGCAACCCTAGCGAGACGGCATGATAGCCGCGCGGATCGAGATCGAACGCGCGCGCCTGAGCCCAAAACAACAGCCAGACCAGCGGGCGATAAAAATGAGTTTGCGCGCCGGCGTCGAAGGCCCGGCGCACAACCTGGCCAAAGCTCAAGCCACGGACGTTGAGCAGCCATTGGTAATCGTCGGCGGCGAACAGGCGCGCGGGCAGCTCACGGTAGGTATACAGCGTCAGCGCCGCGATCGCGAGGGCCAACAGCATGATGGAAAGCGTACGTCGCATGGAAGGATGGAACTCCTTGATACGGAGATTCATACAAGCATGGTTCGCGAGAAGTCAACGTATCTTATCATAACAACCGCGCTGCACATCAATCTAGCTAACAGCTCGATATCATTTTGAAATCTTCGCCAGTCAGCGCAATGATATAATTGACACCTTAGCCTAACCTGGAGTTTCTGATAACAACCAGCAGTATAGAGAGAATGATATGTGGTTGGGTCGTCTTCGTCTTACAACACAACTTACAACACTCGTGATCGCGGCCACCCTTATTTCCCTCCTTGTGGTCGTACTATTGCTGCTGAGCCGCGCCCAGACGATCATCGAGGACGCGATCATCGAGCGCAACGTTCAAGTGCTCCAAACTGCCGCACGCCAATTGGCTAGGCCAGCTCGCGACAGCGATATCATGGCAGCGCGCGAGGTCATGGCGCCAGTTCCCAGCCCTGGCAGTATTCGGCGAATTTCACTCTACAGCGCAACTGGGCTCTTTCTCGACGAGGAAATATCCAGTGATATGCAAATAAAACAAGGCGGCGGCGATGAGGAACTGGCGAAGCGAGCAATTGCGAGCGGGCAGATCGTGGAGCAGCACGCGCCGGGGCTGATCACGCTTGTCGCGCCTGTGCGCGATCAATCGCGCGCCGTCGGAGCGATCGTGATGGAGTTACCCACCGATGATATCGAGCAGGATTTACTGAACTTGCGCCGTATGGCGCTGCTGATCGCTCTGCCGATCGTAATCACAATGGCACTGGTTGCATGGGGTATTGCACGGTATACCGTCCGGCCGATTCAGATACTGACCACCGCAGCAACAGCTTTTGGTCGCGGCGAGCTGAGCGGGGAAATAGCGATCCGTCGCGGTGGCGAACTTGGGTTACTTGCGCAAGAATTTCAACGAATGGCGCACGATCTCCATGAGTCTCGTTCGGAGATCGAGACGCAAAATCACACATTGGAGCAACGCGTCGAGCAACGCACCGCCGACCTACAGAAGACACTGGCCGAGCTGCAGGACTCAATCGACGCCCGCGAGCAATTAAGCGCCACCGTGCGCGAGCTATCCAGCCCGGTCGTACCAGTACTCGACGGGATTCTGGTGATGCCGCTGATAGGCGCGATCGATAATGAACGAGCCGATCTGTTGCTCAGTTCACTCCTCTCCGCAATCGAAAAAGAGCGTGCGAGCTATGTCATCATCGACGTGACTGGCGTGCCGCTGATCGACACGCACGTCGCCAAAACGCTGCTCCAAGCCGCCCGCGCCGCAACTCTGCTTGGCACCCAACCAGTTCTGGTCGGCCTACGCCCCGAACTAGCGCAAACGATCGTCGGCCTGGGCGTCGATTTCTCGAGCTTAATTACCCGCACCGATCTCCAAAGCGGCGTCGGCTATGCTTTGGATTCGCTCCAGCAGAAGCGGAAAACGCGCACAAATCGTTAGACCATAGTTGCCATCCACACGATTTAGTGCTACTCTGTAGCCCGTCCACAGCATCAAGCGCATGATTCTCGTATCACAAATTCCCATACCAAAGGAGGCCACCTATGGTTCGAGGTCGGTCTGCAATCCGAGCCCTGCGAGGCGCGCCGCTGCGTGCAACGCTCGTAGGACTACTGCTAGCCCTGCTGGCAGCTTGTGGCGGCGCGCCGCCGGCACAACCCGAAGCGAGTGCGACAAGCACAGGCGGCGGCGCGGCCGCCGGCACGCCGCAGCCGGGCGGCACCATGAGCGTCGCCTATCAGAACGACATTGCAACGCTCGATCCGGCAATCGGCTACGACTGGAACAACTGGCCCATGGAGAAGATGGTCTTCGACGCGCTGATGGATTACGACAAGGGCACCACCCTGGTTCCGCAGCTCGCCGCCGAGATGCCGAACGTCAACGCCGACGCGACAGTCTATACGTTTAAGCTGCGGCCGGGAGTGAAGTTCCACAACGGGCGCGAGTTCAATGCCGACGATGTGGTCTACACGATCACCCGCGTGCTCGACCCCACCACCAAGAGTCCCGGCCAGGGCTTCTTCTTGACGATTAAGGGCGCGCAGGAGTTCGCCGATGGCAAGGCCACCAGCGTCGAGGGCATCAAGAAGCTCGACCCGCTGAGTGTCGAGTTCACGCTGGCCCAGCCCGACGTCACCTTCCTAAACGTCATGGCGCTGAACTTCGCCTTCATCGTGCCGAAAGAGGAGGTCGACAAGTATAAGGACGACTTCGGCCACCACCCGGTCGGCACCGGCCCATTCACATTCGACACCTGGACCTCGGGCCAGAAGATCACCTTCAAGAAGAACCCGAACTACTTCAAGAAGGAGTTGCCCTATCTTGACGGCGTGGAAGTGCAGATCGGCGCGACGCCTGAGGTGAATGTGCTCAAGCTTGAAAAGGGCGAGCTGGACCTGCTGGGCGATGCGCTGCCACCGGCCGAATTTGTGCGCCTGAGCCAGGACCCGGCCTGGCAGAACCGGATCGTTCATCAGACCTGGGTGAATACGTCGTACATCGCAATCAATACCAAGGTCAAGCCCTTCGACAATCTCAAAGTGCGCCAGGCGCTTAACATGGCGATCGACAAAAACCAGGTCGTCAAGCTGATGAACGGCCGCGCGCAAGTAGCTAAAGGGATCTTGCCGCCGCTCATGCCAGGCTACGACCCGAACATCAAGGGCTACGACTACAATGTCGATCAGGCCAAGGCGCTGCTCGCCGAGGCCGGCTTCCCGAATGGCTTCAAGACCAGCATCACTTGTATCTCAGTCGATCCCGAGCCCAAGGTGTGTGAGTCGTTCCAGACCGATCTCAAAAAGATCGGCGTCGATCTGGAGATCAAAACCTTGGCAAACAGCACGGTGATCGCCGACGCCGGCACGCCAGAGAAGGCCCCATTGGTCTGGTCGGGGCAGCTGGCCTGGACGCAGGATTACCCCGATCCGGCCGACTTCTACAGCCCAATCTTGTCGTGTTCATCGGCGCAGCCGGGCGGCTGGAACTGGTCGTGGTATTGCAACCAGGAGCTGGATGATCAGGCCAACAAAGCCTTGGGCATGCAGGATCGCGACGCCCGAATGAAAGCGTACCAGCAGATCTTCCAGAAACTGGTGGACGACGCTGTGTGGGTGCCGGTGTATCACCTCGAGCAGTATATCGGCCACTCCGATGCACTGCATGGCGACACATCCGACTTTCTGCACCCGGTGCATACATTTATGTACGAGCGGCTGTGGAAAGGTAAGTAAGAACAAAGCACAAAGAACAAAGAACAATTGACTCAGCTTTGTTCTCTGTTCTTTATTCTTTGTTCTCTGATATATGAACCAGGATCTCTCTCTCCCAACGCCCGTCGCGGCGCCGGAGATCGCCGAGGTGCGGATCTACCGCAGCCCGGCCGCGCAGATCTGGCGCCAGTTCTGGCGCGACCCAGGCGCGATCTGTGGCGCCGTGATTGTCGCACTGTTGGTGTTGACGGCGCTGTTTGCGCCGGCGTTGGCGCCCTACGAGCCATCCCGGGTCTTCGACGATGGGCTGACCATCCAGGGGCTGCCGGTGCCAAGCACGCTGCCCGCGAGCTCGCGCTTCATACTAGGCAGCGACCCAAGCGGGCGCGATATGCTCAGCCGGATCATCTACGGCACACGCGTCTCGCTAACCGTCGGCGTGCTGGCGAATATGCTGGTGGTAGTGATCGGCGTGCTGGTCGGCGCGGTCAGCGGCTACTCGCGCGGATGGGTAGGCAAGCTGCTGATGCGCTTCACCGATGTGATGCTGGCCTTTCCCACACTGCTGCTGGCGACCGCGCTTGTGGCGGTGCTGCAACCCAGCGTCACGATCATTATCGTGGTGATCGGAGTGGTGTATTGGACCGGGTTGGCACGAGTGGTGCATGCCCAGGTGCTGCGACTGCGCGAGCAAGATTTCGTGACCGCCGCGTACTGCACCGGCGTGCCGGAAAGCCGCATCCTGCTGCGCCATATCCTACCGCACCTGATCTCCACGGCAATCGTCTGGGGCACGCTTGGCATCGCCACCAACGTCATGCTCGAGGCCTCGCTCAGCTTTCTCGGCATTGGCGTGCAGCCGCCGACGCCTAGCTGGGGCCGCATGATCTCGGAGGGGCAGACCTACTACCGCACTGCACCTTGGCTGATTCTGTTCCCCGGCATCGCAATTATGCTGACCGTGCTCGGATTCAACCTGCTTGGCGACGGGCTGCGTGATGCGCTCGATCCGTACCAGCGGCGCTAGTTGCGGATAGAGGATAGAGGATAGAAGATAGAAGATGAAACGTTCTATCTTCTATTCTCTATCTACTATCCTCAATTTCGTAGGAAGAACGGAATTCGGATGATACGCTACATCGCCCAGCGCCTGCTCCACGCGATACCGGTATTATTCGGCGTTTCGCTGATCACTTTTTTGCTGACGTATTTGCTGCCGGCCGATCCGGCGCGCATGTACGCCGGCTCAAACGCATCAATCGAAACAGTTAATAGCATTCGCCATCAACTAGGGCTCGATCGGCCATTTTATGAACAATACCTAATCTACATCGGCCGCACGCTCACGGGCGACCTGGGGTTCTCATACAAGCTCCAGATGCCGGTCGGCGATGCAATAATGTCGCGCTTCCCGTACACGATCCAGCTTACACTCGCCGGCATCTTCTTTGAGCTACTGATCGGGCTGCCGCTCGGCCTGATATCGGCGTTGCGCCAGCGCACATGGATGGATCGCGCGGCAATGCTATTCACGTTCTTCGCCGTAGCGGCGCCGCCATTCTGGCTGGGGTTGATGCTGCTGTACTTCGCGGCATTCAAGACCGGGCTATTTCCACTCGGCGGAACGGGCACGCTGGCGCATCTGATCCTGCCGGCGCTGGCAGCGGGTCTGGGCGGCGCGGCCTGGTACGCCCGGCTCATGCGCTCGTCTACGCTCGACGTGGTGCGAGCCGATTATGTGCGGACGGCGCGCGCCAAGGGGCTGAATGAGCGCGGCGTGGTGCTGCGTCACGTGATGCGCAACTCGATTCTGCCGATCATCACACTCGTCGGGCTCGACATACCCTGGTTCCTGAGCGGCGTCGTGCTGATCGAGGCGGTCTTCGCCTGGCCAGGCATGGGCAAGCTGGCCGTCGATGCCGTCCGCAACGTCGATGTGCCGCTGATTCTGGGGACTGTCCTGTTCACCGCGCTGGTCGTCGTCGCTAGCAACATCGTCACCGACCTGGTGTATGCATTCGTGGACCCGCGAATTCGCTATGGCGATTAGTGCGTAGTGCGTAGAAGGAGCGCGCCTAATACGCACTACGCACTACGCAATACGTAGCCGTTTGTTCGCTTACAAGGAGGTACGCTGATGGCTGGTCGTGAGCACACCCTGGATCGCGGCAAGATTCACTACAAATGGGACAATAGCCTGCCGCCGGCGATCGAGATCGAACCCGGCGATGTCGTCCACTGCGAGACCGAGGAGGTCACCGACGGGCAGATCAAGCCGGGGATGGACGCGTCGATTCTTGGCAACCTCGATTTCGACCGGCTCTACCCGCTGGCGGGGCCGATTTACGTCAAAAGCGCCGAGCCGGGCGACATCCTTGAGGTTGAGATCTTGAGGATGCAGACGCTCGACTGGGGCTGGGCGGGCATTATCCCCGGACTCGGACTGCTGGCGAACGACTTCACCACGCCATACATTCGTTACTTCGATCTGACCAACGGCCAGACCGCGCCGCTGCGCGATGATATCCACATTCCGATCCAGCCATTCTGCGGCACGATGGGCGTGGCGCTCGACGAGCCGGGCCCGCACGATGTGCTACCGACCAACAAGGGCGGCGGCAATATCGACACGCGCCACCTGAATGTCGGCGCCAAGCTGTACCTGCCGGTGTTCGTACCCGGCGCGCTCTTCTCGGCCGGCGACTGCCACGCCGCCCAGGGCGATGGCGAGGTATGCGTCACCGGAATCGAGTGCCCGATGCAATTCAGCCTGCGCTTCAACGTGCTGAAGGGTCGCAGCCTGCGCCCGTGGAGCTACCAGTTCTACACCGCGCCCGGTCCGATCCAGCCGAAGTACGACGAGAAAGGCTACTTCGTTACTACCGCGATCGGCCCAGATTTGATGGAGGACTCGCAGAACGCCGTGCGCGACATGATCGTCTGGCTCGGCCGCGAGAAAGGACTGGATCGCGAGGATGCCTACATCTTGTGCAGCGAGGCCGGCGATCTGCGGATCAGCCAGATTGTCGACGCGGGGAACTGGTGCGTGTCCTTCTACCTGGCGCTGAGCGTGTTCCGCTAGAGCTAGAACAAAGAACAGAGAGCAAAGAACAGAGGACATTCACGCTTGTTCTCTGTCCTTTGTTCTTTGTTCTTCCTGGGCCAGTCCCATCCCATCCACGATCAGCGCCTGGCCGATGATGTAGGTCATCCACACCACATCGCCGATCTGCTCGAAGTGCGCGCCGCGGAACAGCCGGCTCGCTAGAAGTAGGTCGGAAAGTAGGAACAGGCTACCGCCGATCGCCGGGCCCAGGTAGCGCCGGTCTTGGGCCGCCAGCGCAGCCGCCGCGCCGCTCATCGAGGCCAGCAGGAGCGCGTAAGCCAGCGCGCCGTAATTCAGCGCCGCGCCGATCTTCGGGTTGCGCACCAGCCCGAGCCAGCCCAGCAGCGCAACCAGCCAAGCCGCGCCGAAGGCCGATCGGCGCATGTGCGGCGATGCGCTGGAAGCGCTGCGCGCGCGATCAATAAAGGCTTTGATATAGCAGCCATGCCCGATGCCAAAGGTAAGCATGCCAAACAGCACATGCTCGGGCAGCGGCACGATCTGCGCCATGATCAGGTCGCCGAGGAAGCCACAGCCCATGCCCGCGGCCACCAAATTCAACTGATCGCGCTCGGCGCGGCGCTGCACCAGGGCACACAGCAGCACTAACGCCGAAGAAAGCATGCGCACCGCCTTTGGGATGCGGTTGACACCCTGCTCGTCGCGCTTGCCGAATAGCAAGCCCAGCAACAACAAAGCGCCGGCGACATAGTAAAGCGCCGAGGTTATGCGGCGCCAAGACGCATTGGTCTCAGCAGATGCCATCGGTGTCCTTTTCATCTACGTACAGCCAATCAGACGTTTGATTCTAGTTCCTATAGTTCCCGTATTTCCCTGGCAAGGCCAAAGGAAAATACGGGAACCTTCGGTTTCTTGGAACGGATTTGCATAGCCTACGCTGCGGCCGACGACGAGCGACCAGCCGCGCCATAAAGTATGGAGAATAACTGAGCATATCACAGATTCGCACGCCAAAGCAACCAATTATTTGATCCAAACCGCGATCTTAGCTACAATCGCGCATGCGCGCTGAACTAAGGAGCACCATTATGCCGATTCATACCACCGATCGTGGCTGGGTGTTAGAGACTCGCACGACCGGCTACGCCTTCGGCTTGAATCAGGCCGGCCTGCTTACCCACCGCTATTGGGGCGCACGGCTGCCTGATCCTGCAGATTACCCGGCCGCTCCAAATCCTGCCGGCTGGGCCTCGTTCAATAACCCAGCCCAGCTGACGGCTGAAGAATATCCTGGTTATGACGACATCAAGTTCATCGATCCATGCCTCAAGGTCAGCTTTGCCGATGGTGTACGCGATGTGGTGCTGCGCTTCGAATCGGCTGAGCTGCGCGAGCTGGATATCCCCGAACTGCTGATCAACCTGCGTGATACCATGTATCCATTCCGAGTGACGCTGCACTACCGCGTTCATGAGGCCTACGACCTGATCGAACGGTGGGTGACGGCCACGAACCATGGTGAGACACCAATCACACTCGAGCGGATCTGGTCGGCGCAGTGGCACCTGCCTTTGGGTGGCGAATACCGCATGACTCACCTGCATGGTCGCTGGCTGGACGAGATGCACCTGCGCAGCGAGCCACTTGCGCCAGGACGCAAAGTGATCGAAAGCCGCCGGTTGACTAGCAGCCACCACCACAACCCCTGGTTCGCCGCCGATCGCGGCAATGCCGACGAGAACGCCGGCGATGTCTGGTTTGGGGTGCTGGCCTGGAGCGGGAACTGGCAAATCTGCGCCGAGGTTACTGATTTCGCGTCAACCCGCATCAGCATTGGGTTGAACGACTGGGACTTTGCATGGCGGCTGGCCCCCGGCGAGGCGTTTGCCACTCCGCCGAGCTACGCCGGCTATACGGCCGGAGGGTTCGGCGGCGCCAGCCGGAGGCTGCACGACTTCATCCGCGATACCCTGCTACCGCATGGGCACACGCTTCATAAAGTGCTGTATAACTCCTGGGAGGCAACCCTGTTCGATGTCGACGAGCCGTCGCAGATCGCATTGGTCGAGCTCGCCGCCGAGATGGGCGTCGAGCTGTTCGTCATGGATGATGGCTGGTTCCATGGCCGCGACAATGACACGGCTGGCCTAGGCGACTGGTGGCCCGACGAGCGCAAATTTCCCAATGGCCTAGCGCCGCTGATCGAGCGCGTCAATGCACTGGGCATGGAGTTTGGCCTATGGATCGAGCCGGAAATGGTGAACCCCAACAGCGAGCTGTATCGCGCGCATCCCGACTGGGTCATTCACTTCCCTGGCCGCCCCCGCACCACTGGGCGCAACCAGCTCATCCTGAACTTCGCCCGCGCCGATGTACAGGATCATATCATCGATCGGATCGACCGGCTGCTGGCCCAGCAGAATATTGCGTTCATCAAATGGGACATGAACCGGAACGTCAGTGAGCCCGGCTGGCCCAGCGCGCCAGGCGATCCTCGCGAGATCTGGGTGCGGTATGTGCAGGGACTGTATCGCGTGTGGGGCACGCTGTACGAGCGGCATCCGCACGTCATCTGGCAAAGTTGCTCGGGCGGTGGCGGCCGGGCCGACTTGGGAATTCTACATCTGGCGGACCAGATCTGGGTGAGCGATAACACCGAGCCGACCGCGCGCCTGGCCATTCAGGAGGGCTTCTCGCAGATCTTCCCGGCTAACACCATGGAGGCATGGGTCACCGACATGGGCGCGGCTGAGATTCCGCTGGAGTTCCGCTTCCACGTGAGTATGTGCGGATCGCTTGGTGTCGGCGGGCATCTGGTTCGCTGGGGCGCGGCTAGGCGTGAAGAGGCCGCGCGGTGGATCGCGCTATACAAAGAAATTCGCCATGTCGTGCAGTTTGGCGATCTCTACCGATTGCGATCACCACAAGCGCAGCCATTCTCGGCAGTGCAGTATGTCAGCAAAGATCATTCGGAAGCAGTGCTGTTTGCTTTTCGCACACACCTTCCACCGCCCGCGCAGCTGCCGCCGCTGTACTTGCGCGGGCTCGATCCCAACGACCATTATGAAGTCGAAGGCGTCGCCGGGGCTAGGTCGGGCAGTGCCTGGATGCACGCTGGGCTGCATGTGGAGTTGCTCGATTTCCAGAGCACCGTCCGGCGCATCAAGCGGGTATAGTGATAGAGGATAGAAGATAGAGGATAGCGATTGTTGCGAGAAGCTACGATTCTCCATCCTCCATCCTCTATCCTCTACGCTCGGCGTGCTCTTGCCGTAGCTCTTTGGCGATTTGCTCCACCCACGGCCCACGCGACGCTGCCCCTAATGAAAGGAAGATCTCCCTGGCGCGATCGAGGTGCGCCATCGCCTGATCCAGCTCGCCGCGATCAGTGTCTGCGTATGCCAGCGCCACCAGCGCCATAGCCACACCAGGAATGAACCCGGCTCGTTCGCGCAACTCAAGCGATTCCACCAAGGCGGCGCGCGCGGCAGCGTCGTTGCCGGCATCGTGCTGGGCAAAGCCAATGTGCCTGATCGCGTACGACGCGATGACATGGTCGCCGGCAGCTTGCGCGGTGCGATAGGCCTCGTCGAAGTATGGCAGCGCCCTGGCATGATCGTGGCGAACAACGCTATAGACCAAGCCAACATGAAACAGCGATTCGGCAATCGTGCGCGGGTCGCCAGCTTGGCGGCGCCACGCCAGCCCGCGCTCGAACAGCTCGAGCTCATTCGCCGGCTCCTGGCGTTCCGCGCTCTCAAGAAAGGTAGCATGCAACGACATGCCGCGCGCATCCAGCACGTTGCCAAGCAGAAGCGGCTCACCAGCCCGATCGGCGCGCGCCTGCGCCTCGTCGAGCAGTGCCTCGCGTTCGGCCAATGTGTCGTAGCTGCCAAACATGCCTTCCTCGGTGAGCACCCGCGCCAGCGCCAAGCAGACTCGCGCCAGCGCTGCATCGCTCTGATCGGCGGCCACCGGCAGCACACCGCGTAGCAACACCAGCGCGTCGTCCCAGCGGCCGCGGAGCCGCCAGATATCGCCGAGATCAGAGGCGTCCCGCAGCAGCCGTACGGCGAGCTCGGCATGCCGGTTAGTCTGGGGCTCCATTGCTTCAGACATAGCTACTCCTTAGTGCAATTGCAGATTGTAGATTGTAGATTGGCCAGCGCATACCACAATCTGCAATCTGCTATCTGCAATTTACAATGACACTAGACCGCCCACCACCTTCTGAGCAGCCCGAACATCTTCAGCAGAAACCAGATGCTCGCCACCAACATGAGCAACAAGAACACCACCAAACCAATCAGTCCGGTGAGCGCCAACAGCGGCACTGAGACAAATGACACCACCACGCCAATCAGCCCCAACCCCACACCGGTTACTAGAAACCCGCCGCAGGATACCAAATATCCAACGCCGATATGCCAACGAAAGATTGCTGCCCAAATCAACACGAGCCCGTTGACAACCCACGGCAACCAGGTACTCGCTGCCCGCAGCCCGGCAACGGTAGATGCCTGATCGATGCCGGCGCCGCTGGTTCGTGCCAACAACATCCGGGCTACTACCCAGACCACAATATTGACAATTGGGAACGCAATAAAACCGATCCGTTCATCAATCTTCTGCTCGGCATACGAGTCATATATTCTTGGTCTCACGCTGGCCTCCTAATTCGATCGACCCTTACTTGGTCGCTATTCCCCGCTTGCGAAGTAAACAGCTCAGATACAGTCGTTCTTCACTAGCCCTATGTAGAATAGGGACATTATAATAGACTTTATCGGAAAATTCATGAATAAACGCGGGCGCCGGCTCGCGTTCGCGAACCAGGACCCGCGCCACTATTAATCGTTAGAGCCGTGCTAATCCGTGCAGTCCGTAGAAATCCGTGTCATAATCGTTCGATCACGCCAGCCGCACCTTGGCCGCCGCCCACACACATCGTGATCAGGCCGTAGCGTGCGCCGCGCCGCTTCAGCTCATGGAGCATCTGCACCGTTAGCTTAGCGCCCGAGCAGCCCAGCGGGTGGCCTAGCGCAACCGCGCCGCCGTTGACGTTGACCGCGACCGGCCCGATACCCATGATCTCGGGTGGCACGCCGGCAACCGCGAACGACAGGAAGCGCGCCAGCGGCTTGATTCCAAGCGCGTCGGCTTTCTCGCGGCTCATCACCACCACGGCGGCCGCGCCGTCGCTGGTCTGCGATGAATTACCGGCCGTAACCGTGCCCTTGGCTGCAAACACCGGCTTGAGCTTGGCCAACGCGGCGGCGGTCGTGTCGCGGCGCGGCCCCTCGTCGGCGTCGACCACGCTGGTCGCGCGGCGGCGCTGGCCGCCCTCGAACCAGACGTTTTCGACCTCGACCGGCACGATTTCACCCTTGAACTTGCCGGCATCCTGAGCTGCGATCGCGCGCTGGTGCGATCGCAGCGCAAAGGCGTCCTGATCCTCGCGGCTCACGCCATACTTCTGCGCGACGTTCTCGGCGGTCAGGCCCATGCCCAGGTAGACGTCGGGGTTGATCTCGGCCATGGTCGGGTTCGGCGCGAAGTGATGGCCCGACATCGGAATGAGGCTCATGCTCTCGGCGCCGCCGGCCACCAGCACATCGGCCATGCCGCTCATGATCTGCTGGGCCGCCAGCGCGATCGTCTGCAGGCCCGAGGCGCAGAACCGGTTGACCGTCTGGCCTGGCACATCGACCGGCAGGCCGGATCGCAACGCGGCGACGCGGCCCATGTTCAGACCTTGCTCGGCCTCCGGCAGCGCGCAGCCGAGAATCACATCCTCGATCTCCTTTGGATCGAGACCCCGGGCTTGCTCGACGGCGGCCTTGATCACTGTGGCGGCCAGGTCGGCCGTATGCACTGTGCGCAGCCCGCCGCGCGGCGCCTTGCCGACGGCGGTGCGGGCGGCCGATACTATCACTGCCTCTTTCATAACAATCTACTCCTCCTTGATAAGGCAAAAGGTAAAATGTCGTCTCTTTTGCCTTTTGCCTTTTACCTTAATTTCGAAGCGGCTTGCCGGTCTGCAAGATCGCCATCATTCGCTCCTGGGTCTTCGGCTCGAGAATCAGCTTGGAATTCTGCTCGAACTCAAGGTCGAGCAAGTACTGCTCGGTGACCCACTGCGGGCTGGTGAGGTCGCCGCCGCACATCACCACGCCCAGCGCCTTGGCCACCTTCTGGTCATGATCGCTGATATAGCCGCCAACCTTCATGGCGTGCAGCGCAGCCGCGATCGCACTCATGCCGCGCCGGCCGATTGCATAGATCGGCTCGCCGCCCGGCGGTGGCGGGGTATAGCGGTCGGCCACCATCTGCAGCACTACCCGCTTCGCCGCGGCGATCAGCAGCTCCTTGTTCATCACAATCGTATCGTTCGCGTCGAAGAAACCCATTTGGCGCGCCTGCTCGGCACTTTCAGATACCTTCGCCATCGCGATCGTCTCGAACGCCTTCTGCAAATATGGCAGCGGGTCGGCGCCCGGCGCAGTCATATGCGGCGAAACTTGGCGGCGCACAAATTCTTTACAGCCACCCCAGCCGGGCACGATCCCGACGCCCGCCTCGATCTGGCCGATGTAGGTCTCGGCCGCGGCCACGCGGCGCGCGGCGGCCAATGAGACCTCGGCGCCGCCGCCCAGCACGCGGCCATACGGTGCGGCTACCACCGGCTTGGGGCTGAGACGGAACTGCATAAACAGCTGCTGGGTGCCTTTGGTGAACTGGGTGACCTGCTCGCGCTGCCCGCTGGCGACGCCCATCATCACCACGGCCAAATTCACCCCAGCACAGAAATCGTTGGACTGGTTGCCGATCACCAGGCCAACCCACTTGTCGTCTTTCAGCAGTTCGAGCGCCTGGTAGCCCATCTCCATGATCAGCGGATCGAACGAATTGACCTTGGAGTGAAATTCCAGGCACAGCACGCCGTCGCCAAGGTCAAGAATGCTGGCGCTTTCGTTGCGCGCCGCCTCGCCACCCTGCGCGCGCACGTCGTCCAGCACGATCACGCCTTCGGGCCGGCCAAATGGCGAATAGTCGCCGCGGGCCGGGTCGTACACGCCGGTGATGCGGCCATTCTCGACACGATAGAACGAATTGATACCTTTTTCCAGCATCTGCTCGACCCACGGCGCCACCGCAATATCGCGCTCCTTCATCGCCCCAACTGTCTTGCGCACGCCCAGCGCATCCCACACCTGGAACGGGCCAAGCTGCTGGCTAAAGCCCCAGCGCATCGCGTTGTCCACGTCGGCGATACTATCGCTGATCTCGGGGATTCGCCGCGCGGTATATGCGAGCGTCTTTAGTGTCGTCTCGCGCAGAAATTGCCCGGCGCGATCCATATCCGCGTTGTCCATGATGAAACGCAGCCGATCGGGCAGCTTCTCGATCTTGCGAGCCTTGCCGACCAACTCGAAGCGCGGCTTTTTGGGCGGCTCGTGCGTCATCGTCTGCAGGTTCAGTGGCCAGAACTCCTTACCGGACGCGCCCTGGGTCTGCTTGTAGAACCCGACGCCGGCCTTGTTGCCCAGCCAGCCCTTCGCGGCCACCTGCTCGATTGCCGGCGGGATGCGGAAGACTTCGCGCTCCTCGTCCTCCGGCACGGCATCGTACAGGTTGCGCGTTACATGCAGCATCACGTCGAGGCCGACCAGGTCGAGCAGGCGGAACGAGGCGGTCTTCGGCCGGCCGACCAGCTCGCCGGTCAGGCTATCGACCTCCTCGACGCTGTAGCCATGCTTCAGCGCGTAGTTGATCGTCACCTGGCCGGCATATGTGAAGATCCGGTTGCCGATAAAGTTCGGGCGGTCCTTGGCGCGTACCACGCCCTTGCCAAGCCGGTCATAGGCGAAACCGGAGATCGTCTCGACCACCTCGGGCAGCGTGTCGGGCGTGGGGATGACCTCGAGCAAATACAGGTAGCGCGGCGGGTTGAAGAAATGCGTGCCGAGAAAATGCTGGCGGAACTCGACCGAGCGCCCTGCGGCGATCGCGGCGATCGGAATGCCGCTGGTGTTCGAAGAGACGATGCTGCCGGGCTTGCGCACCTGCTCGATCCGCTCCATCAGCGCGCGTTTCGGCTCGAGCTGCTCGACAATCACCTCGACGATCCAGTCGGCGTCGGCGATCTGGCCCAGGTCGTCGCTCAGGTTGCCAAGCGTGATCTGCTCGGCGCGCTCGGGCGTGAACAGCGCGGCCGGGCGCGACTTCTTGACCCGGTCGAACAACGTATTCACGATCCGGTTGCGTACTGCCTTCGACTCAAGCGTCAAGCCCTTGGCCTGCTCCTCAGGCATCAGTTCGCTCGGCGCCATATCGAGCAGCACCACCTGGCAGCCCGCGTTCGCGGCATGCGCCGCGATGCCGCCGCCCATAGTGCCCGCGCCGATCACGGCGATTTTCTTGATTGGTTGGGTCATGGTATCTCCTTCTTGATTATGCGACCTGCTCCGGCTGCCGAACCTCAACCCCAGCCAGCGCTAACAGCGCCTGGGCCACATCGCGGGCCGCATTCGGCTTGCCGAGCGTCAGCGCGGCGCGGCCCATCGCCACGAGCCGTGCCCGGTCGGCCAGCAGCGCGCCGACTTCGGCCAGCAACCGCGGCCCACTCAGGTCGGCCTGCGGCACGATCGCCGCCGCGCCGGCCTGCGCGCAGGCTTGAGCGTTGCGGGTCTGCTCGTCGCCGCCGGTCGGCACCAGCGGGATATACAAAGCCGGCTTGCCAAGGACACAGATCTCGGCGATCGTGCCGGCGCCAGCACGCCCAACCACCAGGTCGGCCAGCGCAAAAATGTGCTTGATCTCATCGCCGACAAAGCGGGTGACAAAATAGCGCTGGCGCAGTTCGGGCGGCAGTTGCGCCCTTGCGTGCGCGAGCCGGTCGTAGTCCTGCTCTTCGCCCACGGGCTGCTCGCCACATTGATGGATCACCCGGCAACGTTCCAGCAGTTCCGGCAGCGCCGCCTCGACCGCGCGGTTGATGATCCGCGCGCCCTGGCTACCGCCGGTGACATACACCGTTGGCAGCTGGTCGTCCACGGCCGCGAAGCCGGAGATCCGCGCGCCCTCGCTCCCGTCGCCGCCGAAGATCAGCGCGCGCACGGGATTGCCGGTGACGATCGTCTTGCGCCGCAGCCGGGGCGGCAGCTCGTGCGCCGCGCTCGCAAACGATAGTGCGATTTGCGTGGCGAAGCGCGCGGTAATTCGGTTCGCCAGGCCGATCTGCACCGTCTGCTCGTGGGTCAAGATTGGCTTGCGCAGCAGCCAGGCCGCCAATACCGGCGGCACGCCGACATACCCGCCGGTACTGAGCACAATATCTGGATCAAAGCGGCGCACCTCGGCCAGCGCCTGCCCAACGCCGACCGGGATTCGCAACATGTCGGTCAGATTTTCCAGGCTGAAATAGCGCCGCAGCTTGCCGGTCTCGATTCCGACAAAGTCCAGCCCTGCGCTTGTGACGATGCGCTGCTCGATGCCGCGCTTACCGCCGACATACCGAAAGCGCGGCTGCCAGTCGGCGCCCACAGCCAGCGCGCCAAGCGTGTCGGTGATCGCTAGCGCCGGGCTGATGTGCCCGCTGCTCCCGCCGCCGGTCACCAGGATTTTGATGGTTCGCATGCGACCTATTGTAGCACCCATTCGCTTGCAGGGACGAAGCATTTGCCTCACGAGAGTCCGTAATCTTGATCTACGAGACATCGCTCTAGATCACCGCAACTCGCTCGCCATGGGCAAATGCTTCGCCCTTACAAGCGTGTGTACTAGCGAAGCTCGCGGCTGCTATAGCCGAGCAGGCGTCGCGCAACAACTAGGCGGTTGATCTGGCCAGTGCCTTCGTAGATGTCGTTGATCCGCGCGTCGCGCATCCACTTCTCCACGAGCAGCTTGCACGAGTAGCCTTCTGGCCCAAGCAATTCGACCGCTTTCTGCGCAACGAGGTTGGCGACCGCGCCGGCCTTAACTTTACACATGGAAGCTTCCAGCGTATTTTCTAGGCCGGCGTCCATTTTCGCCGCCGCGTTGAGCACCAGCAGCCAGGCCGCGCGGTGCTGCGCCTCCATCTGCAGCAAGTCGCGCTCGACAGCGGTCTGCTGATGCAGCGGCACACCATAGCGCACGAGCACGCCGCGCTCTTTCAAGTACGACGCGGTGAACTCCAGCGTCGCGCGGGTGATGCCCAGCGCACCAGCCGCCACCGCCGGGCGGGTTGCATCGAACGTCTTCATAGCGCCCTTGAAGCCCTTGCCACCGACCGCCGGCGCGTCGGCGCGCGCCACCTCGGCGCTGCCGAGGATGTTGTCGAATGGGATGCGGCAGTCCTGCAGCACAATTGCGGCGGTATCGGAGGCGCGGATGCCGTGCTTATGTTCGAGCTTGGCCACGGTCATGCCCGGCGTGCCCGACTCGACCACAAACGGCTTCATGGCCGCGCGCCCGGCCGTCGGATCGACGGTGGCCCACACCACCACAAAGCCGGGCGACTCCTTGGCCGCCATCAGGCCGCCGGTGACAAAGATCTTCTCGCCGTTCAGAATCCACTGCTTGCCATCCTCCGACAGGCGCGCGGTGGTGCGAATCGCGGCGGTGTCGGAGCCGGCATGGGACTCGGTCATGGCCATCGCGGCCCACTTCGGCTCACCCTCGCTGAAGCGCTTGAGAAAGCGTTCCTTCTGCTCGGGCGTGCCGGTGGCCTCGACTGCCGCGCCGCCCAGCGCGCCGCCCGGCGTGCTCAGGTAGAGCCCGGCGTCGCCCCACGAGAGCGCCTCGACGGTATGGATCAGCATCAGGTTGTGAAAGCGCGGTTTCTTCTCGCCGTCGGCGTTGTTCTTCTCGCTCACCGCCGGCGCCGCCAGCGTGCGGCCGCCCTGCGAGCGCACCGTCTGCCAGATCATATTGATATAGTCCCATGGGCGCTCGCCTTCGTGCTCGTCGTAGTAGCGCGCTACCGGACGCATCACCTGCTGGCCGAGCATCGTCAGCAGCTGCACCTGGCGCTCGATCGGGGTAGGAAGTTCGAAGTCAATCATGTTGCTGTACTCCTGTCCGTCGTCCGTTGTCTGTCGTCCGTTGCAACAGACAACGGACGACAGACAACGGACAATCTAGATCATCGCCAAACCCAAAAACGTCGAAAACCCACGCCCATTGCGCAGCCAGCGCTCGACTGGGTGCTCGCGGATGTAGCCGTGGCCGCCGAGCACCTGCACCGCCCGATCGGTCACGAACAGTGCCGCGTCGTCGGCATATTGCTTGGTGAGCGATGCCTGCCGGGTCGCGTCCTTACCCTGGTCAAGCGTCCAGGCCGCCTCCCAGGCCATGAGCCGCGCCGCGTCGATCTCGATCGCCATTTCGGCGAGCATAAAGGCGACCGCCTGGTACTGCGCGATCGGCCGCCCGAAGGTCTCGCGCTGCTTGGCGTAATCGCGGGCGTACTCGAAGGCGCCGCGCGCGACGCCAACCGCGAGCGCTGCCAGTGTGACGCGCGAGTAGTTCAGCAGCAGATCAATCTGCGAGCCGACCTCGCCGCCAAGGCGCGCATCGCGCGATACCCGCACATCCTCGAATTTGACCTCGTAGGTCGGCAGCGCACGCACGCCCATGTTTTTCTCGCGCTCTCGCACCGTCACGCCACTGGTGCCCTGCTCGACGATAAAGGCCTGGCTGGCTCCGCTCTCGCGGGCATACACCAACATCGCCTGAGCATCGGCGGCTAGCGGCACATACGCCTTGTGGCCATTCAGCACATAACCGTTCTGAACGCGCTCGGCGGTAGTGCTGAGGGCATGCGGGTTGAAATCCCAGTGCGGCTCGATCAGCGCGGCGGTGGCCGGCACAAAATCGGCGTCGGTCAGGCGTGGCAACCACTTTTGTTTTTGATCTTCGCTGCCGCAGTGCAGCAGCGGGATGCCGAACAGGTTTGGAGTCAGCAAGTACAGCGCCATCGCCAGATCGCCGTAGCCGAGCTCCTCGGCCGCGAGCGCGCCGGTGAGCGCCGAGTGCGCATCGCCGAACCCACCATACTGTTCGGGGATCGCGCTTGGCAGCAAGCCCAGCTCCCAGCCAGTCGCAATAATCTCCGGCGGGGTTGTGCCGCTCTCGTCGGCGTCGTGCGCGGCCGGCCGCACACGCTCATTGGCATAGCGCCGTACCGTCTCAATGATCAGCTGCTGTTCGTGGGTGGGGGTGAATGAGATCATATCGTTATCTCCTCATCGTGGAGAACAAAGAACAAAGAGCAAAGAACAAGTAGCGTCGTGACTATTCTTTTGTTCTTTGTCCGTTGTTCTTTGTTCTTAGCTGGCCAGCGCGCCGATCTGCATCAACAGCGGCAGACTTCCTTCGAACGTGAGCTTACCGGTCAGAAATGCCATCTGGCTATTCAGCTCGCCGCTCAGCATCGCCCGGTAGTCGTCGTTGCTCATCATCACAGTCAGCGCCGGCTCGGCCTGGCCGTTGAAAACAATCGTGCTGTGCCACAGGCTGCCATCGGAGCGCGTCAGCTCAAGGTGTACCGTGCCTTTCAGACTCTTCACAACCGCGACCTTGCCGCGCTCAACGTAATCGACAAATATATCTGTGGCGCCGCTCTCTGCCAGGGCACGCCAATCGTCGAACGACATCACCACACGCATGTCGGGATCTTCAATCTGCTCGCCCGGCTGTACCTCAATCTGCTTGCCGGCTGAGCGCAGGCTAAAGACATCGCCCCCGGCGCCGGTGATCTCGAACACGGCGATCAGTGGTGGCTGATCGACAACGCCAGCCGGCGCGCTCTCCATCGCAGCGGCATACTGCTGCGGTATCATGTGGGTGAAATACGCTGCGGGACTGCTAACTTCGGCCATGAGTTGCTCCTTCTGATGACCCTCGATCTGCGTGTGTCCACATCGACACTATCCATTGAAATGGGAACGGGAAAAGGCTGATATGCATCGCTATAGCAGCGACATGACGCAGTGTACCATGGTGATGTTGCGAGAATGTTGCGAACATGTTGCGCCGCACGCCCCGTTCTAGACAACTGTCGAGTGAGTGGGTATACTGCTACACCAGCACTGTTCAGTCGTACAGGCCGCGCCACGACCAGCGCCTGATCCATCTACGGCGTTCGCAAGTGTATATTTGCTATACCTATACATAGCGCGGTATTGTGACCAGAGACTGAACGAAGGGATTTTGATGGATATCTATGCCTATCTCAATCGAATCGGCTATCGCGGCGCGCTTGAGCCGAGCGTGGCGACGCTGCTTGCGCTCCAGCGCGCGCACCTGTTGGCCGTGCCGTTCGAGAACCTCGACATCCACTTGGGCCGGCCGATTGTGCTTGATCAGGCGAAGCTGTTCGATAAGATCGTCGGGCGGCGCCGCGGCGGCTTCTGCTACGAGCTGAATGGCCTGTTTGCCGAGCTGCTGCGCGAGCTGGGCTTCGAGGTATCGCTGCTCGCGGCCGGGGTCGCGCGCGCCAACGGCGGGTTTGGCCCCGAGTACGACCACTTGACGCTGCTTGTCGAGTGCCCATTGTCCGTTGTCCATAGTCAGTTGCAGCCAGCAGTAGACGACGGACCACGGACCATCTGGCTGGCCGACGTTGGCTTCGGCGACCCGTTTCGCGCGCCGCTGCGGCTGATCGCCGGGCTCGAACAGCCGCAGGACGGCCGGACCTATCGCCTCGACCGCGACGGCGAGCGCTGGACACTATGGGAGCGCGCGGAGGGCGAGTGGGAGCCGCAATACCGCTTTACGCTCCAGCCGCGCGCGTTTGCCGAGTATGCCGGCATGTGCCAGTACCACCAAAGCTCGCCCGATTCGAGCTTCACCCGCAAGCGCGTCTGCTCGCTCGCGACAGTCGAGGGTCGGCTGACGCTCAGCGATTTGCAGCTGATTACCACGACCAATGGCAAACGCATTGAGCGACAGCTCAAGGATGAGGAAGAATTTCGGGCTGTGTTGCGCGAGCAGTTCGGCATTGAGCTATCTTGATTGGTTTTCTTCTTTATGCGCTTGGAGCGTCAGGCTCATTTTGTCGATTTACGCAATCTGTAACCTTACTGGAGGAACAATGAACAACTATATCTGCATCACCTGCGGCACGCAGTACCCGGCCAGCGCCGAAGCCCCGGCGCACTGCCCAATCTGCGAGGACGATCGGCAGTATATCAACGTCGCGGGCCAGCAATGGACCACCCTGGCCGACCTGCGGCGGGAACATACCAATATCATCGCTCCAATCGAGCCGGGGCTGACGGGCATTCGCAGCCAGCCGAGCTTCGCGATCGGCCAACAGGCGCACCTGATCCAAACCGAAGCGGGCAACGTGCTGTGGGATTGCGTCAGCCTGATCGACGATGCGACGGTCGGAGAGATCAAGGCGCTGGGCGGCATTCAGGCAATCGCAATCTCGCACCCGCATATGTACAGCAGCATGATCGAATGGAGCCAGGCCTTCAATGCGCCGATCTATTTGCACGGCGATAACCGCCCATGGGTCATGCGGCCCGACGAAGCGATTCGTTACTGGGAAGGTGAAACGCAGGCGCTGCTTCCTGGGCTGACGCTGGTGCGCTGCGGCGGGCACTTCCCTGGCAGCAGCGTGCTGCACTGGGCTGGCGGCGCGGGCGGGCGCGGCGCCCTGTTCACTGGCGACACGATCATGGTCGTGAGCGATCGGCGGTATGTCAGCTTCATGTATAGCTACCCCAATCTTATTCCACTCAACGCCAGCGCGGTGCAGCGGATCGTTGCCGCCGTCGAGCCGTACGCTTTTGAGCGGCTGCACGCGGCCTGGGATGGTAGAATCGTCGAAGCGGATGCTAAGGCCGCCGTGCGGCGTTCGGCTGAGCGCTATATCGCCCATATCCGGGAATAACACCTGGGCTCTTGGGAACCTTACAGACGACGGGGCATGGACGCGCCTACGGCTCGTCCATGCCCCGCAACCATCTACAGTCGTAGTATTTCGGAAGATGAAATTATTGATCTCTGCCCGTCGTTAATATAACAAAAATGTTATCTTGAGCTTGCTGAGACTAAGGTATCATGAACTGGTCATGATCCATCGGTGCGCGTGCGCCTCTCAAGGAGAAATGTAGGAGAGAAAATGAAACGTGCGCAATTTGCCACAATTGTATTTGTTCTGGCTTTGACTTTTATATTTGCCATCAGCTCGCGCAATTCCGCGGCAGCGAACCAGAATGTTGGCTACCCAGACTTTTCCTTTGGCAGCGCGCCAGGCGGCGACGCGACCGCCGATAAGCCCCAAAGCAAGCTTTGGTACACCACTGAAGGCAATACCACCACCTGGTGGGCGGTGATGTTCAACGGCAGCGTAGGTCGCTGGCGCATCCACAAGCTGAATTGGCCGAGTCAGTGGGTCGACACAGGCGTCAACGTCGACGACCGCGCGACCTCGCGTGCCGATGTGCTGTGGGACAACAATACCAAAAAGCTCTACATCGTCTCGCTGGTGCGCCTGAGCAGCTCGAACCAGAGCAGGCTGTACCGCTACACCTACAGCGGCGGCACCTACACACTTGACTCTGGGTATCCTGTCGTCGTCATGAAGACCGACTCCTCCACTCCTGATCCCGTGACCGGGAGCGCGGAGACCATGGCGTTCGATAAAGACTCGACCGGACGGCTCTGGATTACCTTCACGCAGAATAAGAAGGTCTGGGTCAATAGCAATCCCGACGATGGCAAGGACTGGAGCAAGCCTTTCGTCCTGCCTAACTCGTCGGCGATCGGCTCGGACGATATCTCCTCGGTAGTTGCCTATAACGATAAGAATGGCCCTAGCATCGGCGTGCTATGGAGCAATCACACCACGACGTCGGCCGACTCTATGATGAACTTCTCGTACCACAAGGACAGCGACCCGCCTGGCACATGGCAGCCGATCGAATCAATCTACGGTGGCAAGGGCACCGGCACCTGCCTGGCCGACGACCATATCAACCTGAAATCGCTGCAGGCCGATCCATCCGGCGCGCTCTTCGCCGCCGTCAAGACCTCGGTCGGCGACAGCAGCAGCTGCACCGGCGGCACCGACTTGATCCGGCTGGTGGTGCGCAATCCTACCACCAACACCTGGAAATGGGCGGCCTTCGGCGGCACGGCCGAGAATCACACCCGGCCGATCGTACTGCTCGACACCACCACTCGCACAGTCTATATGTTCGCAACCGCGCCGGAGTCCTGCGGTATCATCTATATGAAAACCAGCAAGATGGACAACCTTAGCTTCCCAGCCGGCAAGGGCACGCCGTTCATCAGCAGCAGCACCAACACCTGCATCAACAACGCAACGTCGACCAAGCAGACGGTAAACGCCAACACCGGCCTGGTCGTGATGGCGAGCGATAAGAATTCTCAAAACTATCTGCACAATATACAGGAGATCGGCGGATCATCGGCCACCGCGACGCCAACCACAGCTGTCACGAACACTCCGACGGCGACGCCAACCACAGCCGCCACAAACACTCCGACGGCGACGCCGGTGCCCGGTAGCACGGCTACCCCAACCAGCACACCGGGCGGCTGGAACAGCCAGGACATTGGCACGGCCACTGGTGGAAGCTCGACCACCAGCGGCACCAGCGTGACGGTTACGGGCGCCGGCAGCGACATTTGGGGCAGCGCCGATAGCTTCCACTACACCTGGCAGCCCTACCGCCGCCAATGCCGCCAATTGTTTCGTGCTGGTATCGGGCGGCAATGGCATCCGTATGCAGTGGCGCGCGGCCACGGGCGGCAGCAGCGCCAATACCACCACGGGCATCAGCTTCGTCGCACCAACCGTAAGCGCACCGTTGTGGCTGCGCCTGAGCTTGAGCGGCACCAGCTGCAGCGCATTCTACTCCACCAATGGCAGCAACTGGATTGCGGTAGGCACGCCGCAGGCGATCGGCGGGCTAGGCAGCAGCTATCTGTATGGCTTGGCGATCACCGCCCACGACACCACCAAACTCGCCTCCGCTACCTTTGACGCGATCGATACAGGCGGGGCACCACCCCCGAGCGACACGCCCACCGCGACCAGTACGTCCACGCCCACGTCGAGCGCAACGAGCACCGCAACCGGCGTTCCGATCGACACGCCGACCAGCACGCCTACGGCTACCCCAAGCAGTACGCCGGGCGGCTGGAACAGCCAGGACATTGGCACGGCCACTGGTGGAAGCTCGACCACCAGCGGCACCAGCGTGACGGTTACGGGCGCCGGCAGCGACATTTGGGGCAGCGCCGATAGCTTCCACTACACCTGGCAGCCCT
>WNFU01000017.1_pt1 | contig 183778 bp, 143 predicted proteins | sample 5400121 | NCBI WGS metagenome assembly WNFU01 (sample SAMN13153360, study PRJNA577476) | soil metagenome | isolation source: 100 cm soil or saprolite under grassland replicate 1 | place: USA:California | collected 2016-06-15
GGTCCCCATGCAGATCACACGATCAAAGCAGCTCAGGACTCCCTGGACCCAGTCCCTGTGACGTTCGATGAGCTGAAGCATCGCCAGCCTCGCCTGCAAGAGGGTACTCCCCTCTTGGTTCCGGCTACGCTGGCTTAGGGTGGGGGGTCGATGAATGACCACGTCCCGCCCCGTCGTCATCTACGGCAAGGAAGGCTGACCCTACACCAGCGAGGCCCGTGAGGCCTACTCGAGCAAGGGTTACACGGTCGACTACCGAGACGTCAAGAAGTCGGACCGCGACCTCGACGAGATGCTGGCCCACTCGAAGGGGGTCCGGAAGGTCCCCGTCATCGTCGAGTCTGGCCGGGTGACCATCGGCCACGGAGGGACCTGAGGGGTCTAGGCACGGGACCGGTCCGGCCCCATCCGCCATGCACACTGTCCACTCGCGAGAACACCGCGCGGCCCGGGCCCGGGGGCCTGCGCGGCTTTCGCTCGGCGGATCAAGTGGTTGCGCGCCCGCCCCCCATGGCGTGCGGATTGCAAAATGACGTCAGCGGCCGCGCACCGCGTCCACTCCGGCCGCGGGCTCCGCGCCAGGAGGCTATACGACCGTGCTCGTCCGCACGACGCTCGGCCGCGCGCTCGCCGTCTCGCTCTCCCTCGCCCTCTCGCAGATCGCCGTCCCCGTTGCCCAGGCCGCGGAGGGCCCCACTGCACACGGGGGGTCCGGGGGCCACCTCGTGGACCCGGGAACCGTCGCGGCTCGCCTGGTCGCGCGCGCGCAGTCGCGCGAGGAGAAGGTGCGGCTGTTCCAGGACGCCCTGGCCCGGCCCGAGGTCCAGAAGCAGGCCCGCTCGATGGGCTTCTCCCCGGACCGCCTCCGTGCGGCCGTCCCGCATCTCTCGGACCGGGAGCTGGCCGACCTGTCGGCCCGCGCCGGCCGCGCGAAGGACGTGGTGGCGGGCCACTCCTCTCACGACGGGCTCGTGATCCTGGGCCTGGTGCTCCTGCTGGCCGGCCTTGCGGTGCTCCTCGCGGTCAGCAGCGACAGCGGCTACTACGACGACGGCTGCTATTGCTACTGAGACGAGCCCCTGACCCGCGCCGAGGTCTCTCCGTGCCGCGGCCTCGTCATCTAAGGTAAATCCCCAATATCCTCAGGAACGCGTAACGACTATCTTGTGCCCAGCAGACAGCCTTTGATGCTCCCGGCTGCATGACTGGCCGGGGGTGAACCTTGGGTCCACTCGCGGTCGGGGCCACGGAGGCAACCCGGCCGCGGGACCATCCGGGGAGTCGCGGTGTCGGCACCGCTCCACGGTCCCCCGGGCCCTTGCGTCCAACGGGGTCCCTTGGGCACGCCAGCACGAACAGCTTGTCGTCGGTCCGAGCCTCGTTCGTGGAGAGGTCTCTCGCGCCCCCCTGCGGAGCAGAGGGCATGAGTCTCGCAAAGATGTCCGTATGGACGCTCGTGTTGGGCGGGCTGATGTTGCCGGATGCCATCGGCCAGGCCCCCGTGGAAGCACCGCCCGCCTTCGGGCCCGACAACGCGCTGGTCACGAACGGCTTCGTGGATCAGGCCCAGTTCGACCTGGACCGGGCCGTTTTCCAGGAGCGTGAGGAGAAAGACGAAGGGCTGGGGCCCGTCTACAACGCCCAGTCCTGCGCGGAATGCCACCAGAACCCGGTGACGGGAGCCATCAGCCAGATCACGGAGCTGCGCGCCGGGAGCTTCAACGGATTCAACTTCGTCGACCACCCGGGCGGGTCCCTGATCAACGACCGCGCCATCGACCCCGGGTTCCAGGAGCGGGTCCTGGGCGGGAACAACGTCCGCACCTTCCGCACGTCGCTCAACACCCTGGGCGACGGCTTCGTGGAGTCCATCGACAGCAACACCCTGGTCGCCATCGCGAACGGCCAGCCCGCGGGCATGCGCGGGCAGTTCATCCAGGTGCCGGTGGCGGAATCCAACAACCAGGTTCGGGGCGGGCGCTTCGGCTGGAAGAACCAGCACGCGAGCCTGGTCTCGTTCTCGGCCGACGCCTACCTCAACGAGATGGGCATCACCAGCCCGCTTCAGCCGACCGACAACACCTCCAACGGCCGGGTGGTGGACGACGGCGTCGCCGATCCCGAGGACCCGGCTACCGCCGACGCACCGAACGGCCACGACGTGGAGGCCTTCGCCCGCTTCATGCGGTCGACCGGCGTACCCCCTCGCGATGCGGCCCTGGCCGCCACCCCGGACGCGCAGGCGGGCAGCGTCCTCTTCAACCAGGTGGGCTGCCAGAACTGCCACGTCCGCGACATCACGACCGCCCCCGCGGGGACGGTGATCAACCAGGGCGCGTTCGTGGTGCCTCCCGCGCTCGGGGGCAAGGTGATCCACCCCTTCGGTGACTTCCTGCTGCACAACGTGGGCACGGGGGACGGGATCGTGCAGAACGGAGGCCAGTCCACGCGCAACAAGGTCCGCACGGCGCCCCTGTGGGGGATGCGGAGCCGCGACCGGCTCATGCACGACGGAGAGTCGCTCACCCGCAACGAGGCCATCCTGCGCCACGTCGGCGAGGCCACCCCCGTGATCAACAACTACCGCAACCTCTCCAACGCCCAGCAGAACCAGCTCATCACGTTCCTCAACTCGCTCTAGCGAGCCGTACCGGGGCCGGCCCGAGAGAGCCGGCCCCCTCCTGCCCGCGGGCGAGAGACAATGCGGGGTGCTCCGGCCTGCGCTCCGCTCGGCCGCCTTGGCCGTCCTGCGCCTGACCCTGGTCTTGTCCGCCCTCGGGGGCCTGCTCTTGCTGTTCGAGACGCGCTTCATCTACTTCCCGTCCCGCGCCCACGAGGCGACCCCGGCCGGGCTGGGGCTCCCCTCCGAGGAGGTGCTCTTCACCGCCGAAGACGGCGTCCGCCTCCACGGCTGGTTCCTGCCCGTCCGGGGGGCACGGTGGACGGTGCTCCTGAGCCACGGCAACGCCGGGAACATCAGCCACCGCCTCGACCGGACCCTCTTCCTGCAAACCCGCCTGGGCGCGAGCGTGCTCCTTTACGACTACCGCGGTTATGGGAGAAGCGAGGGTTCGCCCGACGAGCCGGGGACCTACCGCGACGCGCGGGCCGCCTACCGCTACCTGGTCGAGCAGAGGCGGGTCCCGCCCGAACGGCTGGTGCTCTTCGGCGAGTCGCTCGGCTCGGCCGTCTCACTGGACCTGGCGCTCGCCCACCCGGCGGGCGCCCTCATCCTCGAGGCCCCGTTCACCTCCGTCCGCGACATGGCGCGGAAGACGATCTTCTTTCCCCTCGCCCCCTTCGTCCGCACGCGCTATGACAACCTGCAGAAGGTGGGCCGCCTGCGGATGCCGCTCCTGGTGCTCCAGGGCGACCACGACGAGGTCGTGCCGTTCGCGCAGGGCCGGAGGCTCTTCGAAGCGGCCCCCGGTCCCAAGCGCTTCTTCGCGATCCCGGGCGCCGGGCACAACGACACCTTCCTCGTGGGCGGTGATGCCTACTGGCAAGCGATCGCCGATTTCCTGGCCGGCCTGCCCGATCCCGTCCCCAGGGACTAGCGAAAAAACACCAGGGTGACGAGCACGAAGGTGGGGATCAGCACGAGCAGGCTGTAGATCATGTAGCCGCCGAAGCTCGGCATGGAAACCCCCCGCGCCTCGGCGATGGCGCGGACCATGAAGTTCGGGCCGTTGCCGATGTAGGTGTTCGCGCCCATGAACACCGCGCCCAGGCTGATCGCCTCCAGCACGCGGTGGCTCACCCCCGCCACCTCGGGGTCGAGGCCGAGGCCCTGGGCCAGGGCCAGGAAGGTCAGATAGGTGGGCGCGTTGTCCAGGAACGACGAGAGCCCGCCCGCGGCCCAGAAGAACTGCCAGGGCTCGCGCACCCCCAGGGCGGCCCCCCGCGCGCGCAGCAGGTCCAGAGCGGGCAGCATGGTCAGGAAGATCCCGGCGAAGAGCGCGGCCACCTCCAGGATGGGCGAGAACGAGAACTGGTTCGCCCGGCGCAGCTCCGGTTGCGCGCGGGCCAGGGACAGCGCGGCCAGCCCCACCATGGTCCCCTCGCGCCAGGGCGCGCCGAGGAATGCCGTCGCGGCCACGATCCCTCCCAGCAAGACCAGGTTGTCCTTGCCGGCCAGGCGCAGCGGCCGCACCTCCATCCGGTCGCGGTTCCGGTCCGCCTTCGCCTCCGTCGCGTAGGCCCGGCGTTCCCAGAGGAAGTAGACGGCGAGCAGGAGGAGCGTGGTGGCGAGCCAGGCGGGCGCGAGGCGGAGGGTCCAGGTGAACGGCACTCCCTGGAGGTAGCCGAGGAACAGCGGCGGGTCGCCCAGGGGGGTCAGGCAGCCGCCGATGTTCGACACCAGGAAGATGAAGAACACCACGGTGTGGCGCACGTGCTTCCGCTCTCGGTTGGTCTGGAGCAGCGGGCGGATGAGCAGCATGGAGGCGCCCGTGGTGCCGATGAAGGAGGCGAGGAGCGAGCCCACGGCCAGGAAGGCCGTGTTCACGGCCGGTCGAGCCTCCAGGTCGCCCTCCAGCATCACCCCGCCCGAGATCACGAAGAGGCTGCCCAGCAGGACGATGAAGGAGACGTAGTCCTCGGCCACGTGGACGAGGGCCTCGGGGCGGTGACCGAGGTAGAGGCCCAGGACGGGCAGGCCGAGCAGGGCCGACAGGGCGAGCTTGTTGCGGTTCGATTCCCAGAAGTGAGGGGCCACGAGGGGCAGGAGGGCGATCGCGAGCAGGATCGTGACGAAGGGAGTGACCCAGGCCGGAGCGGGGACGAAGGCTTCGGGGAGCGCGGTCACGGGGAAAACACCCGGGCCGGGTTCTCTTCCAGGATCTTGCGGGTGACCTCCGCGGGCAGGCCGAGGGCACGGAAGTCGCGGAGGTTGTCGCCCATGCTGCGCACGCCCGGGGCGGGCCAGTCGCTGCCGTAGAGCACCTTGTCCGCCACCTCGGCGAGGCGGGGGAAGTAGCGCAGGATGGCCTTGGGCGGGATGCTCGACACGTCCATGTAGACCTGGGGGAAGCGGCGGACCAGGAAGAACGCCTGGTCCATCCAGAGCGGCCTCCCGCCGTGGGCCAGGATCAGGGTCAGCCGGGGGAAGTCCACCGCCACGTCGTCCGCCCCCATCGGCTCTCCGTGGCGGCTGCGCGCGCCGGGGAAGATCGAGGTCCCGGTGTGGATCATGACCGGCAGGCCCAGACGCTCGGCCTCCGAGTAGATCGCCCGCAGGGAGTCCAGCCCGCGCAGGTACGCGTTGATCTCGACCGCCATGTGGCAGGGGTGGATCTTGAGTGCCCGCACGCCTTGCTCCGCCGCCCGCCGCACCTCCTGGGCCGCGTCCTCCGCGAAGCGCGGGTGGACGCCCCCCATGGGGACCAGGCGGTCGGGGGCGGCCCGGCAGTACTCGGCCACGTATTCGTTCACCCGGTGGCTGAAGCCCATGAGGTCGGGGCTCGGGTAGTTGACGAGCACCGCCCGCTCGATCCCGTCGGCGTCGAGGCGCCGGAGCAGGTGGGAAGGCGACTTCATGATCTTCTGCAGCTCGTCGAGGTCGGTGCGCCCGCGGGTCATCACCTCGAGCACCGCGGGCTTGATCTCCCACCAGGGCTGCACGTGGATGTGGCAGTCGGTGACGGGCACGGCCGCGGAGCATAGCACGCGCTGTGCTAGGCTCTGGAGCCATCGTGTTCGCCCTCGCGTTCCTCCTCCTCGCCCCCGCTCCCGGGCGGCCTCTCTTCTATTGGGGCGCCCGCCCGCCCGTGATCGCCACCGAAGCGGCGCCCGGCCAGGGAGTGGAGGCGCAGGTGCTGGAGGTCCACGCCGCCCTCGACGAGGGCGGGCTCGTCCTGCGCTTCACCTTCGACCGGCCGGTCCAGGACGCGATCCACCTGCCCGGCGGTCTGCCCGTGTCGGGGCGCCTCCGCGCGGTCGTCTACGTCGATGCCGACGCCGACCGGTCCACCGGGTGGGACCTGGGCCCGGGGGACCTGAGGACGGGCGCGGAATACCGCCTCGAGGTGGGGGTGGTTGCTCTCGGCGCGGACGAAGAGGAGAAGCTGCCCGCCCAGGCCCTGGTCACCGCGTTCCTGGCTTCCCTCGGGCGCGACGGACGGCGGAAGAGCGTCTGGCGCGGGGACGATGCGGCGGTGCCCGAGCGGATCTCGGTCCACGGAGAATGGATCGAGCTGAAGCTCCCAGAGGTCGCGGTGAAGGAAGGGGCGCGCGTCGTGCTCACGGCGGGCGACCGGGTCTGGGATGGCCGGGTCCGTCCGTGAGGGGAGCGAGGCCTTGAACGACCCTCGTCGCAAGATCCTCCTGGTGGAGGACGAGGAGCCGATCCGCAGCCTGGTCGAGAAGCTGCTGGTCGCGGCCGGCCATTCCGTGGTCTCCACGGGCGACCCCACGGCGGCCGTCGAGCTGGTGCTCTCGGTCGGCTCGGGCCCGCGGAGCTGCGCTTCCGCGAGGGGGAGATCGTCTCCGCCGAGGCCGGGGGCCGTTCCGGGGAGGAAGCCGTTCCTCAGCGCGCGTCGTGGAAGATGATGCCGAGCGTGTAGCGCCGGCCGGCCCGGAGGCGGCTCACCCCGTGGCGCACCTGGCAACGGTAGGGTCCGCGTCGGCCCGGGGCCGGCCGCTCGCGGGTGGGGAAGACCACGAGCTCGCCCTGCCCGGGGCGGACCGCGTGGCCGATCGATTGCGCGCGCGGACGCTGCTCCACCAGGAGGAACTCGCCGCCCTCGTAGGCCCCGGGCGGGGTCAGGAAGGCGGTGATCTGCAGCGGGAAGGCCACGTCGCCGTAGAGGTCCTGGTGCAGGCAGTTGTAGCCGCCGGCCTCGTAGTGCAGAAGCAGCGGAGTGGGCTCGGTCTGGCCGTGGGCCGCGCAGGTCTCGAGGAACGCCTCGAGCTTCAGCGGGAAGCCCCCTTCTCGGCCGAGCGCGGCCATCCACCGATTCGCGATCGCGGCCAGGTACGGGTATGCGTGCGTCCTGAGGTCCTGCACCAGCCGCGGCAGCGGCCGCTGGAAGTACTTGTAATCGCCGAGGCCGAAGCGATGGCGCGCCATGTCGACCCGGCTGCGGAAGCGGCGGTCGTCGTCGTAGAGCGCCGTCAGCTCCGCGCACTCCTCGGCGGACAGCACGGGCGGCGTGTGCGCGTAGCCCTCGTCGTCCAGGGAGCGCTCGAGATGGGGCCAGTCGAGCGCGGCCAGGCGCGCGGCGATGGTCGGAGGGGTCAGGGGCCGGCTCTCGGTGAGAGGAATGCCCACAGAGCGAGCGTCGCGTAGGAGCGCCAGGGCCGCCAGGCCTCGGCCAGCCTCCGGGCGCGGGGCTCGGTCCAGGGTCCGCCGGAAGGCCGTGCCTTCGTGAGGGCGTGGCGCACCCCCAGGTCGCCCGCCGGGAAGGCGTCGGGCTGACCGAGCGCCCGCATGACCGTGTAGGCCGCGGTCCAGGGGCCGACGCCGGGGAGTGCTATGAGCGTGGCCTCGGCGGCTTCGGGAGGCGAGCGGCGCAGGCGGGCCCAGTCCAGGGCTCCATCGGCGGCGGCGCCGGCGGCGGCGAGCAGGGCGGTCGCCTTCGCGCGCGTGAGGCCGATCCCACGGAGCTCGTCCATCCCGATCGCCGCGAGCTGGCGCGCGGTGGGAAAGGCCAGGGGCCGGAAGCCGTCGACCGGCGGCGCCTCCCGGGGGACGAGCCGGACGAGCCGCTCGGCCATGGTCCGCGCCGCTCCCAGGCTGACCTGCTGGCCCAGGATGGCTCGGGCCAGCCCTTCGAAGGGATCGAGGAACTGGAGCACCCGCGCCGCCGGCCGTCCGGCCGTGACGCGCCGCAGCACCGGATCGCGCCGCGCTACGGCGCGGAACGGGCCGAGGTTTGTTGCCAGGTCGAAGAGGCGCGACACGCAGCCGCGCAGCTCCTCGGCGGGCAGCGCAGGGGTTGAATCGGCCGTGAGCGATCGGCCGTGGAAACGGCAGCTCAGGGTGACGAGGCGGCCGTGGATGCGGACGCTCCGCTGGTAGGCGCCGGGCAGGACGTGCTCGAGGACGGGAACCGCTCGGGCGGCCAGGAAGCCGGTTGCCCCCTCGACGTCGAAATCGGACGGCAGGTCCAGACGCACCGCCCCGACGCTACCATGCGGCGGCCGCGGCGGCGCTCCGGGAGTTGCGCTCGAACTGCGGCCGGCCCCGAAGTGGAGGGTCCAACCTCAGCTGGCCCGGGCGACCGTGTCTTCGTCCGGGTCGCGCCGCGGCCGCAGGCCCAGCCGTTTCAACTTTTCGTGCAGGGTGGTGGGCAGCAGGCCCAGGGCCTGCGCCGCCCGGCGCTGGTTGCCATGGGTGGCGGCCAGGGCCGACTCGATGAGACGCCGCTCGTAAGCCTCGAGCAGCGCCTTCAGGCTCGGACGGGGAGACTCCACGCGCGGCTCCTCTGGCATCGACCCCTCGGCAAACCGTCCCGCTCGCTCCTCGGGACGCACTCGCGCATCTCGGGACAGACCCACCCCGCGAAGCCGGGTCGGTCGGGGGCAGTCCTCCCGTTTCCGAATAAGACGACCGAAAGCACCCCAAGGTTTCGTTAAGAATCGCGGGGTACCGGCCCCGCCGGGCTAGAATGCCGGGAAGTGCGGAACTTCAGGCGTAGCAGCATTCCCTCCCCCCTACGTGGGGGAGGATAGGAGGGGGGGTCGATGAATGATCGGGATGGTTTGGGGGGTCGATGAAGATCGGGGCGACGACGGAGACCCGGACAGCGCGCATCCATAATTTCGGCGCGGGGCCCGCCGTCCTGCCAGAGGTGGTGCTGGAGCAGGTCCAGGCCGAGCTCCTGAGCTACGCGGGGGGCGGGATGTCCGTGATGGAGCTGAGCCACCGCTCGGCCGCCTTCGAGGGCATCATCCAGCGGGCGGAAGCCGACCTCCGCGCCCTGCTGGGTCTCGGGGGCGACCACGTGGTGCTCTTCCTCCAAGGCGGAGCCACCCTCCAGTTCGCCATGGTTCCCATGAACCTCCGCCCCGCCGGGGCCTCCGCGGACTACGTCATCACCGGTCACTGGTCGAAGGCCGCCCTCAAGGAGGCGGAGAAGCTGGGGGCGGTCCGCGTGGCCGCCTCGACCGGGGACTCGGGGTTCGACCATGTCCCGGCCGCGGGCGAGGTGGAGGGCGACTCGAAGGCGGCCTACCTGCACTTCACATCCAACAACACGATCTACGGGACGGAGTGGTTCACCGAGCCCCGGCCGCCGGATGGGGTACCCCTGGTCTGCGATGCGTCCTCCGACGCGCTGAGCCGGCCCCTGGAAGTGTCGAAGTACGGGCTCATCTACGCGGGGGCCCAGAAGAACCTCGGGCCGGCGGGGGTGACGCTCGTGATCGTGCGCCGCGACCTGCTGGAGCGGACGCCCGAGGGATTGCCCGCGATGCTCGATTACCGGCTGCTGGCCGAGAACAAGTCGCTCTACAACACCCCGCCCTGCTTTGCGATCTACGTGGTGGGCCTGGTCGTCCATTGGCTGCGCGGCCTCGGTGGCCTCGCCGAGATCGAGCGGCGCAACACGGCCAAGGCCGCGTCCCTCTACCGGGCGATCGACGAGAGCGGCGGCTTCTACCGCGGCCACGCCCGCCCCGAGAGCCGCTCGCGCATGAACGTCACGTTCCGGCTGCCTTCGGAAGAGCTGGAGCAGGCGTTCGCGAAGGAGGCCACGGCCGCGGGCCTCGACGGCCTGAAGGGGCACCGCTCGGTGGGCGGCCTGCGCGCGTCGCTCTACAACGCCTTGCCTCCCGCCGCGGTCGAAGCGCTCGTCCAGTTCATGGCGGACTTCCGCCGAAGGAAGGGCTGAGCCGCGCCTGAGCCGCGCCTTGTGCCCGGACGCCCGTCGATGCTACGCTCTCCACGGGTGCCTCTGACGACGCTCTCCGCAATCCGGGTCTGACGCCCTCGCTGAGGGCGCAGCCGCCCCCAGCGGCTCCTCGACCAGGGTTCGTCTGTCCGCGGAGAGCTTCTCTTGGAACTCGATAGGCTGGGCTGGACCTCCTCCCTCGAGGAGGCGTTCGAAGCGTTCGGGAGCGCCGGTCTCATCCCCGGCCGCGTCTCGGCCGCGCATACGCACCTCTATCACGTCCTGACCCGCGACGGCGAGTGGCTCGCGGAGGTGACGGGGCGCCTTCGCCACGAGGCCCGCGGGCCGGAGGACTTCCCGGCGGTGGGCGACTGGGTCGCGCTCCGGCCGCGCCCCGGGGAGGAGCGGGCCCAGGTCCACGCCGTCCTTCCGCGGAAGAGCGCCTTCCTGCGCAAGGCGGCCGGCTCCACGACCGAACCCCAGGTGCTGGCGGCCAACGTCGACACCGTCTTCCTGGTCGCGGGCCTGGACGGCGACTTCAACCCACGCCGCATCGAGCGCGCGCTCGTTCTGGCCTGGGAGAGCGGCGCCTCGCCGGTCGTGTTGTTGAACAAGGCCGACCTGGGCGGCGACGTCGACGCGCGGCGGCGCGAGATGGAGGCGGCGGCGCCGGGCGTGCCCGTCCACGTCGTCTCGGCCCGTCGCGGGGACGGCATCGAAGCCCTCGAGCCGTACCTCGCGTCCGGCCGCACGGTGGCGCTGCTCGGCTCGTCGGGAGTGGGCAAGTCGACGCTCGTGAACCGGCTGCTCGGCGAGGATCGGCAACCCACCTCGGAGGTACGGTCCCACGACCAGCGCGGCCGGCACACCACCACCTACCGCGAGCTGGTCGTGCTGCCGGGGGGGGCGGTGCTGGTGGACACCCCTGGCCTGCGCGAGATCCAGCTCTGGGCCACCGAGGAGGGCCTGGCCAGCGCGTTCGACGATGTGGCGCGCCTGGCCGAGGGCTGCCGGTTCCGGGACTGTCGTCATGGCGGTGAGCCGGGCTGCGCGGTGCGGGCGGCGGTCGTGGCGGGCGAGCTGGCCGAGGAGCGCCTGCTCAGCCACCACAAGCTCCAGGCCGAGCTGCGGCACCTCGAGGTCAAGGCCGATCTCGGCCTGCAGCGCGCGCAGAAGGCCCGGTGGCGCGCGATCCACAAGGCGGCGCGCCACCACCGGCCGCGCGAGTGAGGGGGCCGGTCATGCTCTGGTAGCATGGGCTCGGATGCCGTCCTACGACGCCTTCCTGCTCGTTTCGTTCGGTGGTCCCGAGCGGATGGAAGACGTGATGCCGTTTCTCGAGAACGTCCTCCGGGGCCGGAGCGTCCTACCGGAGCGCCTGCGCGCGGTGGCCGCCCACTACGAGCGCTTCTCTGGGGTGAGCCCGATCAATGCCCAGAACCGGGCGCTGCTCGGGGCCCTGCGCGCCGAGTTCGATCGGCATGGCCTCCGCCTGCCCGTCTACTGGGGCAACCGCAACTGGCACCCGCTGCTCCCCGACACCATGAAGCGGATGGCCGACGACGGGATCTCCCGCGCGATCGCCTTCGTCACCTCCGCCTTCAGCTCGTACTCGAGCTGCGGCCGGTACCTCGAGGACATCGCGAAGGCCCGGGCGGCGGTGGGGGAGCGGGCCCCCCGCATCGACAAGGTCCGCGCCTTCTACAACCACCCCGGCTTCATCGAGGCGATGAGCGACCGGGTGCGCGCGGCCTTCGAGGAGCTCCCCGCGGGGCGGCGGGCCGCGGCGCGGCTGGCTTTCACCGCCCACAGCATCCCCCTCGCCATGGCCTCGGGCTGCGCCTATGCGGCGCAGCTCGAGGAGGCGTGCCGGCTGGTGGCCGCGGGAGCCGGGCGGGCCGAATGGGGGCTCGCATATCAGAGCCGCAGCGGGGCGCTCCACCAGCCGTGGCTGGAGCCGGACATCCTGGATCATCTGCGGGTGCTGCGCGACCAGGGGGCGACCGACGTGGTGGTGGCGCCCATCGGCTTCGTCTCCGACCACATGGAGGTCCGATACGACCTGGACCTCGAAGCGCGAGGGAGGGCCGAGGAGCTGGGCCTGAACCTGGTGCGCGCCGGCACGGCGGGGTCCCACCCGCGTTTCGTGTCCATGGTGCGGGAGCTGGTCGAGGAGCGGCAGCGCGGGGCACCAGAACGGCCTGCCCTCGGAACGCTTGGCCCCGTCCCCGACGTCTGCCCCGAAGACTGCTGTCCCGCTGGTTCGGGCCGTCCAGCCCTCGGCTCGGGCTGACGGCCATGGCGGAGACGATCCTCTTCCCCGGCTTCCCCGGCTTCATCGGGATGCGCCTGCTGCCGCGGATCCTCGAGCTGAAGCCCCACACAAGGATCGAATGCCTGGTGCAGGAGAAGTTTCTGGGCGCGGCACGCCAGGCGGTGGCGACCCTCGAGGGGAAGCACGGCCACGCACCGGACGAGCCGTCGGTCAGCGGTGGGAGTGCCTTCACCCACTACTGACCGTAAGTCGTGAGGGAGCCTTACGTACCGGCCCGCCCATGCCTCCTGAATGACGCTGGCGAAGTACAGGAAGTCGCTCTCCAGTAAGTAGTCGGGCTTTTGCCAGGCGAGGTGAAGGCGATGACGGCCGGCGGCCACCTCCTGGCCGCCGACCGCCCAGTTGGGCGACCGGACCAGTCCCTGGAGCGGACGATCGTCGATCTCGATGCGTTGTGCGCGATCCGCCAAGTGCCGGCCGCCCAAGATCACGAGTTGCCGGCCGGATGCGTCCGTCTCGACGTCCAGATCGAGGCCCGTGGGACCAAAGGACCCGGGGCCGAGCCGGGCCACTCCGGGGAGGGGCGCCACTTCGGTCTCCAGGAGAGCGACGTTGCCCTCGGTCTTGCCCAGGATCGGCCACCCGTAAGTGGCGCCGGCTTCCTTCAGGAAAATGGCGAACGGCCCGCCCACGGCTCCCGCCAGGCCGATGGAGTACAGGGGCAGGATGCCGGTCTTGAGGCGGGGGTCCAGGATCTCCAGCACTTCCGGCTCCGGGTCGAGCTGCTCCTCGCATGCACGGCGCCCGTACGGCAGGTCGTAGTTCGGATACCCGGGGAAGAGGAAGCAGAAGACGCCCATCCGGTTGTAGTAGCGCTCCCGCCCCAGGAGATACCGGTAGTCGGGGATGAACGCGGGGATGCGCGAGTAGTTCATGAGCACTGTGCTCTGAAAGAGACCGTTGGGATAGTCCATCTCGGGGGGATTCAGGATGCGAACCCCGCTGCGCTCCCTGGCGGTGGTCTCCTCTCGTACGCGCCCCAGGAACGCCGCGCGCTCCAGGCTGCCCACCCGAAAGGTGATCCAGACGCGGTCGCCGGCCAGGAAGCTCCACGCGTTCCAGAGCATCAGGAGGCCCAGCCATGCCCCCAGGCCAACCGCCAGGCGGCGCGGTCCGTGGCGCAGTCCCAGCGCGGCCAGGATCCCGAGCGGAAAGATCAGGTGGATGGCGAAGCGGTAGGGATGGTTGCTCCAGCCCCAGAGATGGTTGAAGGCCAGGAAGAGCGTTCCCGCCAGGACGGAGGAGACCCAGAGGAGGACCGGCCGGTCGCGGCACGTGGCGTAGGCCAGGGCCGCGGCGAGCCCGTACGCGGCGAAGAACAGGAGCAGGTCAAAGGTCCCCACCGCCAAGCCCGGCACCCACGCCTCCTGCAGGGCCGCGGCCCCCCGGGCGTTCCGGGCCAGCGCCAGCAGGTAGGGCGCGGCGACCAGGCCGGCGGTTCCATAGCTCCAGGCGTAGAAGCGCTTCGCCGGATCGTGCAGGAAGTCGGCCAGGAGGGCCAGCGAGCCGAACGCGACGAGGCTCAGGACGGAGAAGGGCCGGCGCGCCGCCGTGTAGCCCGCGAAGGAGACGGCGATGACGCCGATCGAGATCGCCCAGATCTTCCATCCCCGGTCCCGCGGGCGCTCGAGGGCGTTGCTGAGGGTCAGGTAGACGAGCTGGACGAAGGCCGCGTTGATGAAGGTGAGAGTGTGGACCTGGAGCAGGAAGCCGAGGCAGGCCCCGGAGCCCATGGCCCGCAGCACGGTGAACTCTCGGTAGGCCAGGTACGTGAGGCAGAGGCAGGGAAGGAAGAGCACCCAGCCCAGGCTCTGGCCCGAGCCCAGGGAGAGGGCCTGAAAGGGCACATGGAGGTAGAAGGAGAGATGGTACTCGAGGGCGGGGTCGAGCCAGCGCGCGAGCCCGGAGCTCCCCCCCAGCGAGAGGATGAGGCTCGCCCCCAGCGCGACCGTCGGATCGCGGACCACGCGGGCGATCGAAGCGTAGTTGAGCCAGAGGAACAGACCTCCCAGGAGAGGGCCGTAGATCACGGCCTGGACCGTCATGGCCGGCCACGATCCCAGGGCGGCGATGACGTTGATCAGGGTGTCGGAAAGGCTCGGGTAATACGTGGGGAAGTCGCCGGAGAAGGCGTCGGTCAGGTACCGATGGGGCGCCATCACCCACCACTTCCCGTAAGTGGTCAGGGAGGCGCCCTCGCGGTGTTGGATCCAGATGGGCCAGTCCAGACCGGTGTGCAGGACGTCGCGAAGGACAGGGCTCACGTAGAGGAGCGCCACCAGCAGCCCCGCTCCGGCGGCGGCGAGCGTGGTCGGAGAAGGGCGCTTCATGTCTCCTCGGGAGGGGCCCGGCCGCGAGCGTCGGCGGATGGTAGCACGCGGCGTTTTCGGTATGCTTGGCGCGGCGTCGCGTCGAGGTGCGTAAGCGCCGCCGGCCCGCGATCGAACGGCATCAAGGCAGCGCCGAAGACGCGGGGTCGGACGTGAAGCAGCGGTCCCCTCCCCCTACGTGGGGAGGGACAGGGTGGGGGGTCGAGGAATGAAGCGGGACGTGCTCCGGGCCGCCCTCCTCTCCGTCTTCGTCGCCGCCCTCTGGTGCTTGGCCTACGGCCGCACGAGCCGCGAGGCCTGGGCCACGCCCGTCCGCTACTACGGCGACGCCTGGTTCATCCTGGCTACGCTGAAGGTCGCGCAGGACGGGCACGTCGTGCCGTTTTTCCCACTCACCGTCCCCGAGCTGGGCGCGCCCTTCGGCGCAAGCTGGAACGAGGTCCCCGATTTCCTCCGGCAGCACAAGCTCCAGCTCTGGATCGCGGGCGGGCTGGCCCGCGCCTTCGGCCTCTTCGCCGCGTCCAACTTCGTCCTGCTCCTCGCCCACGTGCTGGCCGCCTGTTCCTTCTACGGGGTGGCCCGCCACTTCCGGGTCCGTCCCGAGTGGGCTCTCGCGGGGGCCGGCGCCTTCGCGTTCTCGCCCTACCTCTTCTACCGTTCGCTGGACCACCTGAACCTGACGTACTGCTGGCCCGTCCCCCTGGCGATCCTGCTCGTGAGCTGGGGCTTCGGCCGGCGGGGGATTCCCGTGGGCTCGCGCCGCTTCTGGATCGGCGTCGCGATCGTGGTGGTGGCGGGGCTGCACAATACCTACTACGTCGGCCTCCTCGCCCAGTTCCTCGCCCTCGCAGGCGTCGCGCAGGTCCTGCGCGGTCGGAAGCGGAGCCTCGTGCTCGGCCCCTGGGTGCTTCTCCTCGCGCTCGCCGGAGCCGCGCTCGCGGACAGCGCCAACGTGCTCGCCTCCAACTGGGCCCGGGGCGGGGGCCTCCCGAGCCCGCTGCGGCCCTACGGGAACCTGGAGCGCTACGCCCTCAAGCCCATCGAGCTGCTGCTGCCCGCGCCCGGGTGGGGCCTCGCCCCCTGGCCGTCGCTCGCCGTCGCCTACGCGGAAGGGGCTCTCTACCGCGGTGAGATGGGCTCGGCCTACCTGGGCCTGGCCGGCATCGCCGGACTGGCGTGGATGTGCCTCTCCTCCTTTCGCGGTTACCTGCAGAAGCGGAGAGGCTTCTTGCCCGGGGCCCTGATCGCGGTGGCCTGGATCTTCGCCTACTCGGTGGTGGGCGGGCTCAACGGCCTCCTGGGCGCGCTCGGCTTCGCCTGGTTCCGGGGCACGAACCGCTACAGCGTCTGGATGCTCGCCCTGGTGCTGCTCTGGTCGGCCGGGCGTCTCTCGCGGGCCCGCTGGACGCAGCGGCGCGGCTGGAGCCTGCTCGCCGCCGCCCTCGCCGCGGGCCTCGCCCTCGGCGACCAGTTCCCTCCCGGGAGCCCGGCGGCGCAGGTCGCGGAGGCGCGCAGGACGATGGCTTCGGACCGGACCTTCGCGCTGTCCCTGGAGGCCACGCTGCCCCCGGGGTCCATGGTCTTCATGCTCCCGGTCGTGGACTTCCCCGAGGGACCCCGCGTCCGCAAGGCCACCGACTACGAGCACCTCCGTCCCTATCTCTTCACGACCCACCTGCGCTTCAGCTACGGCTCCGACAAGGGGCGCCCCCGGGAGGAATGGCAGCGCCGCGTGGAAGAGCTGCCGCCGGAGGCGATGGCGGCCGCGCTGGAGGGCTTCGGCTTCGTGGGCTTGATCGTGAACCGCAAAGCCTACGAAGACAGAGGGGACGCGCTGCGCCTGGCCTTGGCCGCGAGCGGCCGCCCCGAAGCCTGGGAGAGCCCCGACCGCGACTTCCTGTTCGTACGCTTGCGGCCGGCGGCGGCCCCCCGGTGGCCGGACGTGGGCGGTTCCTCGCGCTAGAGGTAACGCCGTCTTCCGGAAGACTGCTCCCGTGAACTCGCTGCCCTAATTCGTGAGCAGGAGAAGGCATCAAGACCGCGGCCACCGAGGAAACCTGCGCGACGCTTACGTCCATGATCCGCATGTGGTTTGCGAAGCGGCCGATGACGGGCTTCGTCGACTTCAAACAGGGGGGCGTAACCGGCGGGTTTGGGTGATGGTGTTCCCGGCGGATGCGGCGACGGAGCGGGCCGAGCCCTTCCATCCGGCGTAGGCCAGGGCTCCGCTGCTCACGGGGGACCCACCGCGCCCCCGAGCCTCGTGTGGTAGTCTCGGGTCGGCACGTCCTGCGTGTGACGCGACGGCTCGAGGCGCGTCTTCATGGTCTTCTCCGGCTCGCTGCTGTTGGTGGCCGTGGTGTGCGCCGCCTCTCTCGTCTCGGGGCGGCTCCTGACGGGCGCCCTCGGCCTCGATCTCCTGCGCCGGCTCGATCCGCCGGGCACCGCGGCCTCCGCCGTCCTGGGGACTGCGTTCTGCACCCTGGGCTTTGGATGGCTCTCGCTCTTCGGGCTCCCTGCCCCCCGGATCGCGCTGGCGCTCGCGGGCACTCACCTCGCCCTGCTCGCCCTCTGCGCGTACCGGGGAAGGCTCGGGGTCTTCCGGCCTCGCGGCCCCGCCACCTCCTGGGCGGGCCTGCTGGGAGCGGCCCTCGCCGCCGCCGTGGTCTCGCTGTTGCCCGTGCTGCGGACGGGCGGCTTCTCGATCGGCAACGACACCTACACCTACTGCGCCTTCAGCGAATGGCTGCAGACCCACGGCTTCGGGACGCCGTGCCCGTGGGATCCCGCCTCGCCGGTCACCACGATCCCCTGGCTGTGGCAGCAGCAGCAGTACCCGCTGGGGGCCGCCTACCTGCTCGCCCTCGTGCAGGCGGCCTGGGGTGCCCCCTTGTCGTTGCTCGTGTATCCGGCGGTCAGCGCCTTCGGGATGGTCCTCCAGGTGGCGGCCCTTCTCGTGGTCGGGCGCTGGGTCCTGCGCCTGACCCACGCGTGGGCCACGGGGGCCTGTCTGGCCTTCGTGGTCCTGCCGCACCCGACCTACTGGGGGCACCACAATGGCTTCCTGCAGCAGACCTGCGCCCTCCCCGTGCTCCTGCTGGCGGTGGCCGTGCTGGCCCGAAGCGTTCCCGGGCGGCGCTGGCGGCCGGACACGGTGGTGCTCATCGCCCTGATCACGGCCTATCTGCTCAACGTCTACCTGCCCATCGTCCTCCCACTGGGGGCGGCGGGGATCGTTTACCTGGCGGCCGGTCTGGCGCGAGCCCGGTGCCGCCGCGGGGAAGGCCGCTGGCTCGCCCACGTCGGGGCCGTCGTCCTGCTCGTCTCGGTCCTCGCGTTCTTTGACCTGCGCGGCGTGGTCACGCGTTTCTTCGGGTTCGCGGGCTCGCTGGTGGGGGGACACGTCTCCTTCACCGCCGGACAGTTCCTCCAGTTCGCCATGGGCATGCGCGTGCTCGGCCTCCACGGAAGCAGCGTGGAGGTGCCGGTCCTGAGCGATCTGCAGCGGGCGCTCACGCCGCTCTGCCTCGGGCTGACCGTGCTGGGGCTCTACGGCGCCTGGCGGCGCCCGCGCGCCCGGGGTCTGGCGGCGGTCGTCACGCTGCTCGCCGCCGCCCTCGGCTACTACGCGCTCGCGGCCCGCGATCCCTGGAGCGATCAGGTCGGCCACACCTGGAACGTCTTCAAGCTGATGCAGTGGGCCTTCCCGCTGGTGTTCCTGCTCCAGGTGGCGGCGCTGCGCCATCTCCTGCGCCCCCTGGCCTCGGCCCGGCGCCCCGTGCTCGCCCTTCTCCTGGCGGCGCCCCTGGGCCTGCTGGGGGTCCAGTGGGCCTGGAGCGAGTCGCTCGGCCGCAGCATGAGGGACATCGTCCGGACGGACCGGCCGCTGGCGGACCTGCGTGCCCTGCAGCGCCGGTTCCGGGCGCTGCCTCCGGGCATGCTGCTCGTGGTGGGCCGGCCCGTCAGCGCCCACCGCTGGCTCGCCGCCTATTCCGCGCTCCTCGCCTATCCGCGGCCGATCGTGGGCGACTGGACGGACAGTCCCTCCGTCCCGGAAGGAGGTGGCGCCCCGTACGCGGACCTCCTGCGCCGGGTCGGCGAGGACGGCGTCGTCCCTCTCCTTTGCGGCTTCACTCCCTTCCAGCCGGACGGGTTCGAGAGCCTGGGGGGCGGCTTCGCCCGCCTGCTTCCCTCCGACCGGCCGCTGGTCGTCCATGTCGTCGGACCCAGCGGCTTCACGGAGGACAGGGACGAGGGCCGACCCGGGTTCACCATGAGGGAGGGCCGAACCAAGCTGATCCTCTACTCGCCTCTCGAGGCGGCCGTAGAGGTGAGGCTGACCGTCCGGCCCTACCCGCTCGGGGAGGAAGAGCAACGCTCCCTGACCGTGTTCCTCACGCCCGACGACTTCAGCCACCGGACGGTCCGTGCCGCAGTGGAAGGCCGGCCGGAAGCGGTGGTGCCCCTCGACGGCCGGACCGACCTGGGCATCACGTTGTCGCTGCCCCGCGGCCTCGCGACCGTCGTCCTCAGCCCTCCCCCCGCAGTCCCCCTGATCGTCGAGGGCATCGAGTTCCGGCGGCCCGGGACCCAGGACCCCGCCCGGTCCCGGCTCCCGCCCTGATAAGCTCCTCGCGGGTGTCCCCTTGAGGACCAGGCTCCTCCTTCACGTCCTGGCTTTCGCATTCCTCCTGGCCAACCTCGCCGTCCGAACGTGGGCCTTGCACCCCGCGGGCGGCGCCTGGATCCACGCTTTCATGGCGGCGGCGCTCGTCGCGGCCGCCCTCTCCTGGCTTCGGCCCTCCCTTCTGCTGGCCACCCTCCTTCTCTTCGGAGCCTCCTTCCCTCTCTATGGCTTCCACTCCTACCGGGTCGAGAGCCAGGCCTTCGAGTACGTGGTCGCCGCGCTGACCATCGCGCTCCTCCTCCGCAACCTCAGCGGTGGGAAGACCGGAGCGAGCTGGCCGGCTCGATTCTGGCTCCTCTACCTCCTCCTCGCGCTCTTCTCCCTGCTGCTCCTTCCCGTCGGGGTCCTGGAGCACCGGCTGATGCTCGACGGGGTCGGGCTCCTGCCGAAGATCCTGACCGCTTTTCCCAGTGACCCGCTCTACGCGCTCGCGGGCGTGAACCGCCTGGCCCTCTTCGTGCTCTTTGCGGTCCAGCTCTCCCTCCTGCCGGACGGCCGGGACCACTATCGCGCCCTCTTCCGCGGGATCGCCTGGGGGGCGGCGGCCTGCGTGCTCCTGGGGCTGCTGGACTTCTTCGCCGTGATCTCGCTCGCCCGATACAACCTGTCGCGCCTCTTCTTCGGCCCCGGTTACCGGCGCCTGCAATCCACGTTCGGCAACCCGACCTGGTTCGCGTCCTTCCTCACCTGCGCGCTGCCGCTCGTCCTGCTCGAGCTCCGGACCTGGGGTCGCGTGGCGCCCGCCCTCCTGGGGGCCTTCCTTCCCCTGTGCGCCGCCGCCCTGTTCCTGTCGGCGGCCCGGGCCTCCTGGCTGGTTTTCGGCTTCTTGGTCGTTGTCATCGGCGTTTCATCGGTGCGGCGCCAGACTCGGGCCCTCTGGTCACCGGCGGCGGGAGGGGGTTGGGCTTCGGCCGTGGCCGGGGCTTTCGCCTCGTTCCTGCTGCTCGGGGCTCTCGCCGCGGGCGGGGCCGTGCGGGATCCGGAAGCAGCGGCCGGAAGGTTGCGGGGCGTCACGCAAGAGATGCTCCTGCGAGGCGTGTCCTCGCCCCGCAGCGTGGTCCTGGCCCAAGGGTTCGAGCTGGTGCGGGAGAGCCCGGTCTTCGGGTCCGGGTACGAGACGTTCAACCTCCACCTGCGCGCGCTCTTGGGGATTCCCGCCTCGGGCGTCGCGCGCGTGCCCAACCCCACCGCGGCGGCGGACCCGCGGGACACGCTCTTCGACGACGCGCACAGCACCTACGTCCAGGTCCTGGCCGGCACGGGCCTCCTGGGGCTCGCCTGCTGGCTGGCCCTCGGCGCGATCGGCCTGCTGCTCGTGGCGAGCGAGTGGCTCCGCGACGGTTCCCCCCTCGCCCTCGCGGTGCTGCTGTCGATGCTGGCCTTCCACGTCTACGGCCTCTTTCAGGGCATGCAGTACATCCCCGTGACCTTCTTCCTCTTTCACCTGCAGGCCGGCTATGCGATGACCGTGGACGAGACCCGGTCCGCTCCCTGGCTTCCGAAGGTGGCGAAGGCCGTGTGGGCGGTCCTGGTAGTGCTCGTCCTCGTCTCGCCCCTCCTGTACTGGGAGAACCGCGGCTTCCGCAACGTGAAGGAAAAGTACGGCCTGCAGGCCTACCTGCCCGGGGAGAGCGCGGAGTTCGAGGGTTTCTTCGGCCCCGAACACTGGCGGCAGGGGGAGTTCCGCTGGATGGGACGCCGGGGCCTCGTCAACGTCCGCAAGGCGGGACCGTTCAAGCTGCTCCTCGCTTGCTCCCAACCCGACCTGGCGCGAGACCCGGTCCTCGTCTCCTTCTTCTTCAACCGAAAGCCGGCCGGTCGGCTGCGGTTCGACCGGCCCGGCCTCGTGGAGAAGGACTTCGACTTCGACGAGCCGGGTGTGCTGCTGCTGACGGTCTCGCGCACCTGGAGGCCCCGGGACCGGGACCCGCGGGGAGACCCGCGCGAGCTGGGCGTGGCCGTAGGCCGGGCCGTTGCGCCCTGAGATGAGGGGGCCGGTCGCGGCTCTTCGCGGCTACCGAGACGCCGCGCGCCGTGCCAACGCCCACTCGACGGCCACAAGGACCACACCCAGGGCCAGTCCGGCCCAGCCCCAGGCGGCGTCCGCCGTCCGCCAGGCCACGAGCGCGATCCCCGTCAGCGCGCACGATCCCAGACCGATCCCCGCGGCCACCCGGCGGTGGCCCCAGCGAAGGGCCAGGTGCTGGTAGAGGTGTTCGCGGTGCGCCTGGTGCCAGCGCTCGCCGTGAGCCACCCGGCGCGCGAGCGTCCAGGTGGCGTCGGCCAGGAACAGCCACAGGCTCATAGCCACGAACAGCACGGCCCGCGGCCGGGATTCCACGGGCGCCAGCAGAGGAAGCGCCGAGAGAGTGAACCCGAGGAAGCAGCTCCCGATGTCCCCCATGAAGATCGTGGCCGGAGACCAGTTGAAGAGGAGAAAGCCCAGGCATCCGCCGGCCAGCGCGGCCCCGAGCCCGGCGGAGAGCGGGTCCCCGGCGACGAGGGCCAGGCCCAGGCCGGTCACTCCTCCCTGCAACGCCGCGAGTCCGTCGATCCCGTCGAGGAAGTTGTAGAAGTTCACCACGGCCACGATCCAGAGGACGGCGAAAACCGCCCCCAAGCCGTGGAACGGAAGGTCCAGGGGCGGCGGCAGAGGCAAGCGATCGATCCCCGCCCCCGCCACGACCACCGCCACGGCCGCCGCGACCTGGAAGGCGAAGCGGCGGAGAGGCGACAGCCCGAACCGGTCGTCCCAGAGCCCCACCAACGCCAGGGCGAGCGCCCCCACCAGCAGGGGGGCGGTGCCGGGGCGGCCCTCCCAGGCCGAGCCGGAAGCGCTCACGCCGACGAGCGCCGCCAGGACGATGGCGGCGCCCCCGCCGCGGGGCACGACCGTCTGGTGAGAGGAGCGGACGTTGGGACGGTCCAGCAGGCCCCAGCGGCGGGCGGACGCGCGCCAGAGGGGCGTCGCCACCACCGCCACGGCGAAGGACAGCGCGACCGCGGCTAGCGAGGACGGTTCCAGGTCAACCTACCGGATCCAGGGGTGCACGAGCTTCGAAGCCGGCGGCCGCCGGGCTGTGCCATGGGAAGAGCCGCGACTTGACAGCCGTTGCTCCCGGGGCCTACCTTGCCGCCCCGATGCCCCGCGAGCATTCCAGGGCCGTTGTGGCCCGCGCCGGCCGCTCAGCGCTCCGGATCCTCGCCACACCACTCCCACCGGCGGTCAAGAAGACGCTGATCGCCGTTTGCCTGCTGGCCACCGCGCTTCTGTGGTCGAACTCGCGAATCCTGGCCCTCCGTGTAAAGCAGGACCCCGAAAGGCCGCTGGTCTTGTCTGCCTACTACGTATACCACGGGATGGCGGCCGCCCTCGAAGAGGGACGGCTCGGCCAGCTCGATCTGACCCGCTACCGGGAGTACCTCGCGCTCGGGAACCCCAGCGCCGTCTACGCGCCGGCGTCGGACCACGCCCCGCCCCAGTTCGTGGACTACCACAGCCTCGACATCGGCTACTGCTTCATCGTGGAAGCGGGCCGTCTGGCCTTCCCCACCCTGCCCGACAACCACCTCCGGGCGCTCGCGCTCCAGCTTCTCGCGGACCTGGGGATGCTCGTCCTCGTCTACGCCCTCTTCGCACCGTGGGACGCCGCCCTGGGCGCCCTCGCGGCCCTGCTCTACGCGGGCAACAAGGTGTTCTGCTGGCTGGTCTGCTTCGCGTTCTACTACTACTGGGAGGTGCCCTTCACCTTCGTAGTATTCGGCCTCCTGCTCCTGTGTCATCGGCGTGCACCCCGGTCGGCCTTCTATCTGGGGATCGCCGGTTTCGTCCTGGGCTTCGCGGTCTGGGTCCGCGCCTCCTGGTGGCCCCTCACGTTCTTCCTCCTGGGCCTGGCCCTCCTGACGCCCGCCCTGCGCCGGAAGGCGGTCGTGGGGCTCGCCGTCTTCGCCGTCTTGACCGGCCCGCAGGTCTGCCGCTCGTCCCGGGCCCGGGGCCACCTCGCCCTCTCCACGCGGGCGACCTGGCACGTGGCGCTGGTCGGCCTCGGCTACTATCCGAACCCCTACGGCCTGGAGCCGAAGGACGAGCCCGTGTTCCGGCTGATCCGCGAGAAGTACGGGGTCGCCGTCCGCACGGAGGACTACGGCGAGCACGACCGGGCGGCGAGGCAGGAGTTCCTGTCGATCCTGCGTAAGGACCCGCGGTTCGTCCTGCGTTCGCTCCTGGGGCGGCTCCGGGAATCGCTGCTCGGGACGACGGCCACGAGCCTGGCTCCCTACCCTTTCCTCTCGAACCCCCTCTACCGGCTGCTCTGTCTGGGTGGCCTCGTCCTGATGGTGGTCGGCGGGGGCGAGAGACGGTGGCTGGGCCTCGCCGCCGCCGGGACCTACCTCGTCTACGTGCTCGTCACCTCCCTCTTCTATTTCGTGGGGCTCGCCTATGATAATGTCTCGCAGGTCGCACTCTTCGTGCTGTTTCTGGGCGGCCTGGACGGCGCGGGGCGCGCGGCACCCCGCCTGATCCAGAGGTGGATCGCTCGTCCGGGGAACGGCGGGCGAGCATCGGCGTTCGCCGTCTCCGAATGAGCCGCCGCTTCCGGCGTTGACGACTGGAGGTCCCTCCCCTGGGTCGCACGCTCGCCATGCCCCGCACCCCGTCCGGGAAGAAGCCGCCGCGGCCGGGCGCCAAGCCCCGCCTCCTGATCTTCATCGTGGCCTACAACGCGGAGAAAACGATCGCCCAGGTCCTGGGGCGCATCCCCCACCTGCTCGCGGAGGAGTACGAAGTCGAGGTCCTGGTGCTCGACGACTCCTCGCAGGACCGGACCTTCGAGGAGAGCCGCGGGGTCCGCCGCGGGGGCGCCCTGCCCTTCGTCCTGCACGTGCTCTTCAACCCCGTCAACCAGGGTTACGGGGGCAACCAGAAGATCGGCTATCACTTCGCCATCGAGGAAGGCTTCGACTTCGTGGCCCTCGTGCACGGGGACGGACAGTACGCGCCGGAGTGCCTGCCCGATCTCGTCCGTCCCCTGCGGGAGGGGGAGGCGGACGCGGTCTTCGGGTCGCGCATGCTCGAGCCGGGGGCGGCCCGGCGGGGCGGCATGCCGCTCTACAAGCTCCTGGGCAACCGGGTCCTGAGCCGGTTCCAGAACCGCGTGCTGGGAGCCTCGCTCAGCGAGTTCCACTCCGGCTACCGCGTCTACTCAGTGGCCGCCCTCAAGAAGATCCCCTTCGCCCTCAACACCAACGACTTCCACTTCGACACCGAGATCATCATCCAGCTCCTCTTCGCCCGCCTCCGCATCAAGGAGCTGCCCATCCCCACCTATTACGGCGACGAGATCTGCCACGTGAACGGCCTCAAGTACGCGTGGGACGTGGTGAGAGCGGTGCTGGTGGCGCGCTCCCAGCGGATGGGGCTCTTCTACGATCGCCGCTTCGACTGCGAGCCGGCGGCCACGGACAACGTCCACTACGAGCCGAAGCTCGCTTACTTGAGCCCGCATACGCTCGCCCTGGAGACCGTCCCCCGCGGGGCGAGGGTCCTGGACCTGGGCTGCGCGGGGGGCCACGTGGCGGACCTCCTCAAGCGCCGGAAGGGATGCCGGGTGACGGGGGTGGACCGCTCGCCGCCCGGCCCCGGGGTGGAACTCGACGCCTTCCTCCTCCACGACCTCAACCAGGGGCTGCCGCCGGTCGAATTCAGGGACTACGACTGCGTGCTCCTTCTCGACGTCATCGAGCACCTGGCGTCGCCGGAGCGGTTCGTGGAGGGGCTGCGGGAAGTGATGAAGCTCGCGCCGCGAACGACCCTCCTCGTCAGCACCGCCAACGTCGGCTTCTTCATCAACCGCCTGATGCTGCTCATCGGCCAGTTCAACTATGGCAAGCGGGGAGTCCTGGACCTCACTCATTCCCGCCTCTTCACCTTCGACTCGTTCCGGCGCCTCTTCGAGCAGGCCGGGTTCAAGGTGGTGGAGGCTCGGGGCATCCCGGGGCCCTTCCCGCTGGCTCTCGGAGACAACCCGCTCAGCCGGGGGCTCCTCGCGATCAACCGCGCGCTCATCCGGCTGGCCAGGGGCCTCTTCGCCTACCAGGTCTTCTTCCGGGTCGAGTCCCTGCCCTCACTGGAGTACCTGCTGCGCGAGGCCCATGCGCAGTCGGCCCTCCGCTCCGCGGCCGGGTCGGGCGAGGCCACGGGCGTCTCTCCGATGAGGTGAAGAGCCTCACTTACGGGCCTCGATGAGCAGGTAGAGGCCGAGCCGCGAAAAAAGGCGCCGGACCAGGAACCGTGGATAGAGGCGCCTGGCCAGGTCGAGAACGACCCCTCGGTGACGCTGGCCCGCTGCCCCCAGGAGCAGATCGCCCGGGCCGAGCTGCACCCCCACTGCCACCTCCGAGAAGCCGTCGAACATCTCTTCGGCCTCCCGCCGGGAGTAGGCCTTCGTGCCGGGGCTCTCGAGATGCCGGGCGTAGACATCGGCCAGGCTGCGTCCCGGACGTCCCGTGAGCAGCGCACAGCGCAGCCAGAGCAGGTAGCCGACCAGCGAATGGCGGTGGTAGATCATCACCCGGGCGCGGCCTCCGGGCCTCAGGACGCGGCGGATCTCGTGGACGGCGGCGCGGGTCTCCGGCGAATGATGGATCACGCCCCACGAGTAGACGAGATCGAACGCGCCGTCTGCGAACGGGAGACGCTCCGCGTCGGCCACCAGCAGCCGCGCGCCCAGGCCGTGGAGGGCGAGGCGCTTCCGGGTGTAGTCGACGGCGCTGCCCGTGAGGTCGAGGCCGGTCAGCGAGCGCGGACCCGCCCGGGCCCACTCGAGATGGTCCGCTCCCATGCCCACCCCGATCTCGAGGACGTCCCGCCCGCGGCCCTCCGGGAAGCGGGCGAAGCCGGGCAGGTAGGGCTCGAGCTGGTAGCGCCTCCGCGCCTGGGCCTCGAGCCGCTCCCGCAGCGAGTCCCCCTCCGCATAGACCTCTCCACAAGGCGCCTGGTCCCAGAACTCGCGTACCTGCCGGTGCAGGAGGCGCGTGTCTGGTGCCGGCTCCGAGCGCTCGCTCACGGGTCGGGAGGGGGTGAAAGGGAAGCGGCCCGCGCCAGTACCGCGGCCACGTTCTGGTCCCACGTGAACGAGGCGAGAGCCAGCCGGCGGGCGGTGGCGCCAAAGGCTTCGCGTTCCGCCTCCGGCATCTCGACCGCCCGCCGGATCCCCCCCACGAGCGAATCCAGGCTGCCCGGCTCGACGAGGAGCGCCGCCGCCGACGTGCCGCCTGTTCCGCGGGCCGGGGGAGGCGTACCCGGCCGCCATCCCTTGAGGACCCAGCCGATCTGGTCGAGGTCGGACGCCACGATCAGCTTGGCCATGGCCATGTACTCGAAGAGCTTGGTCGGGCTTCCGAAGAACGGCGTGCCGTCGGGGTTGGGCACATGGGGCGAGAGCAGGATGTCGGAGGCGGCGAGGATGGCGGGCGCCTCCCCTTGCGGCCGCAGTCCGGCCAGCGTCACGAACGGCGCGCCCTGGGACGAGCCCAGGGTCGACCGCACCTTGGGGGCGAGGGCGCCGTCGCCCACGAAGAGGACGTGGACCCGGTGTCGCTCCAGCCAGGGCCGGTCCTCGTCGATGAGCCGCCGGACGGCCGCGGCCAGCACGTCGGTGCCATGCCACTGGCCGAACGTCCCCACGAAGGTCAGGAGGTCGGCTTCGGGAGGGACGCCCAGGCGCTCCCGGACGCGCCCTCGCTCTTCCGGCCCGAACCGGGCGGGGTCGAAGACGGCGGGATCGATGCAGTTGGGATAGAAGACGACCCGCTCACGTGACGCCCCGAGCTCGACGGCCTGGTCGACCAGCGCCTCCGACACCACCACCACCAGGTCGGCCTGCTCCAGGTTGGTCCGCTCGATCGCGCTCGCCAGGCGCTCGAAGCGCAGCCGCTGGCCCCAGTGGCGCTGGACCCAGACCTCGGAGCCGTTGAACTCCAGGACGAGCGGAACACGGAGGCGGCGTCGCAGCAGGACCCCGGACAGGTCGTTGAGGGCGTACCTCTGGTAGATGAAGTCCGGCCTGCTCCGGCGGGCTTCCTGCCACGCCCTCCGCAGGAAGGCGGGCTGATAGCGGTGCTGGTTCACCTCGAAGGGAAAGGAGATCATGAAATCCGCGGGCACGACGACCTGCCCGGCGGAAGCGCCGACTAGAGGTTGCTCCTGGGCGCTCAGCAGACGCACCCCGATGCCCGAGCGCAACAGGGCGTCGACGACACCCGCGACGTGCGCCACGGAGCCGCCCACCCTCGGCCCGAAGCTGAGCGCCGGCTTCAGGTACAGGCAGCGTTTTGGGGCGTCGAGGCGGCGGGGGACGAACGGCGCCCAGGCGAGGCGGCATACGCGCAGCCAGGCCCCGGCCAGGCTGGCGACCCCGGCCAGCAGCCCGATCGCGATGCGAAAGAAGGAGCGGACGAGCTGCCCCGCGCCGAGGGAGGAGGCTTCCCAACCCGGCAGTTGCCGCTCGCGGAGCGCAGCCGGAACGAAGAATGCGAGCACGACCAGGTAGTCCGCGAGAGGCCCCGGTCCTTCCGGCTCGCCGGTGATCACGACCGACCTCACCCGCATCGCGCGGAGCCGGGCGAGGCTGGCTTTCAGGCTCGACCGGCGCAAGCTGGTCAGATCGGCAAACGACAGGTCGGGCCCGAAGCGGGAGTGAAAGAAGCTCCGGACCTTCGGGGACGGCGGGGTGGGGGAGAGAACGAGGGCGGAGGCCGGGTCCGGGGTCGACATCAGGGCGGGCGGTCAGTGCGCTCCGCGGGCAGTGACGCCGACGCCGACCGCGCGGCCGCTCGGCGCGTAGCCCGGCACCACGTCGCGCAGGGCCGCGAGCACGGCCTCGCGGTCGCCCTCACGGGCCAGGATCTCGAGCCGGGAGATCTGGTCCATCAGATCGGGGGGCGGCGGCAGGCTCTGGACCGCACGAACCTTGGGCCGCACCTCCTGGCTGCGGATCGTCTCCTCCGCGGTCATCAGCTCCTCGTCGAGCTTCTCCCCCGGGCGCAGCCCGGTGAACACGATGGGGACGTCCTTCTCGGGCACGCGGCCCGAGAGGGCGATCATCATGCGCGCCAGGTCCAGGATCCGGATCGGCTCTCCCATCTCCAGGATGAGCAGCTCTCCATAGTGGCTGAGGCCGGCCAGCAGGACCAGGCCCACGGCCTCGGGGATGGTCATCAGGTAGCGCCGGCAGTCCGGATGGGTCACGGTGACGGGGCCGCCGGAGGCGATCTGCTCCTTGAAGAGCGGCACCACGCTGCCCGCGCTGCCCAGCACGTTGCCGAAGCGAACGGTGGTGAAGCGCGTGGCGGAGCGGCCGGCGTGCTCCTGGACGATCAGCTCGGCAACCCTCTTGGTGGCGCCCATCACGCTGGCGGGGTTGACCGCCTTGTCGGTGGAGACCAGCACGAAGCGCTCCACCCCCAGTTGGTCGGCCATGGCCACCAGGTTGAGGCAGCCCAGGACGTTGTTCTTCACCGCCTCCTCGGGGGCGTACTCCATGAGGGGGACGTGCTTGTGGGCGGCGGCGTGAACGACGTCCTGGGGGTGGTACTGCCGGCCGAGCTGCTCGACGCGGGCGGCGTCGCGGATGTCCGCCACCTGGGCTTCGACGTTGAGCTGCGGGTGCCGCTGCCGCAAGTGGCGGAAGAGGAAATAGAGGTTGTTCTCGTCGATGTCGGCGAGCACGAGAGAGGCCGGGCCGTGGCTGGCGATCTGCCGGCAGGCCTCGCTCCCGATCGAGCCCGCGGCTCCGGTGACCAGGAGCCGGCGCCCGCGGATGAGCGCGTCCAGCTCCTCGTCGTCGAATCGCACCTGGTGGCGGGGCAGCAGGTGGTCCGGCGAGAGGTCGTGCAGCATGGACAGGTTAACCCGGTCGTTCAGGTAGGCGAAGGAGACGGGCAGGATCTTGTAGCTCAGCTTCACGTCGGCGCAGGCGGCCAGGATCTCGCGCAGACGGGCCGCCGGCATGCGCGGGATGGCGAACAGCAGTTGCTGCACGTCGCGGCTCGCCAGCAGCTCGGGCAGGCGATCCATGGGGCCAAGCACCGGGCGCCCCCCGATCCACTGCCCCCATTTGCGCCGGTCGTCGTCCACGAAACCCACGACCTCGTAGGAGTGCTCGTCGGAGCGCAGCAGGTCGCGCAGCAGCAGGTCCGCGGCGGACCCGGCGCCGACGATGATGGTGCGGATCCGGCGGCCGGAGCGTGAGCGGCTCTGGGCGAGCAGCCAGTTCTGGGCGAGGCGAGGCGAGAAGCGGAAGGCGCCCACCAGACTGGCGGTGAGGAAGAACTCCATGGCCAGGACCGAGCGCGGCGGTCCCGGTGTCTGGAGGAAGTAGAAGACGGCGACGAAGCAGGCTGTCCCCACCAGCGTCGCGGTGACTACGCGGAGCGCCTCGTAGAAGCCCGAGAGCCGGAAGGACCAGCGGTGCAGGCCGAAGGCGAGGTGCAGCGAGAGCCGGATGGCCAGGAAGAGCGGCAGGAAGCGCCGGAAGATCTGCTGGTGCTCGGGCCAGATCTGTCCTTCGAAGCGCAGGAGATAGGCCGTGTAGAGCGAGGCTGAGATGAGCAGCCCGTCCAGCACCAGGATCAGGGCGAGGCGCCGCCCGCCTGCGAACCACCGCAGGGCCCGCCCGCGCCAGGCGACCTTCACGCCGGCCTCCACGATCTCGCCATCATCCGCTCGGCCGCGAATGGGACCAGCCCCAGGCCGAGTGCGGCGTCCGTTGGGAGGAGCCACAGGCACGGGCCGGCAAGAGCACGGTCCCGGGCCTGGATGCCGCCGGCGGGGTGAGGGGATACCTCCGCAAAGGACCTGTCTGCGAGCCTCGCTGACGCGGTTTTGAAGACCCCTAAGCCTTGGAGCGGTTGTCACGAACGCGGGCGTCCCGGCGACGGGATAGCAGGCACGGACCCGCCCCGGCCAGACTTGATAGCATGACAGCCTGTGGCTAGTCTACTCCGGCCGTCCGGCGGCGCTGTCGCTGCCGGCGATCACCTGACCCGTGGCCCGCCATGATTCCTACTCCGACTGCGGCCATCATAGCTTACCTATGAGCGTGCCGAGGACCGTGCAGGCGCGCCGCCCGAGCGAGGAGTTGGCCAAGGAGGGGTGCGAGCCCGCGCACCCCGAGAAGAGGAAGCGTTGTGCATTCGATCTTGACGCTCACCCCGCAAGGGGTAATGTCTCTGGCAACGCACGCAGCGCGAGGTCGGCGAGGGTTGGGTGGGTCTTCTGGGCTCATGAGTCGAGCCACCCGCACTCGAGGATGCTTTGGGGGGAAGGTTGTGCGGTGTAATGATCCGCTCTCTTCCCTCCTGGCGGAGCCGCGCAGCCGTCCGCGGATGAAGGTGCCGTCGGTTCCCTCCGACGAGAGGCGCTTATGCAAGCCGTTCGCAGGACCCTTGTTCTCTCTTCCCTGATCGTTCTGGGCATAACGTGGCCGTCACCGTCGGCCGCCCAGGACGCGAGCGACGCCGTCCTTTCCGCGGTGCGGGAGATGGAATCGGCGGCCGGCTCCGAGGTGGCGGTGAGGCGCTCGCCCCTGACGGGGCTCGCGACCTTCGTGGCGGTCAGGAGGGGCCAGGGAATCCCCGTACACGACGGCACGCCGGAAGCGCGGGCGCTCGCGTTCGTCGAGGCCTACGGCAACGCCTTCGGTCTTGCGGACACCGCTCGGGTAGAGCACGTGCGCACCACCCGCTCGGACGCGGTGGGCATGGACCACGTGCGGCTGCGGCAGGTGGTCCAGGGCGTCCCGGTGGTGGGCGGGGAGATCATGGTCCATCTCCGGGGCGCGCGGGTGGTGGCGGCGAACGGCAAGACGCTGCCCCGGGTCGACGATCTCGACACGACGCCCGCGCTGGGGCCGGCCCAGGCGGAAGAGCGGGTGCTCCGGTTCCTGGAGAAGCACCTTCGTGTGACCGACGCCACCCTCGGCACGCCCCGGCTCGAGGTCCTGAACAAAGGGATCTTCGACCGCGCACGGAGGCCGACGCGCCTCGCCTGGTTCGTCGAGGCCACCGGGCCCGCCCTCCGGGAGTTCGTCTGGGTGGACGCCCGGACGGGCGCGATCGTCCTGCACTTCAGCCAGCTCCCGAATGCGCTTGACCGCCTGATCTACACCGCCTCCGGCGGAAGCACCCTTCCGGGCACCTTGATCGGAACCGAGACGGTTCCGCCCACGGGGGATGCCGATGCGGTCGCCGCATTCAACTTCTCCGGCGACACCTACGACTATTACTTCACTGAGCATGGCCGCGACAGCTACGACGACGCCGGCGCGTCCCTGATCTCGACCGTGCACTACTGCCCGGGCTCGTGCCCCTACGCGAACGCGTTCTGGAACGGCGTCCAGATGGTGTACGGGAACAACTTTTCTCGCGCCGACGACGTCGACGCCCACGAGCTGACCCACGCCGTGACCGAGCACTCGGCGAACCTCTACTACTACATGCAGTCGGGTGCCCTGAACGAGTCGTTCTCGGACATCTTCGGCGAAACGGTGGACCAATCGAATGGCCGGGGAACCGACACGGCGGCCGTGAAGTGGCTCATGGGTGAGGACCTTCCGGGCGGCGCCATTCGCAACATGATGAATCCCAACGCTTTCGGCGACCCGGGCAAAATGACTGACGCGCAGTTCTTCTGCGGAGAGGGCGACCGCGGCGGCGTCCATTCGAACAGCGGAGTCCCCAACCACGCCTTCGCGCTCATGGTGGACGGCGGGACGTACAACGGCATCCCGGTCTCGGGCATCGGCCTGGAGAAAGCCGGCAAGGTCCAGTACCGCGCGCTGACCGAATACCTGCTGACGGCTTCGGACTTCCTGGACGACTACGACGTCCTCCAGCAGGCGTGCAGTGACCTCGTGGGCACGGCGGGGATCACCGAGGGGGACTGCGCGCAGGTGCGCCGGGCTCTGGACGCCGTCCAGATGGCCGGGCCGTGGCCGTGCGCGCTGAACGGCGTGCGGCAGGCGCCGGTTCCCGCCTTCTGCCCGGCGGGCCAGGTGCCGTCGAACCTGTTCTTCGACGACCTGGAGGCCGGGGACGCGAACTGGACGGTCTCCACGCCCGACGGGCCGCAGGCCTGGTACGTCCAGCCGGCGACGGACGGCCTGTTCTTCGCGACGTCGGGAGTCTCGAGCTGGAACGGCATTGACTGGGACCCCTACCCGGCCCTCGCCGGCGACTCTCGCCTCGAGATGAACTCCAACGTCAGCGTTCCCTCGGGCGACGTCCGGATGCAGTTCAACCACTCCTTCGACTTCGAGGACTTCGGTTACACCTACTACGACGGCGGCGTCGTGGAGTACAGCACCAACAACGGCACCACGTGGTCGGACGCCGGCAGCCTGATGCGGGCGGGCGCGGGCTACGGCGGGTTGATCAGCAACGAGTTCACCAACCCGCTATTTGGACGGCCGGCCTTCGTGGGTGAGAGCTGGGGATACACGGCTTCCCAGCTTGATCTGAGGTCGTTCGCCGGCCAGAACGTCCGCTTCCGCTTCCGCATCGGCGTGGACGACTGCGTGAGCATGTCCGAAACCTCTACTTGGCAGCCCTGGCACGCATGGACGACTCCTTGAGCCCCGTGCTCAAGGAACTCGTCGACGCAGGCTGGCTCAATAACACGCTCGTAGTGCTGGTCTCCGATCACGGGGAGAATCTCTACGAGAAGGTGAATACCTACGAGAAGGAGCACGTCTACGAGACGTCCTCACATATTCCGCTGGTGCTCCGCGTACCGGGCGAAACCCAAGGCTCTGAATGGCATGGCCTGGTTAGCCTCGTCGATATCGCTGCGACCCTCTACGCATACAGTAGCGTGAGGCCCCCCGGTCACATCTCAGGCGTCAGTCTGTTGTCAGAAACGTCCCGGAGCGCAGATACGACCGACTGGATTTACGTGGAGGGCTTGGACGGAAGGAGCCGCGGCTACGCTCGCGCGGTGCTCTTTGCCGACGGAGGCAAGTACATTCGAGATGGCGCCGGCCGGGAGGAGCTGTACGATCTGCGGGCCGACCCGCGCGAGCTGCACAATCTCTCGGGAGTCGGGAGCGCCCTCTCGGCGTACCGGAGCCGGTTCGAGCAGATCGTGGCGAACATGGACGAGAGGCGTAGCCGTGCGTTCGGGGTCGAGGATCTTCCCAAGGAAACCGTAGAGCAGCTTAAGGCCCTGGGTTACGTGCACTGACGCGTGGTGCGGATCGCATCGAGCCCTTGTCAAGAGGTGTCGACACAAAGTCATAATAGGCGGCAGCCTCCGCTTTCTCCTCCCGCTTGGTCCTCCTGGCGCCGTCGAGGAAGACGGCTCCCAGATGGGCGTCCCTTAGCAACTCCGGCGCCTTGAGGCGCCCAAGTTCTCGAACTCGAGTCTTTTCCCAACCCTCCGGTCCAGGACGGCCGCCAGACCTGGGCGGGTCCCCATGACGAGCCGGTACTCGCTCGCTTCGGGCATGGCGTCCACTCGAACGCCCGCGCCGGCTCTCGACCACAGGCGACCCAGGGGCGGGATAGATCCATTCGGCAGCGAGTCGTCTCACGGCGAAGCAGAGATCAGCGTGCCGCCAGAGACCGTCGCGGTGTGCGGAGACACGAGCGTAGAGCGGGCGTGCGGCTGGCAACTCGCCCCCGCGGTGGGTGGTGCCGCGGATCTCAGGGATGTTCAGCAGATTGTGTGTCTCAGGTGCTGTGCCGACTCGTAGTCGGTAGCGATCCGCTCCCGGGGACGGCAGCCCAGTGAAACATCACGGGCTGTGAAGTGACGCTGGGGGCCGGCGCGGGTTGTATCCAGACTGGGGCCTCTGAGCGCTGGCTTTGCTCGATGTGCCGCCGCCCTCCCTCTTGGCGAGCGAGGCGGCTGCTCCCACCGCCGCCAAAACGGCTGACACTGATTGGAACGGGTGTCCGTTCACCATTCCGGGGCTTCAGGTCCAGTATCGCGCCAACGTCCGCGCGATCTTATCCCGCCCTGCGCGCAGGCTTGCGTTTGACGCCGTACTTGCGTCGGATCTCGTCCATGGAGATCCCGCCTTCGGACTTGTACCGGGCCTCGGAGCGCTTGATGATCTCGATGAAGTCCGGATGCGTGCTCACGACCCAGTCCTCCCACTGGTCGGAGTCGACGGGCACGAGGGCCGCAACGGGCTTACCCCGACGGGTCAGCACCAAAGTGTCCTTCTTGGCGTGTTCCAGAAGAGGCTGCGTGGCCTTCGTCATCTCGACCTTCTTCACAGCTTGATCTCCTTCCCACCCACGAACACGTGGTCACGGTCCTTGATGCCGATCGCCTTGACCTTCACGATGCGCTCGGCTGCCACGACGTCATAGTACACCCGTAGTGCGCCGACCCGCAGCCTGTACTGGGCGATTGGATTGGGCTCCATCGGCCCTCGATTCCGGGTCGTGACCGCAGGCTGGTAAACGAGCTGGCGCTCGATCGCGTCGGCCAAGGTCGAGCGGTCACGAGCCGTGAGCTTCGCGAAATGATCGTCGGCCTCGGGCGTGAATTCGATGCGATACCGCACCTTCTTCATTGGCGGACGGATCTTACTGCGGCGCGGTGTCAGAGGAGGGCCGCCACTCGCAGTGCTACGGCAAGTACCAGGCGAACGGGCCGGGGTCCAGAAACGGCGCCCAGTACCGCCACCGATGAAGCGAGGAGCGCCTGGTCGGCCCAGTGGAGCAGGTACCAGCCCGCCACGAAGACCACGGCCACCGCCAGGGTCGTCCGCCGCCGCCGCCACAGGACCCGATAGAAGGCGGGCTCGAGCAGCGGAGGTATCGCTGCGACCAGCGGCGCGGCGCTCGACGGGGCGACGTGCCGCATGTCGTCGGAGAAGAAGAGCAGGAGCAAGGGGAGGTTGAACAAGAGCGGCCATCCCAGGAAGAGGGTTCGACGCGCCTCGTGCCTGAGGCTGAGGCAGACGGTCATCACGGCCAGGAGGGCCCAGACCACGGGGCCCCGGGCGGCCTCGTAGACGACGCGGGGGGAGGTCAGGATCCCGTTGAACACGTTCACGTCGACGAACCCCAGGAACTTGTGGAGAGCCAGGTGCATCACGTAGACCGGGTACGTGGCCGTGAAGCGCAGCACTTCGCGCAGGGCGGTGTCCGAAGCCCGCTTCGACGTCGGAGGGACCCCGACCTCCGCCGCCCACGCGAAGTAGCTCGCGTCCGCCGTCTGCCACCGGAACTTGTGGGGTACCTGCCACAGCCCAATCCACGCGTTGTCACCCACCGTGTTGGTGGTCATCGAGAACTCGCCCGTGTAGCGGAACTTGTAAGCGCCCCACGAGATCCCGATCGCGAGGTAGAGCGCGGCCGGGAGCACCAGGTAGCGCCAGGTACGCCAGTAGAGCATCAGCGATACGGCCGCCCAGCCGACGACCCCGTCCGGTCTCATGAGGAACCACAGCGCGAACGCCAGGTGAACGAGCAGGTGATACCCGAACGGCGGCATGGCTCCCTCGCGCCTTCGATGGAGGTAGAGACATAGCGCGGCCGCCGTGAGGAGGTAGACCGACACCATGATCGAGTCGAACCGCAGCAGCCGGCGTCTGTGGCCGCCGCCGACTTCCTCGGCTCCGATGGGCGGCCAGCCGCCGTGCACGTCGGCGTGTTGGACGAGGGCCGTGAGGCCGCTCGCGCCGGCCCCGAGGAGCAGGACCCTCGGGGGCGGTTCCGCGGCCTGCAGCTCGAAGTCGAGACTGACGCGGTCCGCCTGCGGAGAGCTCGTCTCGATCCAGTAACGGCCCGGGCTGAGCCGAGGACGCTCACCGTGCACCCGGTGTCGACCCCGTCGGTGCACCGGGCGGCCAGAGGCCTTCCCACCCTTCCTGGCGTCCCGTCGAACAGCCGCGGCCAGACGAAGAACGCGATCCCGGCCGACATCAGCGTGCCGGCCGCCATCACGGTCGCCGCGCCGCGGCGCCAGCCGCTCACGACGGGCTCTCCGGGGCGATGTGGACGTCGAGGCCCGGTTGCAGGCTCCCCTCCCGGGTCCACGCGAGCCGCACGCAGGGGAAGGCGACACCGTAGCTGGGGGAGACCCGCCCCTCGCCGATCGCGAGCGACCAGGTTCCGGCAGGGCCCCACTCGAGAGAGAAGCGACGGCCTCGGGCCTGCAGGACGACACGGCCGGGGGCGGCTTCTGTTGCGGCCACTCCGGGCGCGAGGTGGAGCGGGATCTCGATCCGGTGACGGCCGGAGCCCTCGAACGCGTCGCGCACGAGCAGGCGGTGTGCCCGGCGGTCGAGAACGATCGTCCGGACGGGAGTCACGGGCGGGATCAAGCGCTCGTAGCCCGCGTGGGCTCCGCAAAAGGTGTCCGTCTCCGGACCGGTCTCGAAGCTCCGGACCTGGGGCTTCGCGTCGTACCGGAGGGTCCAGAGAAGGTCAGGCGGGAGGCGGTTGATCTCCTCGCCGTCCACGCAGGCCGTGTTGTGGGAGGCGGTGGAGCGGAAGCGGTTGCGCTCGACGAAGGAGGCGGTGTAGACGAAGGCGCCGCAGTCCGAGACCAGGTGCACGCCATCCAGGACGGCCTCGAAGGCGAGGCAGTCGTTGTGCCCGTGGCCTCCCCGTCCGGCCAGCCCCACCGGGCCGCAGTCGATGAAGACGTGGTCGACGTCGTTGCGCATGATGTACACGCCACCGTCCGGAAACGCCCGCGAGCCCGGCGGGCGTCGCAGGGTGGGCGTCCCGGGCGGGCTGGCCGCCGCAGCCGGCCCCAGGAGCCAGAAGGCCTCGCTGCGGTCCACGGCGCAGCCGTCCCGCAGCTCCGGGAGTCCCCAGGCCGCGCCCACCAGGTCCACCAGGTAGCGATGGTCGTTCAGGGCCTGGCCGCCGAGCGGCAACGCCCGCGCGTCGTCCGCATCGCCCCAGAGGGGCACGGAGCCTTCGGGTCGCGAGTAGGCGGCCGCGAAGCGCCCCATGGCCACGAGCCGCTCGCGGTAGGCCTCCGGAACGTGGAGACCGCGGACGCGCCGGTACAGGGCGGGCAGGAGAAACAGCTCCAGCACCAGACGGTGGTAGGCCACCGAGGCCTCGAAATCGACCCCGTCGGGATGCACCTGGCGGAGGATCTCCTCGCGGAGGATGGACCACCCCCTCTCCTGCCACCGGGCCGCGTCCCGTCCTTGCCCGAAGAAGAGCCCGCCGAAGACGAGCCCCGCCGCGTCGGCCGTGCAGTGGTTCCCGTTGACATCCGAGATCTCGAGGTGGCGCTCGGTGAAGTCGCCATGCAGGTACAGCGCGCAGAGGAAACGCTCGCGGAAGCCGCGGTCGGTCCAGGCCCGGCTGGCGTGGAAGACCCGGAAGAACCAGGTCCAGCTCAGGATCCGGAGGGCGGCCTCCATGGTGCAGGACCAGTTCACGGTCTGGGCGTAGGGGTTGGCCTCGATCCAGTCCTCCAGCACGGCCCGCACCTCGTCGGCGTAGCGCTCATCGCCCGTGAGGAGGTAGGCCTGGCCGGCGGGCATCAGCCACTGGACGCGCGACAGCTCCCAGGGCACCTTGACGTCGCTCGCGTCGTCCGGGTTCACGTAGTTGATGTCCCGCATGTAGCGGCGCGGCCAGACCACGCCCGACTTGTAGTCGCGTGACCAGTCGATTCGCGGACCCAGGTCGAGCACATCCGGTCCGAGGAGCCGGATCCGGTGGGCGAGGGCTGCGTCGGCGGCGTTGAGAACGCGTTCCTCGTCGCCGGGGCAGAGGCGCCGATACTCGGTGGCCTGGATCGGCCCGGTGTGGGCGGGGTAGGGGAGCTGAGCGAGCCGCTGCCACAGCGAATCGAGGCTGGAGGCCCCGCTCACGCGCAGGAGCGTGGGGGCCGTGAAGGCCCGGCCGCGTCGCGGGGCGAGGCGCCGCTCGGCTGCGGCCACGAGCTCGTAGCGCAGGTGGTGCGCGGCCGCGCGCGGCTGGCGGAGCCCTCGCAGGATCAGGCCGGCGAGCCTCACCTCCCGAATCCGGCCACCGGCCCGCCCCCGCCGACGATGCGAGCCACGGCCTCCTCGGTGAGGTCTCCCCGGGCGCCCACGGCGAGATCCTGCTTCAGGTGATCGATGTTGGTCGTTCCGATCACCGCGCTCGAGACGGACGGATGGCTGAGGACGAATTTCAAGGCGACCTCGGCGGCGGTCCATCCCGGCACGCAGCCGATCAGCTTCAGCCGTCGGCCACGAGGCAGCAGATGCCTGTAGTTCTTCAGCACGCGCAGGAGGTACCAGATCTTGCGCGGCGCGGTGATCTTGTACAGCTCGTTGCCGAATACGTGGTGCGAGAGAGGGGATTTTATCAGGACCGCCGCTCCGCTTTCGGAAGCCTTCTGGATCGTGGGGCCGCTCTCCTGTGTGACGACGTTGTAGGTCGTCATGAGGGTCTCGAAGAAAGAAAGGCCGGCCGCGTAACGGGCGGCGTCGCCATCCGCCGAAACGCCCTTGTAGCGGACCATCCCGCGGGTGACGAAACTCTCCAACGTCTTCAGCACCCGGTCATCCCTGAGGACCGCCATGGGAGGACCATGGAGCTGCAACAGGTCCACGTGGTCGGTCCCCAGTCGGCGAAGGCTGTCGGTGAGGCTCGCCTCCATCCCCTCGGGTGTGAAATCACGCATGACCTTGCCGTTCGGCAGGAGATGCGATCCGACCTTTGTCGCAAGGATGATGCCGCTGTAGTTGCCGGCGGTTATCTTTCCCAACCGGCTTTCGGCATTGCCGCCGGAGTAGTTGGGACCGGTGTCGAGGAAGGTGATCCCGTGACCCAGGCCATAGCGAAGCAGGCGTTCGGCTTTCCTTTCCGAGAAGATGGGCAACCCCCAGAAGCCGCCGCAACCAAAGCCGATCTCCGATATCGAGAGGCCCGTTCTTCCGAAGCGGCGTTGAGAAACCACGAATACCTCTAGGCTTCCTTTGGCGGAGCTGCAACCGGCATTGGGCTGAAGCGTCGGTGGGCCCCCTTATCGGGGACCGGCCCTCGAACCCCCCAACACCACCCCTGTCGGCCGAGGTTCTTTGCGGCAACGCCGCTCCGTAGTCACGTTCGGCCCCTGGCACCGCGACGTAGGCAAGCTACTGCCGGCCGCGAGGGCGGTCAAGGCCGCCCGCTGGGGAGTTGGGCAGCCCCAGATGCGGCACCATCTCCAGCGCAAGATCTGTCGATCTTTGCCTGAGCCCTCGGCAGTCCGGGCGGGGACCCGTCTAGTCTGGCCTCCGCTATCGCGGGGTTCCTCGGCCTGCGGGAGTGTCTGCGGAGGGAGTGAACTCGAAAAACCAGGCGCTCAGCAAAGAGGGTGGAAGCACTTCAGCCAGACGCGTGTTCAGCTCGCAGAAGAGCTGGCTGGGGGCCCAGAGGTAGTTCGTGTAGGGGCCAGAAAGGCAGCTGAGGCCAACGGTCCGAACTGGCGTGAGCCCGACGGTGCGCGCCATCCGCAGGAGTCTCCGTTGCGTGAAGTACTGGACGTGGCCACACTCGGCGTTGTATGGCAGGTCGGGAGGCGTCACCACCTCGGTCCAGGCCCCCGGGAAGACGAAGCGATTGAGCACCGCCACGAGATGGTCCACCGCCCACAGACTCGCGCGGCCAAAAAAAGCCAGTCTACTCAGCCAGGACTCGATCTCAAAGGGCCCATACCCGTTGGGGATGGTCACGAGAATGCGACCGCGGGGCCGCAGCAGCCGGGCGCCGGCCTCCAGCACCGGTCCCGGCGCCGGGAGGTGCTCCAGGATGTCGGCGAAGAGGACGGCGTCGAAGGTTCTCCCCTCGGCCACCACCGATTCCGCCGGCTGCTGCCGGAACTCGAGGCCGGGCGCGCCGAAGCGGCGGGTCGCGTATTCGATGCTCGGCCCGTGGGTGTCGATGCCGAGCACGCGGTCGCCGGGGGTCCCCAGGAAGCGGGTAAGCGCCGTACCGTTGCCGCACCCGACGTCGAGGACCTCGAGGCCCCGGCCCAGCTCCCGGCGCAGGCGGGCGAGGGAAGACAGGATCAGCCGCGCCTTCTTCGCGTGGCCGAAGACGTTCTCGCGCGGGAGGTCGGCCGGCGCCGGGGGGGCGCTCATCGAACCTTCTCCATCGAACGATCCGCGAGGGAGCGCGACGGCATTAGGGCGTGTCTGTAGTCGTGGTGGTGTCGTCGGTGGTGTTCAGGTGGCGAATAACCCAGCGGAGAACATTGTGGATTCCGTACTCTTTCTCCCCCAAGAGCCGCGCGTCCCCCGGGCTCTCGTCTCCGGAGCCGCCGACGAGCTCAGCCATCTCTGCTCTGCCCTCCGAATCGTAGGTAGACGAGGCTCATCAAGAGCATGAGGCCGTAGGCAAGGCTCGAGGAGACCGAGGCTCCCACGAAGCCCAGCGACGGTATCAGCCTCAGGTTGATGAGGACGTTGACGACGAGGGCGATCAGGGGGGAGTAGACGGTGACGGGGGGCATGCCACAGGCCGCGAAGAAGTTCATCAGCACGGTGTTGATGGCGAGGAATCCGATCCCCGGCAACAGCCAGACGACGGCCGAGAAGGCGGGGTCGAAGGCGGAACCGTAGGCTAAGCGGATGAGAGGTCTGGCGGTGAGGAGAACCACCAGCAGAGCCAAGGGAGTCCCGGGTACGACCACCTTGAGGACACGTCGCGTGAGATCCCATCGATGCGCGAGCCCCGGGGCGGCGCCCAGCCTCGGGAGGAGGATGGTCCCCAGCACCGTCGGAAGCATGAGCAGGAGGTCCGCGATTCCCACCGCGATCGAGTAGTACCCTGTCTCCTCGGCCCCGCGAAGATACTTGACGAGCACGACGTCCGACTTGAGGACCAAGAAGGCGAACAGGCTGCCGAAGTACGCCCGAAGCCCGTACTGAAGGCCGCTCCACAGGCTCGACGTCGACCTGCGAATGGGTCCGCCGACGATTGAACGGAGCCGAACGAAAATCCAGACGGCTCCGAGCCCGGTTGTGGCGAGCCCGAGGGCGAAGACGACCTCTGGCGAGACCACGCCCATGGGGACGGTGGCCCCAACCAGGAGGACCCCCAGGATCCGGGTCACGAAGTCGATGACGTTGTAGGCGTGGATCTGTAGCGTCCCGATCAGGAGGTTCTGGAGGAGAAGGCTGGCAAGACCCACGGGAATCGCGGCAAGCGCCAACGCTAGGAGCGGGCCTCCGAGGGGAGCCAGCCCGGGGTTCGTGCGGACGACGGCGAACGCGACCACGGTCACGACGGCGCAGGCGGCGCTCACTAGGAGACTGTTCCCCAACAGCGTCGGAAGCGCCTGAGGATCCCTCGCGACGTAGTAGGTGTTCGAGGAATGCAGCCCCAGGTTCCCGAGCTGGACGCCGATGGCGGCGATCGTCACCGCCACCGCGAACATGCCTCGGCCTTCGGGACCGAGGATGCGTGTGACGAGGATGCTGTTGACGAGCCCCAGGACGACGATGAGGAACCGAGTGAGATAGGTCTCCGACACCTGACGAACGAACGGGTAAGCCAGCAGGCCCCGCAGAGTACTGGCCCGGAACGCCGAGGGCAGCTGCATCAACGACCGGCGGAAGCGGACGCCGTGCGGCGGCAGGTGATACTTAGGCACTCTCGGGTCGAAGGGACCAGGGCAAAGGCTACGCTCTCCAGGGGCCGCTCGAGCGTTCGTCTCCAGCCGGCCTCTTGGAGGGAGTAGTTGAAGAAGTCCTCGCGCAGCACCTCGAGTCCCGCGAGCTCCGCCACGCCTTTCAGCTCTTCCATGGTGTACTCATGGTGATGGCCGACGAATGGAACCCCCGAACGGTAGATCTCCCGCGCATCAACCAGAGGGGTCTTTCCCCACAGGAAAGCGACGCGCTTGGGCCAATAGCCGATGTTCGGGACCTCCAGGTGAAGCACAGCATCCCGTTCGAGCAGGCCGGTCAGGTTCTCGAAGAAGGGCTTGAGCGAGTGCGGGTAGTGCTCGATCACCGCCATGGCGGTGACGGCGTCAAACCGCTGGGCGAGGGTCGCACCGGGCGGAAAGGGGTCGTAGTCGATCACGACGATGCCCCGGGAGGCGATCGCCCGGAAGAGCGGCGCAAAAGCATCCCCGTAGAGGCTGACCGACTCGGTCATCGTCACCGCGAATCCCAGGGCCGCGAGCGTCATCGGCAGGACTCCCCAGAAGCCTCCGACGTCACATACCGTCCGGCCGGGGGCGAGCTCGACGATCCGACGGTACGCTCGGTAGAAGCGGACGGACGAGGCCTGGAGGTAGTTGAGAAAATCGAATGCGCCCGGTTCCCAGGCACGGCAGTTGGCGGCTATTCGGGTCTGCATCGCGGGGGTCCAGTGGGCGTAAACGTCGCGGACCGCCCGCTGGTACACCCGATCGAACTCGGGGAAAGAGAGGGTGCTGATCGTCACGTTCGCCGCTCAGCCCGCCGTGCCCGCTATGGCCGTCTCCGCGCACCACGTCGCCTGCAGCCCGTCCTCGGCCGTGACCCCCAGGGCGGACCGGCCGCAAAGCGCGCCGTGGAAGTCTTCGAGCTGCTCCTGCTGACCCTTCTCGACCGTCCGGGTCTTGAGCCCTTCTCGGTCGAGGCCGTAGACCTCGAGGCTGCGGTAGTCGTCGAGTACGAAACTCGCCCCGCCCGTGAACACTTCCACCCGCTCCTTGCCCGCTCCCGGGGAGCCGCTGCCCGTGTAGACCAGCGTGGCCACCGATCCGTCGGCGAAATCGAGGGCGACCACGGCGTCGTCGCGCGCCTTGCCCGGCGGCGCCGCCGACTGCACCCGGACCGGTTCGGCACCGGCCAGGAAGCGGAGCAGGTCGAAGAAATGGACGGCTTCACCCAGTAGCCGCCCGCCCCCCTCGCCCGGGTCGAGCAGCCAGTGCTCGGGGGGAAGAGCCCCCGCGTTGACCCGGCAGAGGAGCGTCTTGGGAGCGACGATCGGCCGGAGAAGCTCGGCGAGCCGCGCTGCGTGGGGCGAAAAGCGCCGGTTGAAGCCCACGGTGAGGAGGGTGCCGCGGCGGGCCACCGCCTCGACCAGGTCGCGCCCCTCGGCCGTGGTCATCGTCATCGGCTTCTCCACGAACACCGCCTTGCCCGCCTCGACCGCGGCCTTGGCAATGGGGTAGTGCAGGTCGTGGCGGGTCGCCACGTAGACCACCTCCACCGACGGGTCGTCCAGCAGCTCCCGGTAGTCGGTCGTCCCCTTCGGGAAGCCGTCGTTCTGGACGGCGCCCCGGACGGTCAGACCGGTGCGGGCGCAGACCGAGGCCAGGCGGAACCCCGGGTGCTTCTTGAGCAGGGGCAGGAGCACGGAGCGGAAGTAGCTCCCGTAGCCCACCACCCCCACCCCGAAGCCGGATGTCGGCAGGCGCGCGGCGCTCGCCCGGCGGGGCAGGTAGGTGTGAGAGGAGGGAGCGTCGGCGGTGGCGGCATCCTTGCCGTAGTCGAGGAGCACGCCGATGGGACGGCTCTCGGATACCAGGGAGGCGTAGGCGAGGGAGGCGTCCTGCACCGTGTAGGTGGCATCGATGAGCGGTCGGACCTGGAGCGACCCCTGCGCGATGAGGCGCAGGATCTCCTCCAGGTTCCGCCCCTCGGTCCAGCGCACGTAGGCGAGCGGATAGTCCCGTCCCTTCTCTTCGTAACTCGGGTCGTGGCGCCCGGGGCCGTAGGAGGTGGAGATCAGGAAGTCGATCTCCTTCTTGTAGATCTTGTCGCGCTGGATCCGGATGGGCACATCGCCCACCAGCACGACGCGTCCCTTCTTGCGACAGGCGTCGAAGGCCCGGTTCAGGAGACCGGCGTCCCCTCCGGCCGCGGTCACGATCACCGCGTCCGCCCCGCGCCCGTCCGTGCGCTCGAGCACCCCGGCCACGAAATCCCGCTCCGCGATGGTGAAGCCGTGGCCCAGGCCCAGGGCCTGCGCGCGCGCCACCCTGTCGGCTCGCACGTCCACGCCGATGACCATCGCCCCGGCCGCGCGCAGGAGCTGGGCCGTGATCTGGCCCAGGAGGCCCAGGCCCAGCACGGCCACGGTCTCGCCCAGGCCGGGAGAGCAACGGCGCAAGCCCTGCAGGGCGATGGCGCCCAAGGTGGCAAAGGCGCCCTCCTCGAAGGAGACCCCGTCAGGAAGCTTCACGACCAGGTTCCGGGGGACGACGTTGACCGCGGCGTGGTTGGCGTAACCGGCGCCGGCGCAGGCCACCCGGTCGCCCGTCCGGAAGCCCTCCACGCCCTCGCCGATTTCCGCGACCACGCCCGAGGATGAATAGCCGGTGGGGACCTCGGTGGAGACGCGGGCGCGGACGAGTTCGGCGGAGCTGCGCAGGCCGTGGCTCGCAACCCGCTCCACCACCTTGCGCACGAGGGCCGGGTTGCGGAGGGCCTTGAGCACGAGGTTCTCGCGCCGGCCCCCGCTCCCGAGGGAGGCCGACTCGGTGCCCGCGCTGATCAGGGAATGGCTCGTGCGCACGAGCAGCGTTCCCGGACGGACGACGGGCTCCGGCACTTCCACGACCCGGATCTCACCGCCGGTGATCGCGACTTGAAGCATGTTGATCCCTCGGGAGCACGTCGATGCCCCGACCAGAGCAACGCGCGCCCATACGAGGCAAGCGAGGTATTCTGCCACAGCGATCGGGCGGAAGGCGGCGGCGCGCCTCCAAAGCTTGTTTAGGTGTCGGGACACCTTCTTTGACTCCCCTTCTGGAGTCGAGGAGAATTGCGCAGACCCTCAGACCCGTCCTCGCATGGCCAAGAACTCGCTAGAAAGCACGGTGATTCTCGTCGTCTTCCTGGCTGCCGTCCTTTGGAGCCTCGGCGTCGCATCCTTCGGGTGGTCGCACGCGATCTCCGACGCGTACGGCTGGCGCCAGACCCAGACCGCGATCACCGCCTACTTCATGCAGCAGGGGGGGCCCTGGCTCAACTACGAGACTCCAGTGCTCGGGCCGCCCTGGGCACTACCCCACGAGTTCCCTGTGTACCAGCTGGTGGTCGCGGCCCTGGCGAACATCACCGGCCTCCAGCTCGAGGCGGCCGGGCGCGCCGTGTCGCTCGGCTTCTTCTACGCCACGCTCGCGGTGGCCTATCTCCTGTTCGCGGAGCTCGGCGTTTCGCCACGTCATCGCCTGCTCGTCCTGTCCTTCTGGCTTGTCAGCCCACTCTACCTGTTCTGGTCGCGGACGTTCATGATCGAGTCCACCGCCCTCTTCCTCTCCCTGGCCTTTCTGACCTTCGGTGGCCGCTTCTTCGCCCGTGGCCGTCATCTGGATCTTGTGACGGCCGTGCTCGCTGGCGGTTTCGCGTTCGCCGTGAAACCACCCACCGTAATGGTGTTTGCAGGTCTGGCCGTCCTCTGGTGGTTCGTGCTGCAACGGCGGCGGGGATACCACCTCACGCCCGCGCTCCTGGGAGCCTTCGTCATCGTCCTGCCGCTCGTTGCCGGCTGGACCTGGCATCGGCACGCGGACGCCCTCAAGAGACTCAATACCTTCGGATGGGCGTGGACTTCTGATGCGATGTGGCGCGATTGGGTGCTTGGCCCCTCGGGCGTACGCTCCCAGATAAGCGAGTGGCAGTTGCTGTGGGTGCGCACGGTCCCCGAGACAGTCGGGCACGTTACGGTGGTCGCGGCGGCGGCGCTCGGTATTCTCGTGGCCGGGCGGCTACGTGCGGTCTTCCTCCTCGCGCTCGCCGCCTTCGTAGGCCACTTTGCGGCCTTCCTGCACCTGCACCTCAGCCACGCCTACTACGCGTACGGCATGGGGGTCTTCCTCCTTGCCGCGGTCGGTTTCTCGGCGGTGGCCTTGCTCGAATGCGGCGACGCGCGGCGTTACCTTGGGTGGGTGCTCGCAGTCCTGGTGGCGACTCTCTGCCTGGACGGCTATCTCACGCGGATGCTCCCTATTCAGCTCCGGAACGCTTACAGAAAACCGGCTTGGTTCGTCCGCCTCGCGGAGGCGCTCGCGCAAGTCACCCGGCCCAGGGACGTGATCGTGGGGTTCGGACTGAACTGGAACCCGGAGGTGCCCTACTATGCAAGGCGCCGTGCGCTGATGTGGCCCGGGTGGGGCGACCCGAGCCCCGACGGCAAGGACGTGGCAAAGGTTCTGGCCAGTCTCGAGGGTTACACGGTGGGTGCTCTCTTCACGTGCTCACCCGACACGCCGGAGCCGACCCTGGCTCGGATGCGCGAGCGCTGGGGTCTCGCGGACTCGCCGACCCACGAACTGCCCTCCGGGAGCCCTTGGCGGCGGTGCGTGGTCTTCGCCCGACGCCCCGCCGGCTCCGTCCCACCGGGCTGACCAGGCACCAGGAGCGCGCCGACTACTCCAGCAGGGCCGCGCGCTGGACAGGCGGTGCGGGTCCAATGGATACTGAGCGCTCGCTGGGCGCGTGACAGCCCGGGAGGGCAAGCTTTCGATGTGTGGAATCGTCGGTTGGCTCTCGACCTCGGCAGGGCACCCCGTCGAGCCCGAGGTCTTGGCCCGCATGCGGGACGCGATGGCGCACCGCGGGCCCGACGGCGTCGGGCTCTGGCGGTCCCCCGACCGGCAGGCCGGCCTCGCCTTCCGCCGCCTGGCCATCGTCGACCTGGCGGCCAACGCCAACCAGCCCATGGCCAACGAGGACGGCAGCGTCCAGGTCGTCTTCAACGGCGAGATCTACAACCACGCCGGCCTCCGCCGGGAGCTCCTGGCGAAGGGACACCGCTTCCGCACCGACCACTCCGACACGGAGACCATCGTCCACGGCTACGAGGAGTGGGGGGCGGGGGTCGTGGATCGGCTGGAAGGCAAGTTCGGCATCGGGATCTGGGATGAGAATCGGCGTCGCTTGTTCCTGGCCCGCGACCGGGTGGGCGTGAAGCCGCTCTACTTCTCCTGGCCGCGGCACGGGTTCGTCTTCGCCTCCGAGATCAAGGCCCTTCTGCTCCATCCGGACGTCTCCGCCGACGTGGAGCCGCTCTCCGTCTACCACTACCTCTCCTTCCTCACGACCCCCGCCCCCCTGACCATGTTCCGCGGCATCTACAAGCTGCCCGCGGGCTACCGCGCCTTCGTGGAGCCCGACGGCCGCATGACCGCGGAGGCCTACTGGGACGCCTTGCCCGGCTCCGGGGAGGACCTGCCGGAGCTGCGCCGCCTCTCGAAAGGGGCGCTCCGGGATTTCGCGGTTCGCCGGACACGGGAGCTCCTGGCGGCGGGGGTGGAGAAGCGCTTGATGTCGGACGTGCCCTTCGGGGTGCTGCTCTCCGGCGGGATCGACTCCTCCGCCAACGTCGCCCTCATGAGCCGGGTCATGGACCGGCCGGTCCGGACCTTCACCGTCGGCTTCTCGGACCACGAGCACCTGAACGAGCTGACCTACGCCCGGCGCGTGGCCCAGCACTTCAAGACCGAGCACCACGAGGTGCTGGTGGACGAGAAGGCCATGCGCGAGTACCTGCCTTCCCTCGTCTTCTCCCAGGACGAGCCGATCGCGGACTGGGTCTGCATCCCTCTCTACTTCGTCTCCAAGCTGGTGCGGGACAGCGGGACGGTGGTGGTCCAGGTGGGGGAAGGCAGCGACGAGCAGTTCTGCGGCTACGCGTCCTACATGAACTACCTCGACATGTACAGGCGCTACTGGCGTCCCTTCGCCCGGCTCCCCGCGGCCGCCCGGGGGGCGGCGGCCGCCCTCGCCCGGGGCCTGGCCGGAGTGGTCGACCGCTACGACCCCTATCTCGACCTGATCGATCGGGCGGGCCGGGGACGCGAGCCCTTCTGGAGCGGGGCCACCGTCTACTCGGAGTCGCGCAAGGCCCGGCTGATCGACCGCGGCCGCATCGAGCCTCTGGCCATCCCCGCGGAGATGAGCCGGTCCGGGATGCTCCCGCCCTCCTTTGCCAAACCGGACAGCTACGAGGTCGTGCGCTCCTTCTTCTCGCGCCTGGACGAGAAAGCCCCGGGGAGCGACATCCTCACCCGCATGATCTACTCCGAGTTCAAGCTGCGCCTGCCCGAGCTGCTGCTCATGCGGGTGGACAAGATCGGGATGTCGGTCTCCATCGAGCCGCGAGTCCCGTTCCTGGACCACAAGCTGGTGGAGTTCACCATGAACCTCCCGATGGAGGTCAAGGTGCCGGACGGGGTGGCGAAGTCCCTGCTCAAGGAGTCGATGCGCGGCCTGCTCCCGGACGACGTCATCGACCGCCCCAAGATGGGCTTCGGCGCGCCCATGCTCCAGTGGCTGCGGGGCGGCTTCGGCTCCGCGGTGCGGGCGGAGCTGCAGTCCAGCCGCTTCTTCGAGCGCTTCCCCGCCAAGCGGCAGGTGGTGCTGGACATGCTCGACCGCCACCGCGAGGGGCGGGCGGACTTCTCCCTCTACGTGTGGACGATGTACAACGCGGTGGCATGGTTCGACTACTGGGTCGAGAAGTCGCGCGAGGTACGGGTGGCCTGAGCGCGCGCTTGTTCAACCTCCACCGGGCGACCATGGCCGGGATCCACCGCCGGCGTGCCTGGCTCTGCCTGCTGCCGGCGGCGCTGCTCCTCCCCTTCTTGAACAAGGCCTTCAACGTCGACGACGGCTTCTTCCTGGACTACGCCCGGATCCTTTCGCAAAATCCTTTGACGCCGTTCGGCCGGGCGTTCTTCTTCAACGGCCAGGAGACGACGCTGTTTGAGCAGCCGCAGCCGCTGGGCTGGTCGTATCTGTTGGCGCTGGCCAGGGCCCTGGCGGGCGAGTCCGAGCCGTGGCTACACCTCCTGAACCTGGGGTTTGCGGTTCTGGGGCTTCACGCGCTGCGGCAGATCGCCGAGCGCCTCGGCGTCTCCGCCCTGGCGGCGTGCTGGCTCTTCGCGGGCAGCAGCGTATTCCTTGCCCTGGGCTCGACGGTGATGCCTTACCTCGCCTGGTCGGCGCTCAGCCTGGCCGCCCTCGCCCGGCTGGTGCGCGGGGTCGACGAAGGGCGGACGGCCGACCTGGTTGCGGCCGGTCTCCTGGCGGGCGGGGCCTTTCTCTGCAGCTTCGCCGGAGGGGTCGTCATCGGGCTGCTCGCGGTCTACCCGCTGCTCGCGGGCCGCCTCTCCCGCCGCACGCTGGTCGCAGCGGCGGTGGGGGTGGCGGTTGTCGTGGCCTACGAGCTCTGGGCCCTCGGCGCGGCGGGGGCGCCGCACTTCCTCTCGACCCTGTCCCGCTGGTCGGCCCGCCAGACCCTCAGGAAGGCGCTGGCGGTCGGCTCGACCGAGGCCGCCCTTCTCGGTGCGCAGTTGCCGGTCCTGGGCCTGCCGCTCGTCGCGATCGCCCTGGGACGGCGGCGCGGGCCGTGGATCGTGATGGCGGCGCTCATCGCGTCGCTGGCGTTCTGGCTCGAGATACCGAGGATCAACCCACTGCCCCGCGCCCTCCTCTGGGTCTGGCCCGGGTTGGCCCTGCTCGGCGACGGCCTGCTCCAGATCGCTCGTCGGGCCGCCGAGCGCCTGAGTGGGTGGGCGCCAGGGGGCGGCGCCCTGCGGGCCCTGCTGGGCCTGTGGCTTCTGGCGGGGACCTTCGCGACGGTTCGCTACGTGAACCACTCGGCCAAGTACATGCTCCTTCCGCTACCGGCGGCCCTTCTGCTGATCCTCGACGCCCTCCAAGGGCTCGAGGGGCGCCGACTCCTGTTGGGCCGTTGGGCCCTCGCGCTCTCTCTTCCGCTGAGCCTCGGGCTGGGGTCGCTGGTGGCTCTGAGCGACTACCGATGGGCCGGTCTCTCCCGCGCGTTCTTCGCGAACAGGTACCCGTCGGTGGCTCCCACCTCCGGCGTCGCCTACTACGACGGCGAGTGGGGGATGCGCTACTACGCCGAGCGGGCGGGCCTGCTCCAGTACCGCGGCCAGGCCCTGCGGCCCGGCGATCGCGTGCTTTACTCGAACCTCGAAGGGAGGCTGGTGCTCGAGCCCTGTCCCAGCCCGCGACCCACCGTGTGCGAGCCGGCCCAGGCGCTGAGGACGGTGGCGGTGCTCGGGGTGGGCTATCCCGGCCCCTTCGCCATCCTCGGCGATCGGGCCGGTTTCTACAGCGACCACATGGGTCCCTACTCCTACACGTTGGTTCGCCGGTTCAGCGACCACATCGTCGTCCAGGAGCAGCCGTGACCCTCACCGTCTCGGCCTAGGCTTCCAGAAGCACGTCCGCGATCCGCTCCGCCGCCCGCCCGTCCCAGAGCGGAGGGCAGGGGAGCGTTTCTCCCGACTCCCGCCGGTGGAGGGCCTCATCGAGGTCGGCGGGCAGCGTCGCGAGCGTGGTGAGGTGGTTCGAACCCTGGGTTATGGTGACCGGGCGCTCGGTGTTCGGCCGCAGGGTCAGGCAGGGCACGCGCAGGAACGTCGTCTCCTCCTGGAGCCCCCCGGAGTCGGTGAGGACGCAGGAGGCCTGGTCGGCCAGTCCGATGCTGTCGAGGTAGCCCACCGGCTCGATGAGCCGCATCCCGGCCCGCGATTCCAGCCCGGCCAGCAAGCCGAAATCGGCCAGGCGCTGGCGGGTCCGGGGGTGCACAGGAAAGACCACGGGCCGGCGCTCCGCGGTGCCGCTCAGGCAGTCCGCGATGGCGCGGAGCGACTCGCGGCCGTCCACGTTCGAAGGGCGGTGGAGGGTCACGTAGACGAACCCCCGCGGCGGCACTCCGAGCCGCCGGTGGACGTGGCGGGCGCGGGCCCTCTCCAGGTTGCGGCAGAGGGTGTCGATCATGACGTTGCCGACCTGGCGGATCCGCTCGGGCGGGATCCCTTCCCGGCGCAGGTTCTCGTCCGCGTCGGGGCTGGGGGTCAGGAGCAGGTTGGCCAGGGCGTCGGTGACCAGCCGGTTGATCTCCTCGGGCATGTCGCGGTCGAACGAGCGCAGCCCCGCCTCCACGTGGGCCACCCGGGCCCCTACCTTGGAGGCCACCAGCGTGCAGGCCATGGTGGAGTTCACGTCGCCCACGACGATCACCCAGTCCGGCGCGGCGTCCGTCAGCACGGGCTCGAACCGCATCATGATCTGGGCGGTCTGCCAGGCGTGGCTCCCCGAGCCCACCTCCAGGTTCTCGTCCGGAGGCGTGATCTCCAGCTCCTCGAAGAAGACCTGCGACATGGCCTGGTCGTAGTGCTGGCCGGTGTGCACCAGGCGCTGCTCGAACCGGCCCCCGCGCGCGGCCAGGGCGCGCATCACCGGCGCAACCTTCATGAAGTTCGGCCGGGCGCCGACGACGTGGAGCACCTTGATCGGGCGGGGATGGGGGTCGGCCACGTGCTCCTCTGGGGCGAGACGGCGTCGAAGGCGAACGATTATAGCGTGCGCGCGGGCGCGGCGGCACGGCCCTCGCGGACGTGCTCGAGGATCCGGAGGTAGCGGGCCGCGAGAGAGCGCCGGTCGTAGTGGGCGGCCGCGAAGGCCCGGCCGCGCGCGGCCAGCTCGGCGCGCAGGCTTGGGTCGCCGGCCAGGCGAGCCACGGCGCGGGAGAGGCTCCCGACGTCCTCGGGAGGCACGACGATCGCCGCCCCCGAGGCCTCGAGGATCTCCGCCGCCTCCCCCGCGACCGAGGCCACGATCGGCCGTCCGCAGGCCAGGATCTCGAACATCTTGGAGGGGACGAAGGAGCGGAAGAGGGGGACGTCGCGCAGCGGCACCAGGCAGACGTCGGCGCTCCGGTAGAGCGCGGGCACTTCCTCGCGGGGCACGCCGGGCCGGAACGTCACGTTGCCGAGGCCCAGCGAGCCCGCCCGTGCCAGGAGCGCGTCCTTCTCCGCCCCCTCCCCGACGAACAGGAAGTGGATCCGCGGATCGTCGCTCTGGAGCCGGGCCACCTCGAGGATCCGCTCCAGGGCGTGGCTGATCCCGTGGGCCCCGCAGTAGAGAACCACGAACTTCCCGCCGAGGCCGAGACGGGCCCGCAGCTCGGGATCGGGGGGGCCGGGCGCGAATGCCTCGAGGTCGACCCCGTTGAGGACCACGTGCACCTTGGCGGGCGCGATCCCGCGCCCCTCGATGTCGCGCGCGAAGGCCCGGGTCACGGTCACCACCGCGCCGCTCCGGCGGTAGAGGGCCAGCTCCAGGCGCTCCAGGCACCAGATCGCCAGGCGGTTCCGGATGACCCCCAGGTCCACGAAGATGGCGGGCCAGAGGTCCCGCACCTCGAAGACGAAGGGCACGCCCAGCCGCCGCGAGATCACCGCGGCCGCCACCACCGCGAAGAGGGTGGGCGAGGACGCGACGAGGACGTCGACGTGCCCGAGGGCGGGGGCGCCCTGCACGACGGCCTGGACCATGAAGACGAGATGCCCCAGGGCCTTCCTCAGGAAGCCGCGGTTGGGGGTGGCGTAGGTCCGGCACCGAATGACGCGGATCCCCTCCGCCCGCTCGATCAGGAAGCGCTTCCCGCGGTAGCTCTCCGGGATGACGCCGGTGGGGTGGTGGGGGAAGTTGGTCACCACCGAGACCTCGTGGCCCTCGGCTACCCAGGCCCGGCCCAGCTCGAGGAGGCGGGCGCTGGGCGCGCTCGTCTCGGGCCAGAAGTAGTGGCAGAGGATGGCGATCTTCACGCTTCCGTGACCCCGCGGTCTCCCTGCCGGGCCTTCCGCTCCAATCGGTGTCCGTCGAGGAGGGCGCCCGCGGCATCGATCGCCGTGGCCACGTGGCGGGGGGCGATCGCGTAGCCGAACTCGGGCTCCCGGCCCTTCCGGAGCGCGATCACCGGGCAGGGGAGGCGCTCGCCGAACCGGGGAGCGTATTGACCGTTCTCCTCCGTGACCTCGCCTCCGAACGCTCGCACCACGAGCTCCTGCCCCCCCAGGTCGACGAGGGCCTCGCGGGGCCCGCTGGTGTGCAGCACCGCGCCGGGGGGGAAGCGGATCCGCGAAACCGCCGGGTGGTCCACGCGCGACTTCACGGTGTCCCACACCAGGAGGATGCCGGGAGGCCGGAAGGCCAGCTCCCGATGGTGCAGCGGGCGCCCCGGGAGGCGGCGGTAGCCGTCGTGCCATCCGTGGACGCGCAACCCCTCCTCGGAGACGTGGGCCGTCACCTCGCGGGGCCGCCCGCGCCGGCCAACCCGGAAGGCCCCGAAGAACTCACACTGGTCGGCCCCCGCGAGCTCGACCGTGTTGTGGGCGCGCGTCGAGCGGGCCCAATCCCTCTCCGCGCCGGCCTCGTAGGTGGAGGTTCCCCCGTCGATCACGACCCGCTTCCCCCCCAGGCTCATCTCGAAGGAGAAGATGTCGCCATGGCCATGACCGGGCAGGTAGTCGGGGCCGATGGGCCCTGCGTCCACCAGGAGGGCCTCTCCTCCGCGCCGCCAGACGTAGTATCCGGTTTGGGGGAAGGCGGCGATGGCGGTGTCCGGCGCTCTCAGGCCCAGCGCCGCCGCATATTCCAGCAGCGCTTCCGGTTGGGGTGCGATCCCGAGGGCGGCATCGTTGAGGAGAGCGATGTCCCCGTCGGGGTGGCGGACCGCGGCCAGAAAGCCCAGGATCGAGGGCAGGCGGCCGAGGATCCGCTCCCGCATGGGGTCCCGCTCGGGCAGGACGTTCACGAGGTCCAGCAACCCCCGGTTGAGGAGCGCGTGGTACATCGGTGATCTCTCGACGTGGCCGCCGTCCGCCAGGAACTGCTCGTCCAGCTCCCCCCTGAGCACCGCGTCGGCGAGCCGGCTCCAGCGACCGGTGGCGCGCCCCCGGAAGCCCGCGGCCAGGAGCTTCAGGGTGAGGCCGCTTTCGAGGAGGTGGTTGCCGCGCAGGTGGAACTCCAGGTTGTCGGCCAGGCAGTTGGCCTGGGCCTCCATGGACGCGAGCACGGCGGCCCGGTCGGGGGCGGGCCAGTCCGGGGCGAGGTAGAGAAGCTTCGCCCAGTTGCGGAGGCGGAGGGAGAGGGGATAGGGCATCCAGCCGGGCCTCCGCCGGCTCGGGGGATAGCAGTGGATCCAGTCGAGCACGAGACGGAGCTGCCGGTCCTGCGGCAGCGGGTCGATGTAGCCGAAGTAGTGGAGGTTGAACAGCCAGGCCAGCGGTCCCTCGGTGTCCCAGCGCGGAGGATCGCCCACCGGGCGGGTGCGGTTGAGGGCAGTGAAAGAGCCGTCCCGGAGCGCGGCTCCCGCGGCGTGGGTCAGGAAGGGTGCGGTCGCTCGGCCTGCGAACTCCAGGCCGCTGCCCCCACCGTTTGCATATCGCCGAAATCTCCGCGTGTGACGCGTGACCCCGTGGATGAGATGGCGGCCGGCCTGCCGAAGCCCCAGATGCCAGACCGCGGCCGCGTAACGGGTGAGCCGGGACATCAGGGAAGCATATACTTGCCCGATCGAATGCGGAGATCGTGGCCCGCGCTGCTCTTCATCGGCTCCCTCGGCGCGGTCGTCGGTGCGTTCCTCCTTTCCTCCAGCGCGCGGCCCCCCCGGAAGATCCCGTTCGTCTCCAAGAGCGGGCGCGGCCAGGCGCTGGTGGTGCCGCTGGTCCGAGGGGACGGACCACGCGGCTCTTCCCTCCATCGAATCGACTTCTTCTCGCGCGAGCCGCGCAGCCTGCTCGCCCACCCCGAGATCCAGATCTTCCTTTCATCCCCCGCGAAGGGCGCCCGGCTGCGGTGGGCCGACCTGCGGGTGGTGGGGACGCCCTGCCGGTATGAGGCTTCGGGCGGCGCCCGGCTCGTGGACGGCGAGCCCCTCGCCCTGCGGCGTGGTCCGGCGTGCACGGAGCCCGCCCCGACGCCGACCGGTCAGCTCCAGCTCACCGCGGAGCTGGAAGGCCGGGACGACCTCGGGATCTGGTCGTTCGCGCCGGAACCGGGCGACGCGGATGCGGCGGTGATTCGTGTTTCCTCGGCCCCGGATGACACGGCACCTCTCCTGCGAGGCCACTTCGTCGACTACCCGGAGACGGCGCCGCGTGTCCGTCTCCTGAATTACGTGTGGCAGATCTCGCCCTGGACGTCCTGGCTCTGGATCCTGTTGTCGGCGGCCGCCCTCCTGGCCCTGGCCGGCCTGCTGGTCTTCCCGATGCGGCGCCTCTCCCCCGGGACCGCGCTCACCCCCGTCTCTTTCTCGCTCAGGGGAGCGCTGGGAGCCGCCTGCTTCGCGGGCGCTCTGGGGCTTTCTTACGCGGTCATCGCTCCGCCCCTCAGCGGCCCTGACGAGCCCTACCACCTGCTCGGGTTCGCCGAGCTGAACGGGGAAGCGTCGTTGCCGGCCGGGCTCGCCGAGTGGATGAAGCTGACCCATTTCCACCGGATCCGGGGGCACCCCACGGAGCGGTTCCGGGTCGCGGACGTGGGCAACCCCCTCGCCCTCGAGGACCCGCTATGGCGGGCGACCGAGGTGGCCATGCGCAGCGCGAGCGTCGCTGCCCTGTGGGGGATCACCGGCCGCCTCCTCCACGATCAGCCGGCGCCGCGGACGCTCCTCGCCGTGCGCATCCTGAACGCGGCGCTCTTCGCGGCGATGGTCGGCCTGGGAACGGGCCTGGCCATGGCGTGCTCACCCGTCCCCTACCCACAGCTCGTGTGCTTGCCTTTTCTGTTCGTTCCCACCCTCCCGTTCTTCGCCATGCACTTCTCGGAGACCGCCCTCCTCACCTCCGCCTACGTTCTTCTCGCCTCCAGCCTGGCCGTGATGTTCCTCGACGGGCCGCGGGCCCACTGCGCGGGCTTCCCCCTGGGACTGAGCACCGCCTTGATGCTCGCGGGAGGGCGATCGCCGTGGCCCCTCGCGGCGGTTGTCGCCGTGGTCCTCGGCGGTCGGGTCCTGCTCGGACCCTCGGGGCGGCAAGGCGAGCTGCGGGCGGCGGTCGTCTTCTGGGCGGGCTTCGCCCTGGGAGGCAGCGCCTTCTACCTGCTGCTGAACGACGAATACCGCGTCATGCTGCTGCGCTACGCGGCCTTCGCCCCCGCCGGTCTGGGGCCCGCGGGCAGGTGGCTGATCCAGCAGCCCCAGGGAATGGTCGGCCTCGCGGCGCTGGGGGGGGCCGCCGAAGTGAGCCTCCGCCCCCCGCGGCTGGCCGTCGCGGGGGCGTGGGCGCGCTGGGCGGGGGCGGCCGTTCGTTGGGCGGGCTTCGCTCTTGTCGGCGCCGTCATCCTCTCGCTCGTCGGCTCGCTCTTTCTGCCCTACCCCCAGCTCGAACTGGAGCCCGCGCGGCCGCTGTCCGCCCGCGACCTCGTGATCCGAACCCTGGCCACGACCGCCACGATGTTCCGGCTCCGGGACCCGAACTTCCTGCTCTTCTCGACGTTCTGGGCGGGCTTCGGCTGGCTGGACACGATGCCGGATCCGGTCTTCCTGTCCGCCCTCGCCCTCTTGACCGCCGTCTGCCTCATTGGTCTCCTCCTCCACCTGGCCCACCGCCGGGACGTTCGACGCTTCCTCTGGCTCCTCGCGCTGGGTCTGGGCTCGACCCTCGCCCTTGTCATCTTCGCCCTGTCGATCCACAACCTGCCCATGGCCTTGCAAGGGCGATACTTGATCGGCTGGTATCTGCCCGTCCTCTCCGTGATCGGGAGCTGGGCGGCTCTCGCCGAGGCCCCGACGGCCACGGCCACCCGCGGCCTACCGGCGATTCTTGGCCGAGTTCCGAGGCCGGTGGCGCTGCTTGCCCTCAGCGGCCTCGTTCACACCTATTGCCTGTGCTTGATCCTCTGGCGCTACTTTTGACGCTAACCGGGTGTTTCGGCCGCGAACGCCGCGCCCTCGCCTCGATCCCGGGCCCGATCAGCTCGTAGTTCTCTCGCTGCTTCGGGCTCGCGTCTCGCAGCCGCGGAAACCGCTCCAGCGGCACCGTGAGCGAGCGGCCATCCTCGAGATGTACCACGAAAGCATCGGCGATGAACTCGACCTCTCGGGCGCGGGGCTCGGGGGGGCTGCCGCGCGCCAAGGCTGAAGAGGAAGGGCAGCCGCCTTCCACTGGCCCTCGGAACGGCACCCGCCCCAGGTACCCCTGGGGCAAGGATCGCGGAGCGCGTTCTTCACGATTGACTAACTCGATCCGGGACTACTTCGTCCTTGACTTCAGGTCCACCACAACCTTCTCGGCAGTCGCTCGGAGGACCTCTCTTCCGTGCCACAGGGCTCGTGGCTCTCGTGATGTCCTGGCCTGCTTCGATCCTCGTCCAGGCGGGAGCGGGCGTCTCGCTGGCCGTGGCGGTGGCGATCCTGGCGAGCGCGAGTCGGACCGACATGCGTCCAGCGCCGGCTCTCGCGGCCGGCCTCGCCTTCAGTCTCGCCCTGACCCACCTCCCGCTCTTCCCTGACCTTCCTCAACGTCCCGCCCGCAGCGCCACCGCGCCTGACGAGCGGCCGCATCCTGGCCAGCGTGCACGTGGACCCGCATCCCGTCGGCCCCGCGACGTTCCCCGAGTCTCCGACGCGGCTCTTCTACCGGCGCGCCACCGCCGAGCTATGGCCGCTGACCGCCGCCCAGGTTGGGACGGGCTACGCCTTCGACGACGACCCCGACGGCGCCTACTCGGACGACGACCGGGAGGTCCGCAAGCGGCTGGAAGACCTGCCGTGGCCCGAGCGCGCCGCCGAGCTGCGGCTCTCCGGTGTGACCCACGTGGTGTCGGACGAGCCCCTGCCCGAACCCTTCCGGGAGCTACAGGTACTCAACCCGGCCGAGGGCGTCCGCTTGTACGGGCTGGCCGGCGCGTCGCCTTCAGTACGTTTTGCGACGCACCTCCTGCGGCGCCCGAACCTCGAAGGCGTCCTCTCCGTGCATCGCGATCCCGCCTTCGATCCCGTCACCGATGCGGTCTTCGCCGGTCCTACGAGTGAAGAAGGACAAAGGACGCCGGTCGCGCCGCAGGTCCTCCGCGAGACGGCCAGCCAGCTCGTGGCCCGCGTGGACGCTCCCGCTCCGGGCCTCCTCGTATGGTCACGGACGTTCTTCTCGCCCTGGAAAGCGACGGTGGACGACGTGCCGGCGGAGCCGATCCGCGCCCACGGCCACCTCGTCGGCTTGCCCGTACCAGCGGGACGGCACGGGGTCCTTGTCTACTGGTCGGTCATCCCCGTGCTAGGCGCCGTCATACTCACGGCAGTCGGTCTGCTTGGCGCAGCGCATTTACGCCGGTAGGCGTCGTGCTTCTCAAAAGGCAGCTCGCATACCCATCGCGGCTCGCGTTCACGGCAACCCCTCACGAAGGCGACCGCCACGGGCTGAAGCCAGAACCTCGCGATGCCCGTCGGCCAGCACCTCCGCGCCCTCGTGCCAAGCCACGTCACGCGTCGCGACAAGACCGCGTGTTCGCCCCTTATCGCCGCCAGAGCCTCTTGAAGGCGGCGCCAATCTTGTAGGGAAGACGTTCCTCGTTTGGGCCCTCCCACGAACCACCAGAAAGGTAGCGTGTGAGACGTGTTGTGAAGCCGCTGATCAGGGTATCCTCATTCTGCCACTCGTCGCGCATATAGCATTCAAACAAACTCTTTCCTGCAAGCATGACCACGTCATCATCGTAGACCTCGATCTTGTGGATCTGGCCTCGATGCTTGAGTTCAGCAACAGCATACTGATGACCGGGGACGTCATAGAAGAGAGGTACCTCCAAGCCAAGCGCAGCAAACGTCGATGCAACCCGCTCCTTACAGAGCCTTCGGAAATCCTTGCTGGTCCGAAACATAGTCAAGTCTACCGACGCCACAAACGCCAGAGATCAAGGTGCTCTCGACCGGCACGGACACTGAAGCGTACCCACCCTTCGTGCGGGCTGTGACCAATTCGATAGAAACCACGATTCAGCCACGTCCCGCGTCCAAACAGTGCCCCGGAAGCGCTCGAAGCAAGCAAGAGCTCGGTATCCCGCGTCACCTCTCCGACTGTGGCACTGGCGGCGCACTCCCAGCAGTCTTGGTAGAGGTCGCTGAACGGATCGGCAAACGGGATGACTCCATCCCAAAAGGCGGCAAGACGTTGCTCGACATCGTGGTAGGAGAAGTTGTTTGGCTCGTTGCTGCTGTTCCCACTATTTGGTGTGCGCGGGGTAGGGTGCGTCGGGGTCGGTTTCTCGGGTGGCGTGATGTCCACGACTACAATCGGGATCGGCTCGGGTTTCTTGATGTCCGGTCCACGAGAGGACGGGGGGGTACAGTAGGGTGGAAGGCATTGCGCTAAGAGAAATGGCAGGATTGAGTGAGACGCCCCTCCTGTGTACAGCGTTATCCGATCGTAAGGGAGTCCCGACGACGTCGGGGGGCAGTCTCCAGACGAGCCGCTGCCGCTCTGGGTGGGGAAACCCGGAAAGGTTGATGTCCAGCTCCAAGTCTGACAGCCGCTGAGCCCGCTGCGGTCCATCCCGTTGACAGGGTCGTCGAGCCCATAGGCGTACCTGTTCAGCCCGACCCCCGGCAGGCCGGGGTCCGACCGATCCGCGCTGAGAAAGACTCCGAGCTGCGGATCGGAGTATCTGGCATGGAGGTACGTCAGGCCGGTCTCGCCGTCGTTCCGCTGGTCGATCCAGCCGCGGGACTCCGTTTGCGATCCGCTCTGACCGAGGGTCTCGCCGTAGGGCCGGTACGTCCGCCGGAACACCGGGGTCCCAGTGGCGTCCGTGATGGCCTGGATCGACCCCAGCCGGTCGGTGTGCAGCCAGTACGTCTGGGCACCCGGGCCCGTCCCCACGCGCTTCGCAATCACTCCCAGCCCATCGACTGACACGTACTTCGTGATGGTTCCGTTCGTGATCTCGTAGTCGTCCCCAAACGGGAAGAGGCTCGTTCCCCCCGGCGACGTCTTCTTCAGCCGCTCGCCGACGCCGTCGTAGGTGAACTGCGTGGTCCCGATCTGGGCGATCCGGTTCTCCGCGTCCCAGACCGGCGTCCTTCCGCCCCCCGAGAACAGGTTCCCATTCGCATCGTAGGTGTACTGGCTTCCATTGACGCTCGCAGGGGCGTGGGGCCGCGGCTGCGGCGCCTGCGGGTAGGTGTAGGTCCCCACGCGGGAGTTGTAGTTCATCCGGTCGATTTCGTCGTAACTGAACGTCTGGCTGTCCGCGGGGCTGGTGCCGTTTGTGGCCGAGGTCAGATGGTAGAAGTCGTCGTAGTCGTATGTCCACCCCTCTCCCGCGACCGGGCTCGTCACCCCGCGCACCAGACCCACCGGGTCGGGATCGTAGGTCAGATCCTGTATCCCCGAGGTCGTCTGGATCCTCTGCAAGAAACCCCGATCCGGCGTGTAGGTCCAATCCGTCGACAGCCCGTTCGCGTTCGCCTTGTGCAAGGGCCGGCCCGAAGCATCGTAGGTCACCTGGGTGACGATCCCTGTGATCGAAGTCAGCCTCCCGGCTTCGTCGTATCCGAGCGGTCCCACCACGTCCGAGTCAGGGTAGGTCGTGCTCACGAGGTACCCGCCCGCGTCGTAGGTCTTCTGTGCGATGTAGTCGACGCCGTCCAGCATTCGCCATTGCCTGACCGCACGCCCCAGAGCATCGTAATCCATCCGAAGCACATCCGCAGGGGAGGTGACCGTGGTGAGGCGGCCCAGGTTGGAGTAGCCGGTACGCTCACCGTACGCGTAGGTCACGGTCCCCGCCGGGCTCGTTCGAGAATCAATACGCCCGATCGGATCATAGTGGAGAGTCGTCTGCTGTGCCTTGGCGTCCGTCTGGAGGGTCGGTCGACCTGCATCGTCGTAATCGTAGGTCCAATGCCCCGCGTCGGGGTCCGTTTCGTCGCGTAGGCGCCCCAGGGAATCGGACACCCAGCTCCAGGCGTTGCTGCGCGGGTCCTGCATCCCTTTCTGAAGCCCGAGGGGGGTGTCGTAGGTCGTGGTGGTGGTGACGATCTGGCTGTTGAACGTCCGGTCCACCGCGACCGTCCGCCCGTTGGCGTCGAAATGCGTGGTCACGGGCTTGCCGTTCGGGTCGGTCGTGGTCCGGCTCGTCGCCTTGTACGTCGTGCCGACGGTGTGCCCGTCCGGCAGCTGCGTCTGGACGAGCCTGTTCAGGGCGTCGTAGGTGTAGCTCGTCGTCCGGGGGGACTCGCTCTGGTAGAAGGGCTCCGTGCTCGACTCCAGGCCACCGCGGTCGTTGTAGGTCTGCTCCACCACGATGTCCTGGCTCGCCGAAGGCCCACGCTTGAGGCTCCGGTAGGTACGCCCGAGCCCGTCGAAGTACGTTTCGCTCCAGTCCGGGCCCGAAACCCCCGTCGCCGCCGTCGCCTCCACTCGTGTCCGCTGCGAGTTCGGGTCGCCCAGGTCCAGATAGGAGCGCTCCACGTAACCACCCAGGGGCAGATCCGTGTGCTGGGGGCGGCACAGGGCGTCGTAGGTCGTCGTGGTGGACTGGTTGTTCGGGTCGGAGGTGGTCTGCACGGTTGCGCAAGCGTGGTCCCAGTAAGTCGTCACCTTCGTCTCCGGCTCGTTCGCCGGGTTCTTCGTCACCTCGGGGAACAGGTTGTCGGTGGCGTCGTAGGTCGTGGTGACCTGGCGGTTGGTCTCGTCGGTCACCGAGGTCGGCGCACCCTGCGCGTTGTAGGCGTAGCTGCGCGTTACGTAGCGGTCCGTGGCGGGGTTCGAGTAGATCAACCGCCGCTTCACGGCTGTCCGGTCGCCCTTGACGGGAGGCGTGGCCCAGTTTCCCGAGCTGTCGTATTCGTACTGCTCGGTCTGGAGCGCGGATCCGTTGGGGGGAACCTTCCGGACGATCTGCCCCGGCAGACCCACGATGTAGGCGCTCGTGTTGTACGAGAAGGAGATGTCGGTCTGCAGCTCATCGCCCGTCTGGCTGATGTCGCCGTAGGACACCACCTGGGTCTGGTTGCCGTACGCGTCGTAGCCGTAGGTGACGTAGGTCTGCCGCGAGCCGCCCGCGCTGTCGTAGGCGTAGCTGTCGCTGCGGGTGAGGAGGGAGGTCCGGGGGAGCAGGGTGTTGTTGGTGTAGGTGAAGCTCTGGGCCGCGAGTTGCACGCCCGCTCCGTCATACCGCGTGATCGTGAGGGGCTTGCCCGGCGAGGCGAGCTGCTGCGAGAGAGTCGTCACGGTATAGGGGCACGTCGCCTCGCCCGGGAGGCAGGGCTGGGTCATCCTCATGGAGGCAAAGCCCAGAAACTGGCGCTCCACCTTGTCCATCTTCGCTCCGGAGTAGCTGTAGCCCGTGGTCGAGGTGCCGCCCCGGCCGTCGAAGGTCGTGACCCCGGTGGTCACGTACCTCAAGCCCGCCCCCGGCTCGTTCAGAAAGGCCGTCGAGGGAGCGTAGCCGACCTGGACCGTCCCGCCCAGGCCCCCCGCCGTCTCGACCAGGAGGTCGGCGCGCACGCCCTGCGTCCCCGAGATCGCCACCCGGGTCTTGTCGCACAGGAGATCCGTCTTCCCGTCTCCGTTGAAGTCGCTGGCGCTCACCGTGCCCGAGCAGAAGCTGCTCATCCACGTCTGCTCCGGCCCCAGCGAGGTGCCCTGCCACTTCCGCACCGTGATGTCGTTGGTCCCCGCCCCCGTGTTGTTGCACACCATCTCCGAGACCCCGTCCCCGTCCAGGTCGGCGGCGAAGGCGTTCGTGGATCCCGCGCACCAGGCCCCAAAGGCCCCCTGGTAGAGGTAGGCGTTGCCCGTGGAGAGGCTGACCTTGCCGTTGCTCGTGCAGGCGAGGTCCGTCCGCCCGTCGCCGTTCAAGTCCCCGATGACGAAGTAACCGATCGCACAGAACGTCGCGTCGGCCGCCGAAACCAGAGGGAGCCAGCCCGTCCCCGTGGAGCGGAAGACCCGGAAGAGCCCGTTCGGGATCCCGATGCAGTACCAGTCGTCCTTCCCGTCGCCGTCCATGTCGAGGGTGCCCACACTCTCCCCCGCATCGCAGAGGGCGGTGCCGAAGACGCTGAACGAGAAGGTGGTACCGTTCGAGAGGCCGACGAGGACCGGGGCCGTGACGCTCGGCTTGCACGCGACGTCCATCCGCCCGTCGCCGTTGAAATCGCCCGTCCGCCCCGCGGCCCCAACGCAGCTATACCCTCCGGCGCTTGCCATCCCCCAATTGGTGAGCGCGCCGAAGCCGGTCCCGTTCGAGAGCGCTACGGAGAAGACGCCCGTGGCGCTGTTGAACTGCGCGATGTCGGTGCGGCCATCGCCGTTAAAGTCGCCCGCCATCGGGTATGACGCACCCTGCGAGAGCCACACCACCGGGGCGGCGAATCCCGTGGGCGTCGCGAGGGACACACGGGCCGTCCGGGAGGCGTTATCGTTACACAACCGGTCCGTGCGTCCGTCGCCGTCGAAGTCCCCGGTCAGGAACGTGCCGACGCAGAAGTCGTCCACCCAAAAAGCCCGGCATTCCGAGACGTCCAACTGCGTCGAGTTCTGGTAGGCGGTGACCTTGAAGCTGTAGCCGCCCGCGGCCAGGGTAAGGCTCAGGGAGGTGTTGGCAGTCGAGGAGTTCGTGGCCGTTCCCGCGCAGGTGGAGCCCGTATAGCGGCTGAGCGTGTAGCTCGTCGCTCCGCTCACGGCCTCCCACTGGAAGCTCACCGGCGAGGAGGCCGGGAGATTGGCGCCCGACTGCGGCTGAAGCAAGGTCAGGGCGTCCGCCCGGGCGGCGAAAGCCATGAGTATGAGGGCCCCGACCGCCGTGCCAAGGAGTGCGGGTCTTCTCATCGGAGGCACCTTCGGGCATCCGCATGAGCGGGCCGGACGCCGGCTTGAGCGAGATTTGCGGAACCTTACGGCCGAACGCCCCGCGCTGTCAAGAACGAAGGTCCATTTCCTGTAGGGAAGATGTCTGACCTGGCCTGTCAAAAGCGAGTCAAATGGCTATTGACTGGCGATTCCCGGGCTAATAGGATACAGACTCCAGACGCCGACATCTGATTGTGGGGCAGCACCACTTCTTCGGGAGGAGTGCCGATGGACCGCCATCGTGAGCCGTGGCAGGGGACCGGCATCGTGGTCATGGCGGCGCTCGCCCTCCTCTTCGCCGGTCCACCCGCGCCGGCCGACGAAAAGCCCGGGGACACCGTGTCCGGCTTCACCGGCGCCTTCTCCCAGGCGATCCCGATCGAGGTTCCCCCCTTCCGGGGGCTCGAGCCGCGGCTCGCCCTCGGCTACTCCTCCGGGGCGCGCAACGGCTTCGTGGGCGCCGGCTGGGCGCTCGCGGGTTTCAGCGTGGTGGAGCGGGTGAGCCAGGGTCTGGGCTCACCGCGCTTCGACAGCACGGACAGATACGTTCTCGACGGGCAGGAGCTGATCCAGTGTCCGGCCGCGAATCCGAGCCCGAGCTGCACGACGGGCGGCACCCACACGACCAAGGTCGAGAGCTACTTGAAGATCACCTTCGATTCGGCGGCGAACACCTGGACCGTCTGGGGCAAGGACGGCACCCGCACGGTCCTCACGTCGGCGTACACGGTGCCCTCCGGCACTCTCTGGTGGGGGCAGACCAGCCGGGTCGACACCCACAACAACACGGTCACCTACGCCTGGGCTTGCCCGGGCGGCGGCGAGGACTGCTATCCCGCCTCGGTGCAGTTCGGCCCCTACTCCGTCACGCTCTACCGCGAGGCCCGGCCCGACGTGCTGACCTCGGCCTCGGCGAACGCCAGCAGCCTGCGGAAGATGAGCTACCGCCTCCGCAGCGTGCTCGTGGCCTACCAGGGCTCGCCGGTCCGCGCCTACAAGCTCACCTACACGACCAGCCCGGTCACGGGCGCCTCCCTCCTGGCCTCGGTGCAGCAGTACGGCAAGGACGTGGTGATCGACGGCGCGGGCCTGATCACCCAGGGCACGGCGCTCCCGGCGCGGACCTTCCGTTATCAGACCGACGCTCTCGCCCGGGGCTTCCGGCCCTGGCCATCGGACGAGACGATCCCCCCCGCCGAGGGCACCTTGCCGAGCCTCGCCACCCAGGACATCGTGCTCTTCGAGGGCAATCAGGGGGCCACACCCGCCATCCTGACCCTGACCCTGTCGCGCGCCGCGAGCGGTCCAGTGACGGTGAACTACGCCACGGTGGACGGGACCGCCACCGCGGCGGGCGGGGACTACACGCCCGCCTCCGGCACGGTGAGCTTCCCTCCGGGGAGCCTGGCCCAAACGGTGACGATCGAGGTCACCGGGGACACCGCACTCGAGGCCGACGAACTGTTCACGGTCCAGCTCAGCTCTCCGGTTGGCGCCACGCTGGGCGTGGCCCAGGCCCAGGTGAAGATCCTCAACGACGATTTCGCCGCCCCCGGGACGGGCACCGGCGCCGAAGGCGCGCTCACGGTCGGCAGCGGGCAGACCGTGTTCACGGACGCGACGCGCACGGCTCTTTCCGGCCCCGTGGCCCCGGGAGCGACCAGCCTCGCCGTCGCCTCGACCGCTGGGTTCGCCTCCGGCCAAGAGGTGCTCGTCATCCAGATGACGGGTGGAACGGCGGGCCACTTCGAGACCGGGTCCATCGCGAGCGTCGGGACCGGCGTCCTGAACCTCACGGGCGCGCTCGGCGCCGCCTACTCCCAGGACGCCTCGAACCAGGCGCAGGTCATTCGCGTCCCGAACTACACGAGCGTGACCGTCCAGAGTGGGGGCACGCTCACGGTGAACCCATGGAACGGGAGCACCGGAGGGGTGATGTTCTTCCGGGCGACGGGGGCCGTGAACGTGCAGGCGGGCGGCGCGATGACGGTGGCCGCGTCAGGTCCAGCCGGTGGAACAGGCGGTGCGGCGACCGCGCTCAACAGCAACGGGGGCGCGCCGGGCTCGGGCGGCGCCGGGGACGCCATCAATGGTCACTGCAATCCCGCCGGGTGGTGCGACAGTTGCGAGTCGCCCCCGTGCCAGCCGATCTACGGCGCCGCCGGGAGCGCGGCGGCGAGCGGGACGGGTGCGCCCGTCCCAGCCGGAACCCAGGGTCGCGCCTGCAACGGCGATAACAAGTGCTCCGGCGGCTATGGAGGCGGCGGGGGGCTCTCGGGCCCCGCGGGCGCGGCGGGTAACAGTGGCGCTGCGGCGAGCGGGCTCGGGGGCGGGGCGGCCGGGGCCGGGGGCACCCACACCGGAAGCGGGTCCGTGCTGGTCATGGGCGGCGGCGGTGGCGGTGGCAACGGCGGAGCCCAAGGACAAGGCGGAGGCGGCGGAGGCGGCGGCGGAGGTGGCGCACTGCGGATAGAGAACGGCTACGAAAACGGCTCCTACGGGGCGTACGGTGGACGCGGCGGGCAGGGTGGCGCTGGTGGGCCGGGAGGAAGCGGCGGCGGAATCGTGATCGTCAACGCTGCCAGCATCACCGTGGCCGGCACCGCGTCGGCGGCCGGCGGCGACGGGGCCGCGGGCAGCGGAGGCGGCACGGGCGAGGCCGGGGGGACGGGAGGCGCCGGAGGCATGGGGGGCTCCAACGCTTACGGGAACAGCTACGGTGCCCAGGGTCAAGGCGGTCGCGGGGCGTCCGGTGGCAACAGCGGCAATGGCGGCGCGGGTGGGGGCGGAGGGAGCATCGTCCTCCGAGCCGACACGATCAACACGACGGGCGGGATAGTGACGGTGGCGGGCGGGGCCGGCGGGCCGGCAGGTCCGGCCGGCAACGGCGGTCCAGGCGGTGCAGGGCCCTCCAGCCAGGGGACCGGCCCGGCCGGGCTGGCTGGAGCCGTCGGGGCTTCCGGCGGCGCGGGTCGGCTCGTGACTACGGAGAATTCTCAGTAAGCGCACTCGCGAAGTACTGAGAGCGCCGAGCCTTCGGCCTCGCCGCGGACGCCCGCCGGAAGGCCCTCGCGGAAATGCTGCGGCCTGTTCGCCCGGACTGACTCCCGACCCGGTCGATCACTCGCGTGCCGCCGCGTGGGCCTCAAGGTAGAGACCATACTCAGCGCTTCAGCAGCCGGTCCGGAGCCTGGCGGTCCAGGAACTTCAGGTGCAGACGGGCGATGCCGTCTGGGCCTTCCACGACCGCCCGGATCGCGGCCCGGGTGGCGAAGCCGCCCCCCGCCTCCTGCAGGAGGACCACGTCGCCTTCCGAGAAGTCGAGCGTGGTCTTGACGTGCGCCCCCCCCTTGCTCAGGTTGTCGGCCACGGTCAGCTCCTCCTGGAGCACCGCGCCCCACTCGTCGACCTGCTGGATCGTGAAGTTCAAGAACATCTGGAAGCGCGGGTGCGAGCGGCGCTCGTCCGTCTCGGCGGTTTGCGAGGGGGGCGGGTCCTCGTCGAGCGGCGTGAACCAGACCGGCGCTCTGACCCCCAAAGGGGGCGTGAACGACAAGACGGAGGCGGGAAGCGGAACGTTCTCCCAGACCGAAGAGTCATCCGGCGAGAACGGCGACGGAGCCGTGGAGCGGTCTGCCGCCAGGCCGTCCGCCGAGGGCGCGTCTTCGGGCGGCGCCTTCTCCGGGAGGGCGCTTGCCGGAGCCGTGTCACTCGAGGGGGCTGGCTCCGCCGCCCCCCTCGCTACCGCGAGAGTCGCGCTGTCCGACGGCAGCAGGAAGCGCGCCCAGGGGGTCTTCTGGAAGCCCCGGGGCGGGAACTTGCCGAAGAACATCACGCCCACCCGGTATTCCTCGGCGCGCCGGCTGATCCCCCGCACGAGGGAGTAGACGTGATAGACCGCGTCCCCCAAGTCGTACTGCCGCAGTCGCTTCGGCAACGCCAGGGTCAGGTGGAGCACCTGGCCCAGCTCCACGCTGCGCTTCAGGGTGAACGAGGTGCCTCCCATCGACACATTGTCGGTCTGGGTCATCTCCTCCCAGCTCGCGCCGCCGGGCAGGTAGCCCTGGACCCGGACCGCGACGGCCATGTCCATGCGGTAGTTGTGGCGTCGCTCGGCTGCGCTCATGGAAGGCCCCGGGATGGTAGCGCAAGAACGGCGCGGGGCGGAAACGCGCGGGGCCGCGCGCGTTGTGGCTTAGAATCGGAGCCCACCATGCTCACTCTGGCCCTGAACGGCCTCGCCGGCCTCGTGCGCACGATCGGGCGGGTGTCCCGAAGCGCCGCCCGCCACGCCGGGGGGATGGGCTTCCTCGTCTGGCGGGCGGCCAGGGCCACCCTCGGGGGCCGGGTCCACTTCCGGGACGTGGTCGTCCAGGCCTACAGCATGGGCGTGCAGAGCGTCCCCCTCGTCTGCGTGACCGGCGTCCTCTCGGGGGTCGTCACCTCGCAGCAGGGTGGTTACCAGTTCACCAGCTCGATCCCCCTCTACGTCCTGGGCAGCGTGGTCACCTCGAGCGTGATCCTGGAGCTGGGGCCGGTGATGACCGCCTTCGTCCTGATCGGCCGGGTGGGGGCCCGCATCACCGCCGAGCTCGGCACCATGCAGGTCTCGGAGCAGATCGACGCCCTCTACTCCCTCGGGCGCGATCCGGTCCCCGTGCTGGCCGCGCCCCGCCTCATCGCGGGCACCATCACCACCCCCCTCCTCGTCGGGATCGCCAACGTCGTGGGGCTCTTCGCGGGGCTGGTGGCGGCCCGGGCCACGGTGGGCCTGGGGCCCGACGCGTTCCTCTTCGGGGCCCGGCTCTTCTGGCACAACTGGGACCTCTTCTACTCGCTCATGAAGGGCCTGGTCTTCGGGTTCATCATCCCCCTCATCTCGGTTCACATGGGCTTCGGCACCCGCGGAGGCGCGGAGGGCGTGGGCCGCGCCACCACCGCGTCGGTGGTCTTCATGATCATCTCGGTCCTCGTCCTGGACGCGCTCTTCCCCCCCCTCTTCCTGAACTGACCCGCGTGATCGAATACCGCGACGTCCACAAGGCCTTCGACGTGCCCGTGCTCTCCGGGGTGAGCCTGGAGGTGGCCACCGGGGAGACGATCTCGATCGTCGGCCCTTCGGGGACGGGCAAGAGCGTCCTCCTCAAGACCACCAACGGGCTGCTGGTCCCGGACCTGGGGGACGTGCTCGTGGACGGGGTGTCGGTCTTCCACTCCGGCGGGGACGCCCTGGAGCGCATCCGCCGCAAGGTGGGCTACGTCTTCCAGTACGCGGCCCTCTTCGACTCCCTGAGCGTCTACGAGAACGTCTCCCAGGGCCTCTCCGACGCGGAGCTCGGGACCATCGGCTCCCGCGAGGTCCTCCGGCGCGTGTGCGAGTCCCTGGAGGACGTGAACCTGGACCCCGCGGTCGTCCTCCGGAAGCTGCCCTCGGAGCTCTCGGGAGGAATGCGCAAGCGGGTGGGCCTCGCCCGGGCCATCGTGGGCCGGCCCGAGATCATCCTCTACGACGAGCCCGTCACCGGCCTCGACCCGGTGAACGCCGCCGCCGTCTCCCGCCTGATCGTGGAGATCGCGGACAAGACCCACGTGACCTCGGTCCTGGTCACCCACGACATCGAGCAGGCGCAGGAGATCTCCCGGCGGATCGCCCTCCTGGAGCACGGCCGTCTGCGCTTCGTGGGGACCCCCGACGAGTTCCGGAGGAGCGACGACCCCGTGGTGCGCGCCTTCGCCGACCGCAAGGCGGCCGCCGCGGCCGCCCTCAAGATCATGGAGGAATCGTGAGCACCGAGAAGCCCCTGCCGGCCCCGCCTCCCTCCCGCGGCCGGGACCGCGAGCTGTGGGTGGGGGCGCTCGTGATGGTGGGCGTGGCCTCCGTCTTCACCGCCCTCTTCACCCTCACCGACGCCGCCATGTTCCGGGGCCGCTACATCATCACCACCCTGGTGAGCGACGCCGGCGGCATTCGGAGGGGCGACCCCGTCCAGATGAGAGGCGTGAACATCGGGCGCGTGATGCGCTTCCGGATCACGCCGGAAGGGGTGGCGGTCAACCTCGAGATCGAAGGCGAGTACCCCATCCCGAAGGACTCCAAGGTGGAGATCCGCGGGAGCGGCCTCCTCGGCGGGATGGTGGCGAACGTGGTGCCGGGGGCGGCCCCGGAGGTCCTGCGCCGCGGGGACCGGATCCCGGGGACGATCGGGTCGGGACCCTTCGCGGAGGTGAACGAGCTCACGGGCTCCGCGGCCCGGGCGGTGGACCGCGTGAAGGCCCTCCTCTCCGACGAGACGGTGCAGAACGTGCAGAAGGGGAGCGGCGAGGTGCGCCAGCTCATCCAGGACCTGCAGTCCGCGATCAGCGAGCAGCGCAAGGACCTGCTGGCCCTCACGAAGAGCCTGCGCAAGGCGGCGGAGGGCCTGGAGCCCGTGGCCACCGGGCCCGAGCTGCAGCAGTCCGTGAAGCGCATCGACGCCCTCACCCAGCGGCTGGACGGGGTCGTGGGCACGCTCGACCGCTCCTCGCGCTCCCTGGAGAGCGTGATGGGCCGGATCGAGCGGGGCGAGGGCTCGCTGGGCAAGCTCACCAAGGATGACAAGCTCTACGTCAACGCGGCCGAGGCCGCGGCGAGCCTCAACAAGGCGGCGGAGGAGCTGACCCGCCTCACCGCCGACATCCGGAACCAGCCGAGAAAGTACCTGAAGTTCAGCGTGTTCTGATGCCCACCTTCGCGGGCCGGGTCGCGGTCGTCACCGGGGGAGGGACGGGCATCGGCCGGGAGATCGCGCGCCGGCTGGCCCTCCAAGGCGCCCGCGTCCTCCTCAACGACGTCGACCTCGGGCGGGCCGAGGAGGCGGCGGGGAAGATCGCCGCGGAAGGCGGAGTGTGCCGGCCCGCGGGGGGGGACGGGGCCGACGTCGCGGTGGTCCGGGGCCTGGTGGAGCAGGCGGTCCAGGCGTTCGGCAGGCTCGACCTGGCCGTGGCCAACGCCGGCCTCACCCTCTATGGCGATTTCTTCGCCTACGAGCCCGACGCGTTCGACCGGCTGGTGGCGGTGAACCTCCGTGGCTCCTACTTCCTGGTCCAGGCGGCGGCCCGCCAGATGCGCGCGCAGGGCGAGGGGGGGCGGATCCTCCTGCTCTCTTCGGTCACCGGCCACCGGGCCTTGAAGGAGCTCTCGGCCTACGGCATGACCAAGGCCGCCCTCGAGATGATGGCCCGCGCGCTGGTGGTGGAGCTGTCCCCCTACGGGATCGCGATCAACGCGGTCGCGCCCGGGGCCACCGTCACGCCACGCACGGCGGCCGATCCCGAGTGGGAGGCAGGCTGGGCCCGGGCCACCCCCCTCGGGCGGCCCGCAAAGGTGGCCGACGTGGCCGCGGCCGCGCTCTTCCTGCTCTCCCCCGGGGCCTCCCACATCACGGGGCAGGCCCTGATCGTGGACGGAGGCTGGACGTCGCTGGGGGCCGCCCCCGAGCGCGCTTGAACCTCGGCGCGGGTTCGCCGGGGTCTACGAGGCGGGGGAGACTCCATGGCACTTGTCGAGGCGGCCGGAAGCAGACGGAAGAGAGCCTCCGCGCGGCTCGCCTTCTTCTGCCTCGCCATGATCCTCCCCGTCGAGGCGGGCCTTCGGTTCGTGTTCCTGCATACAGGGTACCTGGACAAGGCCTACGTCAACTGCGACGCCTGGTGGAGGCTCCGCTGGATCAAATGGAAGGTGCACAGCGAGGAGAACATAGCCCACTACTACTCCATCTATGCGTTCGACGGTTCCCTCGGGTGGTCGGTGAAGCCAGGCTTGAGCAATCACCCCATGGCCAAGGGAGCCCGGGTATCCACCAACTCGAGAGGGATACGAGGGACCAGGGAACACGCCTTCCTGAAGAGCAGGGACAGGCTGCGAATCGTGACCCTGGGGGATTCTTTCACCTTCGGGGAGGAGGTTTCCGATGGCGAAAACTTCCCCTCCTACCTCGAGACATTGGTGCCCGCGGCGGAAGTGATCAACATGGGCGTGGGAGGCTACGGTCACGATCAGATCTCGCTCTACCTCGAGAGGGAGGGGGTGAAGTACGGCCCGGATCTCATCGTGCTTGGTTTCATCGCGGAGGACATCGAGAGAAACCGCCTCCGCTTCCGGGATTACTGGAAACCGCGATTCTCCTTGCGGGGGGAGACGTTGGAGCTGGAGACGAGATCCATTCCCACCGTCGATGAGACGCTGCGGAAGGAATTTCTCAGGGTCAAGGCGTTCGACCTCTTCGATATGGTGGTGACTCTCTACAGGTATCGGACCGGCTACAATCGGAAGCGGGAGCAACAGATCACCGAGAAGATACTCGATCGGATCGTCGACGTGGGCGTCACCGCCGATGCCCGAGTGGTCTTCGCCTACCTTGCGGTGAGGGACGAGATCAAGGGTGACGATCCCTCGGAAGGCGAGTCCTTCTTCAGGGACTACTGTGATTCAAGGACGAAAAGGTACGAGACGAAGTTCTCCTGCGTCGATACGAGGCCGGAGTTCCGGAGGCGCGCGCGCGCCGGGGAAAGCTTCAGGGGGGGCCAGAGGGAGGGTCACTACGATCGAGTGGGGCACCTGCTCGTAGCCGGAGAGATCGCGGCCCATCTCGAGGATGGCTCCTCCGGAGGCGCGCGAGACCGCAGCGGCAGGTGACGGGGCACTACGCCGCCTCAGCCCTTCTCCACTCGGCAATGGATCGTCCGGGCCTGAATAGCCTCACAGATCGGCCGCATTCTTGCCTCCCCGTTTACGGCCTCCACCGCCCGGGGCGATCAGGCGCAGCTTCGGGAAGTAGCTACGGTAGCGCCGGGCGTCGCGGGTGAGCAGCGGGATCCCGGCCACCGCCGCGTGCGCTCCGATGTAGAAGTCGGGCAGAGGCGACGTCCTCGCGCCGCCGCGCTTGCGGTAGGTCACAAAGCACTTGCCGGCCAAGAAAGCCGCCTCCCAGGGCAGAGCGTCTCGGCGGAAGTATTCCGTGGGCAGAGCGTCCTCGAGAGCCTCGATTCGCTCGAAGCCGATGGATACCTCGGCGTAGACGATCGGGTTCACGATGAGGACCGCCTGGTCGGCCGCATCGGAGAGGCTCTGGGCCGACCAGGAGTACCAGGTGGGATCCCCGGTCAAGACGTCGAGGAGGACGTTGCTGTCGACGAGGACCTCCTCCACGGGTATCGCGCTCAGCCGCGGGTCAAGGCCAGGATCTCGTCCGTCGTCATCCTCGTGCGGGCGCGCCCACGCAGGCGCGCGACCAAGGCGTGGCCGCGGCCGGTGGTCTCGGCCTTGCGGACACGCACTGCGTTCCCGATCACCTCGAACGCCACCTCCGTGTCGGGGAGGAGGCCCAGCTTTCGGCGGATCGTGATGGGGATGGTGACTTGGCCCTTGGCGGTGATGCGCATGTCGAACTCCTACTTTTCTTATTCTTACCCAAGCGGGCGTGACCGGTCAAGTGCGGTAGGTATGGAGGCGGCAAGCCCGCTTGAACCTGGGCCCGGCCTCGTTCAGACTTGCTTGCACTCAAGGACAGATCGTCATGAACACGGTGGAGAGGTGCGCATGATCGTCGGCCAGAGGATGCGGCGCCCCGACGCGCCGGACAAGGTCAAGGGGACCGCCCTCTACGTCGAGGACCTGGCCTTCGCGGGCTCATTGCTCGGGGGCGTCCTGCGCTCGCCCCACCCACACGCCCGCGTCGTGGACCTCGACGTGGCCGAGGCCAGCATGATCCCGGGGGTGCGGGCGATCCTCACCGCCCGCGACCTGCCCGGCCAGAACATCATCCCCATGATCCAGTCGGACTGGCCCGTGCTCGCGGCGGAGTTCGTCCGCCACGTGGGGGAAGCGGTGGCCCTGGTGGCGGCCGAGGACCCGGTCGCCCTCAAGCGGGCCCTCGAAGCGATCGTGGTGGAATACGAGCCGCGGGCGGCCATCCTCGACATGGAGGAGGCGCTGGCCGCGGGCGAGATCATCCAGCACTGGAAGATCCGCCGGGGCGAGGCCACCCTCGCCATGAGCAGGGGCGACGTGGTCGTGGTCGAAGGGACCTACCACACGCCGTACCAGGAGCACGCCTACATCGAGCCGAACGGGATGATCGCCCTGCCCGACGGGATGGGAGGCGTCACCGTCCACGGCTCGATGCAGTGCCCGTTCTACGTGCAGAAGGCGGTGGCCTCGGCCACCGGCCTGGACCTGAACCGGGTCCGGGTGGTGCAGACGGTGACCGGGGGCGGCTTCGGCGGCAAGGAGGACGCCCCCTCCCTGCCCGGAGCCCACGCCGCGCTGCTCGCCCTCGCCACGGGCCGGCCCGTCCGCCTGATCCTCTCCCGCGAGGAGGACATGGCGGTCATGTCCAAGCGCCATCCCGGCCGCATCCGGATGCGCACCGCGGCCACCAAGGACGGCCGCCTGATCGCGGCCGAGGTGGACTACCTGCTCGACGGCGGGGCCTACGCCACCCTCTCGCCGGTGGTGCTCTTCCGCGGCACCGTCCACGCCTGCGGCCCCTATCGCGTGCCCAACGTCAAGGTCGATGCGCGGGCGGTGCGCACCCACAAGATCCCCTGCGGGGCCTTCCGCGGCTTCGGGGAGCCGCAGGTCGTCTTCGCGAACGAGAGCCAGATGGACCTCCTGGCCGAGCGCCTCTCCATGGACCCCCTGGAGCTGCGCCGCAAGAACGCGTTGACCGAAGGCGACCAGACGATCACGGGACACGAGCTGACGAGCAGCGTGGGCTTCCGCGAGGTGCTGGACCGCGTGGCCGAGGCTTCGGACTGGGAGCGCAAGCGGAAGACCTACGCCTCCGGGTCGGGGCCCTTGCGCCGCGGCATCGGGGTCGCCGCCTGCTACTACGGGGTGGGGCTCGGAGCCATGGGCAAGCACCTGAACCCGGCGGGGGCCAGCGTCGTGGTCTCCGCGGACGGCAGCGTGACCGTGGCCGTGGGCACCACCGAGATCGGCCAGGGCATGACCGTGGTGCTGACCCAGATCACGGCCGAGGCCCTGGGGTGCCCGCCCGAGCTGGTCCGGGTCGTCGAGCCCGACACCTCGCGCGTCCCCGACAGCGGGCCCACCGTGGCCAGCCGCACCACGGTCATGAGCGGAAACGCGATCCGGGACGCGGCGGCCAAGATCCGCGCGGCCATGGAGCCGGTGGTGGGCGGGCACGGCCTCGCCTGGCGCGACGCGGTGTTCGCCTGCGTGAAGAACCAGGTCGGTCTGGCGGCTCACGGCTGGGCGGTGCCCCCCCAGACCACCTTCGACCTGGCCAACGGGCAGGGGGAGCCCTACATCTGCTACTCGTTCTCGGCCAACGTGGTCGAGGTCGAGGTGGACACGGAGACCGGCGAGACGCGGGTCCTCCGCGTGTTCTCCGGCCACGACGCGGGCCGGGTGGTCAACCCCACGGCCGGCGAGGGACAGGTCGAGGGAGGAGTCGTGCAGGGCCTCGGCTACGCGCTCATGGAAGAGCACCTGCTCAAGGACGGCCGGATCCTGAACGACCAGTTCTCGACCTACATCATCCCGACCCCCCTGGACACCCCGGACATCCACGCGATCCTGGTCGAGCACGTCTACCCCTGGGGGCCCTACGGGGCCAAGGGCCTCGGCGAGACGCCGATCATCGGGATCGCGCCCGCAGTGACCGCGGCCATCGCCCAGGCCACCGGCGTGCGTGTCCACGAGATCCCGGCCACCCCGGAGCGCGTCTGGGCGGCGCTGCAGCAAGCGCGCAGCCAGACAGGCATCAGCGGTTCCCTCCCCCCACGTGGGGAGGCATGATGGCGGAGACCATCGAGATCGCGCTCAACGTGAACGGCCAGGCGCGGCGGCTGCGCACACGCGTGGACCAGCGCCTGCTCGACGTGGTGCGCGAGGACCTGCGGCTCACCGGCGCCAAGGAGGGATGCGGCAAGGGCGAGTGCGGGGCCTGCACGGTGATCGTGGACGGCCGGCCGGTGGACTCGTGCCTGATGCTGGCCTACCAGGCGGACGGCTCGTCGGTGGAGACGATCGAAGGGCTGGCCGAGAACGGCGTTCTTCACCCGCTGCAGGACGCGTTCGTCGAGGAAGGCGGCGCCCAGTGCGGGATCTGCATTCCCGGGATGATCATGGCGGGCAAGGCGCTCCTGGACCGCCAGCCGAACGCGGGCGCCGACGCCATCCGCCAGGGGCTCGCGGGCAACCTCTGCCGGTGCACGGGCTACACGAAGATCTTCAAGGCGGTGGCCCGGGTCGCGGGCAAGAGCCCCCCCGCCGCGCGCACCCCGCCGACGGAGCCGTCCGCTCCGAGCTACTATCGCCCGCGCTCGCTCGAGGAGGCCCTCGAGCTCATGATCCAGCGGGCGGGCGAGGTGCGCCCGGTCGCGGGGGGGACGGACATCCTGGTCCAGGCCAAGGACGGGACGGTGGACCGCGCCGCGCTCTTCGACCTGAGCCTGGTGCCGGAGCTGAAGGGGATCGAGGAGCAGCCCGGCCACCTCCGCATCGGGGCCGCGGTCACCCATACGGAGATCCTCGAGTCCAACCTCGTGGGACGCTGGTGTCCCGCCCTTCCCATGGCGTGTGGCTGGGTGGGGGGGCCGCAGATCCGCAACCGCGGGACGATCGGCGGCAACGTCGCCCACGGCTCACCCGCGGGCGACACCATTCCGCCCCTCTACGTGGCGGACGCTGTGGTCGAGGTGGCTTCCGTCTCCGACCGGCGCGACGTGCCGATCTCCGAGTTCTACCTCGGCCCGCGCAAGACCGTGCTCGCGAGCGACGAGCTGATCCTGGGGGTGAGGATCCCGAAGCGGCCCGGGGTGCGCGGGACGTTCCTGCGCCTCGGCCAGCGGCAGGCCCAGGCGATCTCGAAGGTCTCGGTCGCGGTGGCCATGACGTTCAAGGACGGCCGGCCCGACTGGGTGCGAGTGGCCCTGGGGGCGGTGGCGCCCACCGTCATCCGCGCCCCCGAGACCGAGAAGGCGCTCATGGGCGGCGGGTACGACGCGCTCAAGCGGGCCCTCGATGCGGTGAAGGGCGAGGTGAAGCCAATCGACGACATGCGCTCCACCCGCGAGTACCGGCGCGCCATGTCCGCGGTCCTCCTCGAGCGGGCGGTCCGCCGGATCACCGAAGGGTGACCGCAGGACAAAACCGGAGCGATAATCTCGCCATGAGCAGTCTTCCGGGGTACCGCCGCTTCTCGGTGGCGGAGTACCTCCGCATGGCCGAAGCCGGCATCTTGCGGCCCGACGAGCGCGTCGAGCTCATCGACGGCCAGATCGTGGCCATGAGCCCGCAGGGCCCGGTCCACTCGGCCCTGGTCCCCCGGATCGCCCGCCATCTCGATCGGCTCTTCCCGAGCGACCGCTACTGCATTCGCCAACAGGCGACGCTCCCGCTGGGCGAAGACGACGCGCCGGAGCCGGATCTCGCGGTCGTGGCCGGGCGCTGCGAGGAGCATGAGCGGGCTTTCCCGCGCGAGGTGCTCCTGGTGGTGGAGGTTGCGGATTCCTCGGTGCCCCTCGACCGCGGACGAAAGTCCGAGCTCTACTCTGCAGGCGGCGTCCCGGAGTACTGGCTCGTCGACGTCCCCGCGCGCCTCCTCGAGATCCGCGGGGAGCCATCGGGGGCCGGTTATAAACTCATCCGGGTCCTTCAGGGCGATGAGACCTTCCTGCCCGCGGCCCTCGAAGGCACGGGCGTCCCGCCCTTGAAAGCGACGGATGTGCTTCCGCTGCCCTGAGGCCCCGCCCGCCAAGAGTGGCTTGAGCGGGCCCCGGGACGGCCCTCGACGCTACTCCCGCTCGCACTCCGCGCGGAGCCGCTCGTAGACCTGCCGGGCGTGGTCGTAGGCGTTCTGGGCCTCCTCCCGCTCCGACGCGGCCGTCCGCGCCTTCTTCTGGCTCCAGCACTGGTTGACCGCGTCCAGGCACCACTGGGCGCTGCGCCGCGAGGCCCGGATCGGCTGCCCGCCCACGATGACGAAGATCGGGTTCGTGTGGGAGGAGGAAAGGATCCGCGCGGCGATCCAACTGCTGCCCTCGATCGGGACCTCGAGCTCGAGGGGCTGGATGGTCCCGTCGGCCACCACGTTCCGCCGGGCCAGGGGCCGCCCGTTGACGACCACCTCGACCGGGACCTCCCGGCCCTGGCCGATCCGCGCGCGCCTGAGGTCCCAGTAAGGCTTTTCCTTGGGCGCCCGAGAACGGATGTCGTCGTCGGGGGCCGCGGGCAGCCAGGCCGCGACCTTGAGGGCGACCCGCACGGGGCCCGCGCGTTCCCGGCGCACCTCGCCGCCCCGCGTCCCCATCTCGGTCCCGTCCACCCTGAAGTCCATGAGGTGGCTGCGCCCGTCGGAGACGTAGCTGCGGCCCGTGCGGACGGCCTCGATGAAGCCGCGGTAGCTGAGGGGGCCGTCCACCTTCGCGTAGGTCCGGCCCTCGCCCACCCGGTCGTCCGTCATGCACGGGAAGTCCGTCTCGCCGCTGATCCGGGTGCGGAAGCCGACGTTGAGCGTGTGGTACCAGATGTTCAGCTCCGAAAGGTACGGGGTGTCGCCCGCGGAGATGAAGTCCACGGCGTCGTGGGTCACGTCCACCACGTACTCGTTCGCCCCGATGCCGTCGAAGGCCGGGATCTCGAAGTTGGGCAGCTCCGGGCTGCCCACCGAGAGGCCGAGGCCCGAGTGGGCGAAGCCGGTGACCGCGCCCTGGGCCCTGGCCCAGCGGAGGATCGGGAGGTCCCAGGAGGGCCAGTGCTCGATCCGCGTCGTGCCCGGGTAGTCCTGCTCGCGGAGGCCCAGCAGGACCAGGTGGCCGGCGTGGCTCGAGGGGAAGCCGGACACCTCGAGGTCGTAGTGCACCAGGCGGCCCGGTCTCGAGACCGCGTCGTCCCCGCCGCTGAAGAAGCGCTTCTGGTGGTAATAGCAGGGCCCCCAGGTGAGCACCGAGCCCACGTTGAGCGCCTCGCCTTCGACCTGTCGCCACATGTCCTTGGGAGACACGCCCTGGGTGGGGTTGTCGTAGTGCGCGCAGCCCGCCGCGTGGATGTGGTGGTCCCCCGAATACCATCCGAGCTTCGCGGGATCGATCCATCGCTCGAGCCGGACGGCCAGCTCGCGGGGTCCCTCGACGCGAAGGTCCTGCGTCGCCTTCAAGTACTCCGGCCCCCGCGAGGAGGTCACGGTGTAGGAGCCGGGGGGCAGCAGCAGGGTCTCGCCGTCGGCGCGGTAGACCTGCTCCTGGAACGGAAAGTCCGGCGCGAGGCGCTTGGCGGGGCTCGGGTAGATCCGGCCGACCCCGTCCCGCACGAGGAGGGAGGCCAGGGCGGGCTGTCCGCTCTCGTCGCGGATCTTCAGGGTCACGGGATGCGCGGGGAGGGCGTCGAACAGGACGAGCACGTCGTTGCGGAAGCCGATGTCCTGCGTCCCCTGGCCAACGCTGAAGCCGATCTGGGCGGACCGCTTCCCGCGGTCCCGGCTCGCGACCTGGAGGATCTGGTACTCGAGGCCCAGGCCGGTCAGCTTCTCGCGCATGGGCGGCTTCTGGTAGAGCGCGATGTCCGCCCATCGCTCGCGGACGTCCTCCAGGGTCAGGGTCACCGCCGGCTCGGCGGTCAGCTCACTCGACCAGCTCGGGGTGGACGTGGGTCCGCTGTTGGGGCTCTGCACGGTCAGGGGAGCCGTGACCCCGGCCTCGTTCACGACCTTGACGAGGAAGAGCCGCGTTCCCGCCTCGACCAGCTCGGGCCGGGCGGGCCCCGCCGTCACCTTCACCCGGCTCTCGGGGTTGACCTCCACGACCAGGAGCGCGTGCTGGTCGAGCACCGCCTCGATCTCGGCGGCGCCCGCCGCCTCGTCGGCTCCGGCGATCGCGCGGTTGATCCGCTCGTGGTCCGCGGGGCCCAGGGGCTGCCCGAGGTACGAGAGGGCGTTTTCCAGGAGGCGCACCTGTTGGGCGAGGGGCTGGAGGGGTATTGCGGCCGCGGCCACGCGACCAGGCTCCGCCGTGGAGAGCCCCGCGAGGAACAGGGCAGCCAGGACGCACCGGGCTGAGGTTTTCCGCATGACCGCCTACCCGCAGCCCTCGACGTCCATGAACCCGTAGAGCAGGATGTGGCAGACGATGAGCTGAGTGTCCTCGATCCGGCCCATGTGTTCCGAGGGGACGTGGACGTGGTGCTTGACCATCGGCTTGAGCTTGCCCCCCTCGAAACCCGAGATGCCGACGGTATCGCAGCCGAGAGCGTTCGCCCGCTCCACCGCCCGCAGGACGTTCGGCGAGTTCCCGCTCCCGGAGATGGCGATCACCAGGTCGCCCTTTTGCGCGTAGTTGGCGAGCTGCTCGGCGAAGACGTCCTCGTAGGAGAGGTCGTTCGAGACCGCGGTCATCCAGGGGACGTTGTCGGTGAGGGACAGCACGCGGAAGCGCCTCTCGCGCCCGCGCGAGCACCCCTTGCCCAGGTCCACGGCGACGTGGGAGGCGAGGGCGGCGCTCCCTCCGTTGCCCATCAGGAAGACCTGCCGGCCTTCGGCGCGGGCCTGATGCAGGAGGCGGCCCACCGCCTCGACCTGCTGCGGGTCCAGTCTCCCGAGCAGGCCGGTCAGCTTTGCCAGGTAGCCGCTGGCGTAGGCGGCGGTCACGGGGTTGTCCTTCGAGGTCGACATCTGGGGCATGCGATTCTAACCCTCCATGGCCAGCGCGGCCGCGCCGAGCAGGGACGAGAAATCCCCGAGGGCGGCCTGGCGGACCTGCGAGCGGCCGCGTAGCACTTCGGGCAAGGCTTCCTCCACTCTCTTTCGGAGCGGCCCCAGCAGCAGCTCGCCCGCCTGGGCCACCCCGCCACCGATCACGACCACCGGCAGGTCGAGCACGCACAACACGGAAGCCACTCCGTGGGCGAGCGCATCGACGGCGCGGTCGCGCGCCGCCAGGGCCCACGCTTCACCGCGGCCGGCGGCGGCGAAGACCTGCTCTGCGGTCAGGTCGTCCGGCGCCGGCCGGCCGGCCGCCGCCAGGGCCCGCCGGCCTTCACGGGCGATGGCTCGGCCGGAGGCTAGGCTTTCCACACAGCCGCGCTTGCCGCAAGCGCACTCGGGCGCGTCGGGGTCGAACGGCCGCACCGGGATGTGGCCGAACTCGCCCGCGATGCCGTGCGCGCCGCGATGGACCTTCCCCTGGAGCACCACCCCGCCCCCCACGCCCGTGCTCACCGTGAAGTATGCCAGATGGGCCGTGCCCCGTCCGGCGCCGAACCGCTGCTCGCCGAGGGCGCCCAGGTTCGCGTCGTTGTCGACGCGGCAGGGCAGCCCGAAGGCCTCCTGCATGCTCCGGCGAAGGTCGACGTTTCCCCAGCCCGGGACGTGCATGGAGAAGACGCGGCCTTCGTCGTCCACCGGGCCGCCGAACGACACCCCCACGGCGCGCGGAGCCCGGGACCCGGTCTCCGCCAGCAGGCCCCGGCCTTCGTCCAGCATCCGCACCAGCCAGCGGGGGCCGTCGTCGGACCGGGGGCGACTCTGGACGCGCGTAGGGCCGAGTGATCCGTCCCGCGACACGAGCCCGCAGCGGGCCTTGGTGCCGCCGAAATCGAAGGCCAGGATTTCCCAGGTCACGATCGGCTCAAGTCTAACCGTTGAACCCGCGCAGCGAGCTGGCTGCGTTCGTCTCTCACGGGATCGGGACCACGGCCCCGTCATCATCGACGTGAGCGGGTACTTCGAATGAGCGCCTCGAAGGCCGATGGACAAAGGGCGGGTATCCTGCTATATGTGCATGGTACAGGAGGCCGGGATGCCTCAACTGCACCTCTACGTCCCGGACGAGACCGCGAGCCTGGTGCGTCAGCGCGCACGGGCCCTGAAGATGAGCGTGTCGGGCTACCTGGCCGAACTCGTCCGGCGGGAGGTCGCTTCGGGCTGGCCCCAGGGCTTTTTCGACGAGGTCGTCGGAGGGTGGGCGGGCAAGCCCCTGCGCCGCCCGTCAACGGGCCGATTCGAGCGCCGCGACCGGCTCTGAGCCGTGTTCCTCCTGGACACGAACGTCTGCATCCGCATCCTGAACGGCTCCTCGCCTCCGGTGGCGGCGCGCCTCCAGGCGACGAACCCGGCCGAGGTCCGGCTCTCTGCCGTCGTGAAGGCCGAACTCCTGTACGGAGCCAGGAAGAGCACCCGCATCGACGACAACCTGCGCCTGTTGCGCCGATTCTTCACTCCTTTCGTGAGCCTTCCCTTCGATGACCGGTGCGCCGAGGAGGCCGGCCTCATCCGCCTCGATCTCGAGCGGTCGGGTCGGCCCATCGGACCCAACGATCTGCTGATCGCGGCCTCCGCCCGTGCGCACGATCTGGTGCTGGTAACGCACAACTCCCGCGAGTTCGGCCGGATCCCCGGCCTGCGGGTCGAGGACTGGGAAAGCCCCTAACGCCCGTCGATCATCCGGCGCCGCCGAACAGGCCAACCCCGATCCGCTTCTGGAAGGCGATGCCGATGGAGACGCCGGTTCCTCCGTTCTTGGAATCGACTACTTCGCGGCTTCGGCGTCGATGCGCGCGTCCATCAGGGCTTCCTCGCGACGGCCAGGATGTGCGGGCTCGCCCCGAGGAGGGCGCTCTCGCGCTCGACCTTGCGCAGGAAGCGCAGCAGGGTCTCGCGATGGGCGGGATCCTTCCAGCGCGCCGCGAAGTCGGGGAGCATCGCCCCCACCCCCTCGATCGCGTACAGGCCCTCGAGCGTCAGCTCGGCCGCCCGCAGCTCCGCGGCGAGCTCCTCGGGACGGTGGAAGAAGGCGGTCGTGAACAGGTCCGGGCGGCCGGTCTCGTTGCGGTGGACCCCGGTGGCGAGGTCGCGCTCGACCATGGCGGGGAAGAGCGGCTCCTCGAAGAGCAGGCCGCGCAGGCCGTCCAGGAGCGAGGCGAAACGGGTGATTCCCGCCGCGAAGAGCCGCCCCCCGTTTCGCAGCACGCGCCGGGCCTCACCCAGAGCGGCCCGGCGGTCCGCCGGCTCGGGCAGGTGGTAGAGCGGCCCCAGCAGGAGCACGACGTCCGCCCCGGCGCTCGGGTGGTCGAGGGCACGGGCGTCCCCGACCTGCGCGCTCGAGAGCTGGCCCTTGGTCCGGCCCGCGGAGGCCTTCTGGGCCTGCTCGATGTGGAGCGGCACCGGGTCCACGAGGTGCACGTAGTAGCCCAGGTCGGCGAGCCAGAACGAATAGGCTCCCGCCCCTCCGCCCACGTCGAGGACGACCGCGGGCGGGGGAGGCAGGCGGCGCATGATCAGCTCCTGCGTGCGGACGCGCTCGAGGGGGAAGTAGTCCTCGTCGAGCCGGCCCTGCTCGCCGCCCAGCGCGTAGTATTCCAGGACCTCCGGAGGCGGCTTGGGTTCTTGACTCATGGCCTTCAGCCGCTATCTTGGCTCGGGAAGGCGGTGACATGAAACCGAAGATCCTGCCCCTGGACCGGAAGCTGTACGACTACCTCCTGGCCCACCGTACCCCGGACGACGCGGTCCTGCGCGACCTGCGCGAGGAGACGGCCCGCTTGGGCGACCGCGCGAGGATGCAGATTGCCCCCGAGCAGGGGACGTTCCTGCGCCTGCTGGTGGCGGCCATGGGGGCGCGCCGCGCCGTCGAGGTGGGGACGTTCACCGGCTACAGCGCGATCTGCATCGCCCGCGGCCTCGCTCCCGGCGGCCGCCTGCTCTGTTGCGACGTGAGCGCCGAATGGACGGCGGTCGCCCGCCGCAACTGGGAGAAGGCCGGGGTGGCGGACCGGATCGACCTGCGCCTGGCCCCCGCCGCGGAGACGCTGCGGGCCCTGACGGGCGAGCCCGTCCTCGACTTCGGGTTCATCGACGCCGACAAGACGGGCTACCCGGTGTACTACGAAGAGATCCTGCGCCGGCTCAGGCCGGGCGGTCTCATCGCGGTGGACAACGTGCTCTGGTCCGGGGACGTGGTTCGCCGGAGCAAGCGGGACAAGGACACGCGGGCTATCCGCCGTTTCAACGACCTAGTGGCGGCGGATGAGCGCGTGGACTCGGTCATGACCCCGATCGCGGACGGGATCACGCTCGTGCGGAAGCGTGGCTGCTAGGGCTCGGTGTCTCCCCTAGCGTCCTCCTTCCATGCCCTCTGCGCCTGCCGTGGCTTCGCTTCGCCCCCCACGTCGGCGGACCCTCATGACCGTGGCGGTGACCGGAGGCACGTGGCTCCTCGCCGCGGAGCTGGCGCGGATCCCCCGAGTCGGGGGAGGGCCGATCATCGAGCTCTTGATCCTCGTCGCGTCGCTGCTGACCTACGCGAGCGGCTGGCTGCTCCTTTGCGGAGAGAGCCGGCTCACGGCGCTGCGCGCCGGAGCGACGACGCTGACGCTCGTCGCGCTGCTCGGGGTGGCCGAACTCGCCGCGCTCTTCGGCCTCGTCGACTACGCGCACGTGTGGAGCGTGGCCAGCGGGGAATGGACGGGGCCGGCGACGAGCTTCGTGAGCGACCCGGTCCTCGCCTGGTCGCGGCCGCCCCACGAAGCCTGGTCGGGGCGGCCGCGCAGCGACATGTCGGTCGCCTTCAACCTGTCGGTGCGCGCGCCGCGGTGGCAGTCGTTCACGACCGACGCGCGCGGCTTTCGCAACCGGCGGGATCGCGACCGGGCGGAGGTCGCCCTCGTGGGAGATTCCTACATCGAGGGAGCCTACGTCTCCGACGAAGAAACCGCCGCGGAGGACCTCGAGCAGCAGACCGGCTGGAGCGTGGAGAACCTCGGCCGCTCCGGCTACGGCACGCTCCAGGAGCTGGAAGTCGTGCGGCTCTACGCCTTGCCGCTGCATCCACGCGCGGTGGCGTGGTTCTTCTTCGAGGGCAACGACCTCTACGACGACGAGACGTACGAGAACGCCCTCGCGTACCTGCGCGAGGACGGCAGCTTCGAGAAAGCGGAAAGCCGCGCCGCCGATCTCAGCCGGTTTCGCGAGGCCTCGCTCTCGGTCAACGGATTCCGGCTGCTGCGGCGCGCGCTGGACCCGCTGGTCCCGGTCGGCGCGGCGAGCTTCGGGCTGTTCCGCGAGCCGGGCGGGGCGGCGGTGAAACTCTACTTCTATCGCGACGCCGCGCTGCGCTTCGACGAGTACGAGGAGCGGCGTTTCGCGAAGACGCAGGACGCGCTCAGGCGCGGGGCGGAGCTGCTGCGCGAACACCAGGTGCGGCTGTTGCTCGTCTTCATCCCCAGTAAGTTCCGTGTCTACGGCAACCGCTGCGACTTTCCGAACGGCAGTCCCTGCGCAGCGTGGCATCTTTGGGATCTGGAGAGCCGGTTCGAGCGCTTCTGCGCGGCTTCGGACCTGGCGCTGCTCGACCTGACCGGGCCGATGCGGGCCGCGGCGGCGGCCGGGCAGATCCTCTACGCGCCCGAGGACAGCCACTGGAACGCCCAAGGGCATCGCTTCGTTGCCGAGCTTCTCGCCGCCTCTGCGTCTCTACGCTGACCGCCTAGCGCGGGGGGGAGCGAGGGGGAGCGAGTGCACGGGTTGGCGTATGGGGCACGTGCGGCGGCGGAGCGGCGCCATAGGCGCGCTCGCCGTCTGCCTCGGACTCTACGTCGGCGCGGTGCTGGCGACGAACCGCCGCCCAGGGTGTACCGGCCCAGCCAGTCGAGGTGCCACTTCTGGCAGGCCTTCAGCAGCCGCGGCTCGCGGGGGCCGTGGGGCTGGCGGGGCAGGACCACGAGCTCGGTCGGGACCCCGGCCTTCTTGAGGGCCGTGTAGAGCTCGAAGCCCTGCTCGGTCGGCACCCGCTCGTCCTTGTCGCCGTGCACGACGAGGGTCGGCGTCTTCACCTTGCCGATCCCGTAGAGCGCGGAGTGCTCCGTGTAGACCCGCGGGTCCTCCCAGGGCCAGGAGCCGAAGTAGGAGCGCGCGAAGTCGGGGATGTCGGTGGTGCCCGTGAACGAGGTCATGTGGGTCACCCCCGCCCCCACCACCGCCGCCTTGAAGCGGTCGGTCTTGGTGACGATGGTCGAGGTCATGAAGCCGCCGTAGCTCCACCCGCAGACCGCGAGGCGTTCCGGGTCCGCGAGGCCGCGGGCCACGAGCGCGTCCACCCCCGCCATGATGTCGAGGTAGTCCTTGCCGCCCCAGTCGCGGACGTTGGCGGCCCGGAACTTCTCCCCGTAGCCGCCGCTGCCGCGCGGGTTCGGGAAGAACACGGCCCAGCCCTTCTGCGCGAACAGCGGCCAGCCGTAGAGGCGGGCCCCGGCGGTGAACGTGTTCGTGTGGGTTCCGGCGGGTCCGCCGTGGACGTTGAGCAGCAGGGGGGCCCGCTTCCCGGCCGCGTAGCCCGCGGGGTAGACCAGGAGCCCGTCCATCTCCCACCCGTCGGCGCCCTTCCAGGTCACGAGCTCCTTCTGGAACGCGAGCTTCTCGCGGGCGCTCGGGTTGCTGTCGGTGAGGGCCTGGGCGGTTCCCGCGGGCAAGCTCATCCGCCAGACCTCCCGCGGCTGCGCGCCGGTCTCGCGCAGGAACACGAGGGTCGTCCCCGTGGCGTCGATCGCGAGCTCGCCGTTCACTTCCGGCCCCTTGGTGAGCGGAGAGACGACGCCGTCCAGGGTCGCTCGGAAGAGATGCTGCGCGGTCTTCTGGACCGCCGGGAAGAGGACCGCGCGGCTGTCCGGGGTCCAGGTCAGCTCGGACCCCGCGAGGCCGCCGATCCGCTCGTCGAACCGGGCGGTCAGGCTGCGCGGGGTGCCGCCTTCGGGGGCCACGAGGCCGACGAAGGTGTTGGTGTACCACTCCCGGTCCTTCCCGTCCTGGGTCACGAAGGCGATCCACCTGCCGTCGGGCGACCAGACCGGCGAGGCGTCGCGGCCGGGCCGGACGACGAGCGGCTCCGGGCGTCCGCCCGTGGCCGGGACGAGGAAGAGGTCCGAGTCGAAGCTGTCGTTGGCGAGGGGCGTGGGCTGGAGGGCCACCGCCAGGCGCTGGCCGTCGGGGGAGAACGAGAAGCCGGTGGCGTGCTTCTCGCTCGTGAGCTGCCGCGCCCGCCGGCTGGCGAGGTCGAGGATCCACAGGCGGCTCCAGGGGTACATCTCGGCCGGCGTCCACCAGTCGTCCTTCTCCTTCTCGCGCTTCTTGCGTTCCTCGCTCTTCGCCTCGCGGGCCAGGTAGGCGATCGCCCGGCCATCGCGCGACCACTCGAAGCGAGACACGGATCCCGCGGAGGTGGTCAGCGGACGGGGCTCGCCGCCATCGGGTCGGGTCACCCAGACCTGGCGCTTCCCTTCGTCGCCGTCGTCCTTCTTCTGGCCCGGCCGCGGGCGCTCCGAGAGGAAGGCGATCTCCTTGCCGTCGGGGGACCAGAGGGGCGAGTCGTCGTTGGCGGGGGAGCTGGTGAGGGCGCGCGCCTCTCCCCCGGCGGTGGGGACCAGCCAGATGTCGCTCTGGTAATCGTCCCCCTCCTCGTTCAGCTCCGTGACCACGTAGGCCACCAGGCGGCCGTCGGGGGAGAGCCGGGGATCCGACACCGTCTTCACGGCCAGGACGTCGTCGCTCGTCCAGGGCCGGTCGCCCGCGGTGGCCGTCCCCGCGACGAGGCAAAGGAGGGCGAAGAGGAAAACGCTGCTCCACGTCCGGCTCCGCGTGGTCATTAGGGCCTCCCTGTCTACGCCAGCCTGGCCTGACGCTCCATGGGGTCGTCTCGTAGGTACAGGACGCCCGGGCCGGTGAGGAGCGCGCGGAACTCCTCGGGGGCGAGGTCGTCGCGCACCACCAGCGTGAACGGGTCGCCGAAGAACATCGACCCGTTGATCGAGTCGAGGATCGCGTTCAGCCGGACGTAGGTGTTGGCCATCGCCTTGTCCGCGACCGCGGTCAGCTTCATCCCGTCGAGGGCCAGCAGGCGGACCTCGCGCAGCCTCTTCGCCTTGGCCACGAACTTCCGGGCCAGGCGCTGGCGCCGGTTGCGCAGCCGCCGCCAGATGAGGAGCCCCACGACGGCAAACGTGAACAGCGAGCCCATCCCCTCCTGCGCGCGCCAGATGAAGAACGCCACCGCCAGCACCACGAGGCCGCCCACCGCGGCGGGGACCAGCCACTCCCGGGGGGCCAGCCCGCCCAGCGAGCGGAGCTGCTCCTGGAGGCGCTGGCCGAGGGGGACCTTGCTGGAGATGCCGCTCTCGGCCTCGCGCTGGACGGTCTTGAGGTCCCCGGTCAGCTCGCGGCAGTCCGGGTAGCGGTCCTGGGCGCGCTTGCGGAGGCAGCGCGAGACCACGCGCTGGAGGCTCGGAGGCAGGTTCGCCCGGAGCTGGCTCACCGGCCGCGTCTCCTCGAAGGCGATCGCGTGCAGGGTGTCGAGGGGGGTGGTGCCGGAGAAGGGGAGCTGGCCGGTGACCATCTCGTAGAGGAGCACGCCGAAAGAGAAGATGTCGCTCCGGTGGTCGACCATCTGGCCGCGCGCCTGCTCGGGGCTCATGTAGCGCAGGGTTCCCAGCACCATCCCCGCCTGGGTCTTGGCCAGGGTCTCCATGTGCGAGATCTCGTCCGGCGAGCCGGCCTGGGGCTCCATGAGCTTGGCCAGGCCGAAGTCCAGGATCTTGGCGTGGCCGTCGGGAGTGACGATGACGTTCTCGGGCTTGATGTCCCGGTGGACGATCCCCGCCTCGTGCGCCTTCTGCAGCCCGCCCGCCACCTGCACCCCCACCTCGAGGGCGCCCAGGAGATCCAGCTCGCGGCCCTGTATGAGGGCCTTGACCGTCTTGCCCGGGACCAGCTCCATGGCGATGAAGACGCCGCTCTCGTCCTCGTCCACGTCGTAGATCTGGGCGATGGCCGGGTGGTTGACCGCCGCCGCCGCCCGTGCTTCCTGGATGAAGCGCGCCTTGCGGTCGGGGTCGCGGGTGAACTCGGCGGGCAGGAGCTTCAGGGCCACGGGCCGGCCCAGGCGCGTGTCCTTGGCCCGGTACACCACCCCCATGCCGCCCTTGCCGAGCGGCTCCTCGACCTCGTAGTGCCGGATGGTCCGCCCGATCATTCCGCGGATGGTAGCACCCGCGTCCAGGGGCTACACTTCCCGGTGGCGAAGCCACGCCGACCCTCGCTTGGAGGTGCCGGGATGAGTCGTCACGCGCTGACGCGGGTGGTCACGGTGCTCGGGCTCGCGGTGGGTTCTGTCTGGGCGGGGGCGGAAGGGGACAACTGGCCGCAATGGCGGGGTCCCCGGTTCGACGGGAGCGCCGATGCCCGCGACCTCCCGGTGAAGTGGAGCCAGACCGACAACGTGCGCTGGCGCGCCCGACTGCCGAGCTGGAGCGCGGCCACCCCGATCGTCTGGGGAGACACGGTGTTCGTCACTTCCGCGGAAGAGGGCTTCACCGAGCTGGGCGGGGGCCCCCGGCCCCGCTCCGCCGGGGTGGCCTCGGCCGACAAGATCTTCCTGATCGCCCTGGACCGCAAGGACGGCCGCATCCGGTGGAAGCGGGAGATCGACGGGGGGAATCAGCTCTTCCGCAAGCAGAACTCGGCCTCCCCGTCCCCCATCACCGACGGCGTCAACGTTTGGGTGATGACGGGGAACGGCCGCCTGACCTGCCTCACCATGGAGGGCAAGGAAGTCTGGCGCCGGGACATCCAGGCCGACTACGGGCGGTTCGGCCTGAACCACGGCTACGCCTCCACCCCCCTGCTCCACGGGGGCCGCCTCTACGTGCAGGTCCTCCACGGGATGAAGACCGACGATCCCTCCTACGTGTTCGCCGTGGACAAGGGGACGGGCAAGACGATCTGGAGGGTCGAGCGGCCCACCGACGCGGTCTCGGAGTCGCCGGACAGCTACACCACCCCGCAGATCGTCTCCGTCCTCGGCAAGCCGCACCTCGTGATCTCCGGGGGCGACTACGTCACCGGCCACGACCTGGAGACGGGCCGGGAGCGGTGGCGCATGGGTGGCTTCAATCCTTCGCACGACTCGGCCAACCGCATCATCTCCTCGGCGCTGGTGGTGGGGGACATCGTGATCTCCGGGGCCAACCGCGGCCGGCCCTTCATCGCGTTCCGTCCCCGCGGGGAGGGCAACATCACGGGCAAGAGCGAGCTCTGGACGAACGATCTCGGCGCGGACGTGCCCACGCCCACCACCGACGGCACCTACGTCTACGTCCTGAACGACCGGGGGATCCTGAACTGCCTCGAGGCCCGGACCGGCAAGGTCGCCTACCAGGGACAGCGCATCGAGCTCGGCACCTACTCCGCGTCGCCCCTCCTCGCGGACGGCCGGATCTACTGCACGAACGAGGACGGCACCACGACGGCGGTCAAGGCCGGCCCGTCCTTCGAGGTGCTGGGGGTGAGCAAGCTGGAGAGCCGGACGCTCTCCAGCCCGGTGGCGGTGGGGAGCCAGATCTTCCTGCGCACGGCCGACTCCCTGTACTGCCTCCAGAAGCGTTCGGCCAGCCCAGGACCCGCCACGGCCCCCCGGGCGCGGTAGGCGACGAGGCGAAGCGCCCGGGACCGGCGCTATCGGCTGGGTGTCGTCGCGCTCGCCTGGTTCGAGGGCGGCGAGCAGCCGAGGTCGTTGCAGGCGCGGACCCGATACGTGTAGGTCGTCCCCGCCTTGAGCTGGGTGTCCGTGAGGAAGACGGAATTCTCGGGGGCGATCGCCACCCGCTTGAAGGCAAGGCCCGCGGTCGAGCGCTCGATCTCGAAGCGCGTCTCGTTCGGGCTCGCGTCGGTCCAGCGCAGGTCGATTCGTGACCGCGAGGCCGCGGTCGCGGTCAGGCCCGTGGGCGCGAGGGGGACGGTCGCTTCCGTCCGGGCGCTCGCCACGTTCGAGAACGGCCCGCCGCCCCCCGAGTTGAAAGCCCGCACGCGGAAGAAGTACGTCGTGTCCGGCTGGAGGCCGAACAGCATGGCCCCCGTGTCCGTCGTCGTCCGCACCGACGTCCAGTTGGCGCCGTCCAGAGACTGCTGGATCTCGTAGCCGTCGGGGTCGTCGGCGGGATCCCACCGAAGGTCGATGCGCTGGAAGCTGATCCCGATCGCCACCAGGTTCGTCGGCGCGGAGGGCGGCGTATCCAGCGTGGTCGCGGCGGCGGAGTTCGACGGCGTCGAGAAGCCGGCGTCGTTGAAAGCGCGCACGAGGTAGCGGAAGCCGGTGTCTTCCGGCAGGCCGGTGTCGGAGAACGAGCTCACGTCCGGGCCGACGCGGAACACCTCGACCGTCGGGTGGGACGGGTCACCGGAGGTGCGCCGGATCTCGAAGCCCGTCTCGTTGTCGCTCCGGTCCTCCCACACGAGGTCGATCTGCGATCGCGATACCGGGGTCGCCCGGAGGCTCACCGGGCTCGCCGGCTCGGGGGGCCGCTCGACCGACGTGAAGACACGACCGAAGAGCTGGGCCGCTCCCGTTCCGGCGCGGAAGTCGTACCAGGCGACGCCGATGTGGCCGGTCGAGGGGTCGACGGCGACGTTCGGGATCAGGCGCTCCTCGGAGAAGACGTCGGCGTTCACGCGGATGGCGGCGCTCCAGGTGGCGCCCCCGTCGTCCGAGAAGCGGAGCAGGACGTCGCGCGACGGGGTCTCGAAGGCCAGGTCCTGGTAGACGAGGTAGGCGCGGTCGCGGCCGCGGTCCCAGGCGAGCTGCGGGGTCGGCATGCGCGGGTAGTCGGCGACGTTCGTGACCGTGAGCGTGGTGCCGAAGCCGGCCGGGCCGAGTCCGTCGGGGTCGACGCTCACTTCGAGGAATGCCGGGGACCCGTTCGGGACGTGCTCGGTCACCACGAGCGCCTCTCCGCGGGGGCCGATCGCGATGTCCGGCCGATCGGCCAAGAACGAGGCCGGCACGGGCTGGATCGTGAACGGTCCCACGGCGCCGAGCCCCGTCACCGGCGCGGCGAGCGTCTTCACGCTCGGCGCGGTGTCGTAGCTCTCGAAGACGAGCCAGACGGCGCCGGGGGCGACGGCGAGGGCCAGCCCCGGCTCGAAGCCGGGGGGGTCGGGGATCGCGAGGGGCTCGAAGGTCTGGCCGCCGTCGGTGCTCAGCGAGAGGCGGAGCTGCGGGCTGAACGGGTCGGTCTGGTCGAGGAACCCGAGGAAGCAGTTGCCGAAGGAGTCGCAGGCGACCTGGGGGGAGGTGATGCCGAAGCCCTCGCCGACGGGGTCGGTGGTCGCCACCCACGTCACGCCGCCGTCGATGCTGCGGGCGCGGAGGAGGCCTGCGGTCGCACCGAACGCGTTCGCCGCCGCGAGCAGACGACCGGCGGCCGTCGGGTCGACGGTGAGCGAGGCGCCGGAATGGCTCTCGGGCGCGTCGCTCACGTAGATCGTCGGCCCAACGGAGACGGCGCCGTCGGCGGCCACCGTGACCGCCGCCGCCGCGAGGTCGAGGTCGCCCGCCGAGTTGCTGTTGTCCGCCCAGGCCGCGTGCAGTACGCCGGAGCGGAAGTCGAGGCCAATCGAGGGGCCGAAGCCGAAGGCGGCCCCTCCGGACGAGGTGCCGGCGCTGATACGAAAGTCTGGCCCGCCCTCTGCCTCCCGGCCGCCCACGTTCATGACCCGCGTCGTCGTCGCAGGCCGGTGAGCGAGGGTGCTCGTGGGAAACAGGGCGGTCAGCAGGGAGAGGGTGGGGACCCAGACTGGCGAAAAAGGGCCACGTGTCATGGTCTGCTCCCGCGTCGAAGTCCGGTCATCTCGGGAACGCCTCGCCGAGGCAACCGCGTGAGTCGTGGGCGGGTCTCGGGGGCCAAGCCCGGCGGACGCGCCAGGCCTCCATGCAAGCGACATGCCCTCGGCGAAACGATGAGCCGTCGGAACTTGGCGGGCGAGCGGCCTTACCGGTGACGTAAGGGCTTACCGGCGACGAAAGGCGGGATGTCGGGGTGGGTGGTTCTGGGCCTCACGCCCCCCCGAGGTCGAGGGCGGGGAGGAAGCGGGGCGGGCGCCGGTGCCGGGTGGCCTGCTCGAACGCGTAGGCCAGCTTGACGAGCACCGGCTCGCTCCAGGCCCGGCCGAGGAACGAGATCCCGACCGGCAGGCCGAACACGAAGCCGGCGGGGACCGTGATGCTGGGATAGCCGGCCACGGCGGGCGGGGTGGAGCTGCCGCCGCTGAAGTGGTCACCGTTGACGAGATCGGTGGTCCAGGCCGGGCCGCCGGTGGGGGCCACGAGCGCGTCCAGCTTCTGCTCGTCCATGACCGCGTCGATCCCTTCGGTCCGTGAAAGCCTCCGGCATTTCTCGAGCGCTTCCACGTAGGCCGGGGTGGTGAGGGGACCCTTGGCCTGCGCCTTCAGGAACAGCTCCTGGCCGAAGTACGGCATCTCGACGTCCTTGCGGCGCTCGTTGAAGGCGATCAGCTCCTCCAGGCTCTTGACCGGGGCCTTGGGCCCCAGGCCGGCCAGGTAGGCGTTCAGGTCGGCCTTGAACTCGTAGAGCAGCACTTCGAGCTCGGGATCGTCGAGCTGCTTGGTGTTCGGCAGCTCGGCCGGGTCGACGAGCACCGCCCCCCGCCGCTTCATCTCCGCGAGCGCGTCTTCCATGAGGTGGTCCACCCGGTCGCTGAAGCCGAACAGGTTGCGGGCCACCCCGATGCGGGCGCCGCGCAGGCCCTCGGGGTCGAGGAACCGCGCGTAGTCGGCGGCCCTTCCGTGGCTGGCCGCGGTGGCCGGATCGCGCGGGTCCTCGCCGGCGAGGACGGTGAGCAGGGCGGCGGCGTCGGCCACCGTGCGCGCCATGGGGCCCGCGGTGTCCTGGCTGTGGGAGATGGGGATGATCCCGGCCCGGCTCACCAGGCCGACGGTGGGCTTGATCCCGACGATGCCGCTGGTCGTGGACGGGCAGACGATCGAGCCGTCGGTCTCGGTGCCGACGGCCACCGCGCACAGGTTCGCGGAGACCGCCACTCCCGAGCCCGAGCTGGAGCCGCAGGGGTTGCGGTCGAGGGCGTAGGGGTTCCGGCACTGCCCCCCGCGGGCGCTCCAGCCGGAGGTGGAGCGGGTGGAGCGGAAGTTCGCCCACTCGCTCAGGTTGGCCTTGCCGAGAACCACGGCCCCGGCCGCGCGCAGCCGCTCCACCACGAACGCGTCCCGCGCGGGGATCGAGCCCTCGAGGGCCAGGGAGCCGGCGGTGGTGGTCATCTTGTCGGCGGTGTCCACGTTGTCCTTGACCAGGACCGGGATGCCGTGGAGGGGGCCCCGCCGGCCCTTGGACTTTCGCTCGGCGTCCATGGCCTCGGCGATGGACAAGGCGTCCGGGTTCGTCTCGATCACCGAGCGGAGGGTCGGCCCGCGACGGTCCAGCGCGTCGATGCGCGCCAGGTAGGCCTCGGTGAGCGCCTTCGCGCCGAGGGCGCCGGACTGCATCTTCTGCTCGAGGGCGGCGATGGTGGCTTCCTCGAACTCGAGGAACGGGGGCGGCGGGGCGGGCGCCGGCCGGGGCTGGGGGCGCTCCTGGGGCAGGAACGCACAGGCACACCCGGCCGCGCCGTAGTGCAGGAACTCCCGGCGATCGACGCGGCGAGGGTTGTGGCGACGCTGCATGCTTGCATCTCCCAAGATGCCGAGTCTACTCCCGTCTCGAACGCCTCCCTGGCCAGCCCAGCGACTGCGCGGGGTGCGCAGCCACCGAGCGCTGAGGGCCGCCGGTCAAGTCAAGCCTGCCCTCAACGCTCTGGGCGCTCCTTATCCTTCAACGACTTGCCCACACCCGATCCCATGCTGTGACACGGCACGCACCTTGCCAACTCGTTCGTCCGTGTCCCGAGGGAGGGTCGAATGAAGCGAGAGTTGGCGGTGACGTGCGGCTTGATGATGGCGCTCGTCCTCCGCGCGGACGCTCAGGATCCAACCGCCCCCGCGGAACCGCGTGAGGGGCGCGGGTTCGTCGTTGGCGGCAGCCTGGGCCCGGGTCGCCTCAACTTCGGTGGCGCCCAAGGGCTCGTCCTGGTCATCGGCGAATCCATCGGGACGATTGACCTGGGTGGCGGCCAGTCCCTGGATGCGAGGGCGGGCAAGGTCGTCCCTCGTGCCCTGCTCCCTGCCGATGCCGAGGGGTTGATCCCCATTCCGGCAAGGCAGAACGGCTTCGCGCTGTCCGCGCAGATCGGATGGTCGTTCTCGAGGCGCCTCGCCCTTCTGGCGGAGTTCGACATCAACGGCGGGTGGAGCGATTCGTTCAACCAGGTCAACGGGGGACTGACCCTGCGCTACTCGCCGACCTCACGGCTCTGGCTCGAAGCGGGACCGGCCAGGGGCGACCTCGCCTACGGGTCGGGGGAATCGGTCGCGCAGGACGTGGCGGGCGCGGGCTCCGGCTTCCTCGTCGCGGGAGGCGTCGTCCTGTTGCGGAAGCCGAAGCTGCTGCTTGACATCCAGGTCCGATCCGGCACCCTCTGGTACGATCAGTTCCGCGCGACGAACCTCTCCGTTCAGCTCGGGGTGATGCGGCGGCGGTCGTGACGCCTCATCGCCTCGGCCGGGCGAACGCTTCGTCCCATGGTCCGAGCGCGGGCTTGGGATTGAGGTTCACGTCCACCAGGCCCAGATACGCGAAGAGCGGCAGGTTCGAGCCCGGGGGCGGAGAGATCGCCGCGAGGTCGAGGTCGGTGAAGGTGAGCTGGAAGACGGCGATGGCCTGGGACGCGTCGAGGATCTGCATCTGACGGACGAGGTAGCGCCTCTGCTCGTCCGGCGAGGAGACGATGCCGCCCAGTGACGCCGAGGTCCAGCCACCCTCCACGACCATGAGGGGCAGGGTGCGGCCCCCCAGCAGGCGCGTGTAATAGTCGAGGGGCAGCTCTTCCGGCTCCGCGAACCCGGCCAGATACCCGTACGAAGAGAGCCCCAGCTCCTGGAGGAAGGGGAAGTCCGCGAAGTCGGCGGCCACCCCGTGGAAGCCGCTGCCGTCGAAGTGGCCCCAGGCGTAGTCGACCTGCACGCTCACGCTCAGCTTCACGGAGGGATCGCGTTGACGCACATCCGCCGCGGCGTCGTTCGCGACCTGCCGGATCGCGGCATAGAGCGGCGCGGGCGAGAGGCCGCGAATGAGGTTGGTCTCGAGGGCCAGCCCCAGGTGCTCCGGGCGGATCTGCGTGTCCATGGCCACCGCGTACCGCCGGAAGAGCTGCTGGATGGCGGGCTCGGCGATGCTGCGGCCCGCGGCCACCAGCGGGTCCGACTCGCCGGCGCGGTTCAAGCCGTTCGCGGGATCCAGGTAGACCCAGATCTGGTGCCCCTTCGACCGGTAGTAGTTGGCGAGGGGGACCTGGACCACGGTGACATAGGTCTCCGGATCGATCCCCCGGAGCAGGTCGGCCCAGGGCGGCTCCAGGCTGAAGATCGCCGCGTCCGCATGCCGGGACCACAGGTCGATCGCGGTGATGGTCAGCTTGTCGTCGCCGGCTCGCGGCGGGATGGCGGAGAAACCCATGCGGAACGTGCGAGGCTGGACGGCGGCTGGAGGCGTGGCCGCTTCGTTACCGCAGCCGCCGAGGGGGAGAGACAGCGCAACCGCGGCCGGCCATCCGTGCTGCCAGCTCATCGGGTCGAATCATTTTACGTGCGATCATGGTCCGAATGGACGAACTGCAACCGCCCCGCTTCGACCCTCGCCGCCGCACTCCCGTCCTCGTGGCCCTCCTGCTCGTGACCGCCATGGCCGCCCTCGAGGGGACCATCGTCTCGACCGCGATGCCGACCATCATCGGGGACCTGTCCGGCCTGCCTCTCTACTCCTGGGTCTTCTCGATCTACCTGCTCACGAGCACCGTCACCATGCCGCTCTACGGCCGCCTGGCCGACCTGCACGGCCGCCGGCGCGTCCTGCTGGTGGCGATCGCGCTGTTCCTGGCGGGGGCCGCCGCCTGCGCGGCCGCGCGGTCCATGCCCGCCCTCATCGGCGCCCGCGCCCTGCAAGGGCTGGGGGCGGGGGGCGTGATGCCCATCGCCCTCACGGTGTCCGGCGACCTGTTCTCGCTGCGGGAGCGCGCTCGCGTCCAGGGGCTCTTCAGCGGCATCTGGGGAGCCTCCGCCCTGATCGGCCCCATGATGGGCGCGGCGCTCACCTTGACCTTCGGCTGGCGATCGATCTTCTGGGCGATCGTCCCCCTGGGGGCGATCGCGTTCGCCTTGGTCTTCACCCAGATGCGCGAGACGCGCGCCCGCCGGCCCGAGCCCTTCGACCTGGCCGGCGGCGTCACCCTGGCCCTGGCCATCACGGCCCTGCTGTTCGCCACCCTCCAGCGCTCGGGAGGGGTGGGCCTCGGGGCGGGGGCGCGCGCGGCCCTCCTGGTGCTGGGCGTGGGCGCGGTCCTCGCCTTCGCGCGCCTCCAGGGACGGACGGAGCATCCCCTCGTTCCGCCCGTTCTCTTCGCGCGGCGGGAGACCGCGGCGCCCTACGTCGCGGGGGCGCTCCTGGGGACCACGATCTTCGGCGTCGACACCTTCGTGCCGCTGTTCGTGCAGGGGGCGCGCGGCGGGACGGCGGCCGCGGCGGGGGCGGTGGTGACGCCGGTCGTCCTGTTCTGGGCCCTCTCTGCGGCAATGGCGGCGCGGGCCATCGTGGCCTTCGGCTTCCGGCAGACCGCGCGGATCGGAGCGGCATTGATCCTGGCCGGCTTCGCCAGTCTCGTGGCCTGCGCGATGGCGGACGCGGGGGTCGCGTGGATCAGCGCGGCCTGCGTGCTGATCGGGGCCGGCCTCGGGCCCAGCTCGATCTCCCAGGTGCTGGCCATCCAAGCCACGACCCACGAGCGCGAGCGCGGGGTGGCCACCGCCCTGGTTCCCTTCTCCCGCACCGTCGGGGGTGCGCTGGGGGTGGGGGCTCTCGGTGCCCTGCTGGCCGCGGGCCTCAGCCGCCGGCTCGGGGGGGCCGCGGAGACCGCGGGCCGCCTGCTGGCCGGACACCAGGACGCCGCTGCGGTGGCGGCGCCCGCCCTCGGTCAGGCGCTGGAGCAGTCCCTGCTCCCGGTGTTCGCGGTCCTCCTGCTGCTGGCCGTGGTCCAGGTGGCCGTCAGCGGCTGGTTCCCGGGCAAGGCCGACATGGGCCCGCAAGAGAGGGCCGCTCCCTCGCCGGTCGAAGACCCGCTCCGGGCCTAGCTGCGGATGAAGGTCGTCATGCGCCGGCTCGTCGGTCCCTTGGTTACCGCGTGTGGGCTGTAGAATGTGGGTGCAGCGAGAGGCCGCCGCGCCCGAACTCTACCAATGAACCTGGAAGTCGCCATTCCGTGCGGGGCTTGCGCCATGGCGATCCGGGTCGGGGATCAGCACTGCCCGGGGTGCGGGCGGGCAGTGCCGGATCAGGATCGGTCCACCCTGCAGGTGCGGCTCGAGAGCAGCGACTACGAAGCCAACGAGCGGAGCACGAAGGTGCGGGATGCGGCCAAGTGGATCGGCGTGCTTGCGATCCTCTTCGCCCTGTCGGGCGTCTTCATGTTCTTCGTGCAGCGGGGCCGGGTCGGCGACGCCCTCGCCAACCTCCGCCCGTTCCAGGACGACGAGCTCCTGACGCCCCCCATCGATGGCAAGACCTACACCGCCGGGCAGCTGCGACGAATGGTGGAGCGCGAACCCTACCAGATTCTCATCGTCAACCTGATCGTGGCCGGGCTGATGGCGGGGCTCTGGGTGTGGGCCAAGCGCGCGCCCCTGCCCGCGATCGCGTGTGCCTTTGCCCTGTTCATCGTGGTGCACGTGGGTAGCGCTCTGGCCGATCCGACCAGCATCCCCAAGGGCATCATCGTCAAGGTCATCGCCATCGTGGTGCTCACCAAGGGGCTGAAGTCCGCGCTGGCGGCGCGGGCCCTGATGCGCCGGCCAATCGCTTGAGCACCGACGGCTCCCGCCGCTGCGGCGCCTGCGGCGTGCAAAACGTGATCGAGGCGCGCTACTGCCGCGGCTGCGGCACGATGCTGCCCGCACCCGCCGACGGCGGCGTGACCGGTGCCGATCCTCCCCCTCCCCCGCCGCAGCCCTCAGCGGTTCCCTCCCACGTCGACATCGCCCAGCATGCCTGGCGCGAGGTGCGCGGCGTGGCCTGGCTGTTCCTGGTGCTGGTGGCCATGGTGGTGACGGCGTTCGTGGCGGAAAAGCTGGCTGTCCCCGAGACCACCGTGGATCTGGTGCTCGCCGGCGCCGTGGCCCTGGTGTCCCTGGTGCTCGCCGCCTCCGCGTGGCGCGATATCGCCCCGCTGCTGGCCACGGCCGGTGGTCTGCGCGGGCTGTTTGCCGCGATCCTCGGGTTCGGGGCGCTGCTCGGCTTCTGGGCACTCTACTTTCCCATCTGCAAGTGGCTGGGGTTTCCCCTGGTGCGCGCCACCGACGCGCACGTGGCCGCCGGCTGGCCGAGCTGGGTCTCCTACCTGCTGGTCTCGGTGGCCCCCGCGGTGACCGAGGAGCTGATGTTCCGCGGTTACGTGATGGGGCGCCTCTCGCGCATGCTGACACCGAACGAGGTTCTGCTGGTCCAGGCCGCCCTGTTCTCGGTGCTCCATTTCGGCATCGTGATCTTCCCCAGCCACTTCGTGATCGGGGTGGCGCTGGGCCTGGTCCGCCGCCTCACCGGCAGCCTCTACCCCGGCATGGCGGTCCACGCCGCCTGGAACGGCCGCTTGGTTTGGCTCGAACTCGCCGCCTAGGGTCCATGGTGGGCCCACTCCCCCCGGTGCGGTCCTGGCCGAGCCGGCGCGGCTTGCGCCCTACGACGGCTACAGGGCTCCCACGACGGCGCAGCAGAAGTGATGGTACGAGGTGGCGAATTCCAGGGAGGGTAGACATGTCGAAACGGCTTCGTGGGTGCGCTCTCATCGTCCTCCTCTTTGTGCCGCCGGCCGGCGCCCGCGCGGCCCCGCCGGGGCCGCCCCTGACCCGCGAGGAGATCGAGGCCGAGCTCCGCAAGGCGAGCACCGGCAACGTGGCCGACGCCGTCGATGAAGCCACCGGCCAGCGAGGATTCATGCATCCCGACATGCGGCCGATCTTCCGCGCCAAGATCATCGGCCCCGCGGCCACGGCGCTGCTTCGTCCGGTCCTGAAGTCCGACGCCCGCGCCTATCCCAACTACGCCCTGCAGATCCTGGACGAAGCCCCCGCGGGGAGCGTGCTCGTGTACGTCCTGGAGAACGGGCTGGAGATCGCGGGAATCGGCAACCTGATGGCCACCACCGCCAAGGTCCGAGGCCTGGCGGGCGCGGTCATCGACGGGGGCGCCCGCGACGTCGACGAGATCGAGGAAATCGGGCTGCCGGTCTGGAGCCGCAGTGTCACCCCCGCAACCTCGGTGGGTCGCTACGTGAGCGTCGCCAAGCAGGTGCCCGTCGTCTGCGGGGGGCTGACCGTGCGGCCGGGAGACACGATCGTGGCCGACGCGAGCGGCGTCGTCGTGGTCCCGGCCGAAAAACTGAGCGAAGTGGCGGTGCTGCTCCGACAATACGACGACAAGGAAACGCGAATGATCCCCATCATCAAGGAGACCCGCTCGATGCTCAAGGCGCTGGAGAGATACGGCCGCTATTAGCCGCCCGCTCGAGCCTCGGGATCCGCCTTGACCACCCCGCCCGGGAGCAGGGGCAGCGACCGCAGGCGGACGCCGGTCGCGTCGAAGATGGCGTTGCCCACGGCGGGAGCCACTCCGACGATCGGAGTCTCGCCGGCCCCCGCCGAGGGCAGGTCCTTGCGGTCGAGGAGCACGACCTCGACCTTGGGGACATCGCTGAAGCGGGGGACGCGATAGTGCGAGAAGCGGTCGCTCAGGATCCGCCCTTCCTCGAACTCGACCGCCTCGAAGAGCGCGCCCCCGATCCCCTGGATCACGGCGCCTTCGACCTGGCCCTTGAGGTGGTCCGGGTTCAGGATCGCTCCACACTCGAAGGCGGCGACGAGCCGCCGCAGGCGCACCTGGCCGCTCGGGCGCTCCACCGCGACCTCGGCGCAGGTCGCCACGTAGGAGCCCTTCTCGAAGCCGCCCGCGATGCCGTGACCGCACCCCTCGGCCCGGGGCCCGCCCCAGCCGAAGCGCTCGGCCGCCGCCTCCAGCACGGCCCGCAGGCGCGGGTCCTTGAGGTTCCGGCGGCGGAGCTCGAGGGGGTCGAGCTTCAGCGCGTGCGCCACCTCGTCCATGTGGACCTCGCGCGCGAAGTGGTTCGCGGTGGCGGCGAGGCCGCGGTAGGACCCCTGGCGCAGGGGCGAGCGCGCGGGGTGGAACTCGATCACCTGGTTGGGGACGTCGTAGAGGGTCCGGATCGCGGAAGCCCCGCTGTTGTAGTTGTGGAACTCCCAGGCGAGGAGGCGGCCGTCCTCGCCCACCCCGCTCCTCACCTCGATCACGCCCGCGGGGCGGAAGTAGGCCCAGGCGAACTCCTCCTCGCGCGTCCACGCGAGCTTCACCGGCCGGCCCGCGGTCTTCGCAAGGCGCGCGGCCTCGATCGCGCATTCCCCGCTGTGCTTGCCGCCGTAGCCCGCGCCCGTGTCGGGTATGATCACGCGCACCTTGTCCTCGGGGACGTGGAGAGCCCGAGCCAGCTCGCTCTTGACCCCGAACGGACGCTGGGTGCCCGTCCACACGGTGAGCTTGCCGTCCTGCCATTCGGCCACCGCGGCCCGCGGCTCCATCGGGGCGTGGGCGATGTAGGCCACGGTGTAGGTCCGGGCGAGCGTCTTGTGCGACGCCGCGAGGGCCTCGGGCAGGGACCCCACGGCGTGACGGGGCGGCAGCCGGCCCTCGGTGTCGTCTGCGCGGGCCGGCGCCTTCTTGAGGAGGTCGAAGAGCTCCGCGGCCTTCGGCTGCTCGGTGGTCTTCCACTCGGCGCGGATGGCGTCCCGGGCCCGCGCCGCCTGGAGCGCGCTCGGCGCGGTGACGCCGACGAAGTCGCCGTCTCTCACCACGGTCACGCCGGGCAGGGCCGCGGCCGGGCCCGCGTCTGCCGACCCCAGGGTCGCTCCCGTGGCCGGCGGCCGCAGCACCTTGCCATGGAGCATTCCTTCCCGCTTGATGTCGGAGACGAACCGGTGGCGGCCGGTCACCAGCTCGCGGCCGTTCACCTTCGGGATCGATCTCCCGGCGACCGTCCACTGACCGGGGGGCGTCGTGGGCAGGTCCTCCGCGACGGCCCGCACGAGCTTCCGGCCGTTGGTGAGGGCGCCGAAGCCGGCTTTCCGGCTCGTCGGCGGGTGCACGACCTGGCCCTCCTCGATGGCTAGGGCCTTGCGGTCCTCCTTCCACTCGGCGGCCGCGAGGTCGATCAGGGCTTCCCGCGCCGCCGCCGCGACCTGCCGGAGCTGCGCGGCCATGATGGGAGTGGTGCGGCTGCCGAAGGTGCCCATGTCGAACGGCGTCAGGTCGGTGTCGCCCATGACCAGCCGGACCTTGTCGAGGGGCACCCTGAGCTCCTCCGCCACGACCTGGGTCAGCTCGGTGCGGATGTTCTGGCCGAACTCCACCTTGCCGGTGAAGACACTGACCGGCCCGTCCTCGGCGACGTGGAGCCAGGCGCCGACCTCTCGGGGCAGGTCTCTCGGCTCCTGGGCGGCCGCTCCCCTGGGGACGACGAGGACGATCAGCCCGGCGCCTAGGAGCTGGAGGAAGCCACGCCGCTCCAGCTCGAAGCGGTAGGCGGGCCCTTCGAGAAGCTCGTAACGCTCGGGCTCGGTGACGCTCGTCGGACCCTCGAGCCGCTCTTTCATCGACCCCCCACCCTATCCCTCCCCCCGGAGGGGGAGGGGACCGCTGCGGCGAGCCTCGCTCCGCGCCTTCATCGGCTCTCCGCCTTCCTACCGGCGGCCTTCTGGATCGCCTCCACGATCCGCGGGTAGGCGCCGCAGCGGCAGATGTGGCCTTCCATGGCCCGGGCGACGTCGGCTTCGCTCGGTTGCCGGGCGCCCGCCAGGAACGCCGCCGCCTCGACGATCATCCCGGGCGTGCAGTAGCCGCACTGCAGCGCGTTCGCCTCGATGAAGGCCTCCTGCAGGGGATGCAGGCGGCCATCCTTCTCCAGCCCCTCGATGGTGGTGATCGGCTTGCCCTGCACCGCCGTGACCCGCGTCAGGCACGAGCGCACGGGCCGCCCGTCCACGAGGACCGTGCAGGCCCCGCACTGGCCCTCGCCGCAGCCGTACTTGGCTCCGGTCAGGTCCAGCTCGTCGCGGAGGACGCCGAGGAGGCTCGCCTCCGGGTCGACGTCCACGTCTCTCGGCTGGCCGTTGACGATCAAGGCGAGACGGGCCATACGGCGGATGAAGTTACGCCGAGGACCCGGGGACAGTCAACGCGCTCGAATCAGAACACCTGGTTCAAGCCGAAGAAGAACGCGTTCTCGCCGTCCGACAGGCCGTGGCCGTAGTCGAGACGGAGGATCGAGATCCCCCCCAGGCCGATGCGGAGGCCTACGCCGACGTCGTGCAGGGATCTGCGCCGGTCGCTCCCCGGCGTGTGGGAGACCCAGGCGCCGTCGTGGAAGACGACCACGGCCGCCTGGGCCAGGGCCGAGCGAAAGAGGCGCCGGCGCCACTCCAGGTTCGTCAGGGTGAGCCCACGTCCGAGGGGCGACACCCCGAGGGCGCCGTGGCGGGTCTGAGGGTGCGCCCGCAGGGGCAGCTCCATCTCCGGGCTCCCGCCCGGCGCGAACATCTCGTCGATCGGCATCCCGTTGCCCCCCCGTCCCCAGCTCAGGCGGGCCGCGAGCACCGAGCGCTCGATGAGGCTTCCTTCGGGGGGAAGGAGGAAGGCACGGTAGAAAGCGGCCGCGGTGGCGCGGGAAAAGGCGATGTCGGAACCGAAAGCGCGCGCGGCGTGGAAGAGACGGACGCTGGCATCGAGCCGGTGGCGACGCGCCTCGAGGAGGCTCCGGTCGAGGCCCGCTTCGATGCCCACGACGCCGCCGGGCCGAGCATCGGGATCGGGACGCGAGAAGGAACGGTCGTGGACCCTGAGGGCGAGCTGGCCCACGGTCCCCGGGCCCAGCACCCGCCGCAGGCTCAGGTCGAGTCCGTGGGATCGGCGCATCAGCGGCTCGCCCAGGTCGTAGAGCTGCCGGCCCCGAGAGGCCGTCACCCGCAGGTTCGCTCCCAGGCCCAGCGGGCGCGGCCATTCGATCTGGAGGGACAGGTCGGGCCGGTTCTCCTCCCAGCGGTATAGGCCGCCGATGCTGATCCCGCTGCCCGCGATGTTCCAGTAGCGGGGACGCACGCGCTCGAACAGCAGGTTCGTGCCGAGGTCCACCGCGAGGTCGACGGGACCCTGGAAAAAGCCGTGACGCTCGACGAGCGCCACCGCCACGTCCGCCCGCCCGTCCCCGCGGGGGACGGGCCGGACGGTCACGCCTTCGAAGACGCCGACCTCGGACAGGCGCAGGCGCGTCTCGCGCGCGCGTGCGAGGGTCAGCACCTCGCCGCCGGCTACCGTCACCTCGCGGCGGGCCACGCGATCGAGGGTGTGGGCGAGGCCGCTGATCTGGACCTCACCGACGACCGGACGCCCCAGGGGGTTCCACGCCGCGAGTCCCTCGTCGCTCCGTCCCGCGAGGTGCAGGGCCGCACCGAGGAGATCGCGCGCGTAGGCGTCCTCACGGAGGCGAAGCGCGACCTGAAGGTCCCGCGCGGCCTCGTCGTAGCGCTTCTCCAGGAAGCGGAGCCCGCCGCGTTCGCTCCAAGCCTCGGGGCGTGAGGGGTCGCGGAGGATAGCGGCGTCGAAGGCCCGGCCCGCGTCTTCGAAGCGCCCTTCGCGGCCCAGGGCGAGGCCTCGGGCGACGAGACCGTCGTAGGAGTCCGCGGGGGGTCCGCTGGACAACAGCAGGGCCCCCGCCAGCGCGAGGGCGATCACCGATCGGCGGGCTGGACGAGCAGCGTCCAGCGACCCGCCCCGGCCCAGCGCCTCTCGAAGTCAGCCGCGGACACGAAGCGGCCCGCCCCCACCGCGGGGTCGTTGACCATCACGTTCCCCGAGCGGTCGACCCCCACCACGACGACGTTGTGGAATCGGCCGGGCGCTATCTGCCAGGCCACGATGAGGGGCCTTCCCTTGGCCACCATCTCGCGGAGCTGCCGCGTCTCTCCGGCGTAGGCGATGGCGGTGAAGCCCCGCGCCCTCGCGAAGGCCCCGAGGCGCGAGCCGAGGGCGCCGTGCAGCTCGGGCTGGACCAGCGCCGCCGCGATCTCGTCGTGGGAGACGGGCGCGTCCCAATAGCGGAGGACCATGGCCAGGGAGGCGGCCCCGCAGGTGTCCTTCTCCTGGGCGACGAACGGAACGTCGAGCGCAACGAGGGCGAGGGAAGCCGCAGCAAGGGCGAGCATGGAAGGGGGACGAAAAGTTGGGGTCTCCGAGGCGCGGCCGGAGGCCGCGTCCGACCTCGGAGACCCCGGGGTTACCTGGTACGGTCGGCGACCGCGATGAGCACGAGGGCCGCCGCTGCGATCACGATGATAAAAACGAGGGCGTCCTCCGCCTCGCCGTAGTGTCCGGCCACGGGATCGCTCCCGAGGACCGCGGCTCGTCGCGAGAGGTCGCGGAGATCGGAGTCGCTCAGCCGCGGCAGCGACGTCCGGACCCGGTTGAGGTCGACTCCGGCGACCGCGGCGGCCTTGCCGGCGCGGGGCGACGCGAGCACCCCTTCCACCGACGCGAGGTTGCGAGCCCGCTCGGTGGCCGCGTCCGCCAGCCTCTGGCTGACCGCCCCGCGCGAGACGAGGTGATCGTCGGCGCGCGCGATCGGGACTGCGAACAGCATCGAGATGAGCGTCAGGATCGCCCATGGCTTCCTCATCTCATCCTCCTTCTGCCTTCCGCGGCTCGCGAAGGGCCGCGTTCACTTCCTCGCACAAGGGACCACCTCTCGGGGCGACCCTGGGAGCAGCGAAGCAAGGGGCGTGCCGCGCATAACCCCTTGAAGGGCGGGGCCTGAAGCCCTGGATTCCTTGTCAATTCTGCCCCCCGTGCCGTTCTTACATGAGAAAGGAGAACCCGGCCTCCCCCTCGCGCGTAAAGGGATGTGAACGGCCCGGCAGCGCGGGGCGGAAGGAGCGATTCAATGAAGCGGAACGTGTTGATCGGAAGCGGCCTCCTGGCCATGGCCCTCGTGCCGGGCGCCCTGCCGGCCGCTGAAGCCCCTACCCCCTGGCTGCACGTGCGGGTCGAAGAGCCGGGGCGGTCCTCCCGGGTCCACGTGAACCTCCCCCTGAACGTGGTCGAGGTGGCCCTGAAGGCGGCCCCGCAAGCCCTCGAGTCCCACGGGCGCATCTTCGGGCGCGAGGGCAAAGGGATGACCGTGTCCGACTTCCGCCGCATGTGGAGCGAGCTCAAGAGGGTCGGCGATACCGATCTCGTGACGGTCGAGGAGAAGGACGAGAGCGTCAGGGTCGCCCGGCGGGGCGGGCTCGTCGAGGTGAGGATCGAGCGCAAGGGCAAGGAAGAGGTCAAGGTCGAGGTCCCGGTCGAGGTGGTGGACGCCCTGCTCTCCGGCGACGGCGACGAGCTGAACGTGAAGGCCGCCCTCGCCCAGCTCCAGAAGCGGCGCGGCGACATCGTGCGCGTCAACGACGAGAACAGCACGGTCCGCATCTGGATCGACGAGCAGAGCTAGGTCATGGTCAAGCTGATCGCGGTCTTGTCGGTGCCGGCGGCCCTCCTGGCCGCGGTGGCCAGCCTGGGGGTGGTGGTAGTGGACGTGCGGGAGGGAGGGCGGGACGGGCACCACATCGTCGTGCCCGTGCCCCTGGCCCTCGCCCAGACCGCGCTCGCGTTCGCTCCCGAGCCGCCCGTGCGGGGAAAGCTGGACCGGGCGGCCCCGTACCTGCCGCTGGCCCGGGAGGTGCTGGAAGCTCTTGCCGCCGGGCCCGACGGGGAGCTGGTTCGGGTGGAGGAGCCGGGCGAGCAGGTCGTGGTCACGAAGGTGGGCAACACCCTTCGCGTCCGCGTCCACGACCGGAACGACGACGTGACGGTCAACGTTCCGCTGCGGTTGGCCCTGGCCGCCCTGCCCGACGCGCAGGGCCGCATCCCCATGGCCAGCCTGGCCGGCGCCCTGGGGGGCGTGCGCTTCACGGACCTGGTGGACGTGCGCTCCGGCGACGACCACGTGAAGGTGTACGTCTGGTAGGCGCCCGCGCGACTGCTACGAGCGGACGCGCGTCCGGAGGTCTGCCAGGACACCCTCGATCTGGCCCAGCGCGTCCCTCAGGTCCTCGGCGATCTCCTCGGCGAGGACGTGAGGATCGGGTAGGTTGGCCGAGTCCTCCAGGCTTTCGTCCCGCAGCCAGAAGAGGTCGAGGCTGAGCTTGTCGCGGGCGAGGATCTCTTCGTAGCCGTAAGCACGCCAGCGGCCCTCCGGGCTCTTCTCGGACCAGGTCGCCTTGCGCCGCTGACGCTCGCCGGGACGATAGCAAGCGACGAACTCGTCCAGATCCGCCCGGGTCATGCGACGTTCCTTGAGCGTGAAGTGCTGGTTCGTCCGGAGGTCGTAGACCCAGACCGTCTTCGTCCACGGCTTGTCGCTGCCGGGCTTGCGGTCGAAGAAGAGGACGTTCGCCTTCACGCCCTGTGCGTAGAAGATCCCCGTCGGCAGACGCAGGAGCGTGTGCAGCTCGCACTCGTGCAGCAGCTTCCGGCGCACCGTCTCGCCGGCCCCTCCCTCGAAGAGGACGTTGTCGGGCACGACCACGGCCGCCCGCCCGTGGATCTTCAGCAGCGACTTCACGTGCTGGACGAAGTTGAGCTGCTTGTTCGAGGTCGTCGTCCAGAAGTCGGGGCGGTTGTAGGTGAGGGACTGCTGGTCCGTCTCGCCTTCTTCGTTCACGACCGTGATCGACGACTTCTTGCCGAACGGCGGATTGGTCATCACCACGTCAGCGTGGACGGCCGGCTCGTTGCGGAGGGCATCGTCGGTCTTGATCGGGGGATCCTGGGAGTCGTCATCCGGGCCGACACCATGCAGGAAGAGGTTCATCGCGCAGAGGCGGCTGACCCCGTCCACGATCTCGATGCCTTGCAGGGCCCGGAACTTCAGGTGCTTCTTCTGATCGCGATCGAGCTCGAATTGCTTCGTCAGGTAGGAGTGCGCTCCCAGCAGGAAGCCGCCGGTCCCGCAGGCCGGGTCCACGACGACCTCGCGGGGCTGAGGCTGAATGCAATCCACGATGGCGGAGATGAGCGGCCGGGGCGTGAAGTACTGCCCGGCGCCGCTCTTGATGTCCTGGGCGTTCCTCTCGAGCAGGCCCTCATAGGCGTCCCCTTTTACGTCGGAGGACATCGCCAGCCAGTCTTCCTTGCCGATCAGCTCGACGATGAGCTGGCGGAGCTTGGCCGGGTCCTGGATCTTGTTCTGGGACTTACGGAAGATGAGGCCGAGCATGCCGCCGGCCTCTCCAAGCTTACGGAGAGTGTCGCGGTAGTGCTCCTCGAGCCGGACCCCCTCGATCGCGGGGTTCGCGAGGTCGGACCAGCGGTATCCCTTGGGGATGATCTGCCTCTCGCCCGTGATCGAAGCCCGCTCCTCGGCCATCTTCAGGAATAGCAGGAACGTCAGCTGCTCGAGGTAATCCTGGTAGGACAGCCCATCGTCCCGGAGGACATTACAGTAGGACCACAGCTTCTGGACGATCCGGTTGGAGAGGTCGCTCAACGGCGTAACCCCGTCGTGGTTAGTGGACGTCACTTGAGGCCCACCCGGAGGATCCTACCGCAGGTCAGAACTTCGGCTTGATGTAGACGATGGGGTACGGCGAGAAGGGATCTTCCATCGCGGCCAAGTCCTCGAAGGCATGGAGGAAGTCGCCGGGGGTCATTCTGCGGTAGTGGCTTCGGGGCCACCAGATGACCCCGGGAAAGCGTCTTCCGTCTTCGAACCACTTCTCGCCGAGCGCCTTCATATCGACGTCGTTCGATACCAGCACCCGTCGATCGTTGAATGCGCGCTCCAAGTGGACCAGGTCGGGGGTTCTTTCCGGATAGGCGTCGATCCCACGCAGGACGTCCCACCCGCTCCTCATCAGAGCCTTGACTACGGGACCGTGGATATCGGTGTCGGTGTAGAGCCGGAAGCGGCCCGCCACTGCCGTGGTTACCGGCGGGAGAGAAGTTCAGCCTTCCGCCGCTCGAAGTCGGCGGCCGCCTGTTCCTCGTTGGCAAGCTCCGCCTCGATCTCCTCGACGTGGTCGTAGTAGTAGGCAAGCGCCGCGTGGACCTGGGCGAGGCTGAGATCGGGGTAGCGTTCGAGGATCTGTCCGGGCGCCACCCCCTCCTTGTGAAGCCACACGACGTTGTTGACGCGGATGCGGGTGTCATCGATGCAGGCTTTGCCGCCGCAGACCCCGGGAGTCTTCGTGATGTGGGCGTACACTGTCTTCGCTGCCGTAGCCATAGCGCGACTGCACTCATTGTACAGCACGAACCTGGCATGGCCGAGAAGTTGGCCCACTCGGGGGCCTCCCCCTGTTCGGCCAGGAGCGGCACCTTCCCGACGAGCCGCCCACGGGAGGCCCATCGCGGGTTCCCAGCTCCACGGCAGGGGCGTCCGCCCCTCGTAGGGCTCCCGGCAATATTCCAGATATGCGTCAGCGTGCCGCAGCACGGCTCAGTCGGTATCGACCCAGTGAAAGAGCGGATCCCGGTCACGCTCGGGTGAACTGAGCTTCCTGAGGATGTCCTGCAACTGCGGCCCGGAACCGAGCAGTTTCCCGCCGTCCAGCACGACCCATTGGCGCCTGTAATCCTGGGCGTGATCACGGAGCCACGCGAACTCCGCGTCGCGTGCCCGATCCTGCAAGGGAACGGGCTTCACCACCGGTGGAGCGAACACATCGGCCTTCATGGTACGGCCGGAATGGGTCATGTCGCCACCAGTCTACCGCCAATATCGGCATTGGTGTAGAGCCTGAAGCGGCCCGCCAATGCGTTTGTTATGGGTGGGCGAGAGGTTCAGCCGTCTGCCGCCCGAAGTGGGCGGCCGCTGGTTCCTCATTGGCACGCTCGGCTTCAATCTCCTCGACCTGGTCGTAGTGGTAGGCAAGCTTCCGCGTGGACTTGGGCAGGCTGGAGCGGCCGATGCGATGAGGCGAGAGCGCTCAACGCGACCGCGGAATCAGCTGTCAGGCACTAAGAACTGATTCAGGTCGAAAGTGAGAATCCGGCGCGACGGTCACATGACCCCGCAGCCTCTTAGGGCCCCGCTGAAGACCGCCTGAAGGTGCCCGGTCAAATGCGCATGATCATGCGCCATGATACGAATGACGCGGCGCAGGCTCGTGGTCTTCCCGAGCCCCTTAAGCAACATGTCGGTCCCCAGCCGCATGAACGTGTGTCCAGAGCGTCGGCTGTCGCCGCCCAGGATCAGGACCCGCTCGTCGTCGGCTCTAGCCGCCGCGAGGCCGCGCCGCATGAGCTTACGATCCACGTGGAAGGCCAGGTTCTGACGAACCCGCACCAGTAGCCGGTTTTTTCGCCAACGTCGCGCCATTCGAAGCAGCTTGCGCCAATCCGTCGGATCCTGCAGCAAAGCCGCCACGCCGGCGGTGTTGAGGTCGTTGACCGCCTCTGCTGCCTCGAACAGTATCCCTCCGCCAGTCCACGCGGTGAAGTGCAGGTTGCGCTCATGGGCCATTGAGCGCTTGGGTTCCTTCTCGTGATAGCCGAAGCTCAGGAGACTCTGGAGCCGATCCGCCCAAACGAAGCAGCGCTGTAACGCGACTAAGACGTCCTCTCCCAGGGCCCGAGCGACGGCGTCGAGGTCCCTCGTCTCGAAGGCCCATGGACCATCCGGTAGGGTCTTCGAGAACGAGAGCCCAGCCTTGAACACCCGTATCTTCTGTCGCATGTTTCACATCCAGGGCGATTCTAGGCGGCTTCGCGGGGATTGAGGTCTCGAGCGATTCGACCAGCCGAGGCGCGCTGCACGGAAGAGTCCAGGTCGCCAATTGAAGCACTGAGAGGCACAGACGTCGCTTAGCGCTCTCTTCTGTTGCGGCCCCGCGAGGCTCCTATCGGCGTCAGGTCTTGCATGGCGCGTTCCGCCTGGATACGCTCCAGTACCACGGAGGCCGGCTCGTCGTTCGGGTCTTGATCGACGAGCTTGCCCTCGAAGGCCCACTTGAGGGTGGACTGGCGCAAGCGGGAGGTGTGTAAGCCGGCTTGGGTCACTGCGGCCAGAGTGCTTTCGCTCAATGAGAAGAGCCGCTCGACCTCGGCCACGATTCGCCCCTGCTCGACAAGCGGGGGGAGCGGCACGGGAGTGCTAACTACGTCGCGCTGGTTGATGCTTGCTTGATTGACCGCCCACTTGGCGTTCTTGGTCAAGCGCGCCTTGCCGCCGGTTGAATTGAGGTATTTCTCGACAAAGGCGGGTACAAGGCTCTCAGTGAGCTGAATCCGCATCATGTTGGACTCGAAGATTGCGGGCAGATGCTTCGAGCCCACGACCAGCGCCTTGCCAAGATGGCTGGGACTGTTGACGCGGTTGATGACGAGATCACCGTCGTGAAGCGCGTACTTGGCGGCATCTGTCGCGGGAATCCGAACACGCTGGAACTCTTCGGCTCCTCGGCTCCGGTCGATCTGATAGTCGTCGATGCGCAGGATCGGCATGCCGTCCCCATAGTCCGTCTTTGGCAGGTAAATACCATTCTGGGGTTCGATTGCGCAGAGAGCGCTCATCGCCACCCAGCACCAGCCCTCGGGCAAGCTCGGCAGGGCCGCCATTTCTAGGCGAGTGGGCTCCCGGTATTTCGCCTTCCACTGCTCGTCCCTTGGGGTCTTGCCGGCCGCCTTGAGACGCGCATACTCGGCCTGCTCCCACCGTCGTTGGCGGTCGGCGAGGATGCTCTTCAGTAGCTGCGAGGCCGGCTCGTAGTCACGACCCTCTGCGCGGGCCAGCTCAGCCTCGGTCGGCACTAGCCGGCCCTCGACGGCCGCCTGGAGAACGGCGGCGCGGTACCGCTTCAGGTTGCGCCGGACGCGCTCGAGCGCAGCTTCGGCCTCGTCGAGGCGGGATAGGTAGGAGTCGATGGCGTCCACGATTCGCCGTTGCTCCGGGATGGGAGCCACAAGAATCTTATGAGCCAGCAACTTGGATGTGTCCACGCTCTGGACTGTCGTGCCATCCTTGCTGCATGTCGCCAGGATCTGCTGAGCTGCGGAGCGCAAAGCAGCGGCGACATACTCCGGGGTCGCGACACCGGTGGGGATGAACGCCTTGAGATCCTGGTTGACGGTCACCGGGACTTCGGTCACGGCAACTGGCAGGCTGTGCGCCAAGATGCCGCTGCGCGTGACAACGAGCACGGAGCCGGCGGGGATCAGCTTGGCCGGGGACTCTTCGAGTGCTCGCTCTGTGATGCTGTCCTCGGTCTGGCGGATGCGTGGGACCTTCATGTCCTTGGGTGAGACCCAAGGGATCGAGCCGCCTCGCCAGAACGAAGGCTCGAACTTTGAAGGGGTGCCGCCACCGGTCCATTGTCCCAATTCGCGTAGTGCGACGGCCAACCAACCGGGTGGCAAGGAAACAAGAGTGAGGCTCACGCGACCAACGCCTCATTTAGCTCGGCCAGCAGCGGCCGAAGATCTTGTCCGAACACCTGCGCCGCGCGGCCGAGGCCGCCTTCCTCGGTGAACGGCGTCAGGTCGAAGTCGTCCACCGTGATCTCCAGGCTCGTCGCGACGTGGTCGCGGATCATCTCCAGCCAGTGGACCTGCTCTTCGGTGAAGGCGCGGCCTCGGTTCGTCTGCTGAGCCATCCAGCCCCGGAACCGCTCCCGGACCTGCTCGGCGTAGGGCACCAGATCCTCCTCCTGGTGCAGGGCGAAGCGCACGAGCGAGACGATATCGGTCAGCAGGCGTTGGCCGGACGCGCCGCGCACCTTGTCCCGGTCGAGCACCTCGTAAGCGCGCCAGAGGGTTTCCGGCGTCCACGAACGGGGCGGGGCCTGGATGGCCTCGGCCAGGGCCTTGATGTCCTTGTACCGCAGGCGCTTGTCATACGGTTGGCTGTAGAAGAACTGGAGCGCCTCGATCTCGTCCTTGTTGGCGGCCAGGAACTCCTCGAACGATCGCGTGAGCTTGCGGGCCCTCTCCCTGGCGTCCTCCGAAATCCCCGCCACGAGAAGCTCGTCCTTCGATACCTCGTCGATGATCTGCTCGTACTTCTTCTTGAGGTCCTGCAGGAGGGTGCGGAAGGCGGGGTTCTCGGCGAGGGGTTTGGCCGCCTCCTTGAGGAGCGCGGCCTGGGCTTTAAGAAGCTGAGCCTGGGACGGTTCCTGGTCGGGCGGCAAATGGGCAAGCTGCCTGGCCTTGGCGGACTGAGCGTCGGCATCGAGAGCCGCGACGATCCTGCTGCTCAAATCCTCCAGGCTCGGGCCGCCCGAAGCATCCTCGATCAGCTTGTGGTCCTCGGGCCCGCACTGCTTGTCCAGGCGCGACAGCCGGCTCGCCAGGGAAGAGAGCATGTCGGGATCAGTACCGCCCAGGGCGACGTGCTCGAGAAGGGCCTTGAAGGCCAGAGCCTTCTTCCGCTCGAGCGGCTGCGTGTCGGCCAGTTCCGTTTCCGTGATCCCCACGCAGTCCACGATCACGAAGTGGGTCTTGGCCTGGGCGTCGGGCGTGACCGCTCGCAGTTCCTCCCGGTCGATGACCCGCACGCCTCGTCCCTTCATCTGTTCGAAGAGAACCCGGCTCTGGACCGAGCGCATGAACATGACGATCTCGATCGGTTTGATGTCGGTGCCGGTGGCGATCATGTCCACCGTGACCGCGATGCGCGGCCAGTAGCTGTTGCGGAAGTCCTGGATCAGGTCCGCGGGCTTTTTCCCGCTGGTCCTGTAGGTGATCTTCTGGCAGAAGTCGTTGCCCTGGCCGAACTCCTCGCGCACGACGTCCACGATGTCCTCGGCGTGGCTGTCGTCCTTGGCGAAAACGAGCGTTTTCGGGGCCTGCTTGCGTCCGGGGAAGATCTCGGTGAAGAGCCGTTCCTTGAAGGTGCGGACGATCAGCCGGATCTGGTCGCGCGCGACGACGCCTCGGTCCAGGTCCTCGGCCTTGTAGGACAGCGGCTCGTCCGGTGCCTCCCAGCGCAGCGTACGCGTGCGCCGGTCCCGGACACCCAGGACTGGAAGGTCGCTGGCCTCGATGACGGAGCCCTGCTGCGTGATCTTCGTGCGGATCCGGTAGACCTCGAAGTCCACGTTCACGCCGTCGGCCACCGCCCTCTCGTGCGGGTACTCCATCACCAGGTTCTGGTGGAAGAACCCGAAGGTGTGCTTGGCCGGCGTCGCCGTGAGCCCGATGAGGTATGCGTCGAAGTACTCGAGCACCTGGCGCCACAGCGAGTAGATCGAGCGGTGGCACTCGTCGATGAAAATGACGTCGAAGTATTCGGGCGGGATGCCGGGGTTGTAGACCACCGGAAGCGGTTCATCCGGCGCTCCCGTGGCGCCCTCGAACTGGGAGCCCTCTTCGGCCTCAGGCGACAGATCGGGCTCTCCCTTCAGCATCGAGTAGAGCCGCTGGATCGTCGTGATAGCGACCTTCGTGGAGGCGCCGATTGTGTTGGACGTCAGGCGCTGGACGTTGTACAGCTCCGTGAACTTGCGGTTGTCGTCGGGCGTCCGGTAATTGGCGAACTCCTTCTCGGCCTGCTCGCCGAGGTTCGACCGGTCCACCAGGAACAGCACTCGGCGCGCCCCTCCGAACTTGATGAGCCGGTAGAGCGCCGTGACCGCCAGCATCGTCTTGCCGCTGCCCGTCGCCATCTGAATGAGGGCGCGTGGCCGGTCCTCCGCGAGCGATCGCTCGAGGTTCTGGAGCGCCTCGACCTTGTTCGGCCAGAGGTTCGGGATGTAGACCGGCGGCATCCGCTGCAGCCGGGCGCGCAGCGTCGAAGGCCGAGAGCTCGCCTCGACCGGAGCCTCCAAGACGCCACCGCCGCCGGCCCGGCTGGCGAGCCACGCCGGAAGGGTGTCGGCCTGGAGCCATTCGGCCAGTGTTTCCGGCCGGTGGAAGGTGGACACGGCACGGCTCCGGGGCCGGGGGTCGAAGAGGTTCACGAAGCGCGTCTCGACGCCCGTGCTCAGGTACAGGAAGGGCAGAGGCCGGTGCGGCGCGGTCAGTTTGGTGGGCAGACCATCCGAGTAGCTCTTGACCTGCGGCTCGACGCCCGTGAGACCGAAGCCCTCCTTCTTGGCTTCGAGGGCGCCGACGGCTTGGCCGTCGACGAACAGGAGATAGTCGGCATACCCGTACCCGGGCTCCATCATGAACTCTCGGATGGCTACGCCTCGAGCGGCACCGAGGTTGATCTCATCTCGGCTCTGCACCGCCCAGCCCGCGACCGCCAGGCTGGCGTCGATCCTCTGGCGGGCGAGCTGCTCAGGCGTGAGGCGCGGAGGCATTCAGGTGTTGCGGAGAATTCTATCGCGATGCCCGTTGGCGAACGACTTGGATGGCCCCGTCTTATGATGTCCCCCCAAGCTGTGCTACGCTCCCGCCCGAGCCACCCATCCCCCAGCCGACGTGGACGGGCTCCATGCAGAGCTTCGACCTCATCGTCATCGGTTCCGGGCCTGCGGGGCAGCGCGCTGCCATCCAGGGCGCGAAGTGCGGCAAGCGGGTGGCCCTGGTCGAGAAGCGCGAGGTGATCGGGGGCGTCTGCGCAAACACCGGCACCATCCCCAGCAAGACCATGCGGGAGGCGGTGCTGCACCTGTCGGGCTACCAGTACCACGGCATCTACGGAATCAACTACCGGGTGAAAGACAAGATCGCAATGGCGGACCTCTCCTTCCGGGTCCTCCACGTGATCAAGACCGAGATCGACGTGATCCAGGCGCAGCTCGCCCGCAACGGCATCGAGCTGCTGCACGGCACCGCCAGCTTCGTCGACCCCCACCACGTCCGGGTCCAGAACGCCCAGGGGCAGGTCGAGCTGGAAGGCCAGGCGATCGTGATCGCCCCCGGCACCAAGCCCGCGGTCTCGCCCAAGGTCCCCCTCAACAACCGCAACATCGTGAACAGCGACCAAGTCCTGCAGATGCCGCAGATTCCGAAGACGCTGATCGTCGTGGGGGGCGGCGTCATCGGCGTCGAGTACACCTCGATGTTCGCGACCCTCGGGGTGCGGGTGATCCTGGTGGAGAAGCGGCCGCGGCTCCTGGAGTTCGCCGACGCCGAGATCGTGGAAGCCCTGTCTTATCACCTGCGCGACAACCGGGTCACCATGCGCCTCAACGAGGAGGTAGTGGACGTGGAGGAGACCCCGGACGGCGGGGTGGTGGCGAACCTCGAGAGCAAGAAGCGGATCTCGGGCGACGCCCTGCTCTACGCGGTCGGCCGGCAGGGGAGCGTGGAGGACCTGAACCTCGCGGCGGCCGGAATCGAGGCCGACGGGCGGGGGCGCATCGCGGTCGACGGGGAGTACCGCTGCACCGGGCAGCCCCACATCTTCGCGGTGGGCGACGTGATCGGCTTCCCGAGCCTGGCCTCGGTCTCGATGGAGCAGGGGCGGCTGGCGGCGGGCTACGCCTTCGGGGTGCGCGAGCAGTCCAACCCCGCGACCTACCCTTACGGCATCTACACCATCCCCGAGATCTCGTTCATCGGCAAGACCGAGGAGCAGCTCACCGACGAGGACGTGCCCTACGAGGTCGGGGTGGCCTACTACCGCGAGATCGCCCGGGGGCAGATCCGGGGCGACACCACGGGCCGACTCAAGCTCGTCTTCCATCGCGAGACCAAGGAGCTGCTCGGAATACACGTGATCGGCGAAGGGGCCTCGGAGCTGCTCCACATCGGCCAGGCGGTGATGATCCTCAAGGGGACCATCGACTACTTCGTCCACACCGTCTTCAACTACCCGACCCTGGCCGAGTGCTACAAGGCGGCGGCCTTCAACGGCCTGAACAAGCTGAAGGGGATTTGAGCACGGAAGGGGCTATGGGACGGACGATCGGGGTGATGGCCGCGGAGCACGTGGCGGTGGGGGTGGTCGAGGGCGACCGCATCGCGGGCGCCGTCCGGGTGTTCCCGGAGAGGGGGAGCGAGGCCGACTCCCTGCGGGACATGCCCGCCGACGAGATCGCGCAGTCCATCCGGCGGCAGGTGCAGCTCGCGGCGGAAGGGGCCGAGGTCACCGCCCTGGGAGTGGGCGTGCCCGGCGTCATCCAGCAGGGCGTGGTGGCCGAGTCTCCGAACCTCCAGCAGATGAAGGGGCTGAACCTGCAGGCGGCGCTCTCCGAGGCCTTCCCCACCGCGGCCGTGCGCGTCCTGAACGACGCGGACGCGCTGGCGGCGGGGATCGCGGCCACCCGCGGCGAGCTGGACCGCCTGGTCCGGGTCTGGTGGCTCGGGACCGGCGTCGGCTACGGGCGTTACCCCTGGGCGCCGGCGATGGGGGAGGGCGGGCACTGCGTGGTCACCCTCGACCCCAAGGAGCGCTTCTGCGGCTGCGGCGGCGTCGGGCACCTGGAAGGGATCATGGGCCACCGGGCCATGCGGCTCCGCTTCCTCGATCTGGAGCCGGAGGAGATCTTCGAGAACGCCGCGCAGGGAGACGAACGATGCCGGAGCTTCGTGAGGCTCTGGCACCGGGCCCTGGCGGGCGGCACCGCCACCAGCATCCACTTCGACGGCCCGGGCAAGTTCTACATCTCGGGGCCGAACGCGAGGTTCGTGGACGGCGCCCTGCTGAACCAGTACCTCCACGAGATGGTCAAGATGAGCCCCCTCCAGGGGAGCTTCCTGGAGGTGCTGCCCACCACCGACCAGATCGCGATCATCGGCGCCGCGGTCAGCGCGGCGCGCGCTCCGCGCGGCTGAGCCGAACCGGGCACCCGGTCAGCGGATCGCGACCGTCTTCACGGTATCCCGGGAGCGTTGAACCCTATCTTGAGGGCCGCCGACCGGACCTTCAAGTCCTTGAGGAACTGCAGCGCCTGCTCCTCCTTCTTGCCCTCCAGGGCGGAGCAGGCCCGCGCGGCCGCTTTCCCCTCGCTGAGGTATCAGGGCACGACGTTGAAGACCAGGCGGTCCACGTCCTTCGCCGTGCGCGTCGTCCCCGCCACGTTCCCGTCCACCACGGTAAGGAGGACGTTCCTTCCGCCCACGATCAACGCCGGGTTGTTGGCCTGGAAGACGGCTCGGCGGTGGGTGGAGTCGATGACCAGGAACTGCGCGGTCACGTCCTGGTTGTTCAAGAGCGCCTTGAAGGTGTCCTGAAAGACCGTCTCACCATTGGCGCCGAACAGGATATCGACTTGCACCGGCGCCGGCTTCGTGGCGCGATTGGTCAAGTTCTGGAACTCAAGGAAGCCGTCCACGGCCGGACGCCGCCCCCCCGCGAAGAGCTGGGACGAGAAGTGTGGCCCCTGGGTCGAGCCCTTGAAGCTCTGGCTCGGGTCGAATGGACCAGGGGGCGTGAACGGTTCTTCAGGGTCTGGAACATCAACGCCCAGGACTGGGAGCTGAGTGAAGCCTTGCGCGAAGAAGTCGATGAGGTCGGGAGGATCGGGGCTTTGGAAGGAGAAACCACTCAGCGCTTGGCCCTGCTTGATCTGGAAAGGGCTGGGAAGGAGCCCGCCGTTGTCGACGTACCCGGGCGGCACAATCACCCCTTCCGTGGCCGCGAAACTGATCGTCGATCCATCATGCCACACACCAGCCGTCCAGCCCTGGGGCGCCAGGATGCCGAGAACCGAGGACCCGTTCAGCGGGATGAAGATCGTCTCGACCTCCTGTTGGCTCGTCCGGGCGTTGGTGAACGAGTAGGCGTAGGTGTAGAGCCCGGAGGCGGAATCGTAGTCCACGGAAACCGCCGCCTGGACGGAAACCAGGTTCGGCGGCGGCGTGGAGGCGGGAGCAGCACTCCCGATCGCGGCCGCCGCCATGGCGGCGAGAGCCAGGGTTGCCGTATTTTTCATCGTAGGCGCTCCCTCAGAACAAGACCGTCAGATGCCAATGGACCGCAGGTTAGGGGGCGGGGCATGGGGAGGGCCGAGGGACCCGGCACCTCGGTGCCGGGCCCCGGTGCGTTGAAACCCTACTGTACGTTGACGGTATAGACGTCGAAGGCGCCGCCGGTGGCCGTCTGGGGGTTGGCCGCGCGATGGTCGCTGAAGAACGGCCACACCGCCCGGTTGAAGGGCGCCGAGGACGAATAGTCGCCCGGTCCGTTCGGGTTGCCGTCGAAATTGGAGGCGGCCGAGGTCTGCCGGACGTTGCTCGACCAGGTGGCGCCGCTGTCGGTGCTCTGCGTGGCGTAGACGTGGGCCTCGCAGTTGACCGGATCGTCGCGCCGGTCGTAGAAGCTGACGGTCACCTTGTCGCCGCCGGCGCCGTTCGATTCGACGGTCAGCGTGGGATGGAACTGGTCGGCCGTCCCGGTGTCGTCGTCGAGGGTGACGGGAGCCGACCAGGTCGCGCCCCCGTTGATGGACTTCGTCAGCAGGACGTCGAAGCCGCGTCCCTGCACCCGGTCGGCGTAGACGAGGTAGACCATCCCGCTCGGCCCCACCCGGATCGCGTGGGCCGGGCCCTGGGACCGGCCACCGACGCAGCCGATGTCGATGCCGAAGCCGGTGTGCGTCGTCGCCGCCGCGACGTCGGTGCCCCACGAAACGCCGCCGTTGGCGCTCTTGTCCACGAAGATGACGTCCCTGGCGTAGTCGTGCCACGAATCGTAGACGACGCCCGTAGCCTGGTCGACCGCGGGGTAGGCGCCGATGACGCGCTCGAACTTCGTGGTGCCGTCGTTCACCTTGACGGGCGCGCTCCAGGTCGTGCCGCCGTTGGAGGAGAAGGAGAGGAGAAGGATCTGGTTGTTGCCCTGGTTGCGGTCCCAAGAGACGTAGATGCGGTTCGCGAAGGCGCTGTCGCTGCGGTCGATGGCGAGGTAGTACTTGTCGTCGAAGTTGCGCGACCGGTTGAAGGTGACCGGGGCGAGCTGCGTCCAAGTGATCCCGTCGGTGGACTTGACGGCCACGACGGCGTTGGGGTAGTTGCGGCTGAGCGGAGCGACGCCGTAGGTGAAGTAGAAGGTCCCTGTCTTGTCCACGTCCACTCCGGGGTCGAAGCCGATCCCGAAGGTGGTTCCGTTCCAGGTGCGGGGGAGCGCGGTCTTCGTCCAGACGCTGCCGTTGAACGAGGCGTAGGCGAGGGGCGCGCAGTCGCCGAAGCTGCCCGTGGCCGCCGCCGCGCTGCAGTTGCCCGGATAGATGTGGTTCGAGCCGGCGACGAGCCGGCCGCCGGAGCCGGCCGCGGAGAGGGCTCCCGTCTCTCCCTCGTAGGAGTCGGGACTCTGGGAGACGTTGCGGTCGGTACCGGCGCCGATGGCGGCGATGGCGCTGGTGGACGCGGCCGTGTAGGCTGCCTCTCCCCGGTCCGGCGCCAGAGGCGCGGGAACCGCTGCCTCGCCGCCGAAGACGAAATGACCGTGATCGAGCGCCTCGTCCGAGACGTGCGTCAGGACGGGAAAGCTGATGAAGGCAGGCGGTCCGGCAGACTGATTCTGCTGTGCCCAGACGGTCAGGGCCGTGACGCTCAGGAGCGTCACGATTCCGAAGGCGGCTCTTCTCATGGGTTCCTCCTCACTGTCGTGCTCGGGGCCATGATTCTAGGGGTGCATTGCGGGGCGCGTCAATGACCCGGGTGCTCGGCGTGCTCGGCCCGGGTACCCCTGCCTCCACGAGATGGTCAAGATGAGCCCCCTCCAGGGGAGCTTCCTGGAGGTGCTGCCCACCACCGACCAGATCGCGATCATCGGCGCCGCCGTCAGCGCGGCGCGTGCTCCGCGAACGTGACGCTCGTGTACTCCTTGAATCCCCCGCCGTCGAAGGAAGTCAGCAGGCGCCACGAGCCCTGCGGATCCCTTTCCCAGAGCGCGCCCGCGATCCGGGCCGTCTGTTCGTAGAGGAGCGGCTCGGGCAGCAGCGGGATGTCCAGCGGGGGGACGATCGGCAAGGTGCCCCGCGCCTCGAGCCTGACCAGGAGAGCCGTGGACTCGTTCTCGGCGAGGAGCCAGGAGGTCGTCGGCAGCCACTGCCGGTTCGCCGCATCGTACAGCCACGCCGTGTGAACGAGCCGGTACTGCGGCTTCCCGAAGACGACGCGCCGTCCCTGGACGTCCACCCCGACCATGCCCACGGGGGCGCTCCGGAAATCGCCCAGGGCGAGGTCGAGGCCCGGCTCGAAGTACTGCGCCCAGTTCCAGGCCACCAGGCTGGGGACCCACTCGCCCCAGTTGTGGTCGTGGTAGCCGCGGACGTTCCCCACGCGGTAGGCCCGGCCGTCGATGAGGACCCGGCCGCTGACCGAGGCCCCTGGCATGTACACGAGCCAGCTCATCTGCTCCCACGGGAGTGACCCCACGTTCTGGCGGTCCGCCGCGAACCATGGCTCCGCCTGCCGCTCGTAGACGAGGTCCCACGCCACCCGGTGCTCTCCGCTCACTGCGCCCACGAGCCGATACCGGCCGTCGTCGATCACCTCGATCCGGCCGCCTCCCGACGCGCCGCTCGCGATGGTCACGTCCGCCTGGGCGATGGACGCGGAAAACGAATCCGGGGAGAGGTAGGCGCCCTGCTGGAAGCGAGTACCGGGCATGTAGACCATGGCGAGCACGGAGGCCAGGCCAAGCCCGGACCGGTTTGCGGGATCGAGCACCGAATACGCGAAGGCGATCTGCAGGTCCTGTTCGGGATCGGCCAGGTTGAAGTACCACCACTCCGCGTAGCTGCCGTCGTGCTGGCCGTCCGCGAACGACGCGAAATGGTAGGCGTCGTCCGCGCGGGTCACCGGCGAGCCCGGGTCGGCAACCAGTGGTCCGGCGGCCAGCCACAGAAGGACCGCGCCGGACAGCGCTCGCATCGTCATCGTCGAGGGGCTCGTGTTCTCGGCTCCTGGCGGAGGGGGCCAATGGCCGCGCCGATCGTTCGCGGGCCAGCGGATGCTGCCGCCGCGGGCGGCCGGAAGTCAAGGGGAATCCTCGAACCGCTCCCGACGCCACTCCACCAGCTTCGCCTTGTACAGGTCGTAGAAGCCGCCGACGAGCACGCCACCCGCTGGGGGTCGATCCGGAACTCCGCGGCCTGGCCGCGGACGAAGACGAGGGCGGCGCGCAGGTCGTCGAGGGCCAGCTCGGCTCCGTCGACCCGCCGGTACACGATCTCGCCCTGCACGCCCGGGACAATGTAGTTCCCTTCGGGATTACCGACGTGTAACGGAAGGCAGTCCTGTGAGAAGGCCGGCGACGCCGCCACCAGGATCGAGACGCAGGCGAGCGACACGCCTTGGAGGAACCGGAAGCACTCCATGGCGCATGAGCTTAGCACCCGCCCACGGCCCCGGGGTGGGTGGCCACGTAGGCGATCACGTCCTCGTCGGTCTTCCGCGAGAAGGGAGGTTGGGCGCCCGCAGCGATTCGGCGCATCCAGTCCCACCAGGGCCAAGATCCCGATCAGCCCGGCTCTCCTGAAGCATGTCCGCGATATCACTCAAACCCCTCACGACGCACAGTAGCGCAAGGCACGTGCCAGGGCCGTTCCCCAAGCATCTCATAGGCATCGCTGGATTGGCCGCGCGGGTTCCGCCTTCGGTCTCGTCCGGCATCCCCGGACGGCCGTCCCGGATTCCCGACCCGTAGATCGGCCGGCGCGCCCCGCCCGCCGACCCCGGACCTCGTGTGACCAGGGGTCCGACTAGACTCGTTCGCGTCATGCCCCCTCCGCGCTACCCGATCCGCCTCGACCCCTGGGCGGCCGAGTACGAGGGGGCGATCCAGCTCCCGGAGGCCGGGGACGAGCCCCTGGGCGCGGTCGATCTCCGGGTCGAGCTGAAGGACTGGGCCGCGCTGCGCCCGTCACCGGCCCCGCCGCCCCGCCGCGCGTTCTTCGTGGACGGCGTTCGGCGCATCGAGCATCGGCTGCTGATCGAGGACGGCGAGCGCACGGTCTTTGGCCTGCTCGCTTCGTTCGGGGTGGGCGCGGTCGAGGTGGGGGAGATGGCCCGGGTGGGTCACGAGCGCGTGGGCCGGGTGGCGGTGGCCGGTGGCGGGCTCGCCCTGGAGCCCTTCGAGGTCGTTCTCGGCGGTCATCGGATGACCTTCGCCCCCGAGACCGTGGCCGAGAACACGCCCATGGCCCCGGTGCAGGGCCTGCAGAGCGCTATGCGCCGCAGCGAGGCCGGCCTCGCCGAGCGCCTGGCGCCCGAGGCCGACGTCGTGTTCCTCGACGGGCCGCTCACCTTCCTGGCCTCGGCCCGGGGCCCCCTGGTCGGCTTCGTCAAGCGGCTGCTCCGTCCCTACCTCGAGCCCAAGGAGGCTGCCCTGCTCTCCCGGCTCGGGGTGGGCGAGCGTACGCCGCTGTTCCTCATCGAGCAGGTCCGCGAGTCGCGCTACTCGTGGTACCTCCGGATCGGGGCCGGCCGCGCCGTCGACTCGCCCCTCGCTGGCCTCGTGCGCCTCGAGACCTCCGCCAGCCTCGACCTCGCGGCGGTCCGCGCCCTGGCCGACACCAGCGCGCGCTACCTGCCGCGCTTCGCGTCCGACCCGGCGCGTGACCCGCGCGCCCCCCAGAACCTCTACCCGGTGGGCGCGCTGGAGGCGCGGCTGCGCCACCGGCTGGGCGACACCGCCCTGGTCCGGCGGGCCACCCTGGCCCACCTCCACGAGGAAGTCTCGCGCGGAGCCGAACCTGTGGCGGTGGGGGGGCCATGACCAGCCCGACCGTCGGCCGCGTCCTGGGCACCCTCGATTCGATGCCGCTCGAGTTCTGGGTGGGGGTCGAGGAGGGGCAGTTCCTGCAGCTCGACGACGTGGTGGTGGTGGAGACGCCGCTGCCCGACGGCAGCGCGGTCCGCCTCTTCGGGGTGGTCGACCTCGTGCGCGCCCGCCACGAGGGGGCGCAGTTCGACTCCGACGTGTTCCTCATCGAGAAGGGCGTGCTGCCCGCGCAGATCGCCCAGGCCGCCCACGTCCGGGTGACCCGGGTCGAGCCCGAGGTGTTCGTGCCGCCGTTGCCCGGGCAGCCGGTGCAGCGGGCCGCGGGCCTGGCCCGCGACCAGGCCCTCTTCTTCGACTCCATGGAGCGCCGGGTGCCCATCGGGCTCTCGCGCGACGGCGAGCCGGTCTTCGCGAACCTCGACTTCCTGGACGGCACGCGCGGCGCCCACGTCAACATCTCGGGGATCTCGGGGGTGGCCACCAAGACCACCTACGCCACGTTCCTGCTCCACAGCCTCTTCCGGAGCGGCGTGCTCGGCGCGGAGGCCGCCAGCACCTACGCGCTGATCTTCAACGTCAAGGGCGAGGACCTGCTGTTCCTCGACCAGCCGAACGACCGGCTCCCCGAGGAGGCGCGGACCGCCTACGCGCGCATGGGCCTGCCGGCCGAGCCGTTCGACAGCGTGCAGATTCTGGCCCCGGTGCGGCCGGGCTCGCGGGAGCGCCTGCCGGCCACGGGCAGCCGGCAGGAGGGCATCCATGCGTTCTTCTGGACGATCCGCGAGTTCGTGGCCGAGCGGCTCCTGCGCTTCCTGTTCGCCGAGGCCGAGGACACGGCCAGCCAGCTCTCGTTCGTGGTGGACCGCATCGAGGCGAAGCTCCTGGCCTCCGCGAGGGAAGGGACGGCGTCCGATGCGGGCCTCGAGGTCGAGGGCCGGCGCGTCGAGACCTTCGACGAGCTGGTGGACGCGGTGGCCGCCTTTGCCGAGGTCTGGGCGGCCCCCGCGGCCGCGGGCACCCTGGCCGCGTTCGAGCGGAGGCTGCGCGCCGCCTCGCGCCACGTGGGCCACCTGATCCGCGGGCGCGACGTGGGGCGCCGCGAGGAACACCGCCTCGACTGGCGCCGCCGGCAGGTGAGCGTGATCGACATCCACGCCCTGCACGACCGGGCCAAGCGGTTCGTGGTGGGGGCGGTCCTGAAGCGGATGTTCGAGGAGAAGGAAGGGCTGGGCTCGGCCCAGCCCCTCGTGTTCGTGGTCCTCGACGAGCTGAACAAGTACGCCCCTCGCGAGGGCGCGGGGCCGATCAAGGAGGTCCTGCTGGACGTCTCCGAGCGCGGCCGCAGCCTCGGGATCGTCTTGGTGGGCGCGCAGCAGACGGCCAGCGAGGTGGAGGGCCGGATCGTGGCCAACGCCTCGTTGCGCGTGGTGGGCCGGCTGGACCTTGCGGAGGCCGAGCGGCCCGAGTACGGGTTCCTCACCGCGGGCGGCCGCGGCCGGGCCGGGATCCTGAAGCCGGGCACCATGATCGTCCAGCAGCCCGAGATCCCGACCCCCCTGCTCGTCCGCTTCCCATTCCCCGCCTGGGCCACGCGCAAGAGCGAGGTGCGGTCCGCAGCCCTGGCCGAGGCCGACGTGTTCCGCGGCTTTCGCGGCTCGTAAGCCATGCGCTTCCTGCACACGGCCGACTGGCACATCGGCAAGCCGTTGCGCGGCCGGTCGCGGACGGACGAGTACGGGGCCGCCCTCGAGGAGGTCGCGCGGACCGCGGTCGAGGGCCGGGTGGATGCCGTGCTCATCGCGGGCGACGTCTTCGACTCGCCCGCGCCCCCGCCCGAAGCCGAGAAGCTCGTCTACGACTTCCTGGCCCGACTCATCCCCGAGCGCATCTCCTGCGTCGTCATCGCGGGGAACCACGACCACCCGAAGAAGCTGGCCGCCCTTTCCCGCCTGCTCGAGGGCCTGGGCATCCATGTCCGCGCCGAGGTGCGGCCGCCGAGCGAGGGCGGCGTGGTCGCGCTGCGCAGCCGCGACGGCCGTGAGGAAGCCCGGGTCGCGGTCCTGCCCTTCGTGCCGGAGCGGAAGATCGTCGACGCCTGCGAGGTCATGGGCCCCGAGCACACGTGGTACGAGGCCTACGCGGCCCGCATCGAGCAGATCCTCGACGCCCTCACCCGCGGCCTCACCCCCGCCACCGTGAACCTCGTGATCGCCCACCTGCTGGTGGACGGCGCCCGCGTGGGGGCGGGGGAGCGGCCGCTCCACCTCGGCCAGGTCTACGGCGTGAACCCGCAGCAGCTCCCGTCCCGTGTGCAGTACATCGGCCTCGGCCACCTCCACCGGCCGCAGGAGATCCTGGCTCCCGCCCGGACCTTCTACTCGGGCTCGCTCATCTCCCTGGACTTCGGCGAGGTCGAGCAGGAGAAGCGGGTGCTGATCGTCGAGGCCCGGCCGGGGCGCGCGGCCACCGTGGAATCGGTCCCCCTGACCGCGGGACGTCCGCTGCGCGACGTGCGGGGGACGTTCGCGGAGCTGACGCGGCGGGCGCCCGAGCTGCAATCGGCCTTCCTGCGCGTGGCGGTGAGCGTGCAGGGGCCCGTTCCCGGCCTCGCCGAGCAGGTCAAGGAGCTGCTGCCGAACGCGGTCGAGGTCACGCTCGACTACCTGCGCACGCCGACCCAGCCGCAGCCCGGCCGCACCGCTTCCATGCCGCCGGGGGAGCTGTTCGCCGAGTTCTACCAGCGGCGCAACGAGGCCGCGGCCGGCGGCGAGCTGATGGACCTGTTCCAGGCCGTCTACGAAGAGGCCCACGGATGACCCGCGCGGAGGCGCGCCGGTGAGGCCCCTCAAGCTCGAGGTCGAGGGGTTTACCTCCTTCCGAGAGAAGCTCGCGCTCGACCTCTCCGGCCTCGACCTCTTCGCGATCACGGGCCCCACGGGCGCCGGCAAGTCGTCGCTCATCGATGCCCTCGTCTTCGCCCTCTACGGCCAGGTGCCCCGCGTTGGCAAGGAATACCGCCAGCTCGTGAGCCACCGGGCCGAGCGCCTCTCGGTGCTGCTCGAGTTCGAAGTGGGCGGCCGCGGCTATCGCATCGCCCGCACCGCCCGGGCCAACGGGGCGGTCCAGGTCCGGCTGGAGCACCGCAACGGGAAGGGCTGGGAGCCCTCGGCGGATCGGGTGAAGGAGATCGAGGCCGAGGTCGTGAAGATCGTCGGCCTCGACTACGACGCCTTCACCCGCTCGGTGGTCCTGCCCCAGGGGCAGTTCGACGCGTTCCTGAAGGGGGAGCCGAAGGAGCGGCGCAAGATCCTGGTCGCGCTCCTGAACCTCGGCGTCTACGAGGACATGCAGCGGATCGCGAACGGCAAGGCCATCGAGGCCCGGCGCGAGGCCGAGTTCATCGCCGGCCAGCTCGCGGTGGACTTCAAGGACGCGACCCCCGAGGCCCTGGCCGCGCGCCAGCAGGAGCTGACGGCGGCCGAGGCCCAGTCGAGGCGGCTCGAAGCGGCCCAGGCGGGCCTGGCCGAGGGCCTGGAGGTGGCCGGTCGGGTGCGGGCCGCCCGCCGCGACCTCGCGACGCTGGCCGGCGACGTCGAGGGCGAGGAGGCGAAAGCCCGGAAGGCCGAGGCCACGCTCGCCCAAGCCGACGGACAGCGGACGCGGCTCGAGACGGAGGCGCGGGCCGCCGAGGCCGCCCTGGCCACGAGCGGCTTCGACGCCGACCGGCACGCCGCGCTCCTGGGCGCCAGGCCCCAGGCCCAGCAGCTCGCCGATCTCGCGCCCAAGGCCGACCGGCTCGATCGAACCGTCTCCGACAAGCGTGCTGCGCTGGAGGCGGCACGGAAGGCCCTGGCCGCAGCGGAGCGGGCCGTTCCCGCGGCGGAGCAAAGCGTCACCACCGCGCGGTCCGCGCTGGAAGGAGCCCGCCGCGAGCGCGACGAGCTGCGGCGGCGGCACGGGGCGGCCGAGCTGCGGCGGCACCTGAAGGCGGGGGTCGCTTGCCCCGTGTGCGAGCAGGTCGTGAGGACGGTGCCCAAGGTCGCGACCGCGGGCCTCGAGGCGGTAGAAGGCGCGGTGGTCGAGGCGGAGGCGGCCGAGCGGGCCGCGGCCGAGGTGCTCGGACAGGCCCGCGTGGGCCTCGAGCGGGCCCGCGGGGAAGTGGCGGGCCTCCAGAAGGAGCGGACCCAGCTAGAAGCCCAGAGCAAGGATGCGGCCGGATCGTGCGCCGCGCTGCGCGCTGCCCTCGGCGCGGCCGCGTTCGGCAAGACCGATCTCGACGATCCGACGGCGCTTCTGGCCCGGGTGGGACGGGAGCTGGCCGCGCTCGAGACCGCCCGCGCCGAGCGCGAGGGCCTGGAGGCCCGGCGGCGCGCGCGGGAAGGCGAGCGGGTCCGGCTGGAGAGCGCGGTCGCGGCGGCCCGGGCCGCGGCCGAATCGGCGCGGGCACGCGCCCGCGAGCTGGCCGAGAGGCGGGGCGAGGCGCAGCGAGCCCTCGCATCCGCGGAGGCCGCCCTGGCGCGGCTGGCCGAGGGCTCGGGCTGGGACGGCCTCGCTCCCGCCGCGGGCCGCGACGAAGCCGACGTGCTCGAGTCACGGCGGGCCGCGCTGCACCGGGAGGTGGCGGCCCTGGCCGGCACCGTGGCCCGTCTTCGCACCGAAGCCCAGCAGATCGAGAAGAAGATCGCCCGGGCCGCGGAGCTTCTCGAGAAGAAGCAGGGCCTGGAGGCGCGAGCGGCGCTCGCCCAGACCCTGGCCCAGCACCTCCGGGCCGACCAGTTCCTCGCCTACGTCCAGGAAGAGGCGCTGCGTCTCCTGGCCGAGGACGGCTCGCGCCACCTGCGGACGCTCTCCCAGGGCCGCTACTCTCTGGTCTGCGACGAGCAGGAGTTCGCGGTCCTGGACCACTGGAACGCGGACAGCCGGCGCTCGGTGAAGACCCTGTCGGGAGGGGAGACCTTCCTGGCTTCCCTCGCCCTGGCCTTGGCCCTCGCGGAGAGCCTGTCCCGTCTCTCGGCCGAGGGGCGGGCCGGGGAGGCCCTGGAGAGCCTGTTCCTCGACGAGGGCTTCGGCACCCTCGACGCGGAGACCCTCGACGTGGTCGTGCAGGCCATCGAGGCCCTGCACGGCGGCCAGCGCATGGTGGGCATCGTCACCCACATCCCGGAGCTGGCCGAGCGGATGCCGGCCCGGCTGGAGGTGAGGCGCGGCTCGGACTCCGCGACCGCCAGCGTAGTCTGACTCAGGCCTGGGTCTGACCGGCCCCCCCGATCATGGAGGGGTCACACGATCCCCACGCCGACGCCATCGCGACGGCATGGCCTGAGCGAGGCTCTGTTCCTCCGGGAGGAGCGATGCCAGCTCGACCCGCGCGTGCAGATCCGTGGGGATCCGTTGTCCGAGAACCCCACCCCATCGCCAAGAGCGCGCTTACGGGAACGGGGGCGTCGAGGCGTCGATGGCTCGCAAGAAATGAGCCAACGCCTCGCGGTCGTTCGGGTCGCCGAGCGTATCCGTCCCGCCGGTGCCCGTGCTGCGGTGCGTGACGTTCTCCAGAACGTCCTCGAGCCCTTGAGCGGAGCCATTGTGCAGATAGGGCGCGCCGGCGAAGACCGACAGTAGGGACGGAATGTTGAAGCCCGCCGCCCCCGGGGCGACGAGAATGCTGGTCTGGCCCGCGCGGACTTCGTTGAAGCCGTCGGGATCGAAGGTCCCCACGGTGAACAGGAAGCGCACCAACTGGCCATCGACGATCTCCGAGGGAGCGGGCGGCGGCGTGTAGTCCACCCGGCTGCGCGTCCAGTTAGGACCGCCGTGACAGGATTGGCAGTGCGCCTGCGCGAAGAGCGCTCTTCCCCCGGCGACGTCCCCATGCGCCGGCGGAGAAATGGGAGCCCGGACGCCGAACGCGAGGTAGGCGACGATGGCGTCCAGATCGGCGCTGCGTCCGGTCGTGGTGTCGGTGCCGTCTGGACAGGTCGACCCGGCCGGCCGCCGCAGGCTGAAGACGCAGGGATCTTGCGAGCCGTCGGCTCGGGCGATCAAGCCCTGACCACCGGAGAGGCCACGGATGTTCAGCTCCAGGTCCCCGATCTCCTCCCGGCCGGCGGAAAAGTTCTGCATTCGCTGGGCACACGAAGGCAGCATGGGCGCGAAGTTGGCGTTGAGGACGCACGAAGCGGGCTGCGGATGCTGGAAGGTGCTCTCCATCGAAACGGTCTGCCGCGGCCCCCCCAGCATCCAGGTGACGCCGTCCGTCAAGCCGTTGGGATGGCAACTGAAGCAGGAGCCCCAGCCGAAGTTCGACATGCGCCCGGCCGGGGGACTGGACTCCGGCACGGTGCCCGGCGGACCGACGCTGGTGTTGAACAGCTCATGGCCGCGATGGATGGCCGCCTCCAGCGTGCCGGGCGCCGGCAGGCTGGCCGAAGAGAGGCGGGCGATCTCTCGATAGCTCGAGGGGTCGCCGCTGATGTCCACCACGGACACGTCCCGGGAGACGTAGTTCATCACGTAGGCCCGCGTGTCGGTGGAGTTGAGGACGACGCCCTGCGGGTTCTTGCCCACCTCGATCCGAACCACGTTGCCGGGATCGCCGTCCGAGGTCGGCGCGTTGATCGTCGGCGTGCCCGCCGCGTCGAGGACCACGCGCACCAGCCGGTTGACGGCGGCGGCCACGACGAAGCCCTCGCGGCCGGACCGCTTGAACGCCGCGGCCACGGGATTGGTGATGAAGAGGCGCTTGCCGACCGGCTCCCGGTCGACGCCCCGGTTCATGTTGATGGTCTGTCCGGAATCCACGTCGAGGCGGGTGTCGAACACGGACAGGAAGCCCTGCACGTTGACGTTGAAACGTGATGGACCATTGGGAGATGCAGCCGTGTTCGGCAGATAGGCGCGATCGCCCCTGATGGCGATGCTCTGGAGCAGGTTTGGAAAGGCGGCCGTGGTGAAGGTGAACGTGGCCGGGCTCGTGGGCGGGACCCGGTCCAGGACCGATCCGTTCGACTTGAAGCCGGTGTCGGCCAGAGGATTCAGGCTGACGACCTTCAACACCCTGCCGCTGGCGGCGTCGATGACGGTGACGCGCCCCTCCTTGCCGTCGTCTCTTCCTTCCTTTTCCTCGACCGAGCGCGCGTCGTTGCGGAGCTGGGCCAGGAATTGCGTGACATAGACCTTGTTCCGCCCGAGGGGCCCCCCGGTGACGGCGACGCCGGAGGGCTTGGGGCCGACGCCCGCGATCGTTCGAATCACCACGTCGGCGTGGGTCTCGACGACCGAGACGTCATCCGAGGAGGAATTGGCCACGAACAGCCTCTCTCCGTCCGGCGTCAGCGCGCAGCCGAGCGGCTCGGTGCCGACCTTGATGGTCTTGACGACCCGCAGGGTTTCAGCGTCGATCACCGAGAGCGTTCCGCTCCGCTGGTTGGTCACGTACACCTTCCGGTTGTCGGGGGTTATGGCCACGCGTTGCGGCTCGGCGCCGACCGCGATTTCCGCGACCTTGCGGTTGACGTCCCCGCCCACTTTGAGCACCGAGACCGAGCCGTTGTCCGGGTTCACCGCCCAGAGGAAACGGTCATCGCTGCTGATGGCGACGGGGCTGGACGAGGTGGGCCGCCCGAGCTGCGGTTCTTCGTCGCCGCCGGCCGCAAGACCGAAGCCAACCACGGCGACCGTGAGGCACCGGGAGACGATTGCCCAACTCCAACTCTTCATAATTGTTCCTTCGTCGGCTCGGGCGAGCGCGCCCGAGTCGCCTCGAACGGGTCGGTGGCTGGCCAAGCCGAAACGACGAGGGCCGCAACGGCAACACGGGTGCCTGCGCTCGTGGCTCCCCTGATGGGATTTAGGAGGAGCGGTGCGAGACTGCAATGGACCGGCCGTAGTTTGTAGATAACGGCCTAAGGGGAGGCCGGCGAGTCGTTTCGCGCGGTGGCTAACGCTAACGCGAGGAAGGTTCGGCGACGAACAGCTCCGAGAGCACACGCCGATAGTTGAACACGCAGGTCCTTGCGTCCCGCGACAGCATGGCCTTGGTGATGGCATTGACCTCGAGGGGTCGGCGGGGCGGATTTCCTTCCAGGGCTCGAGCCGGCCCGTCGGCAGGTGGAAGCGGGAGATCCGCGTGGGGATCTGGGTATAGGACCCGATGTGCTGGACGTACAGCCAGTCGTTCTCCGCCCAGAGCAGCGGGGCCAGCGCCTCGCTGGTGGGGACCACCTGCCGGCAGCGCCGCCTGCGACCGCTGGACAAATGACGAGCTTGCCGTCGGCAGAGAGCAGGACCGCCTTCGCTCCGTCCGGTGAGAGCGCGACGTTGCGCACGACGGTGGGCGGGGTGATCGGGAAGGGCTTCCCGTCCAGCGGCTGCACGTCCAGGCGAAGGGGCTGTGACCTATCTCGAGGTGGTGACGGCCCAGAGCACGGCTCTCGGGAACAAACGGACGGCCGTCGAGCTGCTGACACGGCGGATGACGGCCAGCGTTCTTCTCGTCAAGGCGCTGGGCGGCGGTTGGGACCCGTCAACCCTGCCCCGTTCCTCCATCGTCTCCTCCCTGAACCCGGCGGACGTCCAATTGAGCCGAAGGCCGTCAGGCAGGAAGGCGGTGGGCGAGCTCGTCTCTCAGCCCTTCAGCCCCCGGAACTCGTGAAGGTCCTGGCTGGTCACCGCCACGTCATAGAGGATGCCAGCGACCTTCTCAGGCGGGGTCACGAGAGCCTTCTCGATGGCGAGCCCCAGCCCCCCCTCGATCTCGTCTTCCCCGAAGGGCCGGTCGAGGCGCTTCTTCCCGGGGGGCGGGTCCTGAAGCGAGCTCTTGCTCAGGGTGACGCGGAAGCCTCGGTTCCTCTCGACGTCGTGAGCCTCCCAGGTCCGCCCGTCCATCCCCTGCGAGGTGCTCTCCGTAAGTTGGAGGATGATCGCCAGCTTCGGCGTCTTCAGGAATTTCGAGCTCCCCATGCCAGGCGCCTCCCGCCGGTACGATAACATGCGGCCGTGACCCTCACCGGCTCCTCCGGGGTCCGCCTCGGCGTCCTGCTGTGCCTGCTCATCCTGGCCGTCAACGTGCTCTCGGTCTCGTCTCGCCTGGGCTTTCTCCACAAGCCGAAGCAGGTCAAGGAGCTCGATCACTACCGCTACATCGAGATGGCGCGCGGCTCCGAGGGACGACCGGAGCTGGCCCGGGAGGCCACCTACTGTTGGCGGATCCTCGTCCCCGGGCTGGCGCGCCTGATGAACCGCGCCGGGCTCGACCTGAACCTCTCGTTCTTCCTCATCACCAACCTGTCCCTCTTCGGCTTCCTGCTGACCCTGTGGGCCTATTTCGGCGTGCTGGGCTTCGCGCTCCCGTATCGCGTCGCGGGGCTCGGCCTGGTGGGCCTCACCCAGGGGGCCGTCCGCTGGTACGAGTACCAGTACTGGATGACCGACCCCTCCTGCCTGTTCCTGATGGCCCTCGCCTTCCTTTGGATCCAGGAAGACCGCTCCGCCGCCCTCCACGCGCCGAGCATCACCGCCGCCTTCGTGCGCGAGAACTACGTCGTGGTCTATCCCTACTACTTCCTCCATCTCCTGAAGCGCGGGGTGGCGCCGGCGCGGGCGGCCGCGCGGATGCTCACCCTCGCCGCCCTGCCTTTCGCCATCTTCGTGGGCCTGCGCGTCCTCATCGTTCCCAACCACCGCGACGAGTTCCTGGCGGACATCGCCGACACCATGGCCTTCCGGCTGCGGCACCTGGGCGACAGCCAGCCCTACCTCCTGACGGTCGGCTCCCTGGGTGTGCTCTTTCCCCTGCTGCTCCTCTTCCCGGGCCGCATCCTGACGGCCGCCCGTCGGCACTACGACGAGTTCGCGGTGGTGGCTTTTTTCTACGCCCTGCTCCTCGTTGCCAACAACACCGAGCGGGAGCTGGCCTACACGCTGCCCGTGGTCGTGCCGGCCGCCCTGAGCAACCTGCACGACCTTGCCGCTGCGGCGCGCCTGCCGGCGGCGCCCCTCCTCGCCCTGGCGGTGGCCTTGCAGGCGCTGTTCTTCTCGCAGCAGCGCTTCACCGAGATCGGGATGAGCATGTACCAGCCGACGAACCTCGTCGTGGCGTCGGCCATGGCCGTCTTCTGGCTCGGGGCCCAGGCGACGCTGCGCTGGCGGCGCCCCGCTCCCGAGCCCCTGGGCTGAAGTGGGCACCTGGCTCGTGCTGCCCACGCTCAACGAGGCAGAGAACCTGGGCCGGCTGGTGGCGCGCATCCGCACCCGCGACCGGGCCCTGCGGATCCTGGTGGTGGACGACGCCTCCCGCGACGGCACGGCCGAGATGGCGGACGAGCTCGCCCGGGAGGACGGCGCGCTGGAGGTGATCCATCGGACCGGCAAGCCTGGCTACGGGGAGGCCCTCACCGACGGCTTCCGCCGCGCCCTCGCGGCGGGGGCCGCCGCCATCCTGACCAGCGACTGCGACTTCTCGCACGACCCCGACGACATCCCGCGCCTGCTGGCGGCGCTCCAAGGCGGCCACGTGGCCATCGGCTCCCGCTACGTCGAGAGCGGGCGCATCCGCGACTGGTCCCTCTCCCGGCGCCTGCTCAGCGCGGCCGCCAACGCCTTCGTGCGCGTGCTGTTCCGCCTGCCCGCCCGCGACTGCACCTCGGGCTTCCGCGCCTACCGGCGCGAGGTGCTGGAGGGCGTGCCCTGGGACCGGCTGCACTCCACGGGCTATTCGTTCCTGGTGGAGGTGCTCTACTGGGCCGCGCACCCCCCCGGCCGCCGCGTCCACGAGGTGCCGATCTGCTTCGTGGACCGCAAGGAGGGCCGGAGCAAGATGGGACTGCGGCAGATCGTCTTCGGGGCGGCCAACCTGCTGAAGCTGCGCCTGCAGCTCCTGCGAGGAGTCTAGGGAACGCCCACCCGCCCGAGCACGAACCGGTCGAGGGCGTGCAGCAGCTCCTCGCGGTTCGAGTAGGGCCCCGGCTGGTAGCCCCGCGAGCCGATGCCCTTCTGGGCAAGCTCCGACAGCTCCCAGTCCTGGCGGTTCGTGAGGTCCCAGAAGTCGATCGCGCCTTTCGGGTCGAAGTCGGGGCGGGCCATGGCCTCGGGATGGAAGTGCCACTCGCACACGACGTCGGTGCGGTCGGGGAGGAGCGGCCACAGGGTGAAGGTCAGCATGTAGTCGGGATGCAGGTTCAGGAGCAGGTTGGGGAGGATCGCGTAGTAGTAGACCCGCCGCCGGTCGTCGGCGGAGAGGCCGGGCAGGCAGGCCCGGTTGGTGGTGCCGTCCATGCTCAGGGTCTGCACCCCGTCGCGGAGGTCCATCCGCCCGCCGAGCCAGGTGGGCTGGGGCGGCTCGTTGTCCCCCGAGAGGTAGTGCGACTGCTTCTGGAGCAGGGGATGGACGAGGGGGCAGTGCAGGCACTCGGAGTAGTTCTGGAAGATGAGCTTCCAGTTGGTCTTGAGCGGGTAGACCCGGCGCTCCACCATGCGCAGGTCCGCCATCCCCCAGGGGCGGAACTTCTCGGGGAGGGCGGCGAGCTGGTCCGCGAGGGGAGCGGGGCGCTCGGACAGGTTGATGAACACGTGGCCGTCCCAGAGATCGACCGCCACGGGACGCAGCGGGTAGTCGGCCTCGCGGAACCCTTCGACCTGGTCCATGTGGGGCGCCGCGAGGAGGGTGCCGTCGAGGCGGTAGGTCCAGGCGTGGTAACTGCACTGGATGCGCCCGGGCAAAGCACCTTCCGGCTGGGCGCAGAGCAGGGTCCCCCGGTGGCGACAGACGTTGTGGAAGGCGCGGACCTGGCCGTCCTCCCCGCGCAGGACGATCACGCTCGCGTTGCCGACCTGCCGCAGGAAGTACCGGCCGGGGGCGGCGAGGGCGTCGGCCCGTCCCGCGCAGAGCCACATGTCGAAGTGGATGCGCTCCAGCTCGAGGGCGAAGTGCGCGGGGTCGGTGTAGTAGCGCGCGGGCAGCGTTTTCACGCCCGTGGGCATGGGCGGGCGCACGTACGTGGTCATCTGGACAGGCTATCGGGTCGCGGGTCGCGGATCAAGGGCCCGCGAGGGGCAGGCCCGCCTCCCGCCAGGCCCCGAGCCCGCCCCGCAGCGGCCGCACGTTCGTGATCCCCCGGCGTCGGAGCAGGAGCGCCACCCGGGCGCTCGTGGCCTCGTTCGGTCAGGTGCAGTAGAGGACCACCTCGCGGTCCCGGGGGATCACGTCGTGCCGGGTCTCGAGGTCCTCGCTGGCCAGGCGCAGGGCGCCCGGGATGGTCCGCGGGTCGGCCGCGAAGTCCAGGGAGCCGCGCAGGTCCACGATCACGATGTCCTCTCCCGCCTCCAGCCGGCGCACGAGCTCCTCGGGGGCGATGCGGGCGACCTCCAGCTTGCGCAGGAAGCTCCGGCGATCGTGCCATTTCCAGGAGAGCCAGCCGAGGAAGGCCGCGCCCAGCAGCGCGGCCAGCCAGCCGCCCAGGGCGGCCGCTCGGCGGCCCACGACGTCGAGCTGGGCGCGGAGGGCGTACCCCAGGAGCAGGCAGGTGCCCGCCCACAGCAGCGCGCCCCCCGCCGAGTAGAGGGCGAAGCGGGGGAGACGCATGCCCACGACGCCCGCCAGGGGCGGCGCCACCGTGTTGAGGCCGGGGACGAACTTGGCGATGAGCAGGGTGCGCGCCCCGTGCCGCGCGAAGACGTTCTCCGTCCGGCGCACGCAGGAGTCGGGCTCGAGGGAGATCCGGCAGAGCAGGTTCAGGATCGAGCCGCCGCGCCGCCGGCCGGCTTCGTACCACGCGAGGTCGCTCAGGAGCGAGGCCAGGACGGACAGGGCGAGGGCGGGCCCGAGAGCGAGCTTGCCCAGGCCCGCCAGGGCGCCCGCCGCGAGCAGGAAGGGGACCGCGGGGACGGGCAGCCCGAGCTGCTCCACGAGGACGACCGCGAAGAGAACCGCGTAGCCGTGCTTCAGGACGAAGGAGATGACGTCGTTCAACCGAGGACCTCCGGCCAAAGAGACGATGGTAGCATCGGTCTTCCGCGGGAGGACCGAAGCGCGTGGTGACCTGGGACGACGTGGCGGCGGCGGCGGAGCGGATCGCGGGGGCGGCCCGGCAAACCCCGGTGATGACCTCGCGCACCCTGGACGATCGGCTCCAGGCCAAGGTCTTCCTGAAGTGCGAGAGCTTCCAGCGGGCGGGAGCCTTCAAGTTCCGCGGGGCCTACAATGCCATCTCGCGCCTCTCCCCCGCGGAGCGCCAACGCGGGGTCCTCACCTACTCTTCGGGCAACCACGCCCAGGCGATCGCGCTCGCGAGCCGCCTTCTCGGCACCCAGGCCACGATCGTCATGCCCGGGGACGCCCCCGCGGCCAAGCGGCAGGCCACGGAAGGCTATGGGGCCCGGGTGGTGGCCTACGACCCCGCCACCGAGCGGCGCGAGGAAGTGGCGGATCGGCTCGCGAAGGAGGGCGACCCGGTCCTCATCCCGCCCTTCGATCATCCCGACGTGATCGCCGGGCAGGGGACCTGCGCCAAGGAGCTGCTCGAGGAGACGGGGCCCCTCGACCTCCTGCTCGTTCCCTGCGGGGGAGGCGGGCTGCTCTCGGGGTCGGCGCTCTCCGCCCGGCGGCTCAGCCCCGGCTGCCAGGTGATCGGCGTGGAGCCCGAGGCGGGCGACGACGCGACCCGCTCGTTCAAGACGGGGACCCTCCAGACCGTGGACCACCCCCGCACGATCGCGGACGGGGCCCGCACGCCTTCGCTGGGGAAGCTGACCTTCCCCCTGGTGCGGGCGAACGTGGACGACATGCTCACGGTCTCGGACGCCGACCTCGTGGAGACCATGCGCTTCGTCTGGGAACGGATGAAGCTGGTGGTGGAGCCGACGGGCGTCCTGGGCCTGGCCGCCGCCTATCGGAGGAAGGTGGAGGTGGCGGGCCGGCGCGTGGGGGCGATCGTCTCCGGCGGCAACGTGGACCTCCTGGCCGCGCTCGAGCTGTTCCGCTTGCCACCGGGGAGCTAGAAGGGCCGCACGGAGCCGACGGCGCTCCATGCGGCCCCAGAACGTCGGCGGGCGGCTAGTTCTTGGCCGGGGCCGCCTGCTTGGGGGGAGGCAAGTCCCTGGAGCTCATGTCCCAGGTGATCATGAACCCGTTGGTCCCCTTGAACTCGAAGGCCTTCGGCCCCACGCGGTAGGCCTCGACCTCGTTCGGCATGAGGACAAAGCCGTCGTGCCGGGGCACGCCCCAGTAGCCCAGGTTCTTGATGACGATGGGGTCGTTGGTCATGCCCTGGAAGCGCTTCAGCTTGACCTCGCCCGACTTCCCCCCGTCCAGGGTGGCGCGGGCCGCGTCCTTCGTGTACTCCCAGACGTCGACGCTTCCCTCGGCGGTGGTGAACGAGCCCCACTTCACCGGGAACACGTGGCTCATGATCTCGCCCACCGCGTCACGCTGGTCCTTGGTCATGGCCTTGTCGAAGGTGAGGACGGCCCAATCCATCTGCGGCGGATTGCCGGAGAAGTCGGCGCCGAGATCACTCGAGACCCAGAACTTCACGCCGTCGAGGTTGACCGCTCCGTAGTGCCCCTTGTTGATCCGGTGGGCCAGGTTGGCCCGGCAGAAGTGCTTGGCGGCCCCGGCGTGGTCGTGGTGGCCCGCGGGTGAGGTATTGAAATAGCACTGGCAGAACATGGGGCAGCTGCAGGCTTCGATGACGGTGGTGTTCGCCGCCCACTCCGTCGCCGCAGGCGCGGCGGCCCGAGTCGTCGAGGCCGGCACGACGGCGACCGCCAGACACACGAGCGCGCCCGCCGCAAACGACGTCTTTGGCGACATTCTTCCTCCCTCTGTCGTCGGTTTTGGCGTGACCGGGCCGGACCGGCGGCACGCCGGTCGCCCCCCGAGGCGCAAAACCGCTGACTGGTCTCGATGCGTGAGAGGAGGCTATGGCAGCCGGGCGGCCGTGTCAAGGCGTCGTGAACGTGGCCTCCGGCACCGACGCGGGAACCTCCAGCACCGGGAAGTAGATGCGGGTGCCGTCGGCCGCGTTCACCCGGTCGTCCGCGAGCCGGATCTTGCCGTAGGCCTTCCAGTTGGTCCAGGAGAAGGCGCTGGGCGGCTTGTTCTCGCCCTTGAGCACGTAGTCCCAGCGGTCCACCAGGCCGGTCTTGCGGTTCACGTAGGCCCAGTACTTGTCCTTCGGGGTGAGGCCGACGTTGTCGAAGGTGAGGCGGACCTTGTCCCAGGCCTCGCCGCCCTTCTTCTCCTCGCCGTCGTAGGCCAGGATCACCCCCGGGTCCTTCATCTTGTAGGGCATGAGCAGCCAGTAGGTGTCGTTCACCCACGTGGCGTAGGCGTCCTCGAGATACTTCTTCGCTTCCTTGCCCGCGAGCTTCTTCTCCTTGAGGGAGGCCGAGCCTTCCCTGGTGTTGACGTTCATGAGGACGACGTAGGGATCGCCCTTCTTGGTGGTGGCCTCGAGGCGGTAGCGGCCGGTCCACTTGTCCCAGGTGTGGGCGCGGCGCACCACGGTCTTGCCGCCCCGGTCGACGGCGAAGTCGAAGCGCAGGTAGCGCGTTTTGTTCCAGGCCTCGGCCCCCCCGAGGGCCTGCATCACCTTGTCGGCGAGGGCGGCCGCTTTCGGATCGGGGCGAGCGGCCTCCGCCCCGGCGAAGCGCGGCGAGGGGAGGAGAGCGGCCGCGAGCAGGGCGGCCGGGGCGAGCACGGCAAGGCGATTCCTCACGTTCGACCTCCTCGATTTGAGCACCTACCACTCTAGCTCATGCCGCCCGCTCCCGGGGAGGGCTACTTCGCCGCCTTCTCCGTGAAAGCTCCCGCCTGGGCCGCCCGCTGCAGGGTTTCCAGCACGTCCGCCGCCCTGACCCGGCCGTAGTACCACTCGCCCGCGGAGAGCGCCTCCGCGGCCACCGCCTCGTAAACCTCGTAGGCGTTGCGCTTGCCGTCGGCGAAGTTCAGGGCCTCGAAGCGCATCATGGCGTGGAGGCCGGCCACCGGCTTCGTCTTCTCGACGGCGTCGGCGAAGGCGCCTACGTCGCCCGCGGGGACGAAGACCTGGGCCGCCATGGCGCGCTCCTCCGCCGTGAGGTCCAGGTTGGGTGGAGTCTTGCCGGTGGTCGCGGTGTAGGCGCGCTCCAGGGCCTCGAAGTCCCGTTTCATCGCGTCCTCGAGGGCGCTCGTCGCCCGCGAATCCGCGGCCCGCCCGGGCGGGCCGATCCGGCGCAGGGAGGCCAGGGCCGCCGCCTCCTTGCGGTGCGTCTCCCGGACCAGGTTGCGGGCCCCGCCGTAGGCAGCCTCGCGGTCCGCGGGCGCGGCCTCCGCCACGTGGGCGATCGCGGTGGCCAGATCGGCCGCGATGCGGGAGCGTCCCCGCGCCGCCGTGTAGGCGCCGAGGGCGGGCACGTCTTCCTCCTTCAACCCCGCGAAGTAGAGGGCGACCCCCGCCACCACCACCGCGTTGCGCTCGAGCTGAGTGCCGTCGATGTTCTCGAGGTCGTCCCCCGTGCCGTGGATGTACTCGTCGGGCCAGTTGGTGAGGCTGGTGGCGGGGACGCCGATGCGCGCGGGGGTGAACGCGTGGTGGTCCGTGTGGTCGTAGTAGGGGACCATGCGGGCGTGGAAGGGCTCGCGTGAGCCCTTCACCGCCGTGATCTCGCGGGTGAAGGGTATGGGCAGGCTGGTGCCGCGAGTGGTCAGGAGGGCCGTGTTGCCGTCGCGCACCATCCCGAGGACGCTCTCCATCACGTCCTCCAGCGGGTGGGGCAGGCTCCAGGGGAGCCGGGAGGCGTACTGCACCCGGCCGCCCCAGCTCTGGCGCGCCGCCACCATGTCCTGGTTGATGGCCAGCAGCATCTGGCGCGGCTCCTTCGGGTTCTCGCGAAAGAGCTGCTCCTCGCTGGCGATCTCGTTGACCCACCAGAAGCGGAGGTCGCGGCGGGGCGGGGCCAGCTTGCCGTCCTTGATGAGGCGCGCGATGGCCCGGCCGATCTCGAGCATGCTCGCGCAGCCGCTCCCGTCGTCGTTGGCCGACGTCATCTCCTCCTGGATGTGGGCGGTCAGGACGACCTGCTGATCGTGGACCTCGGTCCCCCGGATCCAGGCCTCGACGTAGGCCTGCTCGGGCTTCTCCGCGAAGTCCGCCTCGATGTCGACCTTGACCTTGAGGGGCCTGCCCGCGGCCGCGAGCTGCTTCTCCAGCCAGCGGGCCCGGCGCGGGGAAAGCATCACCGCGAAGGTGCCTGCAGTGCCGTCCTTGACGTTCGGGACGTCCTGGGCCTCGGCCGGAATCTGCGCCCAGGCCACCTGGTCGGGGGCGTCGAAGGCCTCGGGACGGTTGGTCAGGGACGACAGGATGCCCAGGGCGCCGCGCTTCCAGACCGCCTCGCGCATCACCGTGGCCAGCGTCCCCGAGGCGAGGACGATCCTGCCTTTCACGTCCCTGCCCTCGTAGTCCCGGTCCTTCTCGCCCGGGCCCACATACAGCAGCTCGGCGGCCGCCTGGGTGGTCCGGCTCCGGTCGGCGATGGACACCACCACCTCGCCGTAGTCGGCCAGCTTCACCTCCTCCGGCTCGAGCAGCCAGGCCGTCCCGGAGCGGCAGGACCAGGCCTGCCCTTTCCACGCCTGGCGGACCAGCTTGACGTCCGCGAGGCCGGCGGCCTGGGCAGCCCCGCGGATGTACTCTGCGGCGGCGAAGAAGTCGCGGCTCCCCGCCGTGCGGTGGAAGTGAGTCAGGTGGCGCACCTGCTCGAACGCGCGGTCGCCCGAGATCTCGTTCACGAGCTGCCGGTAGAGCGGGTCGGGCAGGAAGGGCGAGGTCTGGGCGGCGACGATCGCGGGTGCGACGACGGCGGGTGCGGCGGCGACGACGAAGGCGAGGGTCAGGCGTCGTCTCACGGTGCCCTCCGCGGGAAGAAGGACAGCCCGCGGAGTATACCAGTCACCCTTGTACTTGCGTCGGTTGGCCCATATCGTGATGGGTGAGGAGTTTGCCGCATGGACATCGCGGGGATCGTCGGTGCCGTCTGGGGCGTCGCGTTCGTGGTCCTGGTCGTGATCGTCGTTCTCAGCCGTCGTGCCCGCCGCCATGGGGGCGCGTTCACGGCGGGCGTCGCGGGAGCCATGTACGAATGGCAGAACCGTGACAAGCAGCGAGCCCTCGACGTCATCGTGGAAGGCAAGGCCGCGGAGACGCGGCCGGAGTACCCCGATGGCAACCTTCCGGATCTGGAGCGGCCAGAAGGTGGACGTCCAGTCCGCAAGCGCTGACTCGTACCACCTTGGAACTGGACACCGCGGGGAGTCGAGCCTAGCATACGCGCCGGTAGCCCGATCCTTTCATGCCGGTTCTGGGAACAACCGTCGATCCGCGCTCGGAGGCCTTCCGCGCGAACCACGCGGCGATGCGGGAGCGCCTCGGCGAGATCGAGGCGCTCCTCGCCCAGGCCCGCGCGGGCGGCGGCGAGAAGTACGTGGCCCGCCATCGGGGCCGCGGCAAGCTCCTCGCCCGGGAGCGGATCGAGCTGCTGCTCGACCACGACGGCCCTTTCCTCGAGCTTTCGCCGCTCGCGGCCTGGGGCACCGAGTACGCCGTGGGCGCGAGCGTGGTCACGGGCATCGGAGTGGTCTCGGGGGTGGAGTGCCTGCTGATCGCCAACGACCCGACCGTCCGCGGCGGGGCCTCGAACCCGGTCAGCCTCACGAAGACACTCCGCGCCCTCGAGGTCGCCCGCGCCAACCGGCTCCCCCTCCTCTGCCTCGTCGAGTCGGCGGGCGCGGACCTGCCGCGACAGGCCGACATCTTCATTCCCGGAGGCGCGGTCTTCCGCAACCTCACGCGGCTCTCCGCGGAAGGCATCCCGACCGTCGCCCTCGTCTTCGGCAACTCCACGGCCGGCGGCGCCTACCTGCCCGCCATGTGCGACTACGCGGTCATGGTGAAGGGGGGGGCCAAGGTCTTCCTGGGCGGCCCGCCCCTGGTCAAGATGGCCACCGGGGAGGAGGCCGACGAGGAAGAGCTGGGCGGTGCCGACATGCACTCCCGGACCTCCGGGCTCTCGGACTTCCTCGCCTCCGACGAGCGCGAGGCCTGTCGTCTCGGCCGCCGGATCGTCGCCGACCTCCGCTGGAGGAAGCTCGGCCGCGGACCGACGGGGCCGGGGGACGCACCGCTCTACGATCCCGAGGAGCTGCTCGGCATCGCTTCGGCCGACCTTCGGGTGCCCTTCGAGATCCGCGAGGTGGTCGTCCGGATCGCCGACGGCTCGCGCTTCGAGGAGTTCAAGCCCCTCTATGGGCCGACCCTCGTGACCGGCTGGGCGGAGATCCACGGCTTCGCGGTCGGGATCCTGGCCAACAACGGCGTGCTGTTCTCCCCGGAGTCGGAGAAGGCGGCCCAGTTCATCCAGCTCGCCAACCGGATCGATGTCCCGCTGCTCTTCATCCAGAACACCACCGGCTACATGGTGGGCAAGGCCTATGAGCAGGGGGGCATGGTCAAGGACGGGGCCAAGATGCTCAACGCCGTCGCCAACAGCACCGTGCCCCACCTCGTGCTCATGGCCGGCGCCTCCTACGGCGCCGGCAACTACGGCATGGGCGGCCGGGCCTTGGAGCCGCGCTTCGTCTTCACATGGCCGAACCACAAGACCGCCGTCATGGGCCCGCCGCAGCTCGCCGGCGTGATGTCCCTCGTCGCGCGGGCGGCGGCGGAGGCCACCGGCCGTCCCTTCGACGAGGCGGCGGACGCGGCGATGCGGCGCGCGGTCGAGGATCAGATCGAGCGCGAGTCGACGGCCCTCTTCGCCACCGGGCGCCTCTGGGACGACGGGATCATCGACCCCCGCGATACGCGGACGGTGCTCGGCATCGCCCTCTCGGCCGCTCATGCGGCCGAGGTCAGGGGGACGCGGGCCTTCGGCGTCTTCCGGATGTGACGCCTTGACCGCGCTCCGCAAGGTGCTCGTCGCGAACCGGGGCGAGATCGCCCGTCGCGTGACGCGGACGTGCCGCGAGATGGGCATCGCGACGGTCGCGGTGTTCTCCGAGGTCGATCGCGACGCGCCCTTCGCCGGCGAGGCCGATGAGGCAGTCGCCCTCGGCGGCGCCTCGCCCGCCGAGTCCTACCTCCGGGCGGAGGCGATTCTCCAGGCCGCGCGACGGACCGGGGCCGACGCCGTCCATCCCGGCTACGGCTTCCTCGCGGAGAACGCAGGCTTCGCCCAGGCCTGCGCGGCGGCCGGGCTCGTCTTCATCGGCCCCCCGGCAGAAGCCATCGCCGCCCTGGGCTCGAAGGTCGCGGCGCGGGAGCGGATGCAGGCGGCGGGGGTCCCGGTGCTGCCGGGGCGCTCCCTCGAGGGTCTGGGGCCGGAGGCCTGGCGCGCCGCGGCCGACGACGTGGGCTGGCCGGTGCTGGTCAAGGCCTCGGCGGGGGGCGGGGGCAAGGGCATGCGGATCGTCCGCACGCCCGACGGGCTGCCCGAGGCGATTGCTTCGGCCGCGCACGAGGCGATCTCGGCCTTCGGCGACGGCACGCTGCTCCTCGAGCGCTGGCTCGAGGGCCCCCGCCACGTCGAGGTCCAGGTCTTCGCCGACCCCCACGGCCACGTCGTCTCCCTCTTCGAACGGGAGTGCTCGATTCAGCGCCGTCATCAGAAGATCGTGGAGGAGTGTCCCTCGCCCGCCGTGGACGCGCCGCTGCGCGAGGCCCTGGGAAGAGCGGCGGTGACCGTGGCGCGCTCCGTGGGCTACCTCGGCGCGGGCACCGTCGAGTTCCTCCTGGCCCCCGACGGTTCCTTCTACTTCCTCGAGATGAACACGCGTCTCCAGGTCGAGCACCCGGTGACCGAGTGCGTGACCGGCCTCGACCTCGTGCGCCTGCAGCTCCTGGTGGCGCAGGGACAGGCGCTGCCCGAGGAGGCCTTGCGACCGGTGCGGTTCGGGCACGCCATCGAGGCCCGGCTCTACGCCGAGGACCCGCTGAACGACTTCCTTCCCGTGACGGGAACCGTCCACCGGTTCCGGATCGATCCCCAGCCGGACCTTCGCGTCGACGCGGGGATCGCCGACGGCTCGGTCGTGAGCCACCACTACGACCCGCTCCTCGCGAAGCTCATCGTCCACGCTTCGACCCGGGCCCAGGCCGCGGCGAGGCTGGCCGCGGCCCTCGAGCGGATGCGGCTCCACGGGGTCGTGACCAACCGCGACTTGCTCGTGGGCGTCCTGCGTCATCCGGAGTTCCTCGCCGGCGGGACCGACACCGGTTTCCTCGATCGCCACCCGCCGGGGACCCTCGTCTCGGCCGAGGCGGAGGCCGAGGCCGAGCGGCTCCACGCCGTGGCCGCGGCCCTGGCGGGGGCGGCGGCCCGCCGGGCGCGAGCGCCGGTGCTCGCCTTCGCCCCCGCGGGCTGGCGCAACAATCCCTCGCAGCCGCAGCAAGCCGTCTTCCAGGGCCGCCGCGGACGCGTCGAGGTGAGCTATCGGTCCGCGCGTTCGGGTCTCACCGTCGCGGTGGACGGCCGGCCCCTCGACGTGCGTCTCGCCCAGGCCACGGCCGACGTCGTCGTCCTCGAGAACGCGGGCGTGCGCCGCCGCTTCGAGGTCCACCAGGTCGGCGAGGTCGCCTACGTCGACAGCCCCCTCGGCCACTCCGCCCTGAGCGAGGTCGACCGTTTCCCGTCCCGGGCGACGGGCACCGAGGCCGCGGGCGAGCTGGTGGCGCCCATGCCGGGCGTCGTCGTGCGGCTCGGGGCGCGCGCCGGCGACGAGGTGGAGCGGGGAGCGGTCGTGGCCGTGCTGGAGGCCATGAAGATGGAGCACCAGGTGAGGGCGCCGCACGCCGGCCGCGTGGCCGAGGTGCGGGTGCGGGAGGGCCAGACGATCGAGGCCGGGGTCGTGCTGGCCGTGATCGAGCAGCGGCGAGCGGGCTGAGCCGCGATGCCGCGCGAGCCGATCCGCATCGCCAACTGCTCGGGCTTCTACGGCGACCGCTTCTCCGCCGCTCGGGAGATGCTCGAGGGCGGCCCTCTCGACGTCCTCACCGGGGACTATCTCGCCGAGCTGACCATGTTCCTCCTCTGGCGCGCGCGGGAGAGGGATCCGGCGGGCGGCTACGCAGCGACGTTCCTCAGACAGATGGAGGACGTCCTCGGCCTAGCCCTCGAGCGGGGGGTGCGCATCGTGGCCAACGCGGGAGGCCTGAACCCCGCCGGCCTCTCCGCGCGCCTGCGCGATCTCTGCGCCCGTCTGGGCCTGCGGGCCCGCGTCGCCCACATCGAGGGGGACGACCTGCTCGCGCGGCTTCCGGCCGTGCAGGCCGCCGGCCAGGCCCTGGCCCACGCCGACACGGGCCGCCCCCTGGCCGAAGCCGGAGGGCGCACCGTGACGGCCAACGCGTACCTGGGCGGGTGGGGGATCGCAGAGGCGCTCCGCGGTGGCGCCGACGTCGTGGTGGGAGGCCGGATCGCCGACGCCTCGCTCGTCGTCGGTCCCGCGGCGTGGCACTTCGGCTGGGCACGGGACGACTGGGACCGCCTCGCCGGGGCCGCCGTAGGGGGGCACATCCTCGAGTGCGGCCCGCAGGCGACCGGCGGCAACTACGCCTTCTTCACCGAAGTGCCCGACCTGCGCCATCCGGGCTTTCCGATCGCCGAGGTGTTCGCCGACGGCAGCGCCGTCATCACCAAGCATCCGGGCACGGGTGGGCTCGTCTCGGTCGGCACCGTGACCGCGCAGCTCCTCTACGAGGTGGAGGGGCCGCGATACGTGACCCCCGACGTCGTCGCCCGCTTCGACAGCGCCGTGGTCACGCCCGACGGGCCGGACCGCGTCCGCATCTCGGGGACTCGCGGCCACCCGGCTCCTCCCACCTCCAAGGTGGGGATCCAACTGCTCGGGGGTTACCGCAACGGCGTCACCCTCGTCCTCACGGGCCTCGACGTGGACGCCAAAGCGAGAGTGGCGGTGGAGGCGCTCCGGCCCGTCCTCGACGCGTGCGCTCAGGCCGATGTCCAGCTCCTCCGGACCGACAAGCCGAACGCGCCCGCAGGCGAGGAGGCGAGCGCGTTCCTGCGCGTGACGGTCAAGGACCCCGACGCCCGCAAGGTGGGGCGCGCATTCTCCGGCGCCGTGGTCGAGCTGGCCCTGGCGAGCTATCCAGGCTTCCATGCCACCGGCCCGCCCGAGGACGCGAGCCCGTACGGGATCGCCTGGCCGGCCCTGGTCCCCGCCGACCTGGTCGAGGAGGTCGTCGTCTTCGAGGATGGCCGGCGAGTACGCGTGCCCGCACCGCCCCGCGCCGCGACCGCGCCGGGCTTGGCCCCAGAGGCGAGGGTTTCGGCGCCGCCCGCCGGCCCGACACGGCGGGCCCCCCTCGGGGCCGCCTTCGGCGCCCGCTCCGGCGACAAAGGGGGCAATGCCAACGTCGGGGTGTGGGCGCGATCCGATACCGGCTACGCCTGGCTCGCCGCCCAGCTCACCGTCGAGCGCTTCAAGGAGCTCGTCGCCGAAGCGGCGCCCCTCGAAGTGCGCCGGTACCTCTTCCCGAACCTGCGCGCCGTCAACTTCGTGATCGTCGGGCTGCTCGGCGACGGCGCCGCCGCCTCGTCCCGGCTCGATCCCCAGGCCAAGGGCCTCGGCGAGTACCTGCGCTCACGGCTCGTGGACCTGCCCGTGTCGCTGCTGGAGGCCACCTGACCGGGATCAGTAGGAGCGTGGCAGGCCCAGCGAGTGCTCGGCCACGAAGTTCAAGACCATCTCGCGGCTCACGGGGGCTGTCCGCAGCAGCCGCGCCACGAACCATAGGTCGGCCAGGCCGAACTCCGAGGCCAGGCCGTTGCCGCCGTGGGTCTGGATCGCCTGGTCGAGCGCGAACAGCGCCGTCTCGGCCGCGGCGAACTTGGCCATGTTCGCCGCCTCGCCCGCGTCCTGCCCCGTGTCGAAGAGCCAGGCCGCCTTGTAGGTCATCAGCTTCGCCAGCTCGAGGTCGATCTTGGCCTGCGCCAGGGGATGGGCCAGCCCCTGGTGGGTGCCGATCGGCGCGCCCCACACCTTGCGCTGGCTGGCATACCGGGCGGCCTTGTCGAGAGCGTAGCGCGCGAGGCCCAGGCCCGCGGCGGCGCCCGTGATCCGCTCCGGGTTCAGGCCCGTGAAGGCCTGGCGCAGTCCGTCGCCCTCGGTGCCCAGGAGCCGGTCCGCGCCAACGCGGACGTCGTCGAAGAAGAGGGTGTACTGCTTGTCGGTCGAGACCATCTCGACGGGAATCAGGGTCTTCTTGAGCGCCGGCGCGCCGGCATCCACGACGAAGAGCGAGAGCCGTCCGCGGCCGGTACCCGGGTCCGTCCCCGTTTTCGCCACCACCAGGATCGCGTCGGCTTCGTCGACGCCGGAGATGAAGTACTTCTGGCCGCGGAGCCGGTAGCCGTCGCCCTCACGGTCGGCCGTCGTCGAGAGGTTGTGGGAGTTGGAGCCGGCGTCAGGCTCGGTGATGGCGAAGGCCATCTTGAAGCTTCCGTCCGCGATGCCCGGCAGCCAGCGCCGCTTCTGCTCCTCGGTTCCGTGGCGGGCGAGGATCGAGCCGCAGATGCCGGGAGAGACGACGACGAGGAACAGGGAGCAGCCGACGGCGGCCATCTCCTCGCAGACGATTGCCAGCTCGGTGACGCCGCAACCGCCGCCCCCGTACTCCTCGGGTAGGTTCACGCCGAGATAGCCGGCCCCGGCCAGCGCGTCCCACAGCTCGGTGGGCTTGCCGCCGCCGCGGGCCTTCTCGGCGTAGTAGCCGTGGCCAAAACCCGAGGCGATCTTGGCGACCGCCTCGCGAAGCATCCGCTGCTCGGCGCTCTCCGCGAAGTCCATGGTGGCCTCCTGGAAAAGCCTGACGCGAAGCTATGCCCGCCACCGGCTCGGAGTCAATCGGCAGGGATGAGGCTCGCTCGCTTCCACGATGCGGCGTAGGCAGGCGTGGCGCGCAGAGCGCGCTGTGCGGGCCCCGCCCGTCTACAGCCCAAACCCCCGGCCCGCCGTCTCGAACTCACGGAGCAGCTTCCGCCGGAGGGCGGTGTCGGCGAGGCCGTAGCGCAGGCCGTTCAGGTTCAGCTCCCACAGCTCGGCCACGTTCAGGTCGAGCTCCCCCTGGGCGCGCTCCCACTCCCGCAGGAGGTCGGTGCCGAAGAAGGGCGGGTCGTCGGTGGAGAGGGTGACCGGGACCCCGGCCGCCATCATCCGCCGCAGCGGGTGCGCTTTCAGCGACGGGACGACCTTCAGGCACTCGTTGCTCGTGAGGGCCACGTCGCAGCAGATCCCGCGCTCGGCCAGGAGGCGCAGCACCTCCGGGTCCTCGACCGCGCGGACTCCGTGCTGGACGCGACGGACCCGCAGGTCCAGCACCGCCTGCCGGACGTGCTCGGCTCCCCCGGTCTCGCCGGCGTGGGCCACCGCCGGGTAGCCGGCGCTCCGCGCCCGGTCGAACCAGCGGCTGAACCGGGCGCGGGGATGGCCGGCCTCCGGCCCTCCCAGGCCGAGAGCCACCACCAGCGGGTTCGCCTCCTGCTCCAGGAGGGCGACGGTGAAGGGCCCGCTCGCGTCGGCCGACTCGCTCGGGATGTCGGTGATGATCCGGACCACCGGCCCCCCCGCCGCCTCGGACGCGAGCAGGCGCCGGGTCACCGCCTCGAGGGAAAGGCGGCCCCCGATCCCGAACTTCTCGTGGTTGTAGGGGGTGAAGTGCACCTCGGCGTAGCGGATGTTCTGGCGGCCGCACTCGGCCAGGAAGGCGTCCACCATGCGCTCGTAATCGGCCTCCGCCCGGAAGCAGGAGCACATGGCGAGCCAGAGCTCGATGAACTTGTCGAAGCTCTCGAAGTGGTAGAGGCGCCGCAGCTCCGGGAGCGAGCCCACGGGCAGGGCCACGTGGTTGGCCTGCGCCATGGCCCAGAGCGTCTCCGCCGAGATCGTTCCCTCGAGGTGCAGATGCAGCTCGGCCTTGGGCAGCCGGGCGAGGAGATCGTTCATTCGTCGACCCCCCCTCCTAACCTCCCCCACGTAGGGGGGAGGGAATGCTGCCCCACGTATGGCTCCGCCCTTCATTCATCGACCCCCCCTCCTAACCTCCCCCACGCAGGGCGGAGGGAATGCTGCCCCACGAATGGCTCCGCGCTATTCGAAGGCTTTGCGGACCTCGTCGAGGGACCGCTCGAAGGACTGATAGATGGCCAGCTTGCCGTGTCGATCCCGCCAGCCCGCCCGCGCCATCACCCGCAGTGGCTGGCGCTGGACCCCCGCGAGCACCACGAACACCTGGGCGTGGTTCAGCCGCTCGATGGCGGACTCCAGGGCCACCAGCCCGGTCACGTCCATGGCGGGGACCGCGCGCAGGTCCAGGACCACCACCCGCACTCCCTTGTTGGTGCGGGCGAGGGCGGCCATGGCCTGCCGGGCCGCGCCGAAGAACAGCGGGCCCGCCACCTCGTACATGAGGACGCCCGCGGGCAGCGGCCGATCGAGGCCGAAGGGATGCTCGTCCACGAGCCGCACGCCGGAGACCTCGCTCATCTCGCGCAGGAAGAGCAGCGAGGCGAGCACCACTCCCACCGAGACCGACACCACCATGTCGAAGAGCACGGTGAGCCCGAAGCAGGTGAGCAGCACCAGCACGTCGGGGCGGGGAGCCACCCGAAGCACGTGGGCGAAGTGCTCCCGCTCGCTCATGTTCCAGGCCACGAGCAGGAGCAGGGCGGCCAGGGAGGCCATGGGCAGGTAGCCGAGGAGGGGCGCCAGGAGCAGCACCGCCAGCAGCACGACCACGGAATGGAAGACCGCGGCCAGCGGTGAGCGCGCTCCCGATCGGATGTTGGTGGCGGTGCGGGCGATGGCCCCGGTGGCGGCGATCCCCCCGAAGAAGGGGACGATCACGTTGCCCGCCCCCTGGGCGAGCAGCTCCGCGTCCGGGTCGTGCTTGTGGCCGCTCATCCCATCGGCCACCACCGCGGAGAGCAGCGACTCGATCGCCCCCAGCATGGCGATGGCAAAGGCCGAGGGGGCGAGGCTGCGGATGAGCCCGAAGCCGAGCTGCAGGGGCTGGCCGTCGGGCCCGGGCATGCGCCAGGGGAGGACGGGCAGGGGAGGGACCTGCGGGATCCCCTGCCGGGTCACCCCGTCGATCACGTAGTGGAAGCGGCTCCCGATCGTGGCCACCTCGAAGCCCGGGATGAAGCGGGTCATGAGGGCCGCCGCCGCGCCCGCCAGGAGCAGGGCGGCGAGCGCGGCCGGCACCTTCTGCGTCACCTTGCGCCAGACGAAGAGCACGGTCAGGGTCAGGAGGCCGATCAGGAGGTCGGCGAGCTGGGCGGTGGGCAGGGCCCGGGCGAGGGCCAGGACCTTGTCCGTGAAGTGCTCGGGCATCTCGGGCACGGCCAGGCCGAGGAGGTCCTTGATCTGGAGGGTCCCGATCACGACCGCGATCCCCGAGGTGAAGCCGGTGGTGACCGGGTGGGGGACGAACTCGATGAGCCGGCCCATGCGGGCCAGGCCCATGGCCGCGAGCAGCAGGCCCGCCATGAGGGTGGCCAGCATCAGCCCGCCCACCCCGAAGCGGTTCGAGATGGGGGCCAGGATCACCACGAAAGCCGCGGTCGGGCCCGACACCTGCACGCGCGACCCGCCGAGGAGGGCGATGATGCCTCCCGCCACGATCGCGGTGTAGAGGCCGTGCTGGGGCGGCACTCCGGAGGCGATGGCGAGGGCCATCGACAGGGGGAGCGCCACCACGCCGACCACCAGGCCCGCCAGGAGGTCGCTGCGCAGGTCCGCCGCCCGGTAGCCCTGGGCGAAGCACTCGCGTATCGCCTGGGCGGGACGCGGGAGAGACTTCTCGGCTGGTTGCTCGTGGCGGTGGGTCACGAGGTGCCTGCCCCCGCCTTCGCCGCCGCCCGCACGCGCTCGGGAAGGAGGGGGAGCTCGTAGAGCCGCGCGCCGATCGCGTGGGCCACCGCGTTCACGATCGCGAGCACGGGACCGGTGGCCGTGACTTCACCCAGGGGCCGGGCGCCGAAGGGGGTGGGAGGCGCGTCCAGGGGGACGAACAGGGTCCGGACCTCGGGCGCGTCGACTGCGGTCGGGAGGGGGCAGTCGCGCAGGGACCGGAAGAGGGCCCGGCCGTTCTCCGCGATGGCCGTCCTCTCCGAGAGCGCGGTGCCCACCGCCCGGAGGGCATCGCCCTCGGCCTGGGCCTCCGCCAGATGGGGATCGAGCCGCGGGCCTCCGTCCAGGGCGGCGACGATCTTGAGGACGCGGACCTCGCCCGTCTCCACGTCCACCTCCACCTCGGCGAAAACGGCGGCCCCCGCGGGGGGCGCCTCGCCCGCGGAATGGAACGCGATGGCCGCGATGGGGGCGGACGAGGCGAGGGCGTCCGCCGCGAGGGCGGCGTAGCCGACCGAGCGCCCGTCGGAGGCGCGGACCTCGCCGTTCTCGGTGACGACGTCTCCCACCTCCACCCCGAGGCGGCGCGCTCCCGCCGAGATGAGCAGGGCGCGCACGAGGAGGGCCGCCTTCTGCACCGCCTGTCCCGTGAGATACAGGGTCGGGGGGGCGGCGCCGGGGTCGAAGGGCGCGGAGTCGGTGTCGCCCGCCGCCGGCACGACGCGATTCTCCGGCACCCCCAGGGTCTTCGCAGCCGCGGCCACGAACGCCGCCTCCGCGCCGGTGCCCGTCGCCGAGACCCCCACGAACAGGTTGAACGACCCGTCCTCACGGACCCGCAGGGAAGCGGCCCCGCGCTCGCCCACGACGTCATGCCGCGCGAGGGCCATTCCCACCCCGCGGCGCCGCGGACCCGAGCGGCTCCCGGTCTTCCAGCGGCGGCTCCAGCCGATCTCGTCCGCCCCGGCCACCATCGCCTCCTCCGCCGCCACCAGGGCGGTCGGAGCCGGCACCCCGAGCGCCGCCGCCACCCGGGCCGCATCCTCGGCGGTCGCGAGGTGCCGGCGCCGTAGCTCCAGGGGGTCCTCCTCGAGCACGTGTGCGATCTCGTCCAGCTGGGCCTCCAAGGCGAGGAGCGCGGGCAACGCTCCCTGGCTGCGCACGGTGGGAGGGCGGTGGGTGAAGGCGGCCTGGCCGAGGAAGCGCAGGTGCGGGATGTGGTAGAGGGAGAGGGCCTCGCGCGCAGCCGCCCGCAGAAGGAGCGCGCTCTCCCCGGCATGGGCCCCCACGTCCGCGAGCACGTCGAGCTCGAGGGCGACGAGCTGCTGCTCTCGCACCCCCACCCGAACGCGCACCCTCTGGGCGGGACGCGCCGGGGCCACCGTCAGCTCCTCCTCCCGCGAGAAGACGAGGCGCGCCGGCCGCCCGGTGCGCAGGGTGACGAGGGCGCACAGGTCTTCCGCGACCACGTCGGACTTCCCCCCGAAACCGCCGCCCACCTGGGGCTGGACCACGAGGATGCGGGCGGCGGGGATCCCGAGGGTCTCGGCGAGGGTCTGGCGCACCCGGAAGGGCGACTCGGTGGAGGTGCGCACCACGAGCCGGCGGTCCTCGTCGAGCCAGGTGATCGCATGGTGGGGTTCGAGGGGCAAGGCGGGGGCGGCGGGCACGCGGAAGGTGGCCTCGAACACGCGCTCGGCCCCGCCCAGGGCACCGTCGACGTCGCCCAGGGCCGTCTCGACCCGGGCGGCCAGGTTGGTCGGGTTGCCGGCGGCGGGGGCCTGGACTAGAGGGGCGTCGGGGCGCAGCGCTTGCTCGGGATCGAGGACGGCCGGGCGCTCCTCGTACTCGACGCGAACCGCGTCCGCCGCGCGCTGGGCCAGCTCCGCGTCCTCGGCCGCTACCACCGCGACCCGGTCGCCCACGAACCTCACCGTTTCCTGGAGGGGCAGCCGCCCGCGCGGGGCGGACTCCTGCCGCGTCAGGTCGGTGTGGGTGAGCACGGTCACGACCCCGGGCAGGGCCCGCCCCGCCGAGGCGTCGACCCGCAACACGCGGGCGTGGGCATGGGGCGAGCGGACCACCCGCAGGTGGAGCTGGCCGGGGACGCGGAGGTCGCCCGCGAAGGTGCCGTGGCCGGTGACGTGCTTGACGCTCATCCGCGCCGGGCCGCCGCGAGCACCGCTCGCACGGGCTTCGCGTAGCCGGTGCAGCGGCAGAGGCATCCGGCCAGGGCGTCCCGCACCTCGGCCTCGGTGGGATCGGGGACGGCGTCGAGCAGCGCCTTGGCCGAGAGCTGCATGGCCGGCGTGCAGAAGCCGCACTGGACGGCGCCTTCCGCCACGAAAGCGGCCTGCACGCGGTGGAGGGCCTCCGGCGAGCCGAGCCCCTCCACCGTCTGCACGCTCCGACCCTGGGCCCGGACCGCCAGGGTGAGGCAGGCGTTGACGGGCCGGCCGTCGAGGAGCACCGCACAGGCTCCGCAGGCGCCGGTATCGCAACCCGTCTTGGCGCCGAGCAGCCCCTCGCCCCGCAGGTAGTCCAGGAGGCTGGTGCGTGCCTCGGCCTCGGCCCGCAGGGGCCGGCCGTTCACCGTGATCTCGATCCGGCCCGAGGTGAAGTAGGGCAAAGCGATCGGTGCCCGGTGGGGCAGCGCGGGTCGCAGGCGGGGGAGCGTCCGGTCGGCGGGCTGACGGGCCCTCTCCACCGCCCGTCGCAGCGCCCGCCGGGTGAGCGCCCCGGCCGCCTCGCGGCGGTAGGCGGCGGACGCGTGGGCGTCGGACCGGAACGGGGCGCGGGTCACCACCTGCTCCACCGCCCGCTTCAAGGCGGCTTCGCCGCCCGTTGTGCGCTCGACCTGGGCCTCGGCCTCCAGCACCCGGGCGGGGCGGGTCGTGAGCCCGGTCAGGGCGATGCGCGCCCGGATGCAGTTCTCACCGGCGAACGTGACCGTGGCCACTACCGCGACCAGCGGAGAGGCGCCGGTCATGAGGGCAGCGCGCTCGAAGGCGGCCCCGTGCGGAGAGCCCGGGATCAGGATGGAGCGCACGATCCCGCCCCCCGCCAGGTCCTCGGCCGGGCCTTTCAGGAAGCGCAGGGCGGGGCTCTCGCGCACCTCGGCGGGGCGTGCGATCACGTAGACGGCGTTCAAGGCGAGGAGCGCCGCCACCACCTCCGAGTCGGGATCGCCCTGGACGGACTCGCCACCGAGGGTGGCCATCCCGCGGACCATCCGGGAGACCGACTGGGCCCGGCAGGCGGCGGGCAGGAGAGAGGCGGTGGCGGCGTAGGTGAGGGGAGAGTCGATGACGTCCTGCAGGGTGGCCATCGAGCCCAGGACCAGGTCGCCTTCCTCGGCCTCGATCCCCATCAGGTCCAGGGCCGAGAGGTCGAGCACGTTCGGCACCTCGACCGGCGAGGCGAGGAGGCGCGTCCCCCCGGCGAGCGGCACCACGCCCTGGGCGGCCAGGTTCATGGCGTCGTCGAGGCGCGTGGGGCGGTGATAGCTGCGGATTCCGCGGGCGAGCACGACCTATGGCCTCCCCGCACGTACGGGCGCCTCGGCGGCCCCCGCGAGCAGCGACTGCGAGATCGCCTCCGCGCGCTCCACCAGGGCCGGGACGTCGACCCCGACCAGCTCGCCGGCCTCCACCACCACCCGGCCGTTGACCATGACCGTGTCCACGGGCTCCGGGAACGGGGTGAACACGAGGGCGGCCAGGATGTCGCTGCCCGCGCCGGCGTAGGACAGCCGCCGGGTGTCGATCAGGATGAGGTCGGCCGCCTTGCCCGGCTCGAGGCTGCCGACGTCGTCGCGACCCAGGCAGCGCGCCCCCCCGCGGGTGGCCATCCAGAGGACCTCCTCGGCGGTGATCCAGTGCTCGGGCGCGTGGCCGAGGCGATGGGCGAGCAGCGCCTGCCGGGCCTCGGCCAGCATGTTCGAGCTGTCGTTGCTGGCGGAGCCATCCACGCCGAGGCCCACGGAGACGCCCGCCTCCAGCATCGCGCGGACGGGGGCGATGCCGGAGCCGAGGCGGAAGTTCGAGGACGGACAGTGGGCGACCCCGGTGCCGGTCTGGCCGAAGAGCCGGATCTCCTCCGGGTTCAGGTGGACGCAGTGGGCGAGCCAGACGTCCTGGCCCAGCCAGCCGAGCCGCCGCAGGAACTCCGTGGGCCGGCAGCCGTAGACCTCGAGGCAGTAGCGTTCCTCGTCGAGGGTCTCGGCGAGGTGGGTGTGGAGACGGAGCCCGTGCTCGCGCGCGAGGTCCGCGGTGCGCCGCATCAGGTCCTCGCTCACCGAGAACGGCGCGCAGGGGGCCAGCGCGATGCGGGTCATGGCCCGGGGCCGCGGGTCGTGGTGCTCCCGGATCAGGCGCCGGCAGTCGGCCAGGATCGTTTCCTCGTCCTGGCAGCAGTCGTCGGGAGGAAGGCCGCCCTGGCTCTTGCCGCGGCTCATCGATCCCCGGGTAGGCTGGAAACGGATCCCCAGGTCGCGCGCGGCCGTGATCTCCGCGTCGATCAGCCGCTCCTGGCCGCGCGGGAACAGGTAGAGGTGGTCGGTCGTGGTCGTGCCGCCGGTGAGGAGCAGCTCGCCGAGCCCCACCCGAGCCGCCACCTCCACCGCTTCCGCGTCGAGGCCGCGCCAAGCCTCGTAGAGCTCGGTGAGCCAGCGGAAGAGCGGGGCCTGCTGGACGCGAGGGACGTTGCGGGTGAGGACCTGCGGCAGGTGGTGGTGGGTGTTGACGAGGCCGGGCAGCACGACCTTGCCGCGGGCGTCGATTCTCCGCTCGGCCCCGATCGTCCAAGGCACCGGCGGAGGGCCGACCGCGACGATCCCGTCGTCTTCCACGAGGACCCAGCCGCCGGGCAACCGGGTGCGCGCGTCGTCCATGGGGGCCACGAGCCGCGCGTCGTGGACGAGGGTGCGCATCAGCGGTCCCGCCAGCGGGGCCGCCGCTTCCGGAGGAACGCGCGCAGGCCTTCCTCGACGTCCTCGCTGGGCAGGACGTCCTCCACCCCGGCCGAGAACACGCCCTCGATTCCCGAGCGCAGCACCAGCGCCTTCAGGTCGCGACGGGCGGGGAGCGGCACCAGGGCGGCCTGGAGGGCACGGATCGTCGGGAGGTCCAGGACGTTGAGCGGCGGCCGGTGGAGGGAAACCACCAGCGCGCCGCCCGCCTCCTCGCTCCGCGCGTGCGCGGTGGCGCACGCGGCCGACCGGGAGCCTGCTTCCCCGCCCATGGCCGAGACTCTATCGCACTTCGGGCGCACTCATCGTTCGGTTGACTGGGTCTCGGCGACCGCGCCACCATGCCAGTCTTCGGAAGGAGAACCCCATGAACAGACGGATCTATCATGTCGATCCCTACGGGCGGGACAAGTTCGAGGAGCTGTGGCTCGCCTCTCGGCATCCCGAAGACGACTACTGACCGCGGGGCGGTCGAGCGGACAAGCGCGCTCATGACCGTTCGGTCGGGCGGGTAGAAGAGGTAGAAGAGGATGGTCAACGAGGAGCCGCAGCGACTCGGACCTCCGGCGACGGCTCCCTAAACTAAGCTCGGTCCTCCAGGGGGCCACCCGCGAGCGCTCCCGGGAGGTGACGTGGCCGTCGCCGTGATCGCCGAGAAGCCGTCCGTGGCCCGGGACCTCGCCCGGGTCCTGGGGGCCCGCGCGCGCGGCGAAGGCGTCCTCACGGGGAACGGGTACGTCGTGACCTGGGCCATCGGCCACCTCGTGGCCCTCGCCCAGCCCCACGAGATCCGCCCGGAGTGGAAGCGGTGGGCGGCGGAGCACCTCCCGCTGATCCCCGACCGCTGGCCCCTCGTGGTTCTCCCCGACACGAAGAAGCAATTCGCGGTGGTCGCCTCCGTGCTCGGCGACCCCTCCGTCGAGCGGGTCGTCTGCGCCACGGACGCGGGGCGCGAAGGCGAGCTGATCTTCCGCTACGTCTACGAAAAGGCCGGCTGCCGCAAGCCGGTGAGCCGGCTGTGGCTGTCCTCGCTCACTCCGGAGGCCATCCGGCAGGGCTTCGCCCGCCTGCGCAGCGGCGCCGACTTCGAGGCGCTGGCCGACGCCGCCCGCGGCCGCAGCCGGGCGGACTGGCTGGTGGGGATGAACCTCTCGCGCGCCTCCACGCTCGCCCACGGCGAGACGCTCCACGTCGGGCGCGTCCAGACCCCGACCCTGGCCATGCTCGTCGAGCGGGAGAAGGCCATCCGCGCGTTCGTGCCCGAGGACTACCTGGAGGTCATGGCCACCTTCGGCCCGGGGCATTTCTCTCCGCTCTCTCCGCCGACCGGAGGAGGGACCGGGCGAGGGGTCGGTGACAAGAGCGGCGAGGCCGGACGCTACCGGGGCACTTGGTTCCGCCCGCCGTCGCCCACGGCCGAGGCAAAGCGTCTCCCGGCGGACGGGGCCGAGGCCCGGCGCATCGTGGCCCGGGCAAAGGCCGGGCGGGCCGACGTGGAGTCGGCCGCCGCCGAAACGCGGAGGGTCCCGCCGCCGCTCCTTTATGACCTCACCGACCTCCAGCGTCACGCCAACCGCCTCTTCGGCCTGAGCGCAAAGGAGACGCTTCAGGCGGCGCAGTCACTTTACGAAGACAAGAAGCTCCTGAGCTATCCCCGCACCGACTCGCGCCACCTGTCGGTGGAGGTGGCGGCGACCTTGCCGACCGTCGTGGCCGCGATCTCCGGGACCTACGCGGGCCTCCTCGCCCCGGGCACCGGCGAACGGCCGCTCTCCAGGCGCTTCGTCGACGACTCGAAGGTCACGGACCACCACGCGATCATCCCGACCGCGCTGTCGAGCAAGGGCGTGGCGCTCTCGACCGCCGAGCAGCGGGTCTACGACCTCGTCTGCCGGCGGCTGCTCATGGCCTGGCACGGCGAGCACGTCTTCTCCGTGACCACGGTGATCACCCGCGTGACCGGTCCCCCGGCGGATTCCGCCGTGGACCGCTATCACTCAAGCGGGACGGTCGTGGAGGTCCCGGGCTGGAAGGTGCTGGAGCCCGCGGGTCCCGCGAAGGCGCCCCGGCCTAAGGAGGGCGACGAGGGAAGGGGGTGGGGGGTCGATGACCAACAAGAAACACAGGCCCTGCCGCCCGGCCTCGCCGCGAGCCTCGAGGTCGCGGTGCTCGACGCGGAAGCGATAGCGAAGCGGACGCGGCCGCCCCGCCGCTTCACCGACGCGACGCTGCTCACGGCCATGGAGACGGCGGGGCGCACCCTCGACGACCGTGAGCTGGCGGAGGCTATGAAGGAGAGCGGCCTCGGCACCCCCGCCACCCGCGCCGAGATCATCGAGACCCTGGTCCGGCGCGGTTACGTGGAGCGGCAGGGGCGTTCGCTGTCGGTGACCGAGAAGGGGATCTGGCTCGTGGACCGCGTCCATGCCGACGTCAAGAGCCCGGCGCTCACGGGGGAGTGGGAGGCCCAGCTCGCGCGGATCCAGCGCGGGGAAGCGGACCTGAACGGCTTCATGGGACGGATCACGGCCCACGTGCGCGAGCTGGTGGAGGCCACGCTGCAACGAGCGCGGCCGGGCACAACCGCCCTCGCTGCCGAAGGTCGAGGCCCCCTGGGCGGGCCGTCTGTTGCGACGGAGGCTGCCGCCGGCGGGGTGCCCCCGGCGAGAGCGGCCCACGCGTCTTCTTGTACCACCGTCCGGACCGGGTCGCGTTCAGCCGCCCCGCCGACGACAGCGGCGGTGGTCGCGACAAACCGCGGCACCGCCACGCATACAAGCCTTGCCGCTCCGCCGACCCCGGCCGGCGGTCCCGCCGTCCCGCCCGCGCCCCTCCCGCGGCGCCTCCACGATCTCCTGCGCAGCGCGTTCCGCCTCGAAGCCTTCCGCCCCCGGCAGGAGGCCGTCTGTCGAGCGGTGGCCGAGGGCGAGGACGTCCTCCTCGTCATGCCCACCGGCGCGGGGAAGTCGCTCTGCTACCAGCTCCCTGGTCTCGCCCGGGGCGGAGCGACGCTCGTGGTCTCGCCCCTGATCGCGCTGATGGAGGACCAGGTCGCGAAGCTCCAAGCCCTCGGCCTGCGCGCCGAGCGCATCCACTCCGGGCGCGACCGGGCCCTCTGCCGGCAGGCCCTGACCACGTACCTCGACGGCGGGCTGGACTTCCTCTTCGTGGCCCCGGAGCGGCTGGGCGTCCCCGGCTTCCCCGAGGCCCTCGCCCGGCGCCCGCCCGCCCTCGTGGCGGTGGACGAGGCCCACTGCATCTCGGAATGGGGCCACGACTTCCGGCCCGACTACCGCCTGCTCGGATCACGCCTGCCCCGGCTCCGGCCGGCCCCCGTCATCGCCCTCACCGCCACCGCCACTCCCCGCGTCCAGGACGACATCGCGGCCCAGCTCGGGCTCCAGCCGCTGCGCTTCATCCACGGCTTCCGCCGCGAGAACATCGCCATCGAGGCGGCGCGCCTCCTGCCCTCGCGGCGGGCCGAAGCGGTGGACCGCGTCCTCGCCGACCCGGCGCGGCGGCCGGCGATCGTGTATACACCCACCCGGCGCGAGGCGGACGCCCTGGGGACGGCGCTTTCCCGCCAGTTCCCCGCCGCGACCTACCACGCGGGGATGACGGCGACGAGCCGCGACCGCGTGCAGGCCGCCTTCCTGGAGGGGCGCCTGGAGGCGATCGTGGCCACGATCGCCTTCGGCATGGGGGTGGACAAGCCGGACATCCGCACGGTGGTCCACACCGCCCTGCCCGGGACCCTCGAGGGCTTCTCCCAGGAGATCGGCCGGGCCGGCCGCGACGGGAAGCCGAGCCGGGCGATCCTGCTCCACTCGTGGAACGACCGGCGCACCCACGAGTTCTTCCACGACAAGAGCTATCCCGACCCCGAGGTGCTGGGGCGCGTGTACGGAGGCCTCGGGTCGGAGCCGCGGCCGGTGGATGATCTCTCGCGCAGGCTGCGCATGGATCCCGAGGTGCTGGAGACGGCCCTCGAGAAGCTCTGGATCCACGGGGGCGCGCGCTTCTCGACGGTGGACGGCCAGCCGCTCGTGGCGAGGGGCGCGGACGGCTGGCTCCCGCCATACCGCCGGCAGCGCGAGCACCGGCGCGAGCAGCTCGACCAGATGCAGCGTTTCGCCGACGGCCACGTCTGCCGGATGGCCGCCCTCGTCCGCCATTTCGGCGACCAGGAGGACAAGGGAGGGCCCTGCGGCACCTGCGACGTTTGCGACCCCGACGCCTGCCTGATCCGGTCGGCCCGCGCGCCCCGGCCGGCGGAGCGCGAGGCGGCGACGGCGGTCATCGAGGCGCTGCGCCGTCGCGATGGCCAGGCCACGGGGCGTCTCCACGCCGAGTGCGGTGGCGCGGGCCTGGATCGCCGCGCCTTCGAGGAGGTGCTGGGCGGGCTCGTCCGGGCCGGCCTCCTGCGCGTGACCGCCGACACCTTCGAGAAGGAGGGCAGGACGATCCCGTTCCAGCGCGCGTGGCTCACCCCCGAGGCGAGGACGTCGTCGCTCGCGGGGCTGGAGTTCACGCTGCCGGAGGAGGCCCATACCCTGGCCGGCTCGGGTCCCCGGAGACGCGGTGGCAAGAAGCAGAACGGGGAGCCTTCGAGGCCGGCCGCCCCCGCGGACGCGGCGCTGGTGGCCGATCTCAAGAAGTGGCGCCTGGCGGAGGCGAGGCAGGCCGGCGTCCCCGCCTTCCGTGTCCTCCACGACCGCACGCTGCTGGCCATCGCCGCCGCCCGACCCGGGGACGAGGCAGGCCTCCTCGGGGTGCCCGGCATCGGTCCGGCCCTGCTCCGGCGCTACGGCGGCACGATCCTCGGCATCTGCCGAGAGCGGGCCTGAGGGGGAGGCCAGGATGCCGAGCCGCGAGAAGCGCCAGCGCACGCGGAAGCTGCGCACGTCGTAGGCGATCGGCACCAGCATGACTACACCGTCCTCAGCGTCTCGCTGATCCGGGCCCGGTAGGCGCTCCAGGCCGGCATGAGCCCCGCGAGGAAGCCCAGGACCAGGGCGGCGCCGAAACCGAGGAGAGCCTCGGCTATCCGCAGCTCCAGGTTCGACAGCAGCAGCAGGCCGGCGGCCCCCGGCAGCTGCGTGAACCAGAGGACCACCTTGGCGCTCCCCACGCCCAGCGCCCCGCCCAGCGCCCCCAGGACCACCGCCTCCGCGACGACCAGGCCCATGACCTGACGGCCGGTGAATCCCAGCGTCTTGAGCACCGCGATCTCCACGCGACGCTCGCGTACCGCCATGCTCATGGTGTTGGCGGTGACGAGGAGGATCGTGAAGCTCGTCGCGACGCCGATTCCGTTGAGGAGCAGGGCCAGGTTGCCCCCATGGACATCATCTCAGCCATGAACGCCTTGTCGGTCTCGGTATAGGTCTGGTGGCTCGAGTTCTCGAAGGCCGCGTCGATCGCGGCGGCGACCTCGGCCGCCCGTGAGGGATCGTCGACCTCCACCGTGTACAGCCCTGTCCACAGCCGCCCACGCTCTCGCTCAGGTACTGGAAGTGGAAGAACATGATGTTCGTGTCGGTGCCCGGGTACCTCCCGGGATCGGTGTCGATGATCCCCCGCACCACGAACTCGAACGGCCCGCTCCGCCTTCCCGATTTCCGCCGGGTCTCCGGAAGCAGAGAGAGCGACGGTCGAAGCGGCTGGCGCGACGGTTCCTCACCCCAGCCGCCGCCCGCAGGCCCAGCCGCAGGAGAAACCTGCTCCTGGCCGCCCCCCGCTCTGCGGGCGGAGACGGACGCCGAACCCCGCCGCAGGTCCGTTGGGCCGTCTTGGTCCCGTCGGGCAAGGCCGCAGCTCGGGCGACGTCAGCGTCCCGTCAGCACGGCGGCGGCGGCCAGCAGCAGCGCGGCGGCCGCGAACCATCGCACGATGCGCGGCTCGCTCCAACCGAGCAGCTCGAAATGGTGGTGCAGCGGCGCCATCCGCAGCAGATCGCGCCCCGTGGCTTTCATCCAGATCGCCTGCGCCGCCGAAGTGAGCGACTCAATCAGGAAGACGCCCATGATGGCCAGCGACATCGTTGCCGCGCCGCCGGTGAGTGTGACCGTCGTGAGTCCGGCGCCAAGCGCAAGCGAACCTACATCGCCCATGAACACACGCGCGGGATGCCAGTTGAACCTGAGGAAACCCAAGCTCGCGCCCGCAGCCGCTGCGCAGAAAACGGCGAGCTCCCTCGCGGCGTCTGATGCAGAGACGTAGATCGACCAGCCGACTCCCGCCGCTGCGATCGTTACCAGCGTCGCCGCGAGCCCGTCGATCCCATCGGAGAGGTTCACCGCATTCGACAGGAAGACGAGCGCCGCGAACTCGAACGCCGGCCACGGCCATTCCGTGGGCGCGCCGAGCACAGCCGGATCAGGAATGAGGACGACCGCCGCGGCGACGAGGAGTTGAGGGATGCCCTTGGCTCGGTGGGACAGGCCGCGGCCGGACCTTCCGCGGACTTTGGCGCAGTCGTCCACGAATCCTATAACGCCGAAGCCGAGCGTCGCGACCAGCGCCGGCCAGAGCGCGGGATTTCGCAGGTCAGTGGTCAGTCCTGTCACACAGATCGCAGCGCCAACCACGACGAGCCCGCCCATGGTGACCGTGCCCGCCTTCGAATGATGGTGCGGAGGTGCATCGGATCGCGGCCTTTCGACGGCGCCGCGCGCCCGCAGGAGGCGAATGGCGACGGGCGTCAGCAGCAGCGTGGCGGCCGCCCCCGCGAGCGTCGCAACGGCAATCCGCAGATCGATCGGAGCGCTCATGAGCTGTGTGGCGGCGGCCCCGGTGAGGCGTTCAGCGGCCTTGACACCCTGTCGAACCGCGTAGTATAAAGTATCATAATCATACTAACTTCGTGACCGGAGGACGGCGCATTGAGGGCAGAGGGTCTCATGCGTCTGCTTGCCTTTTCTTCCCGCGCCGCGGTGCGACGCTCCGTCACGCGCGCCGTGCCCGCACTACTAACCGGCACTCCGATCCAGCACGTGAGCGTCTTCCTCGAGACCGCACGCTCATGACCATAACGCGCGATTCGGCCGTCTCCATTGCGATCGTCCGGCAGCCTGTCGAACACCTGCTCGACGAGGTCGACGCGTGTGTCGCCCATGCGATCACCTCGATCACGACGTTCGTCAATCCGGTCGCCGGCCACTTGCTGCGGCTCGGTGGCAAGCGTCTGCGACCGCTCGTCGTCCTGTTGACGGCGGGAATCTGCGGCCGCAAGAACCCGCGCAGCATCCAGGCGGCCGCCCTGGTGGAGATCCTCCATGCGGCGACGCTCATCCACGACGACGTGGTCGACGGATCGTCTACACGGCACGGCGCGCCATCCGTCAATGCGCTGTGGAGCAACCCGGCGGCCGTCCTCGCCGGCGACTATCTCCTTTCGTGCGGCTTGCTTCTGTGCCTCCGAAACGGCGAGTACGACTTCCTCCACATCGTCTCGGACGCGATTCGCAGGATGAGCGAGGCCGAGCTCCTCGAGATCCACAAGGCGGCGCTGCTCGACATGTCGGAACAGGACTACGACGCCGTGATCAGAGGGAAGACGGCCTCGCTCTTCGCGGCGTGCGGCGGGCTCGGCGCCGCGAGCGTGGACGCCACCGCCGCTCAACGCACGCGGTTCCGCGCGTACGGGGAGAACGTGGGGATGGCGTTCCAGATCCGCGACGACGTGCTCGACTACGTCGGGGGCCAGCGTCTCGGAAAGCCGGTCGGCGCCGACATCCGCGAAAGCAAACTGACGCTTCCCTTGATCCACGCCCTCAATCGCGCGCCGTCGTCGGACGCACGGCGCGTGATCGATCTCGTTCGCGCCGGCGTCGCGGAAGCCGATGTCCCGCGCATCCTGGGGTTCATCGAGGCGTACGGAGGGATCGAATACAGCGAGCGCCGCGCGCGTGAGTTCGGCGAGGATGCCCGTCAAGCGCTCCGCGACGTGCCGGACTCGCCGGAGCGGCAGGCGCTCCACAACTTCGTGGATTTCGCCGTCGAGCGCACGTTCTGACAGCCCATGGGGGGGGACAGCGATGGATCACACACAACTCGCCGTCCAGCTTTATACCACCTGTCACCTCTCAGGTAGCTTCGTGCTCCGGTCCGGCGACGTGATTTCGGAGTACTTCGACAAGTACCGCTTCGAGTCGGACCCGCGCCTGCTCGGGGAAGTCTGCAGTCACCTGCGGCCGCTCCTTCCGCCGTGCGCCGAGCTGCTGGCGGCACCCGAGGTCGGCGCGATCCCGCTCGGGACGGCGTTGTCGCTGGCAACGGGCCTGCCGGTTGCGTTCGTCCACAAGCAGCGGAAGCCTTACGGCACTCGCCGCCTGGTCGAAGGCTGCGAAGTCTCCGGCCGGCCCGTGGCGCTGGTCGACGACGTGTTGTCGAGCGGGGCGCAGATGGAGGAAGTCGCGGCGGCGCTGATCGAGCTCGGCGCGCGCATCGCCGGCGCGGTGTGCGTCATCGATCGTGAGCACGGCGGACGTGAGCGACTCGCCCGCTTGGGCTGCGGCGTCTCGGCGCTGTTCACCGAGGTGGAGCTGCGAATCGCCGCCGTGGAAGCGGTCGCGGATCACAGATGGAGGTGAGTGGCCTTGCTCCCGCGCGTGTCCTTGATCGTGCCCGCATATAACGAGGAGCGCTATCTGCCCGGGACGCTTGAAGGCATCCACCATGCGCGTGCGTTCCTCCTGGCGCGATCCGGCACTGCCGTGGAGATTCTCGTCGTCGATAACGCCAGTACCGATGCAACCGCCAAGGTGGCGGCGCAGTGCGGCGCACGCGTCATCGACGAGCCTCAGACAGGCATCGCGCGGGCGCGCAATGCGGGAGCCCGCGGGGCTGGAGGCGACATTCTGGTGTTCGTCGACGCGGACACGCTTCTGCCGCCGAGCGCGCTGGCGCGAATCCAGGACGAGCTGGCGGATGTACGATGCATCGGTGGTGCAGTTGACACGCGATACCGCCCGCGACGGCGCGTGATGCGCGTTTATCTGGCGTTCTGGCGGGTCCTCGGGAAGCTCGCCCGGATGGCGCAGGGAGCAACACAGTTCTGCCGGCGCGACGCGTTCGAGGCGCTGGGGGGTTACGACGAGCGCCTGTTCATGGGGGAGGACGTCGACTTCTTCTGGCGCCTCCGCAAGCTTGCGAGACGCCAGGGGCAGCGCGTCGCCTTCATCGGGGACATCGTCGTCGAGCCGTCCGCGCGGCGCTTCGATCTGTGGCCGGTGTGGAGGATTCTTCTCTGGACGAACCCGGCGTTCATGCTGCTCTTCCGCCGGCGCCGCGCTACCTGGAGCGGCTGGCACGCGTCGGCGGTCCGTTGACGGCACGGGGAGGGCGACCCCATGGCGACCACAATCACTCTAGACCCTCCGCCAGCGGCGGAACCGGAGCACGCGCGCTTTCTGTCCGACGTGCGGAGGCGCCACCGCCCGATCGTCCTCGCGCTCAGTCGTCAGGTCCTCGGCCTGGAGGGTGCCGCGCCACTGCGCCGGTGGCGGCACTGGTGGATGGAGCCCTTGCTCTACACGCTCGAAGGACGGACGAATTTCTTCCGGTGCGCATTTGCCTTCGGGATGGCGGAGCTCGCCGGCCATCCGGCGGTCGGCCCGTGCGCCGCAACGGCCGGAGAGATCGCGTGGAGCTGCACGCTGATGCTCGACGACATGGTCGATGGCGCGCACGAGCGTGAGGGCCGTCCCGCCGCGCACCTCGTGTACGGCCGTGTCCGTACGGGCTTTGCGGTGTGGCTGGGGCTGTGGCGCGTCTTCAAGCTGTTGCTCTTGCGTGCACCCGCCGCACGCGTACGCCGCGTCCGCACCGCGTGGCTGGCGGTGGCGCTCGCCGCACGCTGTGTTCGTACGCAGTTGCCGTGGCGCCCCGCAGCGGACCTCGAGAAGTTTGCGCGGCGCGCGCGCGACGTCAACAGCAGCACGCATTGGTCGTTGCTTGCTCCAATCGTAGCGTCCGGCGCGAGCGCGCTCGAAGCGCCGATCCGCGAATACGCCGATGCGATCAGCGTAAACGGAAAGATGCGCAACGACCTGCTCGACTACTGCGGCGGGTCGACGGAGAGCGTGACGCGGTACGGCGATTTCCACGCCAGGCGCGTCACCTTCCCGATCATCGTGCTCTGGGAGGCGCCGCTCACGGAGTCCGAACGCGCCAGCCTGCGGCGTCATTTCCACGACCGCACCGGCGCGAGCACGTTGACGCTCGATGAGCTGTTCAGGTTGTTCGCAAAGTACGGAACGCTGGACCGCTGCCTGGAGCTGATGCGCCGGCAGGCTGCCGATGCGCTGTCGGCCGTCCGCCGGCCGGAAGGCATCCGGAGGTGCCCGTCGGTGTCGGCGCTTCTCGAAGCGTGGCCGCGATATCAGGTGGAGCTGGCCGAGCAGCGCGTGCAAAGCGCAACGATGCCGGTGAGCGAAGCGCCAGGACCTCAGACGCGATGACTCCGGACGCGATCGGCCTTCTCGCCATCTGCGGCCTGCTGGCGTGGAGCCTCAGCGTGTGGCGGGGCGGCTCACTGCTGGTTCGTGAGGTGCGCGCCACGTGGCGTGCCGGGTTTCGCATCGACGCGATCGGTCTCGTCCTCGGGGTCGGCGCGAATCTACTGAACGTCGCCTACGAGCTCGCGCGGCTCGGGACGGGATGGCGGAATCCGGCGCTACCCATTCCCACGTCCGTGCGCGCCGCGGGCTTGGTGTTGTTTGCCAGCGGCTTTGTCGTTGCGATTGCCGCCCGCCGCCAGCTTGCCGGAGCCTGGACGGCAATGCCGCGCCCTCCGGACGGCGGCGTCCAGACGCGGGGCGCGTATGCGTATGTCCGCCACCCCATCTACGCAAGCGCAACCGTCGTTTACGTCGGGCTGCTCCTCGCGCAGGCGAATCTCACCGGCACGGTGGTGTACGCGACGCATATCGCCGGGTTCATCGCCAAGGCGGTGCGTGAGGATCGCCTCTTGAGCGGTACCAGGAACGAAGAGTACGGCCGGTACCGAAAACAGGTTCGATGGGGACTCTTCCCGGGCCTCTGGTGAGTGACGGACTGGCGAAGCCGGTCTGCCTGGTCATTGGCGCGGGCCCGGCCGGTCTCGCCGCCGCCTGGAGCCTGGAGCAGCACGGCGTCAGCACTATCGTCCTCGAGTCGGCGGACCGCGTCGGCGGGCGCACCGAGACGCTCTGGCTGAACGGCGCGCGCCTCAATACCGGCGCCGCCTTCTTCACTTCTTTCTATCCGGAAACGCTGCGGCTGTGCCGCACGCTCGGGGTCGAGCTGGCCCCGCCGCCGATCCATCCGACCCGCACGGGCACGCTCCGCGCGATGCGCACCGCCCGAGGAACGGTTCCGTACGCGCCGGGCACGTTGTCCGGGCTGTGGCGGTTCCCTTTCGTGCCCCCTTCCGAGAAGATCCGCCTTGTCGCGGGCGTCACGCGCCTCGCGCTGGGTCGTCCTCTGCACATCGCCGATCCGCAGACGCTCGTGGACGACGACGGTGAAAGCGCCGCCGAATGGGCGTGCCGCACGCTGGGCGACGGCGCGTACCACTACTTCGTCCGCGCGGCGGTCGAGCCCTTTTTCTACAGCGAGGCGGAGGAGGTGTCAGCCGCCGTTGCCAAGGCGTTGCTCAGGCACGCCGTGCACTGGCGGCTGCTGACGCCAAGAGACGGGATGAGCCGGTTCTGCGAAGCGCTCGCGTCGCGGCTCACGTGCCGGCTCGCGTGCAGCGCCAAATCCATTGTGTGGAAGAGCCGCCGTCTGTGCGTCCGCCATGCGGAAGGGGAGACGGACGCGGACGCGGTTGTCGTTGCCATACCCGCGCCGCAGGCCTTGCGGCTAGCGCCCGTGACGGAGGAGGACGAGAAGGACCTGGAAGCGATTCGATATCAGCCGAGCGTGCTCGCGTTTCTTGGCTACGACGCGCCGCTGAACCTCACTCCCCCATCGGTGGCGAACGGCGGTCCCGGCCGTCATCGCCTCGTCGGCGTGACGGCGCTGGGCCGAGGCGGCATGTCGGGATTCATCCCGCCGCCGAACGACGTGCTCGCCGTGCTCGCCATGGGCTGGCGGAGCCGTGAGCTGCTCGACGACGGTGACGATGCAGCGTTGGATGCGCTGACGCAGGATGCGCGCGCGCTGGTGCCCGCGCTGCCTGCGGCGGCGTGGACCCGCGTGTGCGCGCGGCGGTATGCGACGGTCGTCTCCGCACCCGGGTTGATGCGTCGCGTCGTGGCGTTCGCCCGCCGCGAGCGCCGGGGTGTGCACTTCGCGGGGGATTGGCTCTCCGGCGCGTCGACGGTCGAGGGCGCGGTGCGCTCCGGCTACGCCGCCGCGCGGAGCGTCATCCGGGACCTCTCGACGCGCTGAGCGCGCGCGGCGCGCCGCCGGGATGGGACGCACCGACGCGTTTCCAGTTCTTGTAGAGCGCGTAGGTGGCGACGAGCGACGGCGCGCTCAAGACGACGAGAAAGATCATCTCTTCCCAAGGGAACACGTATCCGGCGACCGTGACCATTCCAAGGTAGTCACCCGGGAAGGCCCAGTACCCGTTCTGCAGCGCCAGCAGCTCGATCAGCAGGTTCGCGGGAGCCGTCGCGACCGTGATCAGCAACAGCTCCCGCAAGACCCAACGGTTCGCCCAGAGCGCAAGCCCCATCACCGGCACCTGGAAGAGCAGGCCCAGCTTCACGTACACGAAGGCGGCGAACGGCCGGTGCAGTACGCCAATGATTCCGACCGCGAGGCCAACGAAGAACCCGGTCGCCATCACGGTCCTCAGCGCGCGTCTTGGCGGCGTCATACGGTTGGCCGTGAAGAAGTGTTCGTTCACGGCGAGGACGAGCGGGAAGTACAGCGCCAGCCACTGGATCTCTTCGACGACGACCCCGGCGGGCAGCGTGAACGGAAAAATCGTGGCGGACGACCATCCCGCGTAGCGCTGGCACAAGGAGTCGTACGCCACGGCGGCAAAGAGCACGAGCTTCGCGATGAACTTGGCGTGCAGGTTTCGTCTCGTGCGCTCGGAGCGCACGAGCACGTACGCGAGCGGCAGGCCGAGGAACAGGAAGTTCGCATAGAACCAGGGAAGGCGCAGCCACCATGAAACGGCGCATGCGGCGGCAACGATGCCGGCGACGGCGGCGCCGTCCGCGAGCCTGGAAGGGCTCCGGCCCGGTGCGGCGGCTTCAGTCATGAGCGGCGCCACGCGACTCTACCGAAGCTTTCCGGTGAAGCATCCGCCTCTTTCCGCTGCAGAGATACCCTTCGATCGCGTCGGCAATGGCGGCAGCCGCGGCCGCCGGCTCCCCGAGCTCATCGCGGATTCTGGCGTTCGCGACGAAGCCGTCGGGCTGTTGCAGTACGGCCTCGATTTCCCGGGCGAGCCGATCCCCGGAGAGCTCGGCCTCGCGCAGGACATGGGCGACGCCAATGTCGCCCGCCCGCCGCGCGTTGACCTCCTGGTGGTGCTCGGTTACATGCGGCGACGGGACCAGGATGCAGGGACGGCGGGCGGCGACGCACTCATTGATCGACGCACTACCCGCGCGCGAGACGATCACGTCCGCGCACGCGTAATACGGCGCGATCGGGTTCGCGTATGGCACCGCTCGATAGCGGTCGAGCACACCCGCTGGACAGCGCATGGCCAGCGCCTGCCGGACCTCCTCGTGGAAGTTCGTGCCGGTGACGTGAATGACCGCGACGTCCGGCCGTTGCTCGAGAAGGGGAATCAGATTCAGGACCGCGTCGTTGAGCTCAGGCGCGCCTCCGCTGCCGCCAAGCACGAGGATCACGCGGTGATCCACCGGGACATCGAGCGCCTTGCGCGCGTCGGACGATCGTATCCGCCCGATCGTATCGTCGACCGGACATCCGGTATGGACGACGGCAGACGACGCAGCCGCATAAACAGCGGTGCTCCTGAATGTCGTGAGGAAGAGCGGCCTGAATCTGAGGAAGAGGCGATTCGACCTGCCGGGCCTGACGTTCTGCTCGTGGACGGCGCACGGCACACGCAGCATTTGCGCCGCGACGAACGCGGGCACGCTCACGAACCCGCCCATCGCGACGACGCAGTGCACGCGCTCGCGTCGAAGCACGCGCAGGCATCCGTAGACGCTCCTGAAGAGGGGCCATGATACGGCCATGCGTGCCGGTCTGAACGCGGAATGATCCGGAACGAGTCCGTAGAACTCGAGGCCACGCTCGCGTGCCAGCGCGGCCTCGGGCTTGTGCGGATGACCGATGTAGATCGGCCGATAACCCCTTTTCTGGACCTCCCGGCAGATTGCCAGGGCGGGGTAGACGTGCCCGCCGGTACCGCCGCCCGTGATCGCGATTGCCCTCGTCATCGCGCGTGAGACCGCCTTCGAGCCAATGATATAATGCACGTGCTCGAGCGGGCCGCGGCTTCCGGCGCCCTGGTGACGACGGCGCGCTGACGATTGCCGCGCGCCGGTTGGCCCTCGACGAGGGAGGCGGGCCTCGACCTCCGCGCCCGCGCGTTCTACACCGACTCCGCCCCCGATCTGCCGCTGCTCGAAGCAGTCCGCGAGCCCGTCGCTGTCCGGAGCTCGAGCTCCGGCTCGTTGCGCGAATGCGCGGCTGGCCGATCGAGGATTAGGGGAGGGCCTGGGTGCCGGTGAAGCTCGGAATATTCGCGAAAATATTGCTCGACTATCTGCGGTGGCTGCTCTTGTCTCCGCTCCGTGCGCTTGCGCGCGCCCGGTCGCGCGGGGCGTCGCTCCCGATCCACGAGGCGAGCGTGCGCGTCCTCGCATGCGAGATCGCCGCGGCCGCATCGCCGATCCGCACCGAGAGGAAGCGCATCGGACACATGACGCGGCCGAGATCGACCTTCGCGGCAGGGCGGCTCGACATCTCCCGGCTCGACCGGATCGTCTCCATCGATCCCCTCGAGCGCCGGGCGGTGATCGAGCCGCTGGTAACGATGGAGGCGCTCGTGCGCGCGACCGCAAAGTTCGGCCTCCGCCCGCCGGTCGTGCCGGAATTCTCGCAAATTACGGTCGGGGGCGCGATCCAAGGGCTCGCGGGCGAGAGCACGTCGCACCGCTTTGGGCTCTTCCACGAGAGCGTCGAATGGATGGAGCTCCTGCTCGCCGACGGTCGGATCGTGCGCGCGAGCCCGGGCGGAGATCTCTGGCGCGCGGTGCCGGGTTCGTACGGCACGATCGCGGTAGTCACGCTCGCGGAGCTGCGCCTCGCGCCCATGCCCCACTTCGTCGAGCTCTCCTATCACCGTCTCGGCACGGCCGAGCTCGCCGCCGCCGTCCGTGCCTCCTCGGAGTGGGAATTCCTGGACGCTATCTCCTTCGGCGGTGAAGAGTGCCTGCTGGTCCGCGGGAGGGGCGTCGACACGCCGACCGCACCTTTGTACCGGGCGGGATCGGCCGCGCCCTGGTTCGATCGCCACCTGGCCGGCCGGACCGACGGCGAGCGCGAGTGCATGCGGGCGATCGACTATCTCTTCCGCTACGATCGCGGCGCCTTCTTCGTCGGCTCCTCGAAGCTCGGCGACTCGTGGCTGATGCGCGCGCTCTTCGGCGGATACGCGACCGCCGAGAACCTCTATCGCCTGCGGGGCTTCGCGTCGATCTCGGGCACGCGCGTTGTGCAAGACGTGGGCGTGCCGATCGACGAGCTTGCACCCTTCGTGCGCTCGCTGCGGCGGGAGATCCTCCCCGCCGAGGGACCGCTATGGTTCTGTCCGATCCACGGCCGGCACCCGCTGCTGTTCGGACCCCGCGAGGCCGGGCTCTACGTGAACATCGGCATCTACAATCGCTCGGGACGGTCGCGCGAAGCCTTCGAGCGGCTCAACCGCGCGATCGAACGGGAGGTGAAGCGTCGGCGGGGATTCAAGGCGCTCTACGCGTCGATCCACTACGACGAGCGGGAGTTTTGGGCCCTCTACGACCGCGATGAGTATCGCCGCGTGCGCGAGGAGTACGGCGCGGAGGGGAGGCTCGAGGACATCTACGAAAAGCTGACCTGTCGAGCGCCTGAAAGAGGATCACGTTCCCGCTGACTGGATGGCGGTCGCCTTCGAGGAGGTGCTCGGCGGGCTCGTCCGGGCCGGCCTCCTGCGCGTGACCGCCGACACCTTCGAGAAGGAGGGCAGGACGATCCCGTTCCAGCGGGCGTGGCTCACCCCCGAGGCGAGGACGTCGTCGCTCGCGGGGCTGGAGTTCACGCTGCCGGAGGAGGCCCATACCCTGGCCGGCTCGGGTCCCCGGAGACGCGGTGGCAAGAAGCAGAACGAGAGGCCTTCGAGGCCGCCCACCCCCGCGGACGCGGGGCTGGTGGCCGATCTCAAGAAGTAGCGCCTTGCGGAAGCCAGGCAGGCCGGCGTCCCCGCCTTCCGGGTCCTCCACGACCGCACGCTACTGGCTATCGCCGACGCCCGACCCCAGGACGAAGCGGCTCTGCTCGGGGTGCCCGGCATCGGTCCGGCCCTGCTCAGGCGTTACGGCGGCAGGATCCTCGGCATCTGCCGCGAGGGCGCCTGAGGGTTCGCCGCGACCGACGCTGAGCGTGCCCGCGAGGAGGCCGGCCTGGTGGGGGCACTGGAGCCCGAGCAGCTCGACCGCCCGTGCTTCCCGCGACCCCGCGGCAATTATCCGGCCGTTCCACCGCCGCCAGGCATGTGAGCCACCTCACGGGATGGCATGGGGTTGCTGCGTGATAGTAGGGACAGGAGGAGCGGCTCATGGTGTCGGGCTCGACGGCGCACCGGTTGCTGCGGAGCGCAGCGGGAGCGCTGGTGCTGTGCGCCGTGCCCCTCCAGGCGGGGTCGCTTCGCGCCGTCGCGACCTTCGGCGTGGGAGTGGAGGTCGTGAATCTGGATCTGGCCGTGACCGATGCCCGGGACCGGCCGGTGACCGATTTGAGCGGATCCGACCTGGCCGTCTACGAGGACGGCGTCCCCCAGGATCTGTCCCTCTTCACGCGGGAGCGGCTCCCGCTCTCCCTCACCATCCTCCTCGACGGCTCGTCGTCCATGACACCCCATATCGGGGTGGCGCGAGCGGCGGCGCTGCGTCTCATGGGGACCATGGGTCCCACGGACCAGGCGGAGGTGGCGCAGTTCACGCGGCGGTACAGGGTCCTGCAGGACCTCACTTCGGATCGCGGCCTGCTCGAGGAGGCGGTCAAGCAGGTGGAGCCCGAAGGCGAGACGTCGCTTTACGACGCCCTCTACATCGCGCTCAAGGATCTGATGGCCCGCAGGCGGGAGGGGGACTACCGCCGCCGGGCGGTCGTGGTGCTCACCGACGGCGAGGACACGACCTCGCTGGTGACCGAGGAGCAGGTGCTCGACCTCGCTCGTCGTTCCGAGGTCGGCGTCTACGCGATCGGCCTCCGCGGCGCCCAGGCTCCGGTCGGTCCGACGGTGCCCGTCTACTCTCTCACCACGCTCGCCCGCGAGACGGGGGGACGCGCCTGGTTCCCCCGGGTGCTCGGGGATCTGGACGGCGTGTACGCGCGCATCGGGGAGGAGTTGCGCACCCTGTATGGCGTGGGCTACGTGTCCAGCAATCCCCGGCGGGACGGGAAGTGGAGGACGATCGCGGTCCGGAGCCTGCGGACGAACCTGCTGGTCCGGCACCGGCCCGGCTATTACGGACCAGCGGCCGACGAGCGGGCTGCCGTCCGCCGCGCGGCGGAACGCCCGTAGCGGACCCTCCGGGCGGCCCAGCCTGGGACACGATCGACTGGCTCGTGAAGAACGTCCCCGGCCACAACCGCCGAGTCGGGGTGTGGGGCACCTCGTATCCAGGCTGGCTGACGCTGGCCGCCCAGCGCGACCCGCACCCGGCCCTCGCGGCCGCCGTGCTCTTCAACGCCGTGTCGACGTGTGGAAGGCCGACGACTGGTTCCACTGGGGCGCCTTCCGCGCCGTCTACGCGTTCGACTTCATTTACGCGATGGACGCCCCCTGACCTTAGCGGTTCGGACCTGCCCGGGAAGCCATCCGTGAGACACTCCGCGCCGTGCTGGCGAGACCTGAGATCGCTCGATCGGCGCGCATTCCGGTCGTGATCCTGGAGACCCACCCCCTTGCGTGAAGACCGGCTGGCCGTGGCAATGACCCGGGCCGCCGCTCCCGACTCGCCGGCCGGCCTGGCCCCGTTCCTCACGCCCCACGGCCGCTTGCGGCTCACCCCGGCGGAGGGCGAGCCGGCGCTCCCTCCCGAGCTCGGGCACCGGCTGCGGGAGGCCTTCGAGCGCGGCGCCGGCCACGGGCTTCTGCAGCTCGGAGCGGGCGAGGTCGGGACGGCGCTGCCCGTGGTGCTCGGCTACTGGCGCGAGCTGGGCACGCTCTTCGTGACCGCCTTGTGTACGACGCCGGACGCCTCCGAGGGCCGCGGGCGGGCGAGCCTGCCGGCGCCGCCCGGGGAGGAGCTGGCGGCCCTGGCCGCCGCGGCGCCCCCGATGACCGGCGCCGAGTATCTGACCGCGGCCGTGCTCGAGGCGCTGTGGGACGAGATGGGAGCGGCCTTCCGGGCCGAGCGGTCGCGCTCCGGGGCCCCGGTGCAGGACCTCCTCAAGCGCTTCAGCCCGGCCTGGAACCTCGTGGGCCGCGTCCACTTCAACCTCGCCGAGAACCGCCGGGACGAGGCGGCGCCGTTCGCGTTCCTGGCCACCTACACCTCGCGCCTGTCCGCGCACGGCAAGGCCCAGCACCTCGCGCTCGGCCAGGCCCTGCGCGAGTACGCCGGGGAGGCGAAGCGCGACCGCCTGCTCTCGCTCTTGCTGCCCGTCCAGCGCGCGGCGGAGACGTGTCCCTGGCTCAAGGCGATGGTCGACGCGGGCGAGGTCTTCCACCCCTTGCGCTGGACGCCCCGGGAGGCGTTTCAGCTCCTGAGCGACATCCCGCGCCTCGAGGCGGCGGGCGTCGTGGTGCGCGTGCCCGGCTCCTGGCGGGGGAACCGCCCGGCGCGCCCCCAGGTCACGGCCACGGTGGGCGGCAAGGCGCCCACGGGGCTGGGGACGGAGGCGCTCCTCGACTTCCGGATGGAAGTGACTCTCGAGGGCGAGCGGCTGAGCGAAGCCGAGGTCGCGCGGCTGCTCGCCGGCACGGACGGGCTGGCGCTCATCCGCGGCCAGTGGGTCACGGTCGATCGCGCCAAGCTGCGCCGGATGCTGGACGAGTTCCGCCAGGTGGAGCGCGCCGCCGCCGCGGGCGGCCTCGGCTTCGCGGAGGCGATGCGGATGCTGGCCGGCGCGGATGTGGCCGGCGACTCCGAGGCCGCTCGCGCCGACCCGGATTGGTCGCGCGTGGTGGCGGGCCCCTGGCTGGCGGAGACGCTGAAGGGGCTGCGGAGCCCCGAGGGGCTCGAGCGCCTCGAGCCCGGGGACGCCCTGAAGGCCGCGCTCCGGCCCTACCAGCAGGTGGGCGCCCGCTGGCTCCATCTTCTTTGCAAGCTCGGTCTCGGGGCCTGCCTCGCCGACGACATGGGCCTCGGCAAGACGATCCAGGTGCTCGCGTTGCTGCTCGTCCTCAAGGCGGGCCGCCGAAGTGAATCCGGCGGCCCTTCTCGGGCGGGGGGGCAAGCCCCCCCTCAGGCCCCCCACGCGGACGACCCACGGAAGCGGCCGAGCCTGCTGGTCGCGCCCGCGTCGCTGCTCGCGAACTGGGCTTTCGAGGCCAGCCGCTTCGCGCCGGGGCTGAGCGTGCTCGTGGCCCATCCTTCCGCCATGCCCGCCGCCGAGCTGAGGGAGCTTCCGCGGCGGAGGCTCGAGAAGGTCGATCTGGCCGTCACCAGCTACGGCTCCCTGCTGAGGCTCCCCTGGCTGCTCGGCACCCCGTGGAACCTGGTCGTGCTCGACGAGGCGCAGGCCATCAAGAACCCGTCCGCCCAGCAGACGAGAGCGGCCAAGAAGCTCCAGGCCCGCGCGCGGATCGCCCTCACCGGCACGCCCATCGAGAACCGCCTCTCCGACCTGTGGTCGATCTTCGATTTCGTCAACCCGGGCCTGCTCGGGTCGGCCAAGGAGTTCACGGCCTTCACGAAGCGCCTGGCCGAGAGGCCCCACCATCCCTACGAGCCGCTGCGGGAGCTGGTGCGTCCCTACGTCCTCCGCCGGCTCAAGACCGACAAGTCGGTCATCGCCGACCTTCCGGACAAGACCGAGGTCAAGGCCTTCTGCCCGCTCAGCCGCAAGCAGGCCGCGCTCTACCAGGAGGCGGTGAGGGAGCTCGGCGAGCGGATCGCGGGTGCTTCGGGCATCGGGCGCAAGGGGCTCGTCCTCTCCTTCCTGATGCGCTTCAAGCAGATCTGCAACCACCCCTCGCAGTGGCTGGGCGACGGAGGCTGGGCCGAGGCGGACAGCGGCAAGCTCGGCAGGCTGCGCGAGATCGCCGAGGTCATCGCGGCCCGGCAGGAGAAGGTGCTGGTCTTCACCCAGTTCCGCGAGGTGACCGCTCCCCTCGCCGCGCATCTCGGGGCGATCTTCGGGCGGGAGGGCCTCGTCCTCCATGGCGACACGGCGGTGAAGAAGCGCCAGGACCTGGTGCGGGCCTTCCAGGAGGACGAGGCGGTCCCCTTCTTCGTGCTCTCGCTCAAGGCGGGGGGCGCCGGGCTCAACCTCACCGCCGCCTCTCACGTGGTGCACTTCGACCGCTGGTGGAACCCCGCGGTCGAGAACCAGGCCACGGACCGGGCCTTCCGCATCGGGCAGGTGAGGAACGTGCTCGTCCACAAGTTCGTCTGCCGGGGGACGGTCGAGGACAAGATCGACCAGATGATCGAATCCAAGCAGCAGCTATCGCGGGACCTCCTGGAGGGAGGCGCGGAGCTGCTCCTCACGGAGATGAAGGACGAGGAGCTGCTGAAGCTGGTCGCGCTGGACCTCCACGCGGCTTCAGCGGAGGGGTGATCGATGTTCTACGGCTGGCGTCCCTACGTGGCCGTCCATGTCCGCCGGCAGAGGGCGGAGCGCGAGATGGCCCGGCTCAGGAAGAAGGGCCACGCGGTCTCGCCCGTGGTCATCGAAGGGCGCGCCATCGTCAAGACCTTCTGGGGCCTGAGCTGGTGCCGCAACCTCGAGGGGTACGGCGACTACTCGAACCGGCTGCCGCGCGGGCGGACCTACGTCCGGAACGGGTCGGTCGTCGACCTCCAGATCGCGCCCGGAGAGGTGACCGCGCGGGTGAGCGGGTCGTCTCTCTACAAGGTCCGGGTGGAAGTGGCGGCCGTGGCGAAGACGCGCTGGACCGCCCTCTGCAAGGACTGCGCGGGCGGCATCGACTCGCTGGTCGAGCTGCTGCAAGGGCGCCTGTCGAAGGGTGTCATGGAGCGGATCTGCCGGCAGAAGACCGGCCTGTTCCCGTCGCCGGGCGAGATCGAGTTCGGCTGTAGCTGCCCCGACTGGGCCTCGATGTGCAAGCACGTCGCGGCCGTGCTCTACGGCGTCGGCGCCCGGCTCGACGAGCGGCCCGAGCTGCTCTTCGCGCTGCGCAAGGTCGACGAGAAGGAGCTCATTGCCCGGGCCGGCCGGGACCTCCCCCTCACCCGCAAGGGGCCGGCGGCCGGGAAGATCCTCGGTAAGAAGGGCCTCTCCGAGATATTCGGGATTGACATCGCGGAGGCCGCCGCGCCAGCGAAGCCGAGGGGCGCGCGGCCGGGACGCGGGCGGGGCACGACGAGGTAGGTGGACCTGGCACATGAGACGCATCCCCGAACGGCTCCAGGTCTGGATCGAAGCACGGAAGCGCCATCACCTCTCCCACGCCCAGGTACAGATGGCGCGCGAGCTGGGAATGAACCCGAAGAAGCTCGGCAAGCTGGACAACCACGATCAGGAGCCCTGGAAGCTGCCGCTGCCGCGCTTCATCGAGCACGTCTACCTCAAGAGGTTCGGCAAGCCCCGGCCCGACAACGTCGTGTCGATCGAAGAACGCGCCCGCCAGGAGGAACGGAAGAAGGCTCTGAAGCGCGAAGCGAAGCAGCAGCGCCGCGAGGCAGACCAACGTGCCGGACAGGGTGTCGCGAGTCCCACGCCGCCCGCCGGCGGCCCGACTCCCGCCCGCGGGGAGCGTGACCGGGAGCCCCTTCCCCTGCGCCCGGACGCCGGGGACGCCTAACTATTAAATAACCAGTAACGGTCCATTGCGGCACCTGGGCCGCTACCCGCGAGAGACCCTCGCGCCCCGAACACGGCGCTGGATCTCTTCCAGCGGCACGCCGGAGTGGGCGGTCCGTCTTCCGTCCTCCGTGAACGTCCAGAGGCATCCGCCCTCGATGGCGAACCGGCTCTCCCAGCCGACCGCAAACGTGGCTTCGTCCTCTCCCCGCAAAGGCGACGGACGTCGCACGTGGTCATACATGAGGCAGTAGGCCAGGCGGTCGTCCGCGTCCAGCATCCAGGCACGCCCCCCGGGCGCGGAGAAGAAGACCAACTCACCGAGCCCTACCACGTGCGTCTCGTTCCTGGCCGCGCAATCCATGACGTGATCGATCTCCCTGCCGATGTTGATCTCGGGCCGGCTCAACTCCCGCACCTCGTGGACCCCCCGGGGACGGCGCGGGAGTCCGCGGCGTTTGCCCCGCGGCTTCCGGGTCCTCGATCGCGGCATTCCCTCACCCTCCCAGGGCCCCGATGAGCGCGTCGGCCAGGGTGCGGATGACCGGCACGAGCGTCTGCCGGACCGATTCCATCTGCGCCCGCGGAAGTTCCAGTTGCAGCCGCACCCGGTCGCCGGCCGTCTCCACCTGGAGCCCCTTGGCGAGGGCCGAGAGCGCCACCGCGAGGTCGGCCGGGGGCGGCGCCTTCTCGGTCGGTGGAGGCGGGGCGGGGAAGGCGGGCGCGGCGACGATCTCGCGGACGGCTTGCAGGAACGTCCGGCGGCCCTCCTTGTTGAACACGATGGCGTCGGGGCCCGCCTCGAGAGCGCTCTTGAAAAGCGCCCGCTTCAGCTTCATGAGGTCCCAGATCCGCTCCTCGATGGCTCCCTTCGCGATCAAGTTGATCACGTTGACCGTGCGCTTCTGGCCCATGCGGTGGGCGCGGCCGACGCGCTGGTCGAGCACGGCGGGGTTCCAGGGCAGGTCGAGGTTCACCACCGTCGAGGCGGCCTGGAGGTTGAGGCCCAGGCTCCCGGCGTCGGTGGAGAGGAACACGAGACAGCCCGGATCGCCCATGAACTCGTCGACGAGGCCGCGGCGCTCGCGCAGCGAAAGGCGGCCGTGGAAGCGCACGTAGCGGATCCCGAGCTGGTCCAGCTCGCGCGCCGCGAGCTGGGTCATCCGCTCCCAGCAGGAGAAGACGAGGGCCTTTCGCCCACCCTCGACCAGCTCGGGGAGGAGCTGGCGGAACTCCTCGAGCTTGGTGGAGAAGTGTGTCTCCTGGTCGAGGATCCAGGTGGAGTCGCAGAGCATGCGCATGCAGTTCAGGCAGATCATGATGCGCTGGTAGTCGATCTCCGTGAGGACCTTCTTCTGCAGGATGCGCGCGATCTGCTGGCGGTAGCCTTCGTGGGGATCGAGCTGCTGCGGCGTCATGCCGACGTAGAGGTTGTTCTCGACGCGCCCCGGCAGCTCCCGCAGCACCTCCTCCTTGCGGCGGCGCAACAGGAGGGGGGCGAGGCGGCGGCGGACCTCGTCGAGCCGCTGGTAGCCCGTCAGTTGGCCCTTCGCGTTCCGGGTCAGGTAGCGCTGCTCGAACTCCCACATCGGCCCCAGCAGCCGGTTGTCGAGGAACTGGACGATGGAGAACAGCTCCTCGAGACGGTTCTCCAGGGGGGTGCCGGTGAGCACGAGGGCATAGCGCTTGCGCAGGCGCTTCACGACCTGCGCGGTCTTGGTCTTCCAGTTCTTGATCCGCTGCGCCTCGTCCAGGACCACGAGGTCGAAGTCCCGGTCGGCCAGCAGGTGCTTGTCGCGTACGACCGCCTCGTAGTTGACGATCTTGAAGAAGACGTCCGAGTCGTAGAGGCGCGCCCGCTCCCCCCGGCCGCCCTCGATGACCACGGCGCTGCGGTCGCAGAAGCGCCTCACCTCGCGCTCCCATTGGTACTTGACCGAGGCCGGGCAGACGACGAGGGCGCCCCGCAGCCCGCGCCGCTCGGCCAGCAGGCAGGCCGCGCCGATCGCCTGGACCGTCTTCCCGAGCCCCATGTCGTCGGCGAGGATCGTCCTCTCCCGCATCGCCGCGAACAGGACGCCGCGCTTCTGGAAGGGGTAGAGCGGGATTTTGACCGGCAGCTTCAGCCGGTCCAGGCGCCGGAGGAGCCGCTCCTCCGCACGGAGCCCTTCCCGGAGCTCGAGCTCGCGGGCGACGTGGTCGAGCACGTCGGGGCGCACCGTGACCTGGCCGTCGAGGCCCCGCAGGCGGGCCAGCAGCTCCGGGAAGCGCTCCACGCGCGCGACGGGGAACACGCCGCGGTCGAACCAGGGCTCGAGCAGCTTTGCCGCGGGGCCCGTCGCCCGGATGCGGACCTCCGGCCCGTACTCGACGTAGATCTCCGCCCGACCTTTCGGCGGCGGACGAAAACGCAGGGTGCGGTTCCGGCGGTCCCGCAGCCGCAGCAGGACGGCTTCGATGTGCTTGCAGGTCCCCAGCAGGTTCGAGCGGAAGTCGGGGCAGTCGCAGGAGTTGACGCGCTCGGTCAGGCTGCGGAGGACGACCGAGTACGAGTAGCCGGTGTGCGAGGCGACCCGATACTCCGAGCGCGCGCCTTTCTCCTGACGGACCGCGAACTTCTCCAGCCGGGCGCGCTCACGGCGCGCCGTGACGAGCTCTTCTCTCACCGAAGCGGGCCCTCCAAGGCGGCTCCGCTCGCGGCCGTCCCGGGAGAGGCCGGCTGCGCCCCGGAACCGGCGCGAGAGCGGGTAGTTTACCAGCGGTCCGAAAGGCTCGCGTCGGTCCGCGAGCCGTCATCCGGTTGGCCCTTCTCGACGAGGGCCTCGTCGACACTCGGGCGTGTCGGGCGGGCACTCACGCGGGGATCCTTGCGTCAGGCCAGGGCGACCCCGAGTTTACTGGCCGGGGACCCAGGGACCACCGGGCCTTCAGACGCTGCCGAACCCCCGGACGCCGGCCCGACGACCGCTGCCTTCCGTCGACGACGCCCGAACCATCCGCCGCGGGCCGTCAGTCCCAGATCCGCTCTACTCCATGACCTTCCAACGCGGGATCCACACTCACGAGACGCGACCTGGTGACGCGCGCCGCCGCAAGAACCAGGCGGTCCATGGGGTCGCGGACGCCGATCAAGGATCCGAACTCCATCGCCTGCTCCAGGTCGAGGGCGAGCACCGAGTAGCCGGGATGGTCGGACAGGGTGTCAACGACCTGAGCGGGGCCGATCCGAACCCTGCCCCGCTGGGAGAGCAGCCAGATCTCGACCAACGCGATGACCGGCACGTAACAGAGCCGGCGGCCGGCGTCGGCTTCGGTCAGCGCTCGCCGGGCGGCCCGTCCCAACCGCCTGGGATCCGTAAGGTGCCAGACGAGCGCATGAGTGTCAGCGAGCAGCGTCACCATGACTGCGGCTTCGGCGTTCAAGAGCTTTCGAAAGGGCGGCGCGAGCCGCGCGCAGTTCCGACAGGGTCGGAACTCGGCCACCTCGGAGGGCGCCGGCGAGGGGCCGTGCCCCCTTCGAGCGCCGTTCCGTCGTGCGGCCTTCGTTCTCCATCGCGGACTCGATCAGGCGCTCGACCTGTTGAGACAGCGACCGCCCCTCGGCGCGAGCCAGGCGCTCGACGCGGCTGCGGGTTGCCCGCGGGAGGCGGACGGTGATCACCGCGTCCTTCATGTCAGCGAATGTATGCGATTCGCATCACGACGTCAAGGTCGTGGTCGTCCGGGTGAGTGCGGAGTCCCAAGGAACTGACCGCCCCTCGGCCCCTCTCAGCTGGTGTTGGGGGCTTCGTTGGGTCGCTCCGTGGATCGGTTGCCGCGCCGGAGGCCCCTGTCTGTTGCGGCTCCCGACGGCTGCCCGAAGCATCCGCCACATAGAAAGGTTTATCGGTCTGAGGAGCGGCAGGCTCTCCTTGGTCACCTGCCTGGGGTTCAGGCCCTCGAGGTCATCAGCACACGTTGTCGCCGTGCGACAATTGGGAGGCATGGCGGCCACCCCGCTGCTGGTTCTGACGCTCCTCGCCTCCGGAACGGAGCCGGCGCGCGCCGCGCCGGTGGAGGTGGATGGCACCGCCTGCCGCGTCAACCGGACCGCGGACCGGCTGATTGTGGACGACGGCCAGGGGCGGCGCTGGCGGGCGTCCCTTTCGCCCGACGCCCTGGTCGCCTTCGAGGGCGGGCTCTACGAGGCGGAGGACGTGCGCCCGGGCGACCGCGTCCGCGTGCAGGGCGTTGAAGTCGCCGGGCGACTCGAGGTTGGCCGGCTGGACGTCCAGGTCAAGGTGGCGGAGGCGCTGCTCGACGCCGTGCTGAAGACGCGACCCCGCCTGGTGGGACGCTTTGCCGTCCGCGAAGCGAAGACCGAGTTCTTCAGCTTGCGCGTGCCCGGGGGCGACTACGTGCGGGTGGACGCGAAGGCCGCATACGGACCGCAGGGCCGGATGTGGGTGAGCCGGTTTCGCAGCGGCGACCTCCTGGAGCTGGACGGCACCTGGACGAAGGGGAAGGAGCTGAAGGCCAGCTACATCAAGGTGCTGACCGACGAGGAGCCGTCGAGCTGCCGCTCGCGAGCGCGCCGCGGCGAAGCGAAGGAAGCAACCGCCGCCCGCGAGGCGGAGGAGCAGCGGTTCCTGGAGGGCGCGGATCCGGAGAAGGCGGCCGAGCCGTAGTCAGAACGGCGCGTAGGTCAGCGCTCAGCGGGCGGGCTGCGGGGCCGTACGGGGCGCGCTGCCCGCCCACCCTCGGCGGGCCCAGGTGGCGGCGTTCTCGATCCCGTGGTTGATGTAGGGGAGGACCACCAGGGTGAGGACGGTGGAGCTGATGAGGCCGCCCATGACCGTCCGGGCGAGGGGGTAGTAGTAGGCCCAGCCGCCCACCCCGCTCTTGCCCAGGGCCAGAGGGAGGAGGCCAAGCACGGTCGTGAGGGCGGACCCGGTCCAGGAGGACGATGCCGTTGTTGACCACGATCCCCATGAGGATCAGCACGCCCATGTTGGCCATGAGGTTGAAGGGGGTGCCGGTCAAGGCGAGGAACCAGCTCGCTCCCACGAGGGAGAAGGGGATCGAGAAGAGGATGGCGAAGGGCTGGCTCACCGACTCGAAGAGCGAGGCCATGAGGACGTAGACGAGGACCAGAGCTAGAAGGAAGTTCAGGGCCATGGTCTTGCCCTGCTCGGACTGCTCCTGGATCCGGTCGTTGAAGGACCAGGTGATGCCGGGGGGCAGGCCCAGGGCATTCATCGTCTCGCTGATCTCCTCCCGGGTGGGGCCGAAGCTCTTGCCGTCGAAGGAGGCCCGGACAACGACCCGGATCTTGCGGTTCTCGCGCTCCAGGGTCTGGGCGCGGGGGACGACCTCGAAGCTGGCCA